>ERZ780195.45-NODE-45-length-114413-cov-15.122248_pt1 | contig 114413 bp, 95 predicted proteins | sample MGYA00511017_ERZ780195 | MGnify/ENA primary metagenome ERZ780195 (study PRJEB29588, sample SAMEA2159974) | human gut metagenome | biome: human gut; feature: human-associated habitat; material: faeces | place: Denmark | collected 2008/2010 ...
GTAAATCTTTTAGAAATGAGATTACTCCTGGTAACTTTATATTTAGAGTAAGAGAGTTTGAACAAATGGAACTTGAATTCTTCTGCAAACCTGGTACTGAACTTGATTGGCATAAGTATTATAAAGAATACTGCTACAACTACTTATTGTCATTAGGTATTGATAAAGATAAATTAAGACTTAGAGACCACTCTAAAGAAGAATTATCTTTCTATAGTAATGCCACTACTGATATTGAGTATTTATTCCCATTTGGATGGGGTGAATTATGGGGTATTGCTTCAAGAACTGATTATGATCTAACTTGTCATCAAAAGGTATCTGGTAAATCTATGGAGTATTTAGATCCTGAGACTAATGAAAGATATATTCCTTATGTAATTGAACCATCAGTTGGAGTAGAGAGAACATTCTTAACAGTATTATGTGATGCATATCACGAAGAAGAATTAGAAGATGGTACGACAAGAGAAGTTATGAAATTTCATCCTTATTTAGCTCCTTATAAAGCTTGTATACTTCCATTAGTAAAAAAATATCATAGTGAAAAGGCTATGGAAATATATAAGAAATTATCTAAATCATTTATGGTTACTTATGATGAATCTGGTAGTATTGGTAAAAGATATAGAAGAGAAGATGCTATGGGTACTCCTTACTGTATAACTATTGATGAAGAAACTATTAATAATGATACTGTTACTATTAGAGATAGGGATACTATGGAGCAGACTACTATTAAAGTAGAAGATATAGAAAAATATATGATGAATGTAAAACAAAGAATTGATATTATTTTTAATGAAAAAATAAGAAATTTATTTTTAATAGGTTGGCTGTCTTCAATAGAGATTTTTTCTAAATATAGAAAGTCAGGAAATGGGCTAAAGATTAGAAAAAACAAGATAAAAATTGAACATTATATTGTAGACATAAAACAATACTTAAAAAAAAAGTATATGCAAATTTACGAAGATATAAAAGATAACAATATAAAAAAAACTATTAAAGTTATTAATGATACATCACTTAACATGAGTAAGTATATAAATGATGAATCAATAAGTGGAATTATATATTCTCCACCATATGCAAATTGTTTTGATTATACAGAAATATATAAATTAGAATTATGGTTTGGAGATTTTGTAAAAGAATATAGTGACTTAAAAAAACTACGAAATATCACTATAAGATCACATTTAAATTCATTATTAGATGAAAATGAATATAGCATAAATAATTCAAAATTATTAAATGAGCAAATAAATAAGTTAAAAGGGAAAAAGTTATGGGACAAGAAGATACCTTATATGTTAAAAGACTATTTTAATGATATGTTTGAAATTATTAATAGTTCATTTATGAAACTAAAAAAAGATGGTTTTTGTGCTATAATTGTTGGTAATTCATGTTATGGAGGAACTGTTATTCCTACAGATTTGATTCTTGCTGAATATGCAGAAAAAATAGGATTTAAGATTGATCAAATTGATGTATGTAGATATATTATACCCAGTTCACAACAATATAAAGAAGTTTTGAACGAAAAGAAATTTTTAAGAGAGAGTGTTATATGTTTAATAAAGAAATAATAGAAATAGATAATTTACCAATTAATAATAAATTTGGAGCGACTTATTCAATAAATCAAAATAATGTTAACTCCTATACGCATTGTTTTTTTAAATATCCATGTAAGTTTATTCCAGAAATACCTAGATGGGCAATAAATAAATATATAAATGATAAGAGTGAAACAATATTAGACCCATTTACTGGAAGTGGAACAACATTAGTTGAAGCAGCAATAAACGGTAACAATGCTTATGGACTTGAGATTGATGATGTGGCTAAATTAATATCTAAAGTAAAAACAGAAAAATATAGTAAAGAAGAAGTAGAGAATATTGATAAAACATTTAAAAATATAATTTTAAAGTATAAAAATGTAAAAGAATATAAAGTACCAGAAATTGATAATTTAAATCATTGGTTTCCAGACGATAATATAGAAGAATTAGGTAAGCTATTAAAACAAATAAATGAGATAGATAGTAGAAAAATAAAAGATTTTTTTAAGGTTTGCTTTGTTAGCATTATAAAAAAATGTTCATATACAGATGATTCATCACCAAAACCTTATGTATCTACAAAAATAAAAAAAATACCAGGTAAACCTAAAGATGAACTTACAAAAATCTATAAAAAATATTATAAAGGAATTGAAAAATTATCTGAAATACAGGATTTGGGAAATGTAGAAATATTAAATGGTGATGCATTACAATTTGATTTAAATAAAAAAGTTAGTCTTGTTATAACTTCTCCTCCATATATAAATGCATTTGATTATGGACGAACAATGAGGTTGGAAAATTTATGGCTAGGATTATTATCAGAAAAACAATTAAGAGAAAAAAAGAAAAAATATGTTGGTACTGAAAAAATAAAAACGGTAGAAGAAAAAGAGGACTTATCAATATTACAAGAAAGTGAAACACTAAAAAAAGTATATAATGAAATTTATCCTAAAGATGAAAAAAGAGCATTAATTGTTAAAAGATTTTTTGACGATATGAAACAGAACTATGCACAAGTTAAAGAATGCTTAAAGAAAAATGGTCATTATGTTATAGTTATAGGAGATAGCAATATTAGAAAAGTCAATATTAAAAGTTCTGAAATATTAGCTGAAATAGCAATAAATAATGGATTTGTATTAGAGGATAAGTTTAGTTATATAATAAAAAATCCATATATAAATATTCCTAGAAATGGAAATGGCGGAAAAATTAATTTAGATAATGTTATAGTTTTAAGAAAGGATGATTAATATGGCACAGGGAAATCGTAGTAAAGAAGTTTGGTTAATTCCTAAAAGAGTAAATCTACATCAAACTATTTGTTTATTAGATGGAATAATTGAAAGGAATTATGATAGGACTACTTGGAATCCAGGAAAACAAAACAATTTAGGAGTGAATTTAAAAAAATTAGGTGCTACTAGAGATGGAAAAAACATATCACCACAAGCGATTAGAACATTATTTGCATCTATACCGCAGTATTTGGGATTTGCTTATATTAATGTTAACACTACACCTAATACTGTATGTATAACAAAAGCTGGATATGAATTATGGAATTATCATAAAGGAGAATTGGAACCAATAAGAAACTTAGTTGAAGATAAGGATAAAACAATTCAAGAATCAGAAAAAATTCTTTATCAAATGGAAAAATTACAAATTACTAATCCGGTCATATTAAAAGATTGTGAAAATATATTTGTATTTCCATTTAGAATCACTTTAAAACTATTATTAGAGTTAGAATATCTTGATATTGAAGAGTTAGCTTATTTTGTATTTCAAATGCATGATGAATCAGAATTTGAATTAACATTAAAAAAAATAAAAAAATTTAGAGAAATGCCTAGCATTGAAAGAAAAGAGATTATAGAAGCATTTAAAAAAACGCATATTGGAAATATTACTTTAGTACAAGCTGCATCTTCAGGCTATTATCAGTCACTATGTGTTTTAACAGGTATTATAGATAAAATAAGAATTTTGCCTAATAATTTAAAAGAAAAACTTAGTGCAATTACAATTAAAGAACAATATAAAGAATATGTAAAAGAAATTATTTATAATAAGTATACTTCAATACGTACATATGATTTTAAAAACAATTTGGATTTATGGATAGAATATATAGGAAATCCAGATAGAATATCTCCACCTATTGATATTAGTTTTGAGAACCATTCAGATGATGTTGTTTATATTCTAATAAAAAAGGATGAAAAACTCTTGAATTGTGATGTTATACCAAGTAAAAGTTCAATTATTTATCCATTATTTATGAATGAGGAATATGATGTAGAAGTATGCAATTATGAAGAAGGAAAAACAATTAGCAAACAAAATATTGTTATTGAGCGAATGGATGATATAAAAATAATTTTGGACACAAAAAATGTTACAGAGATAGCAGATAAGGATAGCAATGAAGAGATTATAAAAAAAATAATAGAACATTCTGAATGTACAAATTTTGCGGGAAATTTCAAAGAACAATTAGAGGTGTTAAATAAAGTTGTTGGTATTAATAAATTAGAAGATAAATCATTGAGAGGAGCTTATTATGAATACTTATTCTTTAAGTTGCTTAGCAATTTAAAAGCAGAGGGAAAAATTGATGAAGTTATATGGAATGGGAAAATTGGGAAATATTTATTACCTACGCAAGCACCAGGAGGAAAAACAGGCACATGTGATATAGTATTTACTATTAATAATACAGATTACGTACTTGAACTAACTACAATAAAATCAAAATCTATGCAATTTAGTGCGGAATGTTCATCTGTTCCAGATCATATTCGCTTACACTCTGAAAGATCAAGAAATAAAACTGTAGGAATTTTTGTTGCACCATTAATTCATATGAGAAATGAGAATACAATGAAATCAGTACTGAATAATTATAATTTAGATATGATTTGTTTAACGGATAAAGAGTTTATTAATATAATTAAATCTGATAATATATATAATGAATTAGATAATTTAACTAAGAAAATATAAAAGAAGTAATGTAATAAATAATTCTAAATTTGCTATATTAATAAATTGTCATAGATACCCATGCGATAGAGGTAAAAACTATAATAATACAACCCCAGGAAGTTAATTTCTTGGGGTGTTTTGTTGGGTGGACTCTAGGCAGATAAAAGATGAGCAAAACAAAAAGCTGTTTGGGGATGTCGGCTGACATCTATTCTTGCCTTCTCGGGAGAAAAAGTAGAATCAAAGAAGAATTTAAAGTAAAAACATGCAGAATAAAAATAGACAAAAAGTTACAAAAATTCCCAGATTTGTTGAGGAAAAATGAAATTTATGATATAACTTTTAATAGATTGATGAAAGTTATAGGAGAGTATTATGGAAAAGATAATGCAAGAAATAAAACAATTTAATGAAGAAAGAGATTGGGGACAATTTCATACACCAGAAAATTTAGCAAAATCTATTTCTATTGAAGCGGGTGAATTATTAGAATGTTTTCAATGGAATAGTGAAAATTATAATAAAGATGAAGTATGTGAAGAGTTGGCAGATGTATTTACATACTGCATACAAATGGCAATGAAATTAGGCGTTAGTCCTGAAGAAATAATAATGAAAAAATTAGAAAAGACAAAAAAGAAATATCCAGTTGAAAAAGCAAAGGGAGTAAGTACAAAATATAATAAACTTTAGATAATAATTAATGGGGGCAATTATTATGATAGTGTATGAAGCAACAAAACAATTATTTGTAGAAGATGTTGTACAAGATAAAATAGAAGAAAATATAGATAGAACATTTTATGAAAAAATGGGGTACCATACTTCTAAATCAGAAAGAGATGCATGGAAAAATTCTATGCAATATATGTTGAAAGTTTTAATAGATAATAATATTCCTGGTAATGTTGGTATTGCTATTGAATTTAAAATACCAAACACATCAAAAAGAGTAGATTTTATTATTACAGGAAAAGATGGTAATTTAAAAAATACAGCTATTATTATAGAACTAAAACAATGGACTGAAGCGGAAATAGTAAATGGAAAAGATGGAATAGTACAAGCATTTACAGGACATGCGTTAAGAGAAGTAGCACATCCTTCTTACCAAGCATGGTCATATGCAACAACAATAGAAGATTATAATGAAACTGTGCAAGATAAACAAATTGATTTACATCCATGTGCATATCTTCATAATTATTTAGCAGTAACACCTCCAACATTATTATCAGATAATTATAAATACTATTTAGAAAAAGCACCTTCATTTATAAAAGGTGATGTTGAAAAGTTAAGAGACTTTATAAATAGATATATTAAATATGGTGATGACAAAGAAACATTATATATGATTGAAAACGGAAAAATAAGACCTTCTAAGTCATTACAAGATGCTTTATCTAGTATGTTAAAAGGCAATGAAGAATTTGTAATGATTGATGATCAAAAATTAGTATATGAAACAGCATTAGATATGGCAAGAAAATCATATAAAGATGGAAATAAACGAGTATTAGTTGTAAAAGGTGGACCTGGTACTGGAAAATCAGTTTTAGCAATAAATCTTTTAGTAAGATTGACTAATGAAAACATGGTTTGCTCATATGTAACAAAAAATGCTGCACCTAGAAATGTATATGCAACAAAATTGAGTGGAGATTTTAGAAAGACAAGAATTAATAATTTATTTAAGGGTTCAGGTTCATTTGTAGAATCTGCGGAGAATGAATTTGATGTTTTAATTGTAGATGAGGCACACAGATTAAATGCTAAATCAGGAATGTTTCAAAATTTGGGAGAAAATCAGATAAAAGAAATAATTAAAGCTTCTAAGTTTTCAATATTCTTTATTGATGAATCTCAAAGAGTAACATTAAAAGATATAGGAAGTATTGAAGAAATACAAAAATATATTAGAAATGCTAATGCAGAATCTGAATTAATGGAATTAGAATCACAATTTAGATGTAATGGATCAGATGGATATATTGCATGGCTAGATGATGTATTAGATATAAGAAAAACAGCCAATAGTGATGGATTTGATTTAGATTATGATATTAGAATTTGTGATACACCTAATGAAGTAAGAGATTTAATTTTTGAAAAAAATAAGATAAATAATAAGGCAAGATTACTTGCAGGATATTGTTGGGATTGGATTGCTGATGGAAAAAACAAATCGGATGTATATGATATAACAATTCCTGAATGCAATTTTGCAATGAGTTGGAATTTAGGAAATAGTACGACATGGGCAATTGATCAAAATTCAGTAAATGAAATAGGTTGTATACATACTGCTCAAGGATTGGAATTTGACTATGCAGGTGTAATTATTGGAAATGATTTAAGATATGAAAATAACAAAGTAATTACAGATGTCAAAGAAAGAGCTAAAACAGACCAATCAATAAAAGGAATAAATAAATTAAGCAGAGAAAATCCTGAACAAGCAAATAAAATTGCAGATGAAATAATAAAAAACACATATAGAACATTAATGACAAGAGGGCAAAAAGGATGTTATATTTATTGTACAGACAAAAGCTTATCAGATTACTTAAAGAAAAGATTAAATCAAAAGAATGAAATCATATATCCAATTAATGATGAAGAAAATATGAGTAATATGATGGTTGCCGAAGATAGTGAAGAATATAGATATGAATAATACATAGGAGTTGATTATATGGGATTATTAGATTTTTTATTAGGTGGTTCATCTAATAATTCAGAAGATAAGTTTAAAATTTGAGATAGAGTGAGAGTTAAATATAGAGGGCAAGAAGGATATATTATAGATAAAAATGGTAGTCTTTATACTGTTTCTATAAATAACGGACAAATTGTAGATTCATACTCTGCTAGTGATTTAGAAATATGTTGGTACTAAAAAACTAAAGAAAAGCAAAATAACGATGTAATTAATTTTACAGAATTATTTTGCTTTTTTGATAATTAATGACAAGTTTCGACAAATTATGTATTAATAATATTTTATAATTATTATATTAAAAAGGAGGATAAAATGGGAAATATAATATGTGGAGATACAGAATTTAATGGTAAAAAATATAAATTTGATTATAGAAATAATGTTTTAGTTTTAATACCTGAAACAATGGAAAAATATATAAAATGGAGATTCGAACATTTAGAAGTAAAAGAAAAGAATGATTACGTAAATCTAGAAGGTATAACCAATAATGGATATTATATTTGCTTTATACATGTAAGACTTTCAGAAATTGGGAGTGGAGCACTTCAATCATTTGTACCAGGTTATGCAATTTGTAAAGCAAATGGAATATCGCCTGTACCAAGATTAGAAAACATTGAAAAAATTACACTTTTTGGTGATTGTTTAGATAAATTCTATTATCCAAAAAAAATAATTGATTATAATGATATTTTTTCTCCGAAGCTTAGACTAGAATTAGATAAAGAAAATAATAAACTTAGAAAGTTTTCTATAAATAAAGACACATATGCATTTGGAGTTCGTTGGAATATTCCACATAGTTCTAATATAAACCAGGTATTGGATGTATATTCATATTTAGATGTTAAATTTAATGAAAAAAAAGATATAAATCAAATTGTTGATTATTATTTAAATATTAAAAAATTCTTTTCATTTATAAATAATAGAAAATACATTAAATTCGAAAAAATTTTTGCATATAAAAAAGAGTTAGTTGATTATGGAATAGGAGAAGAAAAAAACATACGAGAGACTACTATTGAATTTGAACTTTATTTTGTAGACCCTGATGAGGAATTTGATATAGATAAATCTCTAAATGCCATTAGACTAGAAGATATAGAAGATGAATTTACGAAATTATATAAGAAAGTAACAAATAAAGAATTTTTAACACAATATTATCCACTTTCTAAAAAGGATGATGAATATATCAATAATGAAAAATTTGCTAATGTTGCTAGCGCTTTTGAATCTGAATTTAATAAGCTTTTTCCAAGATATAAATCTGATGTATGCGAAGAGTATAAAGAAGTAAAAAAAATAATATTGAAAACACTATCAAATAAAAAAGGTAAGTCAAACAGATTAATTGAAAAAAATGAAAATGAAGAAGAAATGAAATATTTAAAAAATGTTATAAGGCAGTGTAACTATTTTTCAAAAATAATAGGTAAAATAGAAGGTACATTAGAAGAGAAGATTATATATTCATATGATAGATATAGTTATGTGATTAATAAAGCAAGGCAAAATTTAATGAAAAATTATAACATAAAAAGATTAAGAAATGGTATATTAGCATCTAAATTTGCGAAAAGAAGAAATGATATTTCGCATGGAAATTATACAGAAAGTTTTGATGAAACGGAGATAATAGCTTACGAATTAATTAGAATATGTATTTATTCATTAACATTTGAAAGATGTGGCTTTTCAAATGAAAAGATAAAAACAATAGTTGATAAAATATTTTAATGTATCTTATAAAAAATGTACTAATAAATAAAAGGAGGATAAAATGGTAAAAATAAGAAAAATTCAACAAGCAATTATTGCATTAGATGGTGGAGAATATCAAGAGTTAATGAATGATTATTTACATAAAAAGTTCAAATATTCTAATATAACCTGTTTAGGAAGTGAAGTTGGAACAAGCAAAACTACAGGAGGTACGCCTGATACATATGTAGAAACTGAAGATGGAAAATATATATTAATAATGTATGGGACGGTTGAAAAACAATCATTTAATAAAATAAAAAATGATATCACTGATGCATATAATAAGGATAAATCATATATAGACGAAAATAGAATTGAAAAGGTTGTTTGTTGTTTTACATCAAATAATATTAATATAGGACAAAGAGAAGAATTAAAAAGTATATTTGAAGGTAAAAACGTTGAGCTAATTGGTATCGATGATTTATCATATGATATTGCTCATAATTATCAATCTATTGCAAAAACGTATTTAAATATATCTGTAGATAGTGGGCAATTTTGTGATATAGATGAATTTATAGAAAAACACGACAAAAATAGTACAAATGCACCAATAAATATTGATTTTATAGAGAGAAATGAAAAAGATGAAGTTTTAAAACTGCTTGAAAAAGATGATTTGATTCTCATAATAGGTAAAGCGGGGACTGGAAAGACAAAATTATCAATTGAAGTATGTAAAGAATATATAAAACAAAGAGAAAAAGTGAAATGCTTATGTATAAAGAATAATGGTAATGATATATATGAAGATTTAAAAGATTATATAGAAAATGGACAAGACTATTTAATTTTTATTGATGATATTAATGAAATGAACAGAGTTAAATCATTTATGGATTTTGTTAAAGATAAAAAGGATGAATGTGAAATAAAAATACTAGCAACAGTAAGAGATTATTTGTTGGATAATGTAATATCAAAATTAAAAGAATACTATATTCCTCAATTATATGCACTCGACAAGATGGATGATGATCAAATAAAAAAAATACTTGAAGAAACATATTCTATTAAAAACCAAAGATTTCAAGAAAAAATTTTAGAAGTATCAAATGGAAATCCTAGATTGGCAGTATTGTCAGCAAAAGGAATAATAGATAAAAAAATAACAAATCTAAATAGTGTAATTGATATTTTTCAAAGTTATTATTTTCCTGTAATTAAAGATAATGATTTAAGTGAGAATGATATTAAAATATTATTTTTGATATCTTTACTCGGACCAATGAATATAGAGGATGATAATATATTAAAAATAATAAACAAATTTCAAATTGAAAAAGATATGTTTATGGAAACAGTAAAAAAATTAAACAATTTGGAATTAGTTGATTATTTTGAAGGAAAAGCTGTAAAAACAAGTGATCAAAATTTTAGTAATTATATTGTTTATAAAGTTTTAATAGAAGATAAGGCAATAACCTTATCAGAATTAATTGCTAAATTATACCCTAATTGTATATTGAAAATTATTAGTGCAATTAATATGATATATGAAATATTTTATAGTTCTGAGGCAGAAAAGTATATAATATCAGAGATAAAAGAAATATGGGAGAAAGAGCCATATTTATCAGATTCTAGATTTTTATATCATTTTTATAATGTAGATAGAATAAAGGCAGTTAAAATGATAAAAAAGGAGATTGATGATGGTGAGAAAAAATCATTTGATTTAAAAAAATTTGATTTTCATAGTAAGGAAAACAATCAAAGAATAGATGATAAAAAAATAGAGATATTATCTAATTTTAAACATGGAGAGCTTGAAGATGAAGCAATTGATTTGTTAATTGAATATTATAAAAAAAGACCAGATTTAATAATGGATTTTTATTTTGCATTTACACTTAATTTTGGAATTGATGAATATAGTAATCGTAATAAATTTGCAAGTGAATTAAAAATAATTGATAAATTTATGAAAGCCATTAACTTGAAAGACGAAAATGAATATAACCTATCATATTTATTAATTAGAATTATAAAAGACTTTTTGAAATCTGAGAGGCACATAACTAAGCAATCAAGAAAAAAATTGACTATAAATTATATTAGAATTATTTTAATAGCAAGTGAAGAAGTTTACAATTTTAGAAAGATATTATTTGAAATTTTAGGAGAAATATATAAAAAAGATGAATTTAAAAAAATAATAGAAGATATATTATTTGATTATGATATATATCCATTAGATGAAGATACTAACAAAATATTTAGGAAGGATTTAGAAATTTTAGAAACCACTTTCTTTAAGAATTGGGAGAAGCCAGATTTTATTAAATGTAATATATTAAAGGAATTTGAAAATAGATGCAATAAAATCGAAATGGATATACCAAAAGAATTAGAAAAATATAAAGAGAATAATGAGTATTTAATACTTACTTTACTTGAATTAGAACGTGATTTTGGTGAAGATTGGAAAAAATCAGAACAAGATAGAAAAGATAGGGTTATAGAATTAATTAAAGATTATAAAGTACAAGATTATTCAAATTTATTTGAAATATGTAAAAAAGGTGAAGAATTTCAAGATAGATTAAAAATGTATAATATTAACCATTCTATTATAGATATCTTTAATTATTTAAGAGCTAAAAATAAGGACGAATTTCTAAATATTTTTAAAGAATATATAAATAAAAATGCTCCATTTACAGTGTCTCCAGATGTACTGATTGAGAATATACTAGAGAATTTTGATAGAGAGGATTTATTGCATATATTAAATAGTCAGAAATATGAAAAAAAAGAATTATTTTTAAATAGTTTTTATAATATCGTTGAAGATGTAAAAGAAAAAGATGTTGAAGGAATTTTCTTATTATTAGATGAGCAAGTTGAACAAGAACAAGTACATATATTAGATATAAAAAATTTATTAAAATATGAAAATTTAATTAAAGGAACCGTAGAAAAGTATTGTAAAAAAATGCTTGAATTATATAATAAAAAAACATTTATCATTAGTAATCTTTTCTGGAGAATAACGAATGCAGAACAAGAAGAAATCGATAAAACTATAAATTCTTTTAGTAATATTGAAATATTGGAAGACTTGTATATTATTGCGTCATGTAATTTTATGGATTATAAAGGAAAATTTGGAATATCTTTATTAAAAAAGGATGATAAATTTTTAATAAAGATTATAGAAAATATGAAAGATTTTCGAAGAAATTCATCTGAACTAGATAGTATATTTAGTGAAATATGGAACTTAGATAATTATCAATATTATATAGATAAAGCATATTCAGAAATAGAAAATAAATATTTTAATCGTTTTGAAATAGAAAAAATTTTTTATAAGGAAGAAAAAGAAGATAAAGATATTTTGATTAGAAAAGAAAAATGGATTGAAAAATATATTCAAAATAATTATCAAGATGGTGAAAAAATAGCCAATATGTTTGATATTATTAATTCATCATTTCCGAGGAAGAAGAAAGAATATATGTTACAATTTTTGAGATTAAACAAATCAATAGAGGACTTTAAGAAAATTCCATTGTTTTCTACATTTGCATCATGGTCTGGAAGTGAAGTACCTATAATTGAAAAAAAGATAAAATTTCTGGAAGAAATAAATGAGAATATAAATGGATTAGATTATATTGAACATATGTATTATATAAATTCAACGATAGGAGGATTGAAGAAATACATAGCAGATATAAGAATTAGAGAATATTTGGAAGATTATTTATAAAATAAAAATTTTTTCAAAGCATGAAATTAAAAAAAATAGAGATTAAAGTTGACATAATCATAAAAATACTATATAATCCGACTTAAAAATATTCATTTAAGTCGGATTATTTTTTGTAAGTTTATAAAAATACTTAAATATCAATAAATTCTTTTGAATAGCAAAATATAAAAAATAAAAAATAAAGCTTATTGTATTCGAGATTTATAATATAAATTTTGTTATTATATATGCAATCAAATATTTGATTATGCATGAAAGGAGAGAGTGATGAATAATTTAATAAGTGTATTTAATAAAGCAATAGAGTACATTGAAGAAAAAATAAAAAATAGTGAAGAAATAACTAATAAAGATATTGCTGATATTTGTGGATATGAGCAACATTATTGTTCAAAGATTTTTCAAAAGTATGCAAATATGAATATTCAAGAATATGTAAAAAGAAGAAAAATGTCATTTGCTTTTGGAAAATTGATAACGTCAAAGGAAAACATTTCAGATATTGCAGAAAAATATTTATATAGTGCAGATGGATTTACTAAAGCTTTTAAGGATGTCTTTGGAATTACCCCGATACAATTAAGACGAAGAGAAAAAATAGAAAATATAAGTAATAAATTTTTAAATTCAATGTATATTGAGGATTATTCAAAATATATAGGTGAAGTTAAAGATTATACTATTGCAGATGAAGAAGAAATGAAATTTATAGGAATTTCTGATATAGATTTGCTTTCAGAAAATATTTTTACAATAGAAAATGACTTTGAAGATATGGCTATTATTAATGGAAATGGGAAAATGTTTGAATTATATTATTATTTAGATGAAGAGAGAACATCTCCAGATACATTTTACGGAAATTATTATAGTCCATTTGGATACTATCCTAAAGATTTTAGGATTATTAAAGTACCAAAGCAAAAATGGGTTAAATTTAATGAGGAGAGTATTAATAAAGATATTACTATAAGTGCTATAAAATCGTATTTTTATAATGAATGGATAAAAAAACATAAAGAATATGAAATTGATAATAATTATGAAATTGCTTTTGAATGTTATAATGAAGAATTTTTGGAAGATGATTACCCATTAACGAGGTGTGAAGTATGGTTTCCAATAAAAGAAAAAGAATAATTATTGATTCAAATATGACAATATCCGAGTTAAGTCTGATATTCCTTGAAAATAAATATAATAAAATTTCTTATAATACTTATGGTAATTATCAAGATAGATTAAAAATAATAAATGAGTACTTAGGTAATATTAAACTAAAAGATTTTAAAAAGGAAAGAATTGAAGATTTTGAAAAATATCTCAATAATGAAAGAAAGTGGAACTATACCTTTAAGCCATCAAAAGTAACAATTAATGAGATAAAGAATGTTCTAAATCAATTATTAAAAGCTGCAATTAAATGGAAGTTATTTGATAAAAATTATACTTGTATTGTTAAAGAAAAAATAAGTGAAGATGAAAGAATTAATTTAAATAAACTACAAAATCAAATTAATGATTTTCAAAAAATTAGGATAACAAATAGTTTAGACAAAATTTGGAATAGAAAGAGGTGATTGTTATAAGTAATAAAATTGAATATGATACTATTTTATCTTTGGCTAGAAAAAGCAATTTTAAAAAGATAATGATTATAAGAGATAGTTGGAATACTGGAAATTGGTGCATTGTTAATTCAATAGAAATTAAACCTGATGGAGAACATTGCAAACCATATGGATATATAAAATATGCAAATGGGAATACTTTTAATGGTTATCTTCCAGCTAGTAATACATATTCTTGGAAATTGATAAAAGTATTAGATGAAGATATGAAAGTTATTAAATCAAAGAATGAAATATAAAAGTAATAAAATAATTGATTTTACATTTTTTGATACAAAGTTACACGTTTCGACAAATTTTGCAGGTAATACGATATATAATAAAAAAGAGGTGATAAAAGTGGAAACATATATTTTTTCAGTTATAACAGCAACAATAAGTGGATTTGTAACATACTTAGTTGCAAAAAGTGGAAATAAAAAAGATATTGAAATGCTAAAGATGCAAAATACATCGGATATGGAAAAATTAATGAACCAACACAAGATTGATATTGAAGCAATGAAAGAAAAACATAAGTTGGAACTTGAATTAAAAGAAGTTGAACAAAAATATAAATTGGAATTATTAAAATTAGAAAATGAAAATGAAATAAAAAAAACAACAGAAATTGCCAATAATGCATCTATGAATACAGCAACGAATCAGATATTTGGAAATATATTTGGAAGAGAGTGTGTACAGAAACAATTAGATAATGCAATAGAGGAAGCATTCAAAAATGCAAAAGCGAAAGGAGAAGAAAATAAGGGTGAAAATTAATATTCCTACATATGTTATTAAAAATACTTATATAAGTGGAAATAATATATATCAACTTGGATTTGAAGGATTGAATGGAGATGTAGAACTAGAAGAATGTGAAGATGGATATTTAGTAAAAAATATTCTTGATAAAGATGTATTAATAACAAATCAGAATAAAAGATTTAATACTTATAAGTATGTTTTAAGGTATAAGCAAGATGAATTAAATGAAGAAACGGAGTTAAAGTGGTATAGATTTAGACAAGATGAAGATTTAGTAAGAATAAAAGAGCTATATGAAGAAAATTATAAAATAAAAAAAGAAATAATAGATAATGATAAAATAATAAAAATAGGATTAAGAACTCCTCAAGTTGGCGCAATTCATGCCATATTATCTAATATTACTAATCCAAAATATAAAGAAGGGATAGTAGTTATGCCAACAGGGACTGGTAAAACAGAAGTAATGTTAACTACTTTTTTAAGTGATGAAATAGAAAGATTAATAGTAATTACTCCTAGTAATGCATTAAGAGAGCAGATTGGAAATAAATTTAAACAGTTGGGAATATTAAAAAAAATTGGTGTTATAAATGAATTTTGCAAATATCCTGTTGTTGGAATTTTGAAAAAGAGTTTTAAATCTAAAGAGGAAGAGGCTGAATTCTTTAAAAAATGTAATGTTGTAATTACAAGTATGCAATTAGTTATAAATTTAGATGCAAAAAATCTTAATGAAAATTTTTCACATTTATTTATTGATGAGGCTCACCACATTACATTAAATAAGTGGGGAGATATAGTTAATAAATTTAAAAATAAAATAGTTCAATTTACTGCCACTCCATTTAGAAATGATGGGAAAATGCTAAAAGGGGATATTATATACAAATATAGTTTATTGCAGGCACAGGAAGAGAAATACTTTAAAAAAATTAATTTTGAACCAGTTATGGAATTTGATGAGGAAAAAGCGGATGAAGCTATAGCAGAAAAAACTATTGAAGTATTAAAAAAAGATATAAGTAATGGATTAGAGCATATTGTTATGGCTAGAGTTGATTCTATTAAGAGAGCAGAACAGGTTTATGAAATATATGAAAAAATTGCTTCAGAGTTTAATCCATTAATGATAAATAATGAAATGAATAAGAATCAAAGGAATAGAGTATTAAAAAAATTATATAGTGGAGAATGTAAAGTTGTAATATGTGTGAACATGCTTGGAGAAGGTTTTGATTTTCCAAAACTTAAAATAGCCGCAATACATGATCCACATAAGGCAATATCTACAACTATACAATTCGTAGGAAGATTTACAAGAACAAGCAGTGATAAAATTGGTGATGCTACAATAATTGCAAATATATCAAATGAAATGACAAATAAATATATGGAAGAATTATATTCACAAGACTCTGATTGGAATAAAATTATAAGGCAGACGTCAGATGTATTAATTGATAAAGAAGATAGAAAGATAAAGTTCTTACAAAATTTTGAAGGAGAGATACCAGAAGTAATTCCACTTCAAAGTCTGTATCCTGCCTTAAGTATGTATGCATTTAAAACAAAATACAAAAACTTTTTGATAGATAAAGCAATTGAGAAAATTAAGGATGATAACATTATATTATCACAAAATTATGATGAAAATGTACTTGCATGTATTGAAAAGCATATTGGAAAGACTGATTGGTGCAGAAATGAAGAAATAAGGGAAGTTATATTTGATTTATATATAATATATTTTGATAAGAATAAACAAATTGTCTATTCAGGAACAACATCCAAAAGTCCACCTACAGAAATATTAGATCAGTGTTTTGATGATTTAGAGCCTATAAATGGTGAAAATACTTTTAAATGTTTATACAATATTCAAAGATTAAAATTATCTACATTAGGTCTAAATGCAAATAACAGTGGTTATGTAAGTTATAGAATGTATGCAGGAAGAGACGTGATTGAGGGAATATCAGATCCAAATAAATTAAATTCTTATAAAAATAATTTATTTGGAAAAGGATATGAGAATCAAGATGAAGCTAGTATAGGGTGCTCAAAAAAAGGAAAAATATGGAGCAAAAAAATAGGAAACTTATTAGAATGGAAAGAATGGTGTGATTTGGTTGGAGAAAAACTTTGTAATCCTGATATTAAAGTAGAAGATATTATAAAAGATATACCAGTTCCACAAGATATAGAAAAATTGCCAGATAAAACTCCTATATCTATTGAATTTCAACCAGATATACTTATAGATAATGAAAGTAGATATATTATAAAAGCTGAGGATAAAACAGCAGAATTAACTGAAGTTGATATAAAACTATGTGAAGGAATAGAAAGAGGAAAAATTAAATTTTCTATAGAAAGTGTAGAAAATGACATCAATGAAATATTTGAAATGAAAATTACCGATAAAAAGGCAATTTATACTACTGAAGGTAAAAATATAGAGATTAAGATAGGATATAAATATAAAGCTCTAACAGAGTGGTTTAAACAAAATTCACCTAAAATAACATATGCAGATGGTTCAACTCTTGAAAACACATATTATTGGGAAGCAACAGCTAATGGAATATCAAAATTTAATAGAGAAGATATTATAGTATATGATTGGGATAAAACTAATATTAGAAAAGAATCGCAAGGAGTATCTAAAGCTGAAGATACAATTCAATTTAAAGTGATTGAATCTATAAAAGGCAATGGATATAATTTAATTTTTGATGATGATGGATCTGGTGAAATATCAGACATTATAGCTATAAAAGTTGAAGATGAAACAATTAACATAGATTTATTTCATTGTAAATATTCAAAAGAAGATTTACCAGGGGCAAGAATTGGTGATCTATACGAAGTTTGCGGGCAAGCTCAAAAATCAATTAATTGGAAAACAAATTCAGAAAGATTGTTAAGACATATTTTGAGAAGAGAAAATTTAAGAGAAAAAAGAAATCCAGGAACAAGTAGATTTGAAGTAGGAGATAAAAATACAATTAATTCATTAATAAACATGTCAAGAGTATATTCAACAAAAATGAACGTATATATTGTTCAACCAGGAATGTCTAAGAATAAAGCAACAGATGAGCAACTAGAACTACTTGGAGTTACAAAGACATGGCTTTGGGACATGTTGGGAGTTAAATTATATGTAATTGCAAGTAAGTAGTATAAATAAAATATTTATATATAAGAGTGTGAAATTAAGTAAAATAATTCCACACTTTTTATTATTTATCTATCTATCAAAACATCCCATAACTAGCTGAGAGCCATCTACAAAACCGTTTCTATAATATTTCTCATTCATATAGATTAAATAATTCATAAAATCATCATAGATTAAATCGAGTTGCTTTTCGACAAATTTTTTATTTTGTTTAGAGACATTCTTTAATATTTTTTCTCTAAAAGGATCATACTTGAATTCATGTTCTTTATCTTGTTCATTTGTATAACATAAGTAAGTACTTTCCATGCAATCATACCATTCTTTTAATATATCATCTTCATTTACTTCTCTAAAATTCATCATAATAATTCTCCTAACATTTAATATTTTATAAAAGGGATTGGGACTTGTCCCATTGCATAGAATTTGAAAATACGAAAAATTCGTGTGAACAAATTCATTGCTTGCTAGGACAAGATTTAACCCTTTCCATATTTTTATTTAACAATAAATTAACTCTTTAAGTACAATTTCTTCAGCTCTATTTTTAATATTATTCATACATCTAACCCACTCTAATTGATTATTTTGTTTCAAGTTTTCATCAACTTTTTCTGCTTTAGCAAATTCATTAATTATACTTTTTGTTTTTTCATTTGCAGTTTTATCAATTTCAATTAAGTACTCTGGTAATGTACCATTTAATATTAAATCGCTATATAAACCTAGGCTATGTTTCTTCATATACTCTAATTTTAAACGTCCATATAATCCAATATGGTAATCAGAATTTGTTCCTTTTACTGCTAAATCAGGAATTAAATAATCTCCTTCTTTGTGATATGTTATTTCTTTCATAATCAAAAACCTCCAAATTTTATTTTCAGGTTTCCCATTCTTGCTTCCAATATTTGTTAAAAATAATTGGGGAAAAGTTGGGGAAAAACTTCTCAAAAATGTTCCAAAAAAGACACAAATGTTCTAAAATCCATTTCCCCAATTTTTATTGATAAATCAGCTAAAACCCTTAATATCACTAAATTACACAAACCTCTCAACTAGCCCTCATAACCCGAAGGTCGTAAGTTCGAGTCTCTTTTTTACAATTGGGTACAATAAAGGTTTCATAGAAAAATGCTTTTTTTGCATATACTATCAAATATAAAAAAGGTTTTCTAAAAAAATATGTTCAATATAGGTTTAAAATAGATATGTCATAAATACATTGAAAATAAAATATTGAAAAATATTTAAAATTGATATAAATTTGTATAAACTTTTAGTAGGGTAATTAAAAAAATGAATAAAAGATACCGATTTGATAGAATATTTTTATAGAAAAAATAAAAGAGGAAGGAGAAAGGTTGAGGAATGTCTTCATTCCAAGTATCACTGTGTACAGGTTGGCATAGAGCAATATAGGAAGATTTTGAAATTATTAATAAATAATGGAGCAGATAAAAATAGTACTTCTAGATTTTCCAAAACTAATATAAAAGAAACTTATTAGAATGAACTGATTTGGCAGTGTATAGGGGATATGTGGGAGTGAGGTATGCTGAGCGAAATATAATAAAATCAAGCTATACAAATATTGAAAAAAATCATATATTATGATATTAAATATATGGGTGAAATGTATGAATAAAAATACAAAAAAATTAAAGCGTATTGCAATAATATTGTTATATATTATAATAACTGCTGTAAGCGTAAATTTTAACATTGGAAAGGAAAACCAAACAAGCAATATTATAGAAAACGACAAAATTTCTTACGCTATATCAAACATTCCAAAATACAGTGGAGAAATATTTATTGAAATAAACAACAATGTGCCTCAATTTACTGCGCAAGACATAAGTATACAGAAAGATTATTATTCTGATTTAGAAAATGGCAGAGTGCGGAAGGGCAATGATAAAAACTAGTTGGAAAAAGGCTAATGAAGATGACGAAAAAGATGATTATTCTTCAATTACACCAACAGGATTTAAACAACAAAAATATAACACAAACACTATTCCAGGAGGATATCTATATCATAGATGTCATATAATTGCGTGGAAATTAGGTGGAATAGATGTGGATAAAAGAAACATAATGACAGGGACACAAAGCTTTAATATAAATGGAATGAAACAATTTGAAGATCAGGTTTATAATTATTTGAAGGAAAATCAAACTAACCATGTCCTATATAGAGTTACTCCATATTTTGAGGGCGAAAATAAATTAGCAAATGGTGTAAATATTGAAGCATATTCTATTGAAGACAATGGAAAATTACAATTTAATGTATATGTATATAATGTGCAAAATGGAATTATTATTAATTATGCAACAGGAGAAAGTAAATTAGAAAAATAGGAGGTGAAATATTGGACTTAAATATATTTGAAAGAAACAATAATAATAGTAATGGTTTCATAAAGGAATTTATTAGAGATTTAAAAAATGCATTAAAAAATATGATGGATGAAGGTAAAGGTATGAATGAAAATGACAAAGTATTAGAAGAATATAACTTATATGAGAGAAGAAAGATTTTTTTAGATAACAAAAGCTGGAAAGGAAATGGCTATGCTTGGGTAATGGATGAGAATTCGGTTTGTATATCAGAAAATGGTGATGGTGGACCGTGTTCTATATTTGAGATAGATTTACCTAAAAATGCAAAAGTTGGAGAAGTTTATGAAAAAATTGATGGTAAGTATATTTATAATTTTGACATGACGGCTAAATTAAAAGAAATTAACTAGCACTTGCAACTTAAAGATATTTACAAATTAATAAAAGATAAATAATATAATATATCTAGATTTTTTATAGTGATTATGATATTATTGTAATAACTTAAAAAAGTAGGAGGAAAGATATTATGGAAAAATTAATTATAAAAAAATGTTCTAAATGTGGAGCGCTGGTCGAAGTTTTAAAGGACTGTAGTTGCGATAATTGTGGTATAGTTTGCTGTGGAGAAAAAATGGAAGAAATCATTCCAAATAGCATGGATGCTGTAGCCGAAAAACATATACCAACGTATGAAAAAGTCGAGGATGAAATATCTGTAAAAGTAAATCATGTAATGGATAAAGAGCATTATATAGAGTGGTTGGCAATGATTGCCGGTGAAAAAATATGCAAAATCAAACTATATCCAGAACAAAATGCAGAATGTAGATTTAAATATATACCAGGTTCAAAAATATATGCTTATTGCAACAAACATGGACTATGGTCTACAGAAATTAAATAATATGGAGTGATACAATTGTAGGATTAATGGCAGGTATAAAAGATCCAGAATCTACAAATCCATGGGCATAGAAAAAACAGATCTCGTAATGAGGTCTGTTTTGCCAATTAGAGAATATTTAAATAAAATTTACTAAATTTTAACTTTTTCTAACCTTTAAATTTAATATTTAAGTGATATAAAGAATATAATATTAATATAGAAAAAATAAAGGTAGGGGAAAAATGAAAACAATTAAAATATTAATTCCAATATATAATGAGGAAGAATCACTTCTATTTTTAAGAAATAGACTAACATCTATAATAAACAAGCTAACAAATTATAGAATTGAAGTACTGTTCATAAATGATGGAAGCAAAGATAATAGCTTAAAAATAATAGAAGGAATAAGAAAAAAAGATAATAGATTTGAATATATATCGTTTTCAAGAAACTTTGGAAAGGAAATAGCTATAATAGCAGGATTAGACTATTCTAGGAAAAGCGATGCAGTAATAATAATGGATGCAGATTTGCAAGATCCACCAGAACTTATACCAGAAATGATACAGGAATGGGAAAAAGGATATGACGATGTGTATGCAACAAGAAAAACAAGAGATGGAGAAACATGGCTAAAAAAATTCACATCAACTATGTACTATAAAACATTACAAAAGTTTACTAAAATACCAATACAAAAGGATACAGGAGATTTTAGATTATTAGATAAAAGATGTGTACAAGCAATGTGCAAATTAAGAGAAACAGGAAGATGCTCAAAAAGTATTTTTAGTTGGATAGGATATAACAAAAAGGCAATATATTTTGATAGGGACAAAAGAATAGCAGGAGTAACAAAATGGAATTATAAAAAATTAATAGACCTAGCAATAGATGGAATAACATCACTTTCTATTTCACCATTAAGATGGCCAATATATATATCATTTATTACATTTGCATCTTGGCTAATTAATCTAATATATGTTATTATTAAACAAACAATAGAACCATATCAAATAATTATTTCATTAATACTCTTCTTTATGGGCATACAATTTGCATTAATTGGAATATTAGGTGAATATATAGGAAGAACATTTAATCAAACAAAAAATAGACCACTATATTTAATTGATGAGATAAATGGAGAAAAATATTGGGAGAACAAAGATGAGGAAAAAGACAACAATCATTTTAATAATAATTATATTAGTTCAGATATTAATTAGAATTTATTTTGGGTATCAAAAACAATACTTTCATATGGATGAAATGTACTCATATGGCCTAATGAATTATAATAAACTAAATATTGCAGATAATGAGGATTTTTTAAATAAATGGCATAATAAAGAATATTTTGAAGATTATTTAGAAGTTAACGACAATGAAATTTATAATATAAAACCTGTATATGAAAATCAAAAAAATGATGTACATCCTCCACTGTATTATTTACTATTAAGAATATCTGCAACTTTTACCATAAACAAATTTACAAAATGGACTGGAATTTTATTAAATATAACAATATTTATAATATCAAGTATAATGGTATATCTAATATCAAAAGAATTATTTAAAAATAAAATATATGCAGTATTGACAACATTAATTAATGGACTTACACTAATTAGCTTAAATAGTACATTATATATAAGAATGTATGAACTATGTAATTTAAATATATTAATAATTACATTCTTACATATGAAAATATATAATAAAGAAAAAATAAGACCAATAAATATATTTTTGATTTCTACATTTATGATTTTTGGAGGGCTAACACATTATTACTTTTTTATTTACGCATTTGTATTATATTTAATATATACAGTAAAATGCATAAAGCAAAAGAATTACAAAAACCTGATGATATATAATATTGGAATATTTATATCATCAGTTATTTATATACTCATATTTCCATATGCAATATCACATATATTTTTCAGCTACAGAGGGGTAACTGTAGAAGTGGATGTAATAAAAAATATAGTAGGATACTGCAAAAAGATAAATCAAGAATTCTTTAATGGGTTATTGCCATTTATAATAATTTTAACAGGAATTATAGCAATAAAACCTAAAAAGAGTGATATTAAAATGAATGGAGAAATGGTTTTACTGGTAACTCCAATTTTGATTTATTTATTAACAATAGTATTAAAAGCTCCGTATATTGAAACAAGATATATAATTCCAATATATTCATCAATGATAATTGCAATAGCATATTGTTTAAGAAAATTTGTAAGAAAACGTGCAAGTTGCAAACATACATTATTTATAATATCAATAATATTTTTCACAATAATATACAGTCCATTTGTGAAAAATACAAAAATAGAATATATATATTCACAATATAATAATATAGCAGAAAAAATAGCAGAAAAAAACTTGCCAATAATTTATGTTTTTAATACAAAGGAAAATAGAATACTAGATGACCTATATTTATTCACATTAGTGGATAAATCAATTATAATAGATGTTGAAAATTATGATAAAATAGAAAAAACAGAAAGTAACTTCATTTTAATTTGTAATAATGGGGTAAACGAAGAAAAAATAAAGTCAACAATAAACGGAAAAATTGAATATGTGCAAAGAATGAATGCATGCAATATATATGAGGTGAAAATGGATGTATAATATATTAGTAGTGGATGATGATAAGGAAATAGCGGACTCAATTAAAATTTATCTAGAAGAAGAGGGTTATAATGTATTTGAATGTTATGATGGAGAAAAAGCTATTGAAATCTTAAAGAAAAAAGATATACATTTAGTATTGTTAGATATAATGATGCCAAAAATAGATGGAATTGCAGTGGCACGAGAAATAAGAAAAACAAATTCAGTTCCAATAATATTTATATCTGCAAAGTCACAAAGTATAGATAAAATAATCGGGTTAAATGCAGGAGCGGATGACTATATTACTAAGCCATTTGAACCGCTAGAATTAATAGCAAGAGTTAAGTCAAATATAAGAAGATATACTAAACTTGGAAATCTTATAGAAAATGATAACATAATAATAGACGGACTAGAAATTAATGATAAAACAAAAGAAGTAATGGTTGATGGAGAAAAAATAAAGCTTACATCTATAGAATATAAATTATTACTTTTTTTGGCAAGCAATAAAGGACAAGTATTTTCAATAAAGCAAATATATGAAAATGTTTGGAAAGAGCCATTTGACGGATATGAAAAAAAAGTAGTAGTGCATATAAGCCATATAAGAGATAAAATAGAAATAAATCCTAAAGAACCAAAATATCTAAAAGCTGTGTGGGGACTAGGGTACAAGATAGAAAATATGTAAAAATATTATTATATCTTAGGAAAGGGAAAATAAAGCATGAAAAAAAGCAGAAAAAAGTCAAAAATAAATATAGCGAGACTATTATTATTTATATCGGTAATAATATTATGGATTTTAGGAAACAATATATATTCAAATGTAAGACGATTTTCTTGGGCTGAAATTGCTAAAGCAAATTTTTTACAAACAGAATCATATAAAAGTGCTATAACGCATGAAATAGAAACTTTGGAAGATGCTATTTACTGGAGCATATGGAATGATGAGCTAGAAAGCTACCCAGGACTTGAATACATAAATAGAGAAAATTCAAATATAGAGTACATAGCAGATATTACAACAAACACGGGAAAACATATAATACTTAGCAATTTAAAAACAGTAATACAGGATAAAGAACATATAAAATCAGAATTTAAAGAAAGTTTACAATATTATATTTGTAGTTTAAATTCTGTACCAGATACAAATATAGATGTGTTGCAGAAATATGGATTTAAAGCAGACCAATCCAGATTTGAAGTATTGGATATATATGTAAAAGTAAATTTAGATAATAATGGCTATATGAAAACAATACAACAAAATTATTATAAAGCAAATCATAATGTAAAGATAAATATAATCGGAGTAGTTATATTTTCAATATTATCTATAGTACTTTTATATAAAGCAATAAAAAGCGGTATTTACACGGATTTTTTTGATGTTAAAATACTAACGATATTAGGAATGGAAGCAATATTTGAAAAAATTAGTATAGAATTAATTTGCCTTATTTTATATGCTATTTTAGCAGAAATATTTTTTAATAGTGTAAAAAATATAAAGCAAGCTAAAGCACAAAATGAAAAAGTAGTAACCAATTTTATAGAAAAAATAAAAGAAAATTATAAATTAATAATAATAGTGGTGGTAGTAACAATAATAGCTATGGGAATAATTTCAGCAACTACATTACACTATGGTATTGTAATATATGATGTTAAAATTAAAGCATTGGTGATTTTGATATATGTGGCAATAGTAATTATTTTCTTAAAAAATGTCTCAGAATATAATAAAATAGAAAAGAAAATAAGAAATATAGTGTCAGGAGAATATCAATCAGAAATAAAAACAGACAATAAATACCTAAAAAATATGGTCCAAGACATAAACAATATAAAAAAAGGCATAGAAAATGCAGTAAATGAAAAGGTTAAATCAGAAAGATTAAAAACAGACTTAATAACAAATGTATCACATGACTTAAAAACTCCACTTACTTCAATAATAAATTATGCTAATCTTCTAAAAAAAGAAAATATAGAAAATGAAAATGCGCAAAAATATATAGAGATTCTAGAAAATAAATCAAAAAAATTAAAAAATTTAACAGAAGATTTAATAGAAGCGTCTAAAATAAGCTCTGGAAATGAAACGGTAAATTTACAAAAATTGAATTTCACAGAAATGATATTACAAGCAAATGGAGAATTTGCAGAAAAGTATGAGAGTAAAGATTTAAAATTAATTAGCAAAATAGAAAAAGAGGAGATCTTTGCACAATTAGATAGCAAAAAAATGTGGAGAGTATTAGAAAATATATACAATAATGCATATAAACATTCTTTAGAAGGGACAAGAATATATGTAAATGTTGAGCAAAATGATAAAATAGTATTTACAATGAAAAACATATCAAAAGAAGAGTTAAACATAACACCAGAAGAGCTAATGGAACGATTTGTTAGAGGAGATAAATCTAGAACAAGTGGTGGCAATGGATTACGGTCTTTCAATAGCTAAAGATTTGGTGAATTTGCAAGGAGGAAAAATGCAAATAAAAATAGAAGGTGATTTGTTTACAGTAAAAATAATAATTTAAAATTCTTTCCAACCGTTAATATTAGATCTTCTAATAGCACCCATAATATTTGCTCTAACGGTTGGAATTTCTATAACTAATTTAGAGATTAACTCTTTTATAGATTCCCTTTTAGAAACCCCATCCATAGGGCATACTTTAGGCATTACTTCTATTCCTTGTCTCCTAACAAATTTACGTACTTCTTTTTCAGGTATGTAAACCATAGGTCTAATTAAAGTTATTTTAGACCTATCCATATAGCTAGTTGGAGCAAAAGTTGACAAATTTCCAGCATATAAAAGATTCAAAAAAAATGTTTCTAAAACATCATCTTCATTATGCCCCAAAGCAATTTTGTTACAATCATGAGCGATTGAAGAAGAATTCAAAATTCCTCTACGCAAGTTGGCACATAAAGAACAAGGATTTTTTTCCTTCCTTATATCAAAAACAATTTCTTTTATATAGCTTTTTTCCTCAATAAACTCTACACCGATTTTATCACAAACACTTTTCAAAAATTCTGAATTAAAAAATTCAAATCCAGGATTAACACTTATTGCAACTACTTCGAACTTCTTAGGATAGAATCTTTGCAAAGCCTTTAAACCCATAAGTAAGGTAATAGAGTCTTTTCCGCCAGAAAGACCAACAGCAATTTTATCTCCTTCATTTATCATATTATAATTTTCGATTGCTTTTCTCATATAACTTAACATTTTTTGCATAAAAATCACCTATAAAATTATAGCACAAAAACACATAAAAAGTAAATGTTATACCTTGCCAAAACACAATTAATGGTGTAAAATAAAAATATATGTGTTTGTAGCTCAGTTGGATAGAGCGCTCCCCTCCTAAGGGAGAGGTCGGGGGTTCGATTCCCTTCAAGCACACCAAAGTTGAAAAGTCTTGTAAGTGCTGAAATATTAGTACCTTACAAGACTTTACTGTTTCATTAGTAACAAAAATTCTATTTTTTTAATATATATAATTAGGTGGTTATATATGAGAATGTTAAGACGAGTAAATACAAAAGATATTGTGCCGACAAATTTAAATTATACATATGAGCTAATGCAAACAAATATTAAAGCTTTAAGAAAAAGATATTCATTTTTGAATATTGGAAATATGGGGAAAAGCGTATTGGGAAAAGATATCCCGTATGTAAAAATAGGAAATGGGAATAAAGAAGTTATGTATTCAGGTGGAATACATGCAAGTGAGTGGATTACATCATTATTAATGATGAAATTTGTAGAGAATTTTTGCAAATCAGTTGTAAATAACTTTAATATATATGGACAAAGTGCAAGAAATATATTTAATCAAGTTTCAATATATGTAGTTCCAATGGTAAACCCGGATGGAGTAGATTTAGTAACAGGAGCAATAAAAAGTAACACAAAAGAATATGAAAGTGCAAAAAAAATAGCCAATAATTATTCAAAAATATCCTTTCCAAATGGTTGGAAAGCAAATATCAATGGTGTAGATTTAAAAAACTACCAACCATTTACAAAGTCTTGTAACTACTGAAATTACACGACTTTGCATTTTTGATTTTCATTTATTAATTCTTCAATTTTTATAAATTCATCTAGATTTTCATTAATAGAATTCAGTTTTGAAAAGTTAAAATATATGTAAACATTTTTATTTTTATCAATTTCTATTTTATTGATTAATCTATATAAATAAATTTTATCGATCTTCTCTAATTTCAAAAAATTCTCTATTAATTCATCTAACTCTTTTTCTTCTTTTGTTTTATTTTTAGTATTAATTTTTTCTTCTGTTCCAATTAGTTTTTGTTCTAATTCTTTCTTTTGCTCATTTAGTTTTGTTCTTTCTAAATTAAATTTTTGTGATACTCTAACATAATCTTCTTCTTGTAAAACTCCTCTTAACTTATCCATATACATCTTGTCTAAATTATTATTTATATCCAATATAGCTCTATCAATTTGTCCTATTTTTTTCTTATATCCTTCTCGAATATCAAGAGTTTTATTTTGATATTTTTCATAAATTGAATAAAAAATCTCTTTATCCGCATATATTTGACATATCTTTTTTACAATATAAATAATATGCTTTTCAAACTTCTCATAATTCATGTTTAGTGAATAGCACCCTTGTTCTTTTGCATTACTACAAGTTATATATGGATGTGATTTTGCATTTCTTTTAGAGTTCTTTTTAAGTACTATTTGCAGTTTTCTTTCGCAATGATAACAGTAAAGTAATCCTCTTAACAAATAATCATATTTAAGTTTTGTATTTGTTCCTCTTTTTTCAATGATACATTGTACTTTTTCAAATGTATCTTTATCAATAATAGCTTCGTGTGTATTATCAACTCTTATTTGATTTTCCTTTTCAACTGTTCTTATTTTCTTGACTTTGTATGATATAACTGACTTTTTATTTTGTATTGTATTTCCGATATACACTTCGTTTTTTAGCATATTGCATAGTGTTACTTCATTCCAGTCATATTCTGTTTTATTGCGTGAGCAACAAGGTTCTGGGGTACCCGACTGCAATCTTTGATTGCTTAGTCGGGTCAGGTTCTTATTTTCATCTTGTACAATTCCTGTTTTTCTATAACCTGTTGGAGATAGGTATTTATTTGAGTTTAAGAATTTTACTATTTCTACACTTCCATGACCATTTGTATACATATCAAAAATCCTTTCTACAATATCTCTTACTTGCTCATCTATAATTAATTTATTTTTAATTGTAGGATGCCTTTTGTAACCATAAGCTGGAATACTGCACATATATTCTCCTTGCTTCTGTTTTTCCTTCAAAACACTTCTGATTTTCTTTGAAATATCTTTTGCATACATGTCATTCATTATTGCTTTAAAAGGTGTTATATCGTTATTTGTGCTATCAATACAGGTATCTATTCCATCAGTTATTGCAACATATCTAATATTATTTTTGGGGAAATAATCCTCTAAATAAAAACCTGTTTTAATATAATCTCTACCAAGTCTTGATAAATCTTTTGTAATAACCATATTAATATTTTGATTTTCTATATCTTGCAATAACGCATTAAATGAAGGTCTGTCAAAAGTTGTACCACTTATACCATCATCAACATATTCTTTAACTAAACATAAATTATTCTCCTTTACATATCTTTGCAAAATTTTTCTTTGATTACCGATACTTTCGCTTTCTTGCTTGTCGCCATCTTCTCTAGATAGTCTTATATACATTCCGTACTTTAAAATTTTGACTTCTTAAATCCAGCATTTAACCTCCTATCCGTAATCATCTATGCTTATACTATAACGTGCTCTTTAAATTTTGACAAATGTTTTGTAATAATTACTTACTCTTTACTTTTATGCTTTCTAAATAATCCTTAAAGACTAATCCTATTGTTTCTGTTATATCCTGTCTATCTTCTGTAAAAATGCAATATGTATTAAACTCTAACTTATTATCTTTGGTGTTGTTTTTATCTTTCTTCATACTTATTCAAATCCTTTCGTACTACTATAGAATATTAAAGAAAATGGCATACTATGACACTTAAATTAAGTGTATTTGTCAATGTGCAATTTGATTACCTATACACATAGGCGAAAAATTATAAGATTATCCCGATATTTTTATAATTTTTTATCTTCCTAACATAAACAACGATTAAACCTAAAAAAGTTATAGACAAAATAAAAAAAGAAGCAAGAATTTTTAGTAGTACTACTAATTTTCTCACTTCTTCTCTTAATAAGATTGTTAACAAATTATTTTATTATTTATGATATTCTGCATAAATTTTTTCTAATATCAAAAAATCTTCATCTGGTGTTTTTGATAAAAAAACATTGTTCCTCTAACATCTTCTAAACCCAATTTTTTCCAGCATAACTAAATGATTGACAAGGATATCCTCCAGATAATAAATCTAATTCTCCTTTTTTCAGGTTGAATTCCTTTAATAAATCTTTTTGGGAAAACCTCACAATATCCTCTTCAATTCTTTTTTATGTTTTTTAAACAAAAAAGAAATTAGAAAAAATTTTCTCTAATTTCTTAACATTTAATATTATTTTACATTTTTATTTCTAATATAATCACCTTCAAACTCATATTCAAGTATGTCCATATGTAACTTATCATAATATTTTCCGTTTAAAAAAATTTCTTCTCTACTTTTTCCAGTATCCTTAAATCCACATTTTAAATAACACTTATGTGCTCTTTCATTTACAGCAAGAAGATCTAATCTTATGCTATGTAAGTTTAAATATTTAAATCCATATTCTAGCAAAAGTTTTATCGATTCTGTTCCATATCCATTACTTCTATAGTCTTCATCACCTATAAATATTCCAAGTACAGCACTTCTTTCAATCCAATTAAAGTGTTCCAATCCAATTGTTCCAACTAATTTATCATTATTCAAATCAATAATATCAAAGTTTCTATTTTCATTATTCTTTGCTGAATTTTCAAGCCAATCTTTTTCTCTAATTAATGTTGTAATTTGTCCACTTCTCCCTGTATAATCTGTTACCTGAAAATCATTCATCCACTCTGTAAATTTTTCAATTTCTTCATCTGATACTCCTTTGGGAGATAAATATATTCTGTCTCCCACTAATTTTTTAAAATAATTCATATATATCACTACTCCCTTAACATTTTATTAAAATATTTATCAGTAAATTCTTTTAATTTATCTTTATTTTCTTCTAACAATTCAATTAGTTTTTTTGCTTCATTATATGCCATATCATAATCTGATTTATTTACTTCAAATCTATCAAGTGCTTTTTTTAATTCATCTTCACCAAGTAATATTATATCTCCTGTTGGTGTTACAACAACATCCAAGTATAAATCATCTTCATAAGGCATTCCATTGTCTTTTTCTATTTTTCTAGCTATATCAAAATACCATTCTATAATTTCGTTATTTTCATTGTACATAGCAGTTAATCTGTGTTTTTTACTATAATCATAAAACTCTAACCATTTATAGTTATTATTTGCCATACATAAGTTAATGTTTTCTACCATATATGGCTTATTCATTTTATTAAATTTAATTAATGCAATATCTCCAACAAAATCTGCATTATTAAAGCTTTTTATTTTAAAATTTCCATCCTTAACAATCTCCATATTTTTAGGATTAGTAACAAATCTTTTCTTTAAACTAATCCAATATCTTTGCACTAGCTCATTTCCAAAATATATTTCATTTTCAAGTATTCCTCCATTTCTTTGAATTGACTTAGCAGATCCAATATTAGCTTTATCACAAACCATTAATACATTATCTATTCCTAACTCTTTACACTTTTCTAATGCCAGTCTAATTTGTTCTGTTGCATAACCTTTTCTTCTTTCAGATGGTCTTACACTATCTCCGATATGTCCTCCATCATTTAGTAGTTTTTCATTTAAAAAATGTCGTATTTGTAAATTCCCAACTATTTTCCTATCTGATTTCCTTATGGTTAAATATAATGTTGCAGGAATTCTATCTTTGTCTATTGTATCAACAGATAAATCATTTTGAACTTTTTCTAACCACCTGTCAAAATCTCTAATTCTGTCAAGTCCTCCATCTCCAGCAATCTCATTTTCTCCATTATCTAAAAATTCTTGTAAATATTCCTCAACTTCTTTTTTATATTCTTTCGTTGGAAATATTAATTCCAATTCATATTTATTCAATTTTATCACTCCATTCTATAAATTCTTCTTTTAATAACCCTGTAATACATTCATCAACATATTTATTTGTTGCTAAACATAGAAATTTCTTTCTTCTTATTCCTTCATCCTTATATCCTAATTTCAGTTGCATTCTTCTTGACTTTTCATTTCCACGAAAATATCCGTTCTCAATTCTTCTTAATTTCAAGACATCAAAACAATACTTGTTTCTTGTGCTAAATGCCTCTGTTCCATATCCATTTTTTTGATATTTTTCATTAAGCCATATTCCACCACCGGCAAGTGCCATCTTTTTTATTAATATTTCTAATCTCTGTACCACCAATAACTTTATTACTAGCTTTTAATACTATTGCTAATGAAATTTTAACATTTTCATCTTGACCTTTCGTATGTTCTATAAATTGTTTAGCATCATTTTCTGTATATGGATATGGAATTGCAGCCATCCATTTTGCAACTTCTATATTATTTAATCCATCTACTATATCTTCTACATCTCCATCTTCCCAGTTTCTTAAAATAAGTCTTTTACTTTCAATTTTCATAACTATCACATCTCCTATAAAAAATAAGCCTCACAAAAGAATCTACTTTAAGACTCCTTTGTAAGACTTCTATATAATCTCACTTACGTGTAAACAATCAAACTATTTTAATTGTCCTTTATCGCTCAGATTTGGTAATCCTAGATAAACTCTTAAATTATGTTTTTTATTGTAACATATTATTCTATTTTTGTCAAATTTTCATAACCTTACGATAGTGTCAATTTTTTTCGAGGGTTTTTATTAAAAAATTTTATACCCTCAAAATTGCTCTATAAATAAGCTGTTTATACAACTGCTTTATATTATAGTATTTGTTTAATTTTCATTAAAATCATATAAAATATCTTCAATAAGATACTTACTCTTCTTTGTTAAATTCTTTAGTATATTGTCTCTGATTTTCATAATTTGATATAAATTTTATATTACCTTTATTATTATTTTCCATGCATATAATAATTTCTCATTTGCTTTTAATTCTTTATTATATAATATTTTTGATGGTATTATTGAATAATATCCTACTCTATTTCTTTGTTTATCTTCCATTTTTCCACTCCAATTCTAACAGTAAAAAAACCAATAAAAAAACAGAATATTTCTTTAATATCGAAATACTCTGTATCATAGATGATTATTGCTTTTTATTAACTTATTTTTGTGGTTGGAAGTTTTTAAAGTCCACAGGTGTAGATTTAAATTTGCAATTTCCGGCAGGATGGGAATTTGCAAAAAAAATAAAATATTCTCAAGGAGTTAACAAACCAGCTCCCAAGGACTATGTTGGAGAAAAACCATTAAGTCAACCAGAAGCAATAGCTTTATACAAGTTTACTTTAGAGCATAATTTTGAATTAGCAATTTCATATCATACGCAAGGGAAAGAAATTTATTGGCAGTATCAAAAATACGCGCCAATCAATAGCTATAATATTGGAGCGAAAATGGCAGAGGCTAGTGGTTATAAATTAACAGATGTGCCATATGAATCAAGTTTTGCAGGATATAAAGATTGGTTTTTACAAAAATATAGAAGACCGAGTTATACTGTCGAGGCAGGAATAGGAGAAAGTCCATTACCTCTATCACAGTTTAATCAAATATATAATGATAATATAGGTATATTAATAATCGGAGCAGCTGTATAACTGCTCCGATACGATATATTATAAATTTTATATCTCTGTATATTTTGCTATGAATGAAATTCAGAGTAAAAATTATCTTTTAATTTTATTTGTTGTTGTTTTATCAAATTCTTTATCTCTTATAACTATTTGTGATATTTTTTTGTAAATAGGAAGTTGTAAGCATGCATTTGAAATATCTTTTTTCAATGTTGATTCAACATTTTCAATTTGTAATTCTTTAATTTTATCTTGACTTAAAAATACTTCAGCTAGAAGTCCGGTTTCTGCACCTTCCTCGTTCTCTATACCTTTTACTATAACTTCTAAAACATATGGAATACGCATAATATAGTTTTCTATTTCTTCAGGAAAAACATTTTTTCCATTTTCTAAAACTATAAGGTTTTTCTTTCTACCAGTAATTAATAGTTGACCTTTTTCATTCATTCTTCCATAATCTCCGGTTTTAAACCAACCATTTTGTAAAACTTCGTTAGTAAGTTTCTCATTTTTGTAATATCCAAGCATTACAGTATCGCCTTTAACGCAAATTTCACCATCACCTTCTGGTGTTACATTCTCAAATTTTATTTCTACACAAGAAAGAGGAACGCCAACAGTTGCACAATCATTAAAATAGTCTCTATTTGCAGAAACAAGAGGAGAACATTCGGTAATGCCATATCCGTTTATTAGGTTTATTCCAATGCTATCAAAAAAGGAACCCAATTCTGCTCTAATAGGAGCGCCACCCGTTACAATTTTTATAAGGTTTCCACCGAAAGCATTGTGAATAGATTTAAATAATTTTCTCCTTATATCTATACCAAAAAATCTTAAGAAATTGCTTAGTTTAATCATAATCTTTAAAGCTAAATCCTTATTACCTTCTTTAGCATTAGACCATATCTTTTTATAAAAGAGTTCCACAAAAGCAGGTACAACGTATATGTAATCAGGTTTAAATAATTGTAAATTTTTAAGAACATTTTTAAGACTATCATTAATACAAATGCAAGAATGATGATGCAATCCAACTAAAATTCCAGCAACACCTTCATAAGTATGATGATATGGCAAAATAGATAAGCATGTATCATATACAGTAGAAATTTGTAAACCGCAATAAACAAGACTTACAAGGTTATGTTCAGTAAGCATAACACCTTTTGCCATTCCAGTAGTTCCAGAGGTGTATACAAGTAATCTTAATTCATTTTGGTTGCCTTCTATTGAGCTATATGATGTGTTTCCAGATTTATATAATGCTCTCCCTTTTTCAATAAATTCACTATAAGAAAGAATATTATCAGATGAATTGGTATTAGAAAAACCAATAAAGTATTTTATTTTAGGTAATTTTTTACTAATTTCGTCTATATATTTACCGAATTTTTCGGCATAAAATAGAACTTCGCTATCACTATTTTCCAATACATTTATAATATCCTGTAAAGGAAGTTCTTTATCTATAGGAACAACAACACCATTGCTTTTTAAAACAGACAAGTAAACTGTAAGCCAAGGATAGCTATTTTCACCTATAACAGCAATATGAGAAGAAGTCATATTGATAGAAAATAGAGCAGTACCCAAACTATAAACATCTTCCAAAAAGTTATTGTAAGTAACACATTTAACGTCTTTATTTTCTTTATATTTAAAAGCGATTTTATCACCAGCATCATCAGCAGCAGATTCCAACAATTGCTTTATACTATCTACTTTTTCTACATTATAATAGTCATAATTTTCTTTATAATTTTTCATTAGATCCTCCTATGATTTTAAGTAAACCACATAATCTGGTTTTCAAAACCATTATATATTACGAAATATAAAGTGTCAAGACATTGCCAAAAAAATACACAAATTGACCAAAATTAATAAATGTGCTATTATAATACTGTAACTTTCGAAAGGAGAATAACAAAATGAAAATAGAAGCACAAAATTTAATAGATTATCATTGCCCACGTTGGAATGAGTTACCAGAGATAGAATTGTACATTGACCAGGTAATTTGTGTATTACAAAATAATTTGGCTATATTTTTAAAGGAAGAAAATACACCAGTAATAACACCCAATATGATAAATAACTATGTAAAGCAAGAGGTTTTAATGCCTCCAATAAAGAAAAAATATAGTAAAACTCATCTTGCATATTTATTTGTTATATGCATTTTAAAAAGGCTAATGAGTATATCAGAAATAAATGAATCAATAAAATCAATGAAAAAATCGTATTCAGTAGAAGATGGGTATAATGTATTTTGTGAAGAGTTAGAAAAAGCATTAAAAAAAGCATTTAATCCAACAGAAGAAATAGAACCAATATTTAAAGAAGAGGATACTAGAGAATATGCAACTTTGAAGGCAATTGTTTCTGCGTTTGCCAATTGCATTCTAGTAGATAAACTAATATTATTAAGAAAATAGGTCACTGAAATTTAAAAATCAGTGACCTGTTTTTCTATATTTTCATTTACAACAGAATTGTTTACATTTTCTATAGGTTTATTAAATAATTTAGGCAAAAAAGCAATACCTAAAAATATTGCAACTATAAAAAAGGTAAGTAAAAATGTTACCAATACTCTATTATTCATATACATCCTCCCTCAAATGATTAACAATTAAAAAAAATTATATCATTTAAATAAGTAAATTACCAGTAGGTTAAGAATTAAAAAAATATATTTGTGTATAATATATAAAAAATATTGAAAATCAAATTATAATAATGATATAATTTGAAAAAAAGGGGAGAGAGAAATGTCAGAAGTAGAAGAATTAAAAAATAGATTGTTTTATAAAAGAGAAAATGCATGGGAAGATAAAACAGGGGAACAATTAAATAATATTTTTGCATATGCAGAAGGATATATCAATTTTTTAAATAAATCTAAGACGGAAAGAGAAATTGTTGCAAATGCAAAAGAAATAGCAGAATCAAATGGATTTAGATGCATTTGTGAATATGAAACTCTATCTGCAGGAGATAAAGTTTATTACATTAATAGAGAAAAAAGCATGTATCTAGCAGTAATTGGCAAACAAGGCATGGAAAGTGGTATAAATATTGTAGGAGCTCATGCGGATTCTCCAAGATTGGACTTAAAGCCAAATCCATTATATGAAGAAGGAGGATTTGCATACTTTAAAACACATTATTATGGAGGAATAAAAAAATATCAATGGACAACAATTCCACTAAGCATACATGGTGTTGTAGTAAAAGCTAATGGAGAAAAAACATATGTAAATGTTGGAGATGACGAAAAAGACCCTGTATTTACAATAACAGATTTATTACCACACTTAGCACAAGAACAAATGGAGAAAAAGTTAAAAGAAGGAATTTCTGGGGAAGATTTAAACCTATTAATAGGAAGTATACCATATAATGCAGAAACAACAGAAAGAGTAAAATTGAATATTTTAAATATCTTGAATAAAAAATATGGAATTACAGAAATTGATTTTTTAAGTTCAGAATTAGAAATAGTTCCAGCATTAAAATGTAGAACAATGGGCTTTGACGAGAGCATGGTTGCAGGTTATGGACAAGATGATAAAATTTGTGTATATACATCTTTAACAGCACTTGTAGACATGAAAGAAATACCAGAAAAAACTTCTGTATGTATTATAGCAGATAAAGAAGAAATAGGAAGTATGGGAAATACAGGAATGGAATCACATGTATTTGATAATTTTATTGCAGAGTTACTAAATAAATTAGGAATAAATAGGCCAAATTTATTGGACAAAGTATTTTGCCATTCTAAAATGTTATCTGCAGATGTTGATGCGGGATTAGATCCTATATATGCAAATGTATCAGAAAAAAATAATGCATCTTATTTAGGAAGAGGAATAGGACTTAATAAATATACAGGCAGTAGAGGAAAGTCAGGAGCTTCAGATGCAAATGCGGAATTTGTAGCAGAGGTAAGGAATATATTAGAAAAAGAAAATATTAAATATCAAATAGCAGAATTAGGCAAAGTGGACACAGGTGGGGGAGGAACTATAGCATATATACTAGCCAATAAAGGAATAGATGTAATAGACTGTGGAGTTCCAGTATTATCAATGCATTCACCTTATGAAGTAACAAGTAAAATAGACTTATACGAAGCATATAGAGCATATAAAGCATTTTGGCTAAATTAAAATAAAGGCTGTTGAGAAATCAACAGCTTTATTTAAAAGATATAATTATAGAAAATTAGAATATTTCCTTAATATTCTTCATAAATATAATCGCCTCAATAATGTCAATAATTGAATACACTACCATAATAGTACCAACTGTTACAAGGATAGCACCAGAATTAATAGTAACATATAAGCCACATATAAACATTAAAATTGACAATATTAAACTAAAAATCCAAGCATTTGAATTTACTGCTTTGAATTTAACAGATAAATCTATTCTAATGAATGCACTATATATAATCCATACTCCTATAATTATTCTAAAAACAGAACTAATAGCAGCTCCACATATTATAGTAATAATTCCTATAATGCAAGCAACTAATCCATGTGCTAAATCATAATCATAAAAGTTATATTTACCTTTAGAGAGAAAATAATTGATGATTTTATATAAGCCAGCTAGTATAAATATAACACCAAGTGAACAAGTTATAAACTCCAATGTTCCTTCTGGTTCGATGATAAGAATAATACCTAATAGTGCGATAATTAGAGATTCAAGTATTGAAATTAAACCACTTTTCTTAAAAATTTTTTCAATGTAATTCATATGTATTCCTCCTTCATATATATAAATATATATTATACACATGAATGTGAAATTTGTGTGAAAAAATAAAGATTTCTTCAAATCTACAAAAAAAAGAATAGCTTACGCTATTCCCATTATGGTGAGCCAGGAGGGATTCGAACCCCCGACCCCAGGCTTAGAAGGCCTGTGCTCTATCCAACTGAGCTACTAACCCAAAAGCTATAACAATAAATATAATAGCACTATTTTAAAGAAATGTCAACAAAAATTTAAAAAAATTGTTCAACCTTTGCAACAAATGTTGTGCAAAGTAGTATACTAAAAAATAAAATATACAATAACGATTCTTTATAAAAAAAGTATTGAAAAAAAACAAGAAAACTGATATAAAATATATATATTATTATTTAGGAGCACATATGAGAAATAATGTTATAGACTTTCAACCAAAAGAAACAAAAAAAATAAATAAAAAAAAATTAGCTATAACAATATCAATTATAGTAGTATTATTAACTATAAGCATTTTAGCAATAATATATTGTCTTAATAAAAACTTTAGAAATGTTATGGATGTTTATTTGTTTAGAAAAAATATCTCAGGTGAAAATACAACAGCAATTGATATAGGATATGAAACAAACACAAATATAATAGGATATTATAAATATATATGCATATTGTCAGAAAATAAACTAAAACAATACAATGCCTCAGGAAAGCTGGAAAACGAATTAGAAGTAAAGATAAATGTTCCAATATATGATGCAAAGGGAAAATATTTGGTTATAGGAGAAAAAAATAGTAAAAAAGTATATTTGATTTGTGATAACAGCATAGTGTGGGAAACAGAAGTAGAAGGAAATGTTTCTAAAATTGATGTTAATGAAAATGGCTATGTAAGTATAATTTTAAAAGGGACAACATATAAATCTGTTATAGTAGTTTATGATGCAAAGGGAAATGAATTATTTAAAACATATTTATCAAAAACGAGCGCTGTAGATGCATGTATATCAAAAGACAATAAGTATCTTAGCTTTGCTGAAGTTAATACAACTGGAACAGTAATTCAATCTAATATAAAAACAATTTCAATGGATAAAGCAAAACAAGAGCCTTCACAGGCAATTGTATATACATATGCTGCCAATTCAAATGATTTAATAATAAATTTAAAATATCATGACAAAAATAAATTAATATGTATGTATGATAATTCTATACATTTAATTACAAATGATATAGACGAAAATATTATGCAACTGGACGAAAATACGAAAAAAGCAGATATAGAATTAGAAAATTATGCTATAAAAGCAACAGAACAAACAACAGGATTGTTTAGTGCAGATACTAATATAGAAATAAGGAATATTTCTAATAATAAAATTATTCAATATACAGTAGAAGGAGTAGCTAAAAATATATATTGCAGAAGTGAGACAATAGCTATAAACATAGGTTCAGAAGTAGAATTTATTCATACAAATGGATGGCTTATAAAAAGATATAAATCATTGCAAGAAGTGAAAGATGTAGTACTATGCGACGGTGCGGCAGCAATAATATATAGAGACAAGATAGAAATAATAAATTTATAAAGGAGGCTACATATGATAATTGTTGATTTAATAATATTGGCTGTATTGTTAATATGCATAGGATTAGGATATAAGAGAGGGCTAACAGGATGCCTGCTAAAAATAATATCATTTGTGCTTGCAATAGTAATTGCATGTATATTGTTTAAGCCTGTTGCAAATATTATTATAAATAACACACAAATAGATGATGACTTGGAAAAATCTATAAAAAACATCATCGTAAAACCAGAAGATGGAAATGAAACAAAAGAAGAAATAGAAAATAATACGGAAACTATAAATGATAATACAACAATGCCAACTGTGGTAGAAAAATATATAAATGAAACTATGGAAAACACATCAGATGATATTAGAGAAAAAGTAGCAGATGCAACAGCAAGAAAAGTTGCAATTACAATTATAAATGCAGGAACATGGATAATATTATTCATAATAGCAAAAATATTATTAGTAGTATTAAAAATAATATCAAACTGGATAACAAAATTACCAATAATAAAACAATTTGATAAATTAGGGGGCATAATATATGGCTTAGCAGAAGCACTAATAATAATATATTTTGTAATGGCTATAATATCTTTTATATCACCTATGATTCCAGACAGTACAATTATATTGAGCATAAAGAAATCATTTTTAGGAAGCTTTATGTATAATAGCAATTTGTTATTAAAAATAATTTTTTAATGATAATATAAACAACAATGTAAAATTACATTGAAATAATATAGAAGAGGAGAAATAATTATGAAATTTAACAAAGACACAAAAATAGGAGAAATTATGGAAGTAGCACCAGAAAAAGCAGAAATACTATTAGGCATAGGAATGCATTGCTTAGGTTGTCCAGCATCACAAGCAGAGACTATAGAAGAAGCATGTGAGGTTCATGGTGTTGATGTAGAAGAACTACTAGAAAAATTAAATGCATAAAATTTTACAAAAAAAACACAAAATTTTCAAATTACTATTGACAAATAAAAAGAAATAGGTTAAAATTAAGTTTGTGTTAGCCCAGAGGGCGCACGGCTTAAAATCTGGGTCATTAGCTCAGGTGGTAGAGCACTTGACTTTTAATCAAGTTGTCCGCGGTTCGAGTCCGCGATGGCTCACCAGACTAGGATTTAAGCTGAAACTTAAATCCTAGAAAGATTTTAAAAGGCCCCGTGGTCAAGCGGTTAAGACATCGCCCTTTCACGGCGGAGACATGGGTTCGATTCCCGTCGGGGTCACCAATTTAATATGCCACTTTAGCTCAGCTGGTAGAGCAACTGACTTGTGGGATAGATAAAGTATATTACTTTATTTTGAACTATCTTGCACCTTTATATGGAAACATATAAAGTGGACACCGCTAATTCGGGGAAGGCTGTCAAATGTTAATCCCGAGCTAGGATTTATCCGAGTGTAGAGACTTTATACGGTGTGCCTAAAGCATAAGCTATGGTAAAGAGAAAGTCCAGACTACAAACATAGAAATATGGTAGCGAAAGTTATAGTAGTATGAATCAGTAGGTCGTCCGTTCAAATCGGACAAGTGGCTCCAATACTTAAAGCTAGACTTGTTATAAACTTGTCTAGCTTTTTGAGTACCTATAAAGGTGCTAATAGAAATTTTGGAAGGAAGGATAGAAGAAAGTATGCAGGATAAAGTTGTGATTGTAACTGGTGGCTCAAGGGGAATTGGTGCGAGTATAGTAAAAACTTTAGCGAGAAAAGGATATAATATTATTTTAAATTACAATAAATCAGAAAAAATAGCGGAACAAATAAAAAAAGAGCTAGAAGAAGAAAAAATAACAATTTACACATATAAGGCAGATGTTTCCAATAGAGAAGAAGCCAGAGGACTAATTGAATTTGCTATAGAAAAATTCAAAAAAATAGACGTACTTATAAATAATGCAGGAATATCACAAATGAAATTGTTTACAGATATAACAGATACAGAATGGAATGATATGCTAAATATCAACTTGAATTCTGCATTTTATTGCACACAAGAAGCTACAAAGCATATGCTTATAAATAAAGATGGGTGTATAATAAATATTTCATCAATTTGGGGAATAACAGGAGCATCTTGTGAGGTTCATTATTCAACTGCTAAAGCTGCGTTAAATGGATTTACAAAGGCATTGGCTAAAGAATTGGGACCATCTAATATAAGAGTAAATGCTATAGCACCAGGGATGATAGACACAGATATGAATAAAAATATACCAGAACAGGATAAACAAGATTTTATACAAGAGATACCATTAGAAAAAATTGGGAAGACAGAAGATATTTCGAAATGCATAGAATGGTTAATAGAAGACAATTATACAACAGGGCAAATAATTTCTATAAATGGAGGAATAGTAATTTAAAAAAACTGACTAATGTCAGTTTTTTATTCTTCTACTTTTCTTTTATAATTTCCAGAAATTAATTTTGGCAAATAAGTTATAACTTTATAAATAGCAAGCCTTACTTTTTTACTCCAAATATAAGATTTTCTAAGTCTTCTATGTTCTACTATTTCATTATCATTTTGTTCTTGAACAACTAAAGCTAATTCTACTTTTTCTATAGGGAATATATAGTTTGCATTTTCATTATTGTCCCATTCATTATTTGAATTTCTAAAGCAAAAGTTTAAAGTATCGCTTGATAATAATTCAATTTCAGCTTGAAATCCAAGTTCTGTTTTTTCCATTTTAATTTCATTAACATTATCCCAATTTGAGCCAAATCCATAATGAAGATAAACTTCACTAGAATTTTCTTGAAAAAGCTTACCTACATATGATATTTTAACCTTAGCATTTTCTACCAATTTATCTGTGTTAAAAAAAACATTTTTCACTAATTCCATTTTTATATCTCCCTTGTTTATCTCTTGTTTAATATTACATGCTAAATTATATTATTAAATAAAATAATATTCAAGTATTTTCTACAAAAAAATCAAAAAAAATTTAAATTATTTAATACCCACAACTTTGCCAATAATGATAAATTCGTCATACTCATTGAAATATATGGACTTGTAGTCTTTATTAAGTGATCTTAATATTAAGGTTGTGGTTCTTACAGAAAATTTACGTATGTATATTTGACCTCTTATTTTAACAAGAGCAATATCGCCACTACTTAATGGAGAGTTTATTTCAACGAAAAGGTAATCTCCTTTCTTTATTTTAGGTTCCATAGAACTATCAGGCATTTTAACGGCAAAAGCAGCTCCAGAAGCTGTTGTTGGGCAATCTATAAAGTCAGCCATGCCATCAAAGGCCAAGACTTTGTTATATGACATATGCCTAAAAATTTTATAATAATCTTGCTCGTCATATGTAGCTTTATCATACATAAACATAAAAGTTTGGTAAGGAACATCTAAAGCTTTGCATATACTTTTTAATAGTCTATGGCTTGGTACGCGTTCTCCCTTTTCTATATGGGTAATATGCCCTATATCTACTTTTATGAGTTTAGCAAGTTGAGTTTTAGTCATGTTTTTATCTTTTCGTGCTTTAGCAATCATATCGCCAATCATTAAAATCACCTTCTTATTTTTATAAAAATTATATATAAAATACACATAAAAGTCCACAAAAAATAATAATTTTAATAAAGATTTTAGTTACTAACCAGACTTGAAATTAAAAATATTGTAAAATAAAAATTTATATGGTAATATAAATTTAAAATAAAGTATAAATATATACTAAAGCAAATATAAAAATAAAGGGGTACAATATGGAGAAAGATGAGGAAAAAACGGTAAAATTAGAAAATGACCAAGAAAAAAACATAGGAGAGATAAAGGAAGAAACACAAGAAAAAGTGAGGCAGACAAGAAAATCACGAAGAGAAAAGGCCAAGGAAGATAAAAGAAAAATAACTTTTATAATTATAATGGCAGTATTAATATGTGTTGTATCTGTATTTTCGGTAATATTTGCTATGCTAAATATTAAAAATACAAATATTTTATCAGGAATATATGTGCTAAATATAGACGTTTCAAATATGACAAAAGAAGAAGCACTAAAAAAAGTAGACAATATTATAAACGAAAAATTAACAAGTGATATAACTCTAAAATATAATGACTACGAAACCATAGTAAATAATAGCCAATTCGGGATACAGTTTGATAATCAGAAAGCTATTAGCAATGCATATAACGTGGGAAAAGAAAACAATATTGTAGTAAATAATTATAAAATCTTATTTGCAAAATTGCATAAAATCAATATTGAACCCGAATTGATTATAAATAGTGAAACTTTACAAAACAAAATAAGAGAAATTTCAGCAAAACTACCAAATGCGGTAGTAGAAAATAGCTACTACATAGAAGGCAATAAACTAATTATAGTAAAAGGAAAAAGGCGGAAATAAACTAAATAGTGAAGAGTTTAAGGAAATGCTTTACGTACAAATTAAAAATATTAACAGCAAAAATAATATAATAGAATTACCTGTAAGAGAAGCAGACCCAGAACCAATAAATTTAGAAAAAATAAGAAAGGAAATATATAAGGAACCAAAAGATGCATATATAGAAGAAAATCCGTTTAAAGTATATACACATGTTAATGGTGTGGATTTTAATATAACAATGGAAGAATCGGAGAAAATTATACAAGCAGATAAACAAGAATATGAAATACCATTAAAAATAACTATACCAGAAAAAACAATAGCAGATTTAGGAGAAAAAGCATTCCCAGACCAATTATCTACATATACAACAAGGTATAATTCGGGAAACTACAATAGAAGCAACAACTTAGAATTAGCTGCAAAAGCAATTAATGGAACAGTACTTATGCCAGGAGAAACGTTCTCATATAATCAAACAGTAGGAGAAAGAACAATTAGTGCAGGGTATAAAGCAGCTGCTGCATATGCAGGTGGTAAAGTAATACAAGATGTTGGAGGAGGAATTTGTCAAATTTCATCCACACTATATAATGCAGTACTATTAGCAAACTTAGAGATTACAGACAGAAGTAATCATTGCTTCGAAACATCATATGTACCGGCAGGAAGAGATGCAACTGTAAATTGGGGCACAGTAGATTTTCAATTTAAGAATAATAGAAAATATCCAATAAAAATAGAAACCACAGCAGGAGGCGGAATAGCTACAGCCAAGATTCATGGGTTAAAAGAAGAAAATGAATATGAAGTAGTAATTCAGTCAAAAGTAACATCATATATATCGCGTACAACAAGGTACAAAAACGATTCAACAATGGACGAAGGCAAGGAAGTTATAGAGGATAATGGATTTGATGGATGCAACAGTGAAACATATAAAATATTAAAATTAAATGGAGAAGTTGTGTCACAAGCGTTAATATCAAGAGATTCATATGATCCAATGGATAGAATAATAATAAGAGGCACAAAAAAAGTAGTAAAACCTGAACAAGAAGTACCAGTAAATAAAGGAAATGAAGAACAAGAGCCAACACAAGAACAAAATCAAACAGAAAATCAAGAAGAAAATAATAATAAGCCAAATACTTAAAAATCCTATTGCCAAAATTAATTAAAAAGTGTATAATCAAAAAGCAAAGAGTTTTAGCCATTGTATGGAGGGTAAAACCAATAAAAGCCTATGAACCTTGTCAGGTCCGGAAGGAAGCAGCAATAAGTAGATACTTTTGTGTGGTATTTATCTTCCATAGAATGGCTAAAATTCTAACAAATAAATTACTCTATTAAGTAAATTTTAATCTAAAAGAAAGTGTAAAGTAGCCTATGAAAAATGTAGGGGCGATTTTAATCGCCCGCAACCTAAAAGTGGGAGGGAAATATATGAACTATACTGCACTATATAGAAAATTTAGACCAAAAAAATTTGAAGATATAGTAGGACAAGAGCATATTACAAGAACATTAAGAAACCAAATAATATCAAATAGAGTAGGACATGCATATTTATTTAATGGTACAAGAGGTACAGGTAAAACCTCTGCAGCAAAGATTTTAGCAAGAGCTGTAAACTGTTTAAATCCAAAAGATGGAGAGCCATGTAATGAATGTGAAATATGCAAAGTTGCGTTGTCAGGAGCATTAACAGATATAGTAGAAATGGATGCAGCATCAAATAATAGTGTTGATGACATAAGAATTATTAGAGATGAGGTAAACTTTTTGCCAACACTTGCAAAATATAGAGTTTATATAATAGATGAGGTACATATGCTGTCAACAGGCGCATTTAATGCACTTTTAAAAACATTAGAAGAGCCACCGGCACATGTAAAATTCATTTTAGCAACAACAGAACCACAAAAATTACCAGCAACAATACTTTCTAGATGTCAAAGATTTGACTTTAAAAAAATATCAGATGAAAATATAGACAAAAGATTACAATATATATGTGATGAAAGCAAAATAGAAATAACAAAAGAGGCGCTAAAAATTATAGCTGTATTATCAGAAGGTGCAATGAGAGATGCTTTAAGCATATTAGAAAGATGTTTACAAGAAGGAAATAATCAAATAAATGAAGAGCTAGTAAAAGAACTAGTTGGAATTCCAAAGCTAGAATATATAAGTGGAATAACAGAATCAATTATAAATTATGATGTGGATAATGCACTAAAAGTAGTAAACGAAGTATTAAAACAAGGTAAAGACATAAGTAACTTAATTTGGGAGATAATCAAATATTTTAAAGATATTTTAGTGTATAAAACTAGTCAAACTTTAGAAATATACAATGAAAAAGAAATAACACAAATAAAAGAGCTTGCAAATAATGTTTCTAAAGAAAGACTATTGCAAATAATATATGATTTATCAAATTTAAGTAATGAAATAAAATGGTCATCACAAAAGGGATTAATGTTTCAAGTAGAAATTATAAAATTATGTAATAAAGGTCAAGATGTAAAAAACATAACAGGACTAGAAGAAATAAACACAAGATTACAAAAATTAGAGGAACAAGTAAAAAATGGTGTAAAAGTCACAAAAGTGCCAGTTGAGAACACTCCAAAGGTAGATAAAACTGTACCACAAAATGAAATAACCAAAAAAGTGATTAATGGTAAAGAGGGCTCAACAGGAGAAAAATGGCCCAATATATTGAACAATTTAAAAAAATCTGGTAAAATATTATTATATACTAATTTGATAAATGCAACGCCAGTAGAGCTAAATGACCTAGTTATTGGGATAGAATTTAAGAATGGAGTAACACCATTTATAAAAAGTGTAATAGAAAGAGCAGAAAATATAGTAGAACTTGAAAAAGCTATTTCAATGGAATATGGCAAGGAAATGAAAATTAAAATAATAGATGGTAAAACTGAACAGGTAAATAAAATACAAAGTGATCCAATAGACAATTTACCAGCAGATTTGGATATACCAATTAATATAATAGAAGACTAAAAGGAAAGGAAGAAAATTAAAGATGTCAAAAAGAGGTGCATTCCCAGGAATGGGAGGATTTGGAGGAATGAACATAAACCAACTAATGAAAGAAGCAAAAAAAATGCAAGCAGATATGGAAAAATCACAAGAGGAATTAGCAAACAAAGAATTTGACTCAACTGCAGGAGGAGGAGCAGTATATGTTAAAGTATCTGGCAACAAAGAAATAAAAGAAATTAAAATAAAAAAAGACGTAGTTGATCCAGAAGATGTAGAGATGTTACAAGATTTAATTTTAACATGTGCAAATGAGGCTTTAAGAAAAGTCGATTCAGCACAAGCTGAAAGCTTAGGAAAGTATAACATACCAGGAATGATGTAAAAGCGAGAGGAAAAAATATGTCATATTATTCACCATCAATAGAAAAACTAATAGAAGCATTTGAAAAATTACCGAGTATAGGAAGCAAAACAGCGGCAAGACTTGCTTTTCACATATTAGATGCAAGTGAGCAGGAAACAGATGAATTTGTTTCAGCAATATTAAATGCAAAAAAGAATTTAAAGTATTGTTCAAAATGTTATAACATATCAGATACAGACCCTTGTCCAATATGTAGTAGTGCAAAAAGAGACCAAACTTCTATATGTGTTGTAGAAGATGTAAGAGATGTAGTAGCAATGGAAAGGACGCATGAATTTAAAGGAGTATATCATGTATTACATGGAAGTATTTCACCAATGAATGGAATAGGACCAGATGATATAAAAATAAAAGAACTACTTTCAAGGTTAATGGATGGAACAGTAAAAGAAATAATACTTGCAACGAACCCAAGAGTAGAAGGAGAGGCTACAGCTGTATATATTTCTAAACTTATAAAACCTATGGGAATAAAAGTAACAAGAATAGCACATGGAATTCCAGTAGGTGGAGATTTGGAATATACAGATGAAATAACATTAAGCAAAGCACTAGAAGGAAGACGAGAAATATAAAAATAATAAAAGGAGGAAAAACATATGACAGAAAAAACGCTAATGAAGATACTAAGTGAGAATGATAAATTACGAAAGGATATAAGAAAACTACAAAGAGAATTAGAGACAACTTTGCAGAAAGGAGAGAAAAAGTAATATATGGAAGGACAAGAAAATGTAAATACAGGGATGAAAATAGAAAACATAAAAAATACAAAAGAAAATCCCAAAATGAAATTAGAGGACAAAATTGGTCTATTGCAACAACAAATAAGATATTATATTGGAATTATAAGACGTCAAAATAGAATTGTAAGAGCTTATGAGATGGATAAAAGAAGAGCGAAGAATAGCGAGGAAGCTAAAAAAAGAATAATAGAAAACCAACTAGAACCTGAAAAAAAGACATTGAGAAAATATAAGGAATCATTACGTACAATGGAAGAAGAACTATTAATGTGCGAATATTGGGCACTGGAAGAATATTTAAAAGGAAGTAATGGAACATATATTGCACCAGCAGATAAGCTACCTAAAATTTATTTCCTTCCAGTAATTGGTAGGTTGGCTCGATTTGGCAATACACAAGGATATCTTGCTGGTAGAAAGAAAGAAATAGTTGAACAACTTGAAAAAATAAGTGAAAGGAATACAGAAGGCACAGAAAAAAGTAAAGAGAGTGCAGATAATGGCATCAATAATCCAGTGAAATCTAAGCTTGATGAATTTGCACGAAACAACCTGGTTGATAATAAAACAACCAGACCAAATATTAAATCTGTTGCGAGATTGGCAAAAAAACCAAGAACACCAAGAACACCAAGAACACTTAAGAATAAACCAAAAACAGCAAGTGGAGGATTTAAAGGAGGAAAAATAGGTAGCTCAGGTAGAAAAAAAGAAGAATCACAAATCTATACAGAAGAAAGATAATAAAGAAAAAGACACACTCCATGAAATCTCATGGAGTGTGTCTTTTATGTCTATATTATAAAATATTAACTAAAGTATCACAAATTTGTTTAGTAGAATTTGGCTTAGCCAATAGTTTAGTATGTTCTTTCATTTCCGCTAATTTATTGGGTGAATTAAAAATTTGTGAAAGTATTACCTCTGGATTATCATCTTTTCTTATCCAAACACCAACATTATTTTTCTCTAAAAATAATGCATTTTCCTCTTCTTGACCAGGAAGTGGATTAATAACAATAATTGGCAAGTTAGATACTAGGCTTTCAGTTGTTGTAAGCCCGCCAGGTTTGGTAATAACAACACTAGAAATGCTCATTAATTCTGGTACCTTATCCGTAAATGGTAATACACGTACTCTATTTTCTACGTTCATGTCAGACAAAACTTCTTCAAAAGCAAGCTTCATTTTTTCGTTTTTTCCAGCTATTGCAACTATCTGAAAATCATTTGCAACAGAAATTAAATCTTTTAAAATTTGTACAGTTTTGTCTTTGCCCAAGCCAAACTCCCCACCGCCAAAAAATAAAGCAACTTTTTTATTTATATCTAAGTTAAACATTTTAAATATATTTTTTCTATCAAAATTTTGCAAGAATCTATTAGAAAAAGGAATTCCGGTCACAAATATTTGAGATGCTGGAATACTATGTTCTATTAACTCATCTTTCATATGTTCATTAGATACAAAATATAAATCAGTATATTCATGACCAACTATCCATTGTTCGTGAATTTCAAAATCTGTTAAAATGGTTGCCAATTTGCAATTTAATTCTCCCTTCTTTTTTAAATAGCTTACCATTTGGCTACTAAAAGGATGTGTAGAAAGAATTAAATCAGGGCTGGATTCTAATATTAATTTAGCAAGTTTTCTTGCCATCAGCTTATTACTATTTTTACTTATTTTTGAAAGAAGTCCTCTTTGCGAATGGTCATATACTTCTTTCCAAAGTTTAGGCGCTTTTTTTGCCATTTCTCTATATGCACCAGTAGTTAGTTTTTCTAAAACAGCATTAATATATTTCATACAATCAACTAATTCTGTTTGAATATCTGGATAATTTTCATATAAATAATTATTTATTGATTTTGCAGCAGAAAGATGTCCTCCTCCATAAGAAGCGTAAAAAATTAAAATCTTTTTCATATGTTTCCCCTTTCATTAAAATTCTAACATAAGTTATAAAAAAAATAAAGAATATGGAATAATTTATAAAAAATAATCCAAAATATTAAAAAGCGTGAAAAAGGAGGAAAATGTGAAAAGATTTATAAAAATTACATTATTAATATTAATATTAATTTTAATATTTGAGATTATAACATATATTAAAAGCAAAAATGTTCAGGCAGTAAGTCAAGGAAGCAATGTTTCAGATGTACAATTGCTTGCAAGAGCAATAAATGGCGAAGCAAGAGGTGAAACTTATGAAGGACAAGTTGCAGTAGGTGCAGTTATATTAAATAGAGTAGCACACTCGAGTTTCCCAAATACAATAGCGGGAGTGATATATCAACCGGGTGCATTTACGGCTGTATCTGATGGACAAATAAATGTAGCAATAGAAGAGAGCTCCACAGTTGTAAAAGCAGCAAGGGATGCTTTGAATGGATGGGATCCAACAGAAGGAGCTATATACTATTTTAATCCAGATACGGCCACTAATAAATGGATATGGTCAAGACCATTAATAAAGACAATTGGAAAACATAGATTTTGTAAGTAGAAAGGATGATTTTTTTGAGTAGTGTAAAACAGAAAGTATATGATTGGAAAGATAGGTTAAGAGATAGACATATGCTTACTTTAGTGGTAGGTTTAATTGTAATTATTGTTGCATTGGGACTGTATATTTATAAAAAACAAATGGAATATAGACAAGCATCAGAAAATCAATATAATATGGCATTTTATGAGTTGGTAGATTATGTTCAAAATGTAGAAACTTATTTGGCTAAATCTTTAATCTCAAGTACACCAGAACATGGGGCAGAAACACTAACAAATGTATGGAGAGAAGCTAATTTGGCACAAGTGTATTTATCAAGATTACCAATAGACAGTGTAGAACTAGAAAACACATCAAAATTTTTAAATCAAGTAAGTGATTATAGTTATTCATTATCAAGAAAAAATATATATAATGAAAAATTAACAACAGAAGACTTAGATAATTTAAAGCAACTTCATGATTACAGTATAAACCTAGAAAATACATTAAATCAATTATCAAATGATTTAAATGGTGGAAGAATCAGTTGGGGCGAATTAACCAAAAAAGGAAGTGTAGCATTTGCACAACAAGTAAGCAATATATCAAAAGATAGTTTTGGAAACATGGAAGAAAACTTTCACGAATATTCAGGTTTAATATATGACGGAGCGTTTTCAGAACACATGACCAAGAGCGAAAAAAAAGGGTTAACAGGAGAATATATAGATGAGGAAGCAGCAAGAAATAAAGTGAAAGAGTTCATAGGAGAAGACAAGATTGAAGAAATAATTTCAAATGGAAAATCAGAAAACACAGATATTATAGCATATGATTTTACAGTGAAATTGAAGGAAGATAAAAATAATAAAGCATATATTTCTATTTCAGAGAAGGGTGGACATGTAGTATTTATGAATTACAATAGAGATGTAAATGCAGAAACAATAACTCAAGAAAAGGCAGATGAGTTTGGAAAAAAATTTTTAAAAGATAAAGGTTTTGACAATATGAAAGAAACCTATTATTTAAAGGAAAGTGGAATAGTTACAATTAATTATGCTTATGAGCAAGATGGAGTAACAATTTATTCTGATTTAATTAAATTAAAAGTGGCATTAGACAATGGAGAAGTATTAGGAATAGAAACAAAAGGATATTTAAACTCGCATGAAGAAAGAAATATACAACAAGCCAAAATAAGCAAAGAACAAGCAAAAGAAAATTTAAATCCAAAACTGCAAATAGAAAGTGAAGCATTAGCTATAATTCCTACAAAATGGAGAACAGAAAGGCTATGTTGGGAATTTAAAGGAAAAGTAGATGATACAGACTTTTTAGTATATATAAATGCAGAAACAGGCAAAGAAGAAGATATATTAGTAATTGTAAATACGCCAAATGGAACATTAACACATTAGTAAAAAAATAGGGCATTGTAAACACAGTGTCTTATTTTAATAGAAAAACAATAGTTGCTAATTAAATGATTATAGCATATAATATTTGAAATAAAATATAATTACTAAAGTAGAGAGGATGAAGGTAAAACTTATGGCTGATATAACAGTTGGAGATATAAAAAAGATAACAAAAGGTAAATTATTATGTGGAAATGAATATGATATATGTGAAAACTTTTGCATAGACAGCAGAGAGATAAAATCAGGAAATGTATTTGTTGGAATAAAAGGAGAAAGAGTAAATGGAAACGAGTTATATGAAGAAGTATTAAAAAAAGGTGCAAAGTGTTTAATATTGGAAAATGTGGAAATCCCAGAAGATATAATAAAAAAGTTTACTGATTCAGCAATTATAATAGTTGAAGACACAATAAAAGCATTACAACAAATTGCAGAATATAAACGAAATTTATATAAAATACCAGTAATAGCTATAACAGGAAGTGTAGGCAAAACAAGTACAAAAGACATTGTAGCAGAAGTAGTTTCAAAAAAGTACAAAGTATTAAAAACACAGGGAAATCTAAATAATCACATAGGATTACCACTAACTATTTTAAGCTTAAAAGACGAAGAAGCAATGGTGGTAGAATTAGGTATGAGCCATTTGGGAGAAATAAGTACTTTGACTAAAATTGCAAAACCAACAATTGCAATAATTACAAATGTAGGTACAGCACACATAGGAAATTTGGGCTCAAGGGAAAATATATTAAAAGCCAAAATGGAAATAATAGAAGGACTACAAAACAATGGAACATTAATAATAAATAATGATAATGACCTATTACACAAATGGAACTTAGAAAATAATCATAAAATAAATGTAATTACATATGGAATACAAAACAAAAGCAATGTAATGGCATATAATATACAACAAAATGAAAAAGGAAGCACATTTAATACCAAAGTGGAAGAGCAAGAATATAATGTAAAAGTAAAAATAGGAGGAGAACACTTTGTATATAACAGCCTGTGTGCAATAGCAGTAGGACTAAAACTTGGAATTAATATAGAAAAAATCCTAGAAGGAATACTAGATTTTAAATTGACAGAAAAAAGAATGGAAATGTTTACAAATGATAAAGGAATATTAGTAATAAATGATTGTTACAATGCTAATTATGATTCTATGAAAGCAGCAATTGAATATCTAGCAAAACTACCAAACAAAAGAAAAATAGCAATATTAGGAGATATGCTAGAACTTGGCGAATACTCTAAACAATTGCATGAAAAAGTAGGCGAAGAAATAAATAAAAACAAAATAGACGTCCTAATAACAGTAGGAGAAGAAGCAAAAAACATAAGCAAAATAGCACAAAAAACCGTAAAAGAAATATATAACTTTGAAAAAAATGAGCAAGCAATAAAACTACTACAAACATATCTACAAAAAGAAGACGCAGTATTAATAAAAGCATCAAATGGAATGAACTTCACCGAAATTTCTGCCCAATTGGAGACAGTCCTTAATTGAGCAAACGGGACCAAAAGGGACAGTCCTTAAAGTAAAAAAGGAGGAAAATGATGAATTTAGGTGTCATTATGGGAGGAATGTCTACAGAACACTATGTTTCAATTGTTTCTGGGACTTCAATTGTCAATAATCTGAATAAAAAGAAATATAAAATTTTTCCAATATACATAGATTTAAAAGGAAATTGGTATAAATATATAAAACCAATAGAAGAAATAGAAATATTACAAGTGGGAGAAATACCACAGGAACTAGAAAAGATAAATAATGAAATTGAATATTTAAAAAATATGGATGTTGTTTTTCCAGCTTTGCATGGATTATATGGAGAGGATGGAACAATACAAGGATTATTGGAGTTACTTAATGTAAAGTATGTTGGTTGTAAGGTGTTGGCTTCTGCTGTTTCAATGGATAAGGTGTATACAAAAATTCTTTTTGAGAAAGCAAATATTCCACAAGCTAATTATATTTATATAAAAGCTTTTAACAATATATATACAGTTGTAGATAATCAGTTAAATGAACAAGAACTGAACTTAGACGAAGTAAGTTCTATGGTAGAAAAACAATTAGGATATCCAGCATACGTAAAACCATCAAATTCTGGGTCATCTGTTGGGATAAGTAAAGCTAAAAATAGTGATGAGTTAAAAACAGCAATAAAAGAAGCAGTAAAATATGATAAAAAGATATTGATAGAAGAAGAAATAAAAGGCAAAGAAATAGAATGTGCAATTTTAAAAAATGAAAAAGTAGAAGCTTCAACAGTAGGTGAAATACTTTCAGCAGATGAATTTTACAGCTTTGATGCGAAATACAAAAATAAAGACTCAAAGACTGTAATTCCTGCAAATATAAGCAAAATGGAAATAGAAGAAATTAGAAAATTAGCAATAAAAGCATTTAATGCTGTAGATGGAAGCGGATTGGCAAGAGTAGACTTCTTTATAAAAGAAGCAGATAATAAAATATATATTAATGAAATAAACACAATGCCAGGATTTACGCAAATTAGTATGTATCCAAAATTGTGGGAACAATGTGGAATAAAATACTCAGATTTATTGGATAAGTTAATAGATAGTGCTAAAAAATAAAATATGTTTATAAGGAAAGATAAGAAATGGAATTATTAGAAAGAATAGATAATAGAGTAAAAAATACATTATCAGAAAAGAGATATTTTCATTCTGTTTGTACAATGAACAGAATGGAGATATTAGCTAAAATATATAATATTGATGTAGAAAAGGCAAAATTAGTAGGACTTATACATGACATAGCAAAAGAAATGTTACCAGAAGATGCATTTGAATATATGGAAAAGAATGAATTGATAATAGATGATATAGAAAAAAAGTGTCCAAGTTTACTACATGCTAAAATAGGAGCGAATATAGCAAAAACAGAATATGGATTTACAGAAGAAATGTGCAAAGCTATAAGGGTGCATACAACGGGAAGTGCTGATATGAGTTTAATGGACAAGATGTTATTTATAGCAGATGGTACAGGAGATGATAGAAAATGGGAAGATGTGCCATATGTTCGTGAATTATCAGAAAAAAATTTAGATGTAGCCGTTTTATATATGTTAGATTTAAATATAAAAGATATAATAGATGAAAAAAAGCTTATACATCCAGACAGTGTTTTAGCCAGAAATGCATTAATAAAATAAATAGCGGAAAACCGTAAATCCATAGCAAAATTAGGAAAATGTATTGAAAATGTAACCAAAATGTAATATAATTGTAATATATGAAGGCAAAATGTGTATTTGCAATATCCGTAGTGACACAAACACTGATTTAGAACATTATGGAATAGTAGGCAAATACTGTTATTGACTTACATTGGAAAAAAATATAAAATAAAATTATAATAAAAGATAAAAAGGTGGTAAAAGGAATGAAACTAAAAAAGAAAAATGTACTTATATTGTTAACACTTATGTTTATACTAATGACAAGTATGTTTAGTATGGTTAGTGCTAGAACAGAAAATAAATGGTTTGGACTAGAACTATTACGTGAATCTGGAAATGGCTACATAGTTAATGGAAAAAACGTATGGGAAATATGTTCATATGGAACAGGAACAACCCCTTCAGCAGTTGCTGACCATAGTGAAACAATATACTGTTTAAGAGCAGGCATTGGTTTTGGTAGCAACAACTGGGGAAGTTCAGAAACAGAGAAAAAATTGTATACAAGCTCTTTTGATATGAAACAAGAAAAAATACCAGCAGAATATCTATCTGTACTACCAGAAGGTGAAACATACAAAAAAATGCTATGGATATTAGATAATTCATATGTAGCACCAAAAACAGCACAAGAACAAAATACAGCAAATGAGTATAAAAATAAACTTTTAGAAAAAGCAGGAATACCTCAAAGCGAAAACAAGTTGACAGATGAAGATATAGATGCGGTACAACAATTAGCTATATGGTATTTCACAAATCCTAACTCAGAATATCAAGTAGGAGATTCATTTATATTCTATATAAAAAATGAAGATGGAACATTTGCTATAAACCAAAAATTAGGTGGAGAATACATCTTTGAAAATGGAGAAGCAAGACATACTCAAGCAAATAAATTGATAAAATACTTTATAAACAATGCAAATGCACAAGCAGCATTAAGCCCATCAATAAATAGTACCGTAAAACCACTTGAAATAGAAAAAACAAATCCTACAGTAAAAGTAGAAAATAACAAATATATAGTAGGACCATATAAAATAAAACAAAATATTAATTGTGAATATACATATAATGTTACTTTTACAGATGGTAATGGGAATGAAATAGAAAATTATACTATATTAGATAACAATAATAATACATTACAAAATATAGAAGTAAACAAGGAATTCTATATTTCTGTACCAATGTCTACAAACGTTAATGAAGTTAAAATAAAAATAGACTTTTCATATTTTGCTACAGATATAAGATATTGGGTTGTAACAAATGCAATAGCATCAAATCAACCAATAGCAATAATAGACAGAAAAAAAGTAGAAGCTAACGATGAATTAGCTATAAACTATACAAAGCCTCAATTTGACCTAGCCTTAAGAAAATTTATAACAAAAATTAATGGAGTAGAATTAACAGGTAAAGATAGTAGAATACCACGAGTAGACTTAACACCTTTAATATCAGGAACAGGAACTACAGCAATATATGAACACACCAAAAATCCAATAATAGTAAATACAGGAGATAAAGTAACATATATAATTAGGATATATAATGAGGGTAAAACAGATGGATTTGCAACAATGGTGGAAGATGTTTTACCAGAAGGATTAATACTTGCAACTAACAGTGATATAAATACAAATAATGGTTGGGAAGTATTAAAAACTGGCGATGGAAAAACATATGTTGGAACAAATAAATTAGCAGACCAAGTTATTAGAGCATTTGATGATGAAAATCTAGATTATAAAGATTTAGAAATTGAGTGTGAAGTAACAATGAATGCTGGAAACGAAAAAATATTGTTAAAAAATATTGCAGAAATTACAGATGATTCAAATATATATCAAGAGGCAGATAGAGATTCGGAACCAGGAAATGTAGATATTCCAAACTATGGAACAATAAATCAACAAGATGATGATGATTTTGAACAATTAGTAATTAAACCAATAGAAGTTAAACCAGAGTTTGACTTAGCATTAAGAAAATTTATTACAAAAGTTAATGGTACAGAGCTAGAAAGCTTAGGACTAGAAAACAGAGAACCACAAGTAGATGTTACACCATTAATAAATAATAGAAAAACCTTAAATACAACAGCAATATATACACATACTAAAACACCTGTAACAGTTAGAAAAGGAGATATAGTAACATATATTATAAGAATATATAACGAAGGGGATACAGCAGGATATGCTACAAAAGTAGAAGATATATTGCCAGCAGGACTACAACTAGCAGAAAATAGCAAAGTAAATGAAAAATACGGATGGAAAGCTGTAAAACATGAATATATAGAAGGGGCAACTGTAATACACAGCACATACTTAAAAGATACAGAAATAAAAGCATTTAATCAAGAAGAATTAGACTATAAAGATTTAGAAGTTGAATGTGTTGTAACAGCAACACCAGGAGAAGAAAGAATTACTCTAAGAAACATTGCAGAAATTGCAGAAGACAATAACGCATTAGAAATAGATGATAGAGATTCAACTCCTGCTAATGTTGATGCAAGAATATTTAAAGAAGATGACCACGAGGATGATGAAGACTTTGAAAAATTGGTAATTGAACCAGCAATAAAAACAGAATTTGACTTATCATTAAGAAAGTTTATAACTTCAGTAAATGGTGTTGAGTTAAAAGATGAAAACAATAATTATTTAAGAGCTCCAATAGTAGATATAACAAACTTATTAAATGGAACATCTAAAACTGCAATATATAAACATTCAAAGGCACCAGTAGCAGTTGACTTAGGAGATGTAATAATATATACAATAAGAGTGTACAATGAAGGTGAAGAAGATGGATATGTTACAGAAATAACAGACCATTTGCCAGAACAACTAGAATTTATAGTAGATGATGAATTAAATGCAAGCTATGGATGGACAGTTAGCGGAGATGGTAGAACAGTTAGAACAGACATAACATCATTAGACACACAAAACTCAGCAAGTAGGGATACAATTTACCAGGATAGAAAACAAGGAAATGATAAAGTAAAATTGGATAAATTAACAACCAATGGAATTGACTATATAGATGTAAAAATAAAATGCAAAGTAAAATTAAACAGTAATATATACAAGAAAATTACAAATATAGCAGAAATTTCTGGATATGTAGATATAAATGGAAATACAACATCAGATAGAGATTCAACAGCAAGTGTTGTTTTACCAACAGATGAAACATTGCCAAACTATAAAGATGACGAAATAAACAATGGAGATGAATACATTCCAGGACAAGAAGACGATGATGATTTTGAAAAATTAGTTTTACAAAGATTTGATTTATCATTAAGAAAATTTATAACAAAGGTAAATGAAGAAGAAGTAACAGAAAGAATACCAGTGTTTACAAGAAAAGCAGATGGAACATATACATATGAACATCCAAAAACACCTGTAAGTGTTATGACAGAAGATTTAGTAACATATACATTAAGAATATATAATGAGGGAAATCAAGCAGGATATGCTAAGAGAGTAAAAGATGACATTCCAGAAGGTTTAGAGTTTTTACCTGAAAATGAAACTAACACACAATATAGATGGAAAATGTACAAGGAAGATGGAGAATTAGCAACAGATGTAAAAGAAGCAAAATATATAGAAACAGATTACCTATCAAAAGAACAAGAGAAACAAGAAGGCGAAAACTTAATACAAGCATATAATCCATCAACAATGACACAGCCAGACTATAAAGATGTAAAAGTAGTATTTAAGGTAAAAGAGCCAAGCACATCAGATAGAATAATAATAAATACTGCAGAAATTTCAGACGACAGTGATGAATATGGCAAACCTGTAAATGATGTAGATTCAGAGCCAAATAACAATAAGCCAGATGAGGATGATATAGACATTGAAAAAGTTAAAGTAAAATATTTTGACTTAGCATTAAAGAAATGGGTAACATCATCAATAACAATATATGATGGAAAAACAACAATTGTAAAAACAGGGCACACAGGTGATGAAGATCCAGAGCCAGTTGTTAAAGTAGATATAAAAGAAAGTAGACTAAAAGATATAATTGTAAAATTTACTTATAACATAAAAGTAACAAACGAAGGAGAAATAGCAGGATATGTTAAAGAAATTTCAGATTATATACCAGAAGGCCTAAAATTCATAAAAGAAGATAACCCAAATTGGGAAGAAGTAGAGGGCAAAGTAGTAACAAGACAATTAGAAAATACACTATTACAGCCAGGAGAAAGCGCAACAGTAGAAATAACATTAACATGGATCAATGATAAAAATAACTTAAATTTAAAAGTAAATGTTGCAGAAATAAGCGAAGACTATAATGAAAGTAATACACCAGATATAGATTCTACACCAAATAATCAAGTAGAAGGCGAAGACGACCAAGATGATGCACCAGTAATTTTATCATTACAAACAGGAACAACAGGACAATATATAATACTAACAATGTCAATTTTAGCAATAATGGCAACAGGAATAGCATTAATAAGAAAATATGTAATATAAAACAACAGGGGATAATTTAAGTTATCCCCTAATTTTTAATATACAAAAGGAGAAAAATAATATGAGCAAATATAATGAAGCTTGTTCAGAGGTCTCAGTAATATTAAATCATTTGGATGAGGAGGAATACAGCAAAATTCCATCTGAGGTTATAGAGGCAATTGAAAAAAACAAAAATAAAGATCACGTATTTGAATTTGATGAGGAAGTAGAGCTAAGGAAACAAAAACTATTAAAAGAAACAAGAGCAATTTTATTTAATATATTTAGAGACTATTTGTGTACACAAAGTCAAAGAGAAACAATTATACAAATGCAAAAAGAGGAGCGACATAAGATAGAGGAAAGAAAAAAATTGCAATATAGTGTAGACAATTTATTTAAAAAGAAGAAAAACAATAATATACAGGATAACAAAGAAACTGTAACTACACAAAATACAGCACTTGTGAAAGAAGAAAAAGGAAATTGTATTTTTTTCAGATTAATAAACAAAATTGTAAATTTTATTAAAAGAAAAAAATGATAGTATTAAAAATTGTAAGAAAGAGGTGAAACATATGATTACAGTAAAATCGTACAACGAAAAATAGTAAGAATACCATAAAAAAAGTAAAAAATACGAGAAAAATCAAAAGCTAGTAAAAAATTTAAAACAAAAAAATAAGGGAGTTGTTAAGAATGAATGAAGAAATTAAACAAAGTGGAATAGTACTTGATGGAGTAGATACATATGGAAAAGGAAGATGGATAAAATTTGAAGGGAAGAATACAAATCCAGAAGAGTATCTTGAAAATGCCCAAAGGTTAGTAGCATTGGCACAAAATACACCATGGTATGAATTTGAATCTGCATCTTCTGAGTTAGCAGAAGGAGACATTTACGTATTCGTGGACAATAATGGAGAACCACATATAAAAGTTGAAACAAGAGGAGGCAGAATTCACATGGTAGATGGAACCGAAAAAGATAGCGGAGGATTAGGAACTGTAGAGGAGGAATACATAGATATGTCAATTTCTTTTCTGGAAAGGAACAAAGACATAGAAGGTGGCCAAAAATGGCTTGAATTTCAAGAGATGGATAGAGATGGGTATGCAAGAAATAGAAAAATTTCTGAGTGTAACGAAAGATTAACAGAATGTGCAAGAAAAATAGATAATGGAGAATTCAAAGCAGAAGATGTTCCAGCATTTATAAAAGATTTAAGTTTTCTTAAGAACGGAAACTTGGTGGTAAAACCAGAATTAGAAGAAAGACTATATAAGATAAAAGGAATATTAGCAGAGCATTATAAATGTAGTGAAGAAGAAATTGCAATTGGAGATGTGAACTTCGCAGGAACACAATTGACTAGAGTACCATATAAGGTTATTCTCGGAAATGCTTATTTCGGTCATTCACAAATAGAAGATTTAGGACAGCTAGAAATTATAGAAGGAGATGCGAGTTTTATCTGTTCAAAAGTAAAACAAGCGAATAAATTAAGATACATAGGAGGAGACGCTAAATTTGATTCTTCGCAAATAGAAGAGTTAGAACAACTGGAAAGTATAGGAGGATCTGCGTACTTTAATTATTCAAATGTAAAAAGATTGGGCAAATTAGAAAGAATAGGAGGGCATGCGAATTTTTCTTTTTCGCCAATAAATGATTTAGGTGAATTAAGAAGTATAGGAGGAGATGCGGTGCTGTGCGGACCAAAGCTAGAAAGCTTAAAAAATCTAGAGAACGTTGGGGGAACTTTAGGCATTATTAATAATACAAGGATAGAAGACAAAGACTTAGAACGACTAAAAAATATAGGAAAATTTGTTTACAGAGATAATCACAGATTTTTTAAGGGCGGGACTGATGAAGTTGATCTTGATACACTTCTTGATGACCTAGATATTAGGGCTAAATATGATTATGGTTTCGACAGAGATTACGTTGATTTCGCTACAATATGTTGGATATTTGAAGATGAAAGTGAAATTATTAAGAAAATAGATGATGGAGAATTTACAGTAGGAGATGTTCCAACATTTATAGAAGAGTACATAAAAGGTATAAACCAGTTTAAATCTCATGAGTCAACTTATTATTATGATGATACATTTATGCGTCATATGCAAAATAGAGCATGGCAAATAAGAAAAGTATTAGCAGAATATTATAAATGTAGTGAAGAAGAAATTGACATTGGGGGTAGATGCTCTGGAGCAGAAACTAAGGTTATTTTTGCAGATCATTATTATCCGTCGGAAATAAAAGACTTAGAACAATTAGAATATATAGTAGGAGACGCATATTTTGACAAAAATGTAGAAGGATTAGGAAATCTGAGAGAAATAAGAGGAAATGTAGATCTTAGAAATTTGAATTTAAAAGATTTTGGTAAATTGGAAAGAGTAGATGGAACAGTCCATCTAAATGATTCACAAATTGATATTTTAAATCAACTAAGAGTAGTAGGAGGAATAGCCGGTTCAACTAAACTAAAAGAAGAGTACAAGAAAAGAATAAGAGAAAAGAATACAAGAGGGCATAATGCAATAGAAGGACAAGATATTGGAGAGGCTGGATTTGGAGTTGGAGTAGAAGAATGTGATGAGGCTAACAGATTCCTTGATGAGGCAATGCATGACATAGATCTGTTTTGGACAGTTGAAGATAGTATTATAGATGATGATAATTTCTAAATTTATAATATTAATAAATAAGTTGAATAAATCATATAAAAAATTACATATTGTTGCTACATGGATTTGCAGAAATAACATGTAGCACCGTCCGCCTATCTCAAACCTAACCGTTTGGCCCTGGAGAACGCGATGTTCTCCAGGGTTTTTCTTATTGTATGTTATGATTTGGCAAAAAAGTTGCATCTAATAAAAAAGTATTTACATTTATACGTTTATATAATAAAATATTACCCAGTTAATATTTTATTATGGAGTTTGATTATGATTAAAAAATATTTTTTGGTATTTTTAATTTCAATGATACCACTTATAGAATTAAGAGGCTCTGTACCAATTGGTCTTAGCAATTTATGGGGGGGCCCTATTGATATATTGCCACTGTATTTAATTTGTATTATTGGAAATATGTTACCTGTTCCAGTTATATTTTTCTTTGCAAGAAAAGTGTTGGTGTGGGGAGCAGATAAAAAGTTTATAGGAAAGTTTTTTAAGTTTTGCTTAGAAAAAGGAGAAAAAGGTGGAAAAAAACTTCAGGAAAAAGCAGGACGTGGTCTATACTGGGCATTATTTATTTTTGTTGGTATTCCTTTGCCAGGTACAGGAGCTTGGACGGGTACTCTTGCAGCCAGCTTACTAGACATGGATTTTAAAAAAAGTAGTATAGCAGTAATGGCAGGAGTTATTTTGGCAGGAATAATAATGGGGTTGGCGTCAGCGGGAGTTTTTGGCGCTGCAGGTGCAATTTTAGGTGCATAAAAAATTAAAAATATAAAATGGAAACTATTGACAAGTTGCGTTAGAATGGGGTATACTAGATTATAGATGTGTTAATATGGAGAGACATTAATTCTATTTAGAAACAAGGGTGGTAAAAATAGAAAACGTGTTTTTAAAAGAAAATTAACAAACAACAAGAAAATTGACAAAACGTAATATTTGTCAATAGTTTTTTTGTTGTTAAATTTTATAGTTATGTAAATTGTTTAAAAGAGGAATTGCTCTTAAAAATATTTGCAAATAATAGAACTTGGAGAGCAGGAAGTTTGTGTTATTGCAAATGTCTTTAAGAAGACAAGAAGGACTTTTGAATAATTTGATATATATTTTTCTGCTTAATATTTTTTAGAGGTGATTTTTGATGAAAGACATCAAATATGAAAAATGTACTCGTAAGACTTTTGCAAAAATAGATGATTCTATAGAAATGCCAAATCTTATCAAGGTACAAAAAGATTCATATGACTGGTTTGTAGAAGAGGGACTAGGAGAAATACTAAAAGATATTTCACCTATAGTCGACTATTCTGGAAATTTAGTTCTTGAATTTTTAGATTACTATATGGAAGAAAAGACAAAATACACACTAGAAGAAGCAAAAGAAAGAGATGCTACATATGCAACAAGATTGCATGTAAAAGTAAGATTAATAAACCGTGAAACAGGAGAAATTAAAGAACAAGAGATTTACCTTGGAGATTTCCCGCTTATGACAGACAGTGGTACTTTTGTTATTAATGGAGCAGAAAGAGTTGTAGTTAGCCAATTAGTACGTTCACCAGGATGCTATTACGCAAAAGAATTCGACCCTAAAACAGGTAAAAGAATTTATACTTCAACAGTAATGCCTATAAGAGGAGCTTGGCTAGAATATGAAACAGATGGAAATGACGTTTTCTATGTAAGAGTTGATAGAACTAGAAAATTGCCAGTTACATCATTATTAAGAGCGATTGGAATTGCAACAGATGAGCAAATAATTGCTTTATTTGGCGAGGAACCAAAAATTACAGCTACTATACAAAAAGATACAGTTAAAACACCAGACGAAGCTTTAATAGAAATATATAAAAAATTAAGACCAGGAGAACTTCCAACAGTTGATGCTGCAAGGAATTTGTTTAATGGTTTATTCTTTGATGACAGAAGATATGACTTAGCAAAAGTTGGAAGATATAAATTTAATAAAAAATTAAGTTTATCAACTAGAATAACAGGCAAAGTTGCATTTGAAGATATTGTAGATTCTGAAACAGGAGAAGTTTTAGTAGAAAAAGATTCTGTAATTTCAGAAGAAGTAGCAGAAAATATTAGAAATCTGGGTATAAATATTGTAGACGTAAAAGTTGATGATAGAAGAGTAAGAATTATAGGAAATGGAACAGTAAATATCCACAAAGTTTTACCAAATGTGGATTTGTCTGACTTACATATTAAAGAATATGTGAATTATGAAGTATTAAAATCAATAATAGATACAACACCAGAAGATAAATTACATGATGTTATAAAAGAGAGAATTGAAGAATTAATTCCAAGACATATAACAAATGAAGATATGATTGCATCAATAAGTTACTTATTAAATCTAGATAATGGCTTAGGAAATGTTGATGATATTGACCATTTAGGAAATAGACGTATTAGATGTGTTGGAGAATTATTACAAAATCAATTTAGAATTGGACTTACTAGATTAGAAAGAGTAGTAAGAGAAAGAATGACAATACAAGATTTAGATGTTATTACTCCACAAACATTAATAAATACAAAACCAATAACATCATCAATAAAAGAGTTCTTTGGAAGTTCACAATTATCACAATTTATGGACCAAACAAACCCATTATCTGAGCTAACACATAAAAGAAGAATATCTGCATTAGGCCCTGGGGGTCTTTCAAGAGAAAGAGCAGGATTTGAAGTTCGTGATATTCACTATACACATTATGGAAGACTTTGCCCTGTAGAATCACCAGAAGGACCAAACATTGGATTAATATCTGCGCTTTCTTCATTTGCAATTATAAATGAATATGGATTTGTAGAAACACCATACAGAAAAGTGGTTGACGGAAAAGTTACAGATGAAATTATGTATATGTCAGCAGATGAAGAAGATAAATATATAATTGCACAAGCTTCTGAACCTGTTGATGAAGAAGGAAAATTTATAAATGATAGAATTAGAGTAAGACATAGAGAAGAAATAACAGTTGCAGATAAAGATAAGGTTAATTTTGTTGATGTATCGCCAAAACAACTTGTTTCTGTTGCGGCTGCAATGATTCCTTTCTTAGAGCATGATGATGTTAAGCGTTCTTTAATGGGATCAAACATGCAACGTCAAGCGGTTCCATTACTTACAGCAGAATCACCAATAGTTGGAACAGGTATAGAATACAGAGCAGCGAGAGATTCTGGTATTACAGTACTTGCAAAATCTGATGGAATAGTTGAAAAAGTAACTGGCGATGAAATAAGAATTAGAAATAAAAAAGATGAAATAGATACATACCGTTTAAGAAAATTCAAAAGAACAAATGGTGGAACATGTATTAACCAAAGACCGGTTGTAGTAAAGGGAGAAAAAGTCAAGGCTGGAGATCTAATAGCAGATGGACCATCTACAAAAAATGGCGAAATGGCGCTTGGAAAAAATGTTTTAATAGCATTTACAACTTGGGAAGGTTACAATTACGAGGATGCTGTATTAATTAATGAAAGATTAGTAAAAGAAGACGTATATACATCTATTCATATAGAAGAATATGATTGTGAATGTCGTGATACAAAATTAGGACCAGAGGAAATTACAAGAGACATTCCAAACGTTGGAGATGATAGCCTAAAAGACTTAGACGAAAATGGAATTATAAGAATAGGTGCAGAAGTAAGACCAGGAGATATATTAGTAGGTAAAGTAACTCCAAAAGGCGAAACAGAGCTTACAGCAGAAGAAAGATTGTTAAGAGCTATATTTGGAGAAAAAGCTAGAGAAGTAAGAGATACTTCATTACGTGTACCACATGGCGAAGCAGGAACAATAGTCGATATAAAAATATTTACAAGAGAAAATTCAGACGAATTAGGACCTGGCGTAAATCAAATAATAAGATGTTATATAGCTACAAAAAGAAAAATATCTGTTGGAGATAAAATGGCAGGACGTCACGGAAATAAAGGTGTTATTTCTCGTATACTTCCAGAAGAAGATATGCCATTCCTGCCAGACGGAACACCAGTAGATATAGTTTTAAACCCATTAGGTGTACCTTCTCGTATGAACTTAGGTCAAGTATTGGAAGTACATTTGGGAATGGCAGCAAAAGCATTGGGCTGGAAAGTTGCAACACCAGTATTTGATGGAGCAACAGATGAAGAAATAAGAGAACTATTAAAAAAAGCGGGATTATCAGAAGATGGTAAAACAATACTATATGATGGAAGAACAGGAGAAGCTTTTGACCACCCAATTACAGTAGGTGTTATGTATATGCTTAAACTTCACCATTTAGTAGATGACAAAATACATGCTCGTTCAACAGGACCTTATTCAGTTATTACTCAACAACCATTAGGAGGTAAGGCACAGTTTGGTGGACAACGTTTTGGAGAGATGGAAGTTTGGGCATTAGAGGCATATGGTGCAGCTTATACATTGCAAGAAATGCTAACAACAAAATCAGATGATGTAGTTGGACGTGTAAAAACATATGAGGCTATTGTAAAAGGAGAAAATGTTCCAGAACCAGGAGTACCAGAAGGATTTAAGGTATTAATAAAAGAACTTCAAAGTTTAGGATTAGACATAAAGCTATACTCAGAAGATAACAAGGAATTAGAATTAAAAGAGAATATAGAAGACGGCATAGATTTTAATTTTGATTCTGGAAAAGAAGATGCTGTAGATGAAAATGACTTAAATGATGGATATATAGAAGAAGACGGAGAAGAACTTGGGGAAGATATGCTATTAGACGACATAGACGGAATGCTAGATGAGGACGAAATACTAATAGATGATACAGACTTAGGCAAAGAGAATTTGCTAGAAGACCAAGATATGCTAGACGAGTAAAATAATTAAATAGTTTCAAAAAGGATTTTTACGCAGACAAAAGGGAATTGCACAGCAGTGTATTGAGTAAAAATGCTTAAGAAACAAGAGAAAATAGAAGTCAAGGGGGCTAAAAGCAGTGGATGAACTAGAAATTTTCGATAAAATTAAAATAGGTATTGCATCAGACGAAAGAGTAAGAGAGTGGTCAAAAGGAGAAGTAAAAAAACCAGAGACTATTAATTATAGAACATTAAAACCAGAAAAAGATGGACTTTTTTGTGAAAGAATATTTGGACCTACAAAAGACTGGGAATGCCATTGTGGTAAATATAAAAGAGTAAGATATAAAGGAATTGTTTGTGACAGATGTGGTGTAGAAGTAACAAAATCTAAAGTAAGACGTGAAAGAATGGGACATATTGAACTTGCAGCACCAGTAGCTCACATTTGGTATTTTAAAGGAATTCCAAGTAGAATAGCTTTATTACTAGATGTTTCTCCAAGAAACCTAGAAAAAGTTATATATTTTGCTTCATATATTGTTACAGATAAAGGAACATCTTCACTAACAAAAACACAAGTATTATCAGAAAAAGAATATCACGAAGCAGAAGAAAAATATGGAAAAGGCTCTTTTAAAGCAGAAATGGGAGCAGAAGCAATAAGAAAATTGCTAGAAGAAATAGACATAGAAAAACTATCTGAAAAACTAAAAAAAGAATTAGAAAAAGCAAGCGAGCAGAAAAAGGCAAAACTAATAAAAAGATTAGATACTGTGGAAGCATTTAGACTATCAGAAAATAAACCTGAATGGATGGTTATGAATGTTGTACCTGTAATTCCACCAGATTTAAGACCTATGGTTCAATTAGACGGTGGTAGATTTGCAACATCAGACTTAAATGACTTATACAGAAGAGTTATAAATAGAAATAACAGATTAAAAAGGCTACTAGAGTTAGGAGCACCAGAAATAATTGTAAGAAACGAAAAAAGAATGTTACAAGAATCTGTAGATGCTTTAATAGACAATAGTAGAAGAGGAAGACCAGTAACAGGTGCGGGTGGAAGACCTTTGAAATCATTATCAGATATGCTTAAGGGAAAACAAGGACGTTTCCGTCAAAACTTATTAGGAAAGCGTGTTGATTATTCAGGACGTTCAGTTATAGTTGTTGGACCAGAACTTAAAATATATCAATGTGGTGTTCCAAAAGAAATGGCTGTAGAATTATTTAAACCATTTGTAATGAAAGAATTAGTTGGACGTGGAATAGCTCACAATATTAAAAATGCAAAGAGAATGGTAGAAAGACTAAGGCCAGAAGTATGGGACATATTGGAAGAGGTTATAAAAGACCACCCTGTATTATTAAACCGTGCGCCAACACTACATAGATTGGGAATTCAAGCATTTGAGCCAGTTTTAGTAGAAGGAAGAGCTATAAAATTACATCCATTAGTATGTACAGCTTTTAATGCGGATTTTGACGGTGACCAAATGGCTATACATATCCCATTATCACCAGAAGCACAAGCAGAAGCAAGATTTTTAATGCTATCTGTAAATAACTTGTTAAAACCACAAGATGGTAAACCAGTAACTGTTCCTACACAAGATATGATTTTAGGAAGCTACTATTTAACAATGATTGTAGAAGGTGAAGAAGGCGAAGGAATGTATTTTTCTTCTCCAGAAGAGGCAATTATTGCAAATGTAAACAAAGATTTAGGTTTGCATGCTAAAATTCATGTAAGAATGAGCAAAGTAGTAGATGGAGTTGAAAAACATAAAATAATAGAAACAACAGTTGGTAGAATTATATATAACCAAGGAATTCCACAGGATTTAGGTTTTGTAGATAGAACAAACCCGGAAAATGAGTTCCAATTAGAAATAGACTTCCCAGTTATTAAGAAAAATTTAGGAAAAATAATTGCAAAATCAATAAACAAACATGGATTAGATGCAACAGCAGAACTACTAGATTATATTAAGGCAACAGGATATAAATATTCAACAATAGGTGCTATTACAGTTTCTGTTGATGATGTAAAAGTTCCAGAAGCTAAAAAACAAATATTAGCTAGTGCAAACGAAAAAGTAAATGACGTATTAAAACAATATAAACGTGGTTTAATTACTGACGAAGAAAGATATCAATCTGTAATTAAAATATGGGAAAAAGCAACAGATGAAGTTACAGAAGCAATGAAGAGTAATTTTGAAGAATTAAACCCAGTATATATGATGTCACAATCAGGAGCCAGAGGTAACATAAACCAATTAAGACAAATAGCAGGTATGCGTGGACTTATGGCAAGTACAACAGGTAAAACAGTTGAAATTCCAATAACATCATCATTTAGAGAGGGGCTAGATGCTCTTGAGTACTTTATTTCAGCACACGGTGCTAGAAAAGGTTTAGCAGATACAGCTTTAAGAACTGCGGATTCAGGATACTTAACAAGAAGATTAGTTGATGTAGCACAAGATATAATTGTAAGAGAAGATGACTGTGGAACAAAAGAAGGAATGGAACTTTCAGACATTAAAGACGGAAATCAAGTAGTAGAAAAACTAGAAGAACGCTTATTGGGAAGATATCCATTAGAAGACATAAAGAATCCAGAAACAGGTGAAATAATAGTAACAACCGAGGAGCTTATAACAGAAGCAATAGCAGAAAAAATAGTTACAGCAGGAATAACAAAAGTTAAAGTTCGTACAGTATTAGAGTGCAAAACAAAACATGGTGTATGTCGCAAATGTTATGGAATGGGATTAGCTTCAAGAGCAGAGGTAAACATAGGTGAGGCTGTAGGTATTATTGCTGCACAATCTATCGGAGAACCAGGAACACAGTTAACCATGAGAACAATTCACTCTGGTGGTGTCGCAGGTGTTGCAGATATCACTCAGGGTCTTCCTAGAGTTGAGGAATTATTTGAAGCTAGAAAACCAAAGGGATTAGCTATAGTAACAGAAATCTCTGGTAAAGTAAAAATTTCAGAGGATAAAAGCAAAAAAGAAGTTATTGTCACAAGCAAAGATGATAGTAAAACATATTCAATACCTTTTGGCTCAAAATTACGTGTAAAAGACGGGGATGAAGTAGAAGCAGGAATGCCATTAACAGAGGGTTCTATAAATCCAAATGAAATATTAGCAATAAATGGTGTTGATGGAGTTCATAAATACTTAGTACAAGAAGTTCAAAAAGTTTATAGAAACCAAGGTGTTGATATTAACGATAAACATATTGAAGTTATTGGTAGACAAATGCTAAAAAGAGTTAGAGTTGAAGATAATGGGGATACAGGACTATTTGCAGGTTCACTAGTGGATATAAATGAACTAGAAGAAGAAAACGAAAAAATGATAGCAGAAGGTAAAAAACCAGCCACATATAAACGTGTACTATTAGGAATAACAAAAGCATCACTTGCAACAGAGAGCTTTTTATCAGCAGCATCTTTCCAAGAAACAACTAGAGTGTTAACAGAAGCTGCAGTAAAAGGAAAGGTAGATGAATTAATAGGCTTAAAAGAAAATGTTATAATAGGTAAATTAATTCCAGCTGGAACAGGATTAAGCAAATACAAAAATATACACATAGACACAGAAAAAGAAGAATGTGACTGTGAAGAAGAATGCAATAATTAATAAAGTAAACGGGACTTTTTATAGTTCCGTTTATTTGCTAATAAAAAAAATAAAAAAATACTATATTTCTACAAAAAAGTATGATATATTATATATGTATAAAAAGCTATATTGAAAGGAATGAAAAAATATATGGAAAGAGGAAGAAGATATAGTGGAGGACGAAAACTAAACATGAAAAAAGTATTTGCTGTAATAATAGCTTTTGCAGTAATTATAATGTTTATTGTAGGAATAAGAAAGATACTAAAATCAAATAAAGGAGCTGCGGAAAAGACAGTTGTTCAAAAATATTTCGCAGTATATACTAATAATAAATGGGGAGTAATAGATTCAAAAGGGACTACTGTTATAGAACCAACATATGATGAAACAATAATAATTCCAAACCCATCAAAAGCCATATTTATTTGTACATATGATGTAGATTATGAAAAGGGCTTATATAAAACAAAAGTGTTAAATGATAAGAAAGAAGAAGTACTTACAGGGTATGAGTCTGTGCAAGCATTAGAAAATTATGATGAAAATAATAATTTGTGGTATGAATCTGATGTCTTGTTAGTAAAAAAAGATGGAAAATATGGATTGATAAATTATAAAGGAAATGAATTATTAAAATGTGAGTATAACTCAATTACAACATTAAAAGGAATAAAAAATAGCTTGATAACAGACAAAGATGGAAAGCTTGGATTAGTTGATGACATAGGAAACATAGTAATACCAAACCAATATAAAGCTATAAAACAACTAGGAAATAAATATGAAGAAGGATTTATAGTGCAAAATGAAAAATATGGAGTAATAAATTGGGACAAATCAGTTGCGCTAGAAGCTAAATATGATGAAGTAAAACAGATATATGGCAATGGTAGATTTGTAGTAAAACAAGATGGAAAATGGAAAATAGTAGATACAACAGGTAATTCATATTTAGAAGAAAAATTTGATGATGTAAAATCAATAAATGGAGAAAATGTTGTAATTCAGAAAAATGGAAAATATGGAATAATGACAATTTCTGGAGATACAAAGCTAGAAACTAAATATGAAGATATAAAATTTACATATGCAGATAACTACATTGCTAAACTAGAAGGCAAATATGGGATTGTAAATGTAGCAGGACAAACAAAATTGGATTTTGTATATAATAACTTGATATATAGAAGTGATGTGGATTTCTACGAGGGTACAAAAGAAAATATTAATTCAGATTTAATAGACAGAGATTTTAATGTTAAATTAAATGGAATTGTAACAGAAATTAACAAAGATTTAGGATATATGAAGATTAGAATAAACGATGAATATAAATATTATAATTTTAAATTTGAGGAAAAATCTAACATAGAATTACTAAAAGGTAACACATTGTTTTTATCAAAAAAAGATAACAAATATGGCTTTGTAAATAAAGATGGAATAGTAATGGTTGACTATATATATGATGATGCAACAGAACAAAATGAATTTGGATATGCAAGTGTAAAAAAAGATGGATTATGGGGATGCGTTAATTCAAAAGGAGAAGTCACAATATCACCAGCATACTCATTAGAAAACAGTATATTAATAGAATTTATAGGAAAATGGCATAGAGGCCAAGATTTAAACTTAAATTATTATACAGATGAAAAATAAATTATAGGAGGAGCAAGCATACAGATGGAACAAAAGATTAAATATCAATATACGTATTTTATATATCCGTATATTATAGAACCTAATAAATACAATAAATATATGCTAAAGCTTATAAGAAATCCTAAGTGTAAATTAAAAACATTTGATAGAATAAAAGATTTTGATATATACACATATTTTTTACCAAATATAAGAGATTATATGTTTTGGACATTTGGATTATCAACTCAAAAAATAAATGAACTTCAAAATATGGAAGGCAAGATGCAAAGTGCAATACTTTCAAAATATCCTTGTACAATTTTTGAATATGAATTAGAGAAAAATATACAAGGAAAAGTAGGAGAACAGAGCGGTATATTTTTTGATATTTTAAAAATGGAGATTATTTGCTTTAATACAGGTATATGCTTTTTAACATTTAAAACTGTTTTAAATGGAGAAAACAATTTAGATGACGTAGTGAATTTTAATTATAAATTCAGAGATATAAACTCAAATTTATCACAGCTAAGAGAATATGAAAACATACGAATACAAACAAGCACTTTTAAAGATATAAGGGATTTTTCAAGTTTGATAAAAGAAATAGCAGGCAATAGTACAGGAGCAAAAAAAATAAATGTAGATACTGAAAGGTTTATTACATATTCATATGTATGCTTAGATCAAAATTGTTGGAACGAAAGTACAAATAATACTGTACTAAATGAAAGATTTTTAAATTATGCAAATATAGCAAGTTCAAACTCTAAAACAAATAGTAAGGTAAAGGAAATTGAACAAAGATATGTAAAGTTTGGGTTTACAAGCTGGAGTGCAGTGGTAATGGCATCAGATATAAATACAGATAATTATACAAAACTGCCATTTGAATATGAGAATAAATATTTATATCATTATATATTTAACATATACAAAAAAATATATCTAAAGAAATTAATATATGAGTTTAATATGAGCAATAATTTTGAGAAGATCAAGGAACAATTTATAAATTTTACAAAATTTATATGGATACAAGAAATAACCAACAATGAGCTTGGAATAAGTATAGAAGAAAAGGAAAGAGAAAGTTTATTGCTAGAAGAGACATACCTAAAATTAAAAAATAAATATGATATACTTTATAAAAATTACAATATAGAAAGAATTGCAAAGGGAAATAAAATAATTGCAATAATAGTAATAGGCATATTTATTGTTACACTTATGAAGTTATTTGGAAAATAAAAAAGTTCAATCAGATAAAATCTTATATAAGGGAGAATTTAGATGGAGATAAGAACAGGTGTAGATATAATAGAGGTAAATAGAATAAAGGAAAGTATTGAGCAAATAGGGCAGGTTTTTGTGGATAGAATATTCACAGAAAAAGAACAAGAATATTGCGAAAAATCTAATAAAATGAAGTATCAACATTATGCGGCAAGATTTGCTGCAAAAGAAGCTATATTTAAGGCAATTTCTAAAAACATAAACAATACTTCTAACTGGTTATGGAAAAATATAGAGATATATAATGATGAAAAAGGAAGGCCAATAGCAGATATAAGTAAATTAGAAATAAAAAATATAATAAGCCAGGATTTGAGTATATCACATATAGAAAACTACGCAATGGCAAGCTTTACTTTAATATTAGATAATTAATAGAGTATTTGTAACAAAGATAACTATTTAGGAAAGGATGCAAAGTCTAAAATGAGGGTTTTCGATTCACATTCACACTATAATGATGAGAAATTTGATGAGGACAGAGAAAAAATATTACATGAAATATATGAGGCTGGAATAACAAAAATTATAGTTGCAGGTTATGATATAGAATCTTCTAAAAAGGCAATAGACTTATCAAACAAATATGATTTTATATATGCTATATGTGGAATATCTCCAAATGATATATTAAAAACAGAAAATGAGATAATAAAGCAAATAAAAAAAATAGAAAATATAGCAAAAGCCGATAAAGTTGTTGGCATTGGAGAAATCGGACTTGACTATTATTGGAATAAAGAAAACAAAGAACTACAACAGATGGCATTTATTAACCAAATAAAATTAGCGAACAAGCTGAATTTACCAATAATAATACATACAAGAGAAGCTGTGATGGATACTATAAAAATTTTAAAGGAAAATACACCAAATAAGAAGGGAGTATTTCACTGTTGCCCATTAAACAAAGAACTTGTAAAAGAAGGACTAAATCTAGGTTTTTACATTTCGTTAGCAGGACCAATAACATTCAAAAATTCTAAAAATGCAGATGAAATAATACAAATGATACCATTGGAAAAAATGCTTATTGAAACAGATAGCCCATATTTGGCACCAGAACCTAATAGAGGGACAAGAAATGACTCAAGAAATTTAAAGTATTTAGTAGAAAAAATAGCACAAGTAAAGCAAATTGAACCAGAAGAAATTGCAGAAATTACATATAATAATTGGAAATTTTAAAACATACATATTTAGTAAACAAAAAACATAGTGTATTACAATTAAATACACTATGTTTTTTATGTATAAATTTTAGTTATTAAAATCAACTTTTACATTTTTTCTAGCTTCTGGGTTATCTACTTCAAATAAAGTTTCTTGTGTAAAATTAAACATTCCAGCTACAATGTTTGAAGGAAATACTTGAATCTTTGTATTATATGTAGTTACAATGTCATTATAAAATTGCCTAGAATAAGAAATTTTATTTTCTGTGTTAGCAAGTTCTTGTTGTAAACTTATAAAATTTTGATTTGCTTTTAAATCAGGATAAGCTTCTGAAACAGCCATAATTGTTTTTAAAGTATCAGAAAGTTGAGTGTCCAAATTAGATTTTTCTGCTACAGTTTTTGCATTTGCCCATGCAGTGCGAAGTTCTGCAACTTTTGTTAAAATATTACTTTCGTGTCCCATATATCCCTTAACAGTCTCAACAAGATTAGGAATTAGGTCAAATCTTCTTTGCAATTGTATTTCTATTTGGCTCCAAGCATTTTTAACTTTTTGTCTTAGCGAAACAAGATTATTGTATATATTTATTAGGAAAACCAATATAAGAACAACAATTATTAAAATAATCCATCCCATTTTAATATCAATCCTTTCTTTTAAGGCAATATAAAAATTACCTCAACAATATAACCAATATAATATCATACATATATTAAAAATTCAATAAAATACACATAAAATTCACAAAAAAGGTTACCGGATAATGTTTTTAAGAGCTATATTATCTGCATGTATGGAAACATAAGTTTTGGATAGGATTAAAAGCGTATACTTCGGCGTTTTATCTTTATAATATATTAAATAGTAACAAAAAAATAGATACAGAATTTATGTTTAATTTTTTTAAAAATGGTAAAAATTATATTATATAAGGAGGAAGAATATGGAAGCATATATTGCAAAAAGAAGAAAAAAATCATCAAAGAATAAAATGTTAATAGTAATTATCTTTATATTTATAATTGCTAGTGGTATAATACTATATAAATTTTATGAGAAAATAGATATAAATGAAGCCAATCAGCCACCAGAGGCAGTAAAAACATTAAGAACTATGGAGGAAGAAAAAAAGAAAAATAAAGAAGCAGTTGATGTTATAGAAAAAGCAACATCAAATGTTGTAGGAATATCAAAAGTAAAAAATGTTGGTAGCAGTATTTTTTTAAAGGATAGTACATCAAAACTTGGGTTAGGCACAGGTGTAGTGGTAACAGATAATGGATATATATTAACCAATGCACATGTTTCTGGGGAAAAGTATAGTACATGCTATGTAACATTAGAGTCGGGTGAAACATTTACAGGGAATGTGGTATGGTCTGATGTTAATATAGATTTATCTATTTTAAAGATATCATGTAAAAATATGAAATATGCAGTATTAGGAGATTCTGATAATATCAGGGTTGGTGAAAAAGTATATGCAATAGGAAATCCAATTGGATTTGAGTTTGAAAGAACAGTAACATCTGGTATAATAAGTGCAGTAAATAGAACCATTAAAATAGAAGAAGATGAAGATGTTTCTTATATGAGCAATTTAATTCAAACAGATGCAACAATAAATTTAGGAAATAGTGGAGGACCATTAATAAATATAGATGGAGAAGTAATAGGAATAAATACTATAAAAATTAGTTCAGCAGAAGGAATAGGATTTGCTGTGCCAATAAATCTTATTAAAACAATAATAGAAAAATTGGCAATACAGGGAAAATTTGAAGAAGCAAGTATTGGAATATTTGCCTATGATAAAAATGTGATACCATATATAGATAAAAATTTAAAGTTTGATACAGGCATATATGTTGTTCAAGTTAGTAAGGGTTCATCAGCGTATAATGCAGGATTGAGAGAAAAAGATATAATAATTAAAATAGATAATATAACACTAGAGAAGATGAGTGACTTAAGAAAATATATTTATACTAAAAATGTGGGAGATGAAGTTATATTAAGAATACAAAGAAATAATGTGGAAAAAGAGGTAAAAATGATGTTAACGCGAAAATAGTAGAAAAGTTAAATTTGACAGATCTGCTAATAAATGGTATAATATAATTGTTGCTTTTAAAGGAGGGAACAAATTTCTTATGAAAAATGATGAGAAAGCATCTATATCGCTGAAAAGAATCATTGCCATAAGCTTAATATTTTTATTTTTAACAAGCATAGCAGTAGTTGCAGGAAATGTTAAATTAAATAGCGTAAAAATAATATTATCAAGTGGTTATGAAATGAATGTATTATCTTCAAAAACTAAAATTTCAGAAATATTAGATGAAAACCATATTATAATATTGGAAGATGAAAAGGTTATTCCAAGTTTAGACGAAGAACTTTCATCAAACAATACTATAAAAATATTTAAAAACACAGATGAAGAAGTTGAAATAGCTACGGAAATAGAATGTTCAGAGAATATTAAAACAGAAGATATTTTAAAAAATTATGAACAAATAATTGAAAAAATAGTAACTGTGGAAGTAAAAATACCATATGAAACTATTACTAAAGACGTATCAACAGGTTCTGGAACAAAGCAAGACAGAATAATACAAAATGGTGTTGATGGACTAAAAAAAGTAACATATAAAATAAAATATCAAAATGATGTAGAAATAGAAAAAACAGAAATATCTAGCGAAATTATAAAAGAACCAATAAACAAAATTGTTGAAGTAAGAACAAGACAGATTACATCAAGAAGTTCAAATCTAAGAACAGCTAGCACAAACCCAGCGACAACAGCATCTACAACATTGGCAAAAAAAGTGGAAGGAATAACACCAAAAGTTGCAACTTTTAATACTTCGGCATATTGTCCATGTATGAGTTGCTGTGGTAAAACAAATGGTATAACATCATCTGGTGCATTAGCATCTCAATGGTACACATTAGCAGCAGGTTCGGTATATCCAATAGGAACAGTTATATATATACCATATTTTAAAGATAAACCAAATGGTGGATGGTTTGTGGTTCAAGACAGAGGTGGAGCAATATCAAGTGATAGATTAGATATTTTCTATAATTCACATAGTTCTGCACTACAATTTGGTAGAAGATATTTAGAATGTTATGTATATGAATTTTAATAATATAATCGGTTATCACATTTACGATAGCCGATTTATTTTAATATCAATTAGAGTAATTGCTAAGTAAAATGCTTGCATATACGCTTCTTTTTTGATATTATAGTAAAAGTAAAAATGAATTGAGGAAGAAAAATGAAACTAATATCATGGAATGTTAATGGGTTAAGAGCTAATATTACAAAAGGATTTGAAACTTTTTTTAAACAAATAGATGCAGATATTTTTTGCATTCAGGAAACAAAAATGCAGGAAGAACAAATTGATATAACTATTCAGAATATTTTAAAAAAATATAAGCAATATTGGAATAGTGCATTAAAAAAAGGTTATTCAGGTACGGCAGTATTTAGCAAAAAGGTGCCTATAAATGTGACATATGGAATAGGAATAGAAGAGCATGACAAGGAGGGAAGAATTATAACACTTGAGTTTGAAAAATTCTTTTTGGTAAATTGTTATACTCCAAATTCAAAAAAAGGCTTGGAAAGATTAGATTATAGGATGTTATGGGAAGATGAAATAAAAAAATATCTGATAAAATTAGATAAGATAAAGCCTGTAATATACTGTGGCGATTTGAATGTAGCACATGAAGAAATAGACTTGAAAAATCCAAAAACAAATAGAAAAAGCGCAGGATTTACAGATGAAGAAAGAAATAAAATGACTGAATTATTAAAGATGGGTTTTACTGACACTTTTAGATATCTATACCCAGAAAAAGAAAATGCGTACTCATGGTGGTCATATATGTCAAATGCAAGAGAAAAAAATGTTGGCTGGAGAATAGACTATTTTATTGTTTCAAAGTCAATAGAAATCCAGATACAGGATTCAATGATATACTCAGAAGTATTGGGAAGTGACCATTGCCCAATAGGACTAGAAATTAAAATATGAAAGGGGAAAAAATGGGAGAAAATAAACGTGTAATTACAAAATGGTTATATTGGTTTGTATTTGCTGTTGCTGTTATATTAGTTTACAAAACAGTAGATAATTTAGGAGAAATATTAAATTGGTTTGGAAAATTATTTTCAATTTTAATGCCATTTGTAATAGGAATATTAATAGCATACTTATTCTATATACCAACAAAAAAATTGGAAAAAGTATATTCAAGGACAAAAAACAAATTTATAAAAAGAAAATCTAGAGCAATAGCAATATTCACAATATATGTAATAGCAATAATAGCAATTATATTTATAATTAATTTTATAATTCCAACAATAATAGAAAGCACTAAGGACTTAATAAGTAATTTTCAAAGCTATTACAATAAAACAATGGCTGTTTTAAATAATTTACCAGAGGAGTCATTCTTAAAAAATGAAATAATATATAAGTTGGCAGAACAAATAAAAAATATTGATTTAGAAAAGTATTTAAACCTTGAACAATTAGCTCAATACGCAAAAGGTGCAATAAATGTAGTTACAGGAGTATTTGATTTATTTGTGTCTATAATAGTATCCATATACATATTGTCAGAGAGAGACGAGATATTAGGATTTTTTAATAGATTATCAAAAAGAATATTCAAAGAGGAGACATATAGTAATGTAGAAAAATACTTTTACGAAACAAACAATGTTTTTTTCCGCTTTATATCAAGCCAACTGTTGGATGGAATGGTAGTTGGAATAATAACATCTATAGCGATGAAAATAATGGGGATACAATATGCTATACTACTAGGATTTATGATAGGTCTATTTAATTTAATACCATATTTCGGAGCAATAATAGCTGTAATAATAGCAGGTATAATAACAATATTTACAGGTGGACTTGATCAAGCGATATGGATGGTAATAATAGTAACAATATTACAACAAATAGATGCAAACATAATAAATCCAAAAATAACAGGAGATTCACTAAAAATAAGCCCATTATTAGTAATATTTGCGGTAACAGTAGGTGGAGCGTACTTTGGGGTATTAGGCATGTTCTTGGCAGTACCAATAGCAACTGTAATAAAAATAATATTAGAAGACTATATAAAAAATGTTAATGCCTAGACCAAAAAGCAATTTTAATTCCCATTTACAGTGTGGATTTCTTGTAAACATTGACAAAAGCGCGAAATAAGTGTAAAATATAAGATGTAATTAGGAGGATTTTATGCCGAGCAATAAAAAAATATTTGATAAACTAGTATCGCGCGTAAAGATATATTTAGTAATAATAGCAGTACTTTTAACAATTATTTGTATAAGCAATATTAACTTAGTTCTGCCAGCAATTTTGTTTTATATTTTAGTTGTTGGATATGCTTATTGGAGCAGTGAAAAGAGAAAAGAAGAATTATCTGAGCATATAGAACACTTAACCTTTAGCGTTGATAAAGCAGCAAAGGGAACACTGATAAATTCACCATTTCCACTTATAATATTAGAAACCAATGGAAATACAATTTGGAAAAACGAGAAGTTTTCTAAGGAGTTTATTAATATAGATATTAATAACTATTTGGATAGTATATTAAAAGAATTAAAGCAAAGTCTTGAAAATGGAGAATTTGTTAAAAATAAAAATATTAATCAAAGTATAGTAATTGGAAGTAAAACATATAAGCTATTAGGAGAATATATAGAATTAAAAAATAAACAGTCAATATTTACACTATATTTTATGGACAATACAGAATTAATAAAAACAGAAGAAAAATATATTAACTCACAAAATTGTATAGGAATAATAATGATTGATAATTATGAAGAGTTAATGCAGAGAGTAGAAAACGAAGACAGGTCTACATTCATAGCACAAATTGAAAAAAATATATATGAATGGGCAACTCATTTTGAAGGTTTAGTAATAAAATCTGAAAGAGATACTTTTGTGTTAATATTTGAACAAAAATATCTATCAGAAATAGAAAATAAAAAATTTAATATATTAGATGAAATAAAAGAATTGGAATGGACTAATAAAGCACAGTTCACTTTAAGCATAGCTGTTTCAAACGAAGGTAGCTCTAACTACGAAAAATACAAATCCGCACAAGCAGGACTAGATATCGTATTGGGACGTGGAGGAGACCAGGCAGTTGTAAGAGAAAATGGAAAATATGTATTCTTTGGCGGAAGAGCACAAGAAGTAGAAAAAAGAACTAAGGTGAAAGCTAGAACAGTAGCACATGCCTTAAAAGAACTAATACTTGAAGCGGAAAATGTAATGGTAATGGGACATTCTAACTCAGATATGGACTGCATAGGTTCAAGTATGGGAATATATAGATTAGCAAGGTCATTAGGAAAAAATGCATATATAGTAAACAATTCTTATGGAATTGGTTTAGAAAACTTTATGGAAAAAGCAAAAGAAGATGACGAGTACAAAAATGTAATTATAAACAAAAGTGAAGCATTAGCTAAAATAAGCCCAGAAACATTGCTAATTGTTGTGGATACAAGTAAGAAAAACTATGTGGAAATTCCAGAATTATTAGAAGAAACAGAAAAAATAGTAGTTATAGACCATCATAGAAGAAGTACAGAATATATAGAAGATGCAACACTTATGTTCCATGAGGTTTATGCATCTTCAGCAGCAGAACTTGTTACAGAAATATTGGAATATTCACAAGAAAAAATTGAGTTAACAGAGTTAGAAGCAGAGGCACTTTATGCGGGAATTATGATGGATACAAAGAATTTTACTTTTAAAACAGGTGTAAGAACATTTGAAGCAGCAGCATATTTGAGAAAGTATGGGATAGATACAATTAAGGTGAAAAAATGGTTTCAAAGTGACTTAGCAACATACAATAAAATTTCTAAAATAGTAGAAAAGGCAGAGATTTTAGAACATGCAATAGCAATTTCTATTTATGATGAACAAGACAAAGATGCAAACATAATATGTGCAAAGGCGGCAGATGAACTACTCACAATAAGTAATATAGTTGCATCATTTGTAATTGGAATGATGGGAGACAGAGTCTGCATAAGTGGACGTTCAATAGGAGATATAAATGTTCAATTAATACTAGAAAAACTGGGTGGCGGAGGACACATAACCTTAGCCGGAGCCCAAGTAGAGGGAATGACAACAGAAGAAGTAAAAACAGAGCTTATAAATAGAATAAATGAATATTTTAGTGAAATGTCAAGTTAAGAGGAATAATAAAAAAGAGGGCAATACAACTGGTATTTGCCCTCTTATAAACAATTGACTTTAATATATATAAAAGTGGGTAAAAGCTATTGATAGAAGAAACTCTATAAGATATAATTAATAAAAGCATTTTAAATTAAATACTAGAATTTTAAAAAAGTATTAAAGAAGATAAAGAGAGGAATGATTATATGAAGGTAATTTTATTAGACAATATAAAGGGCGTAGGGAAAAAAGATGAAATAATAAATGCAAGTGATGGATATGCAAGAAATTACTTATTTCCAAAAAAATTAGCAGTAGAGGCAACAAAAGAAAATTTAGGAAAACTAGAATCAAAGAATGAAGCTAATAAATTTAAAAAACAAAATGAAAAAAATGATGCAATAGAAGTAGCAAATAAATTAAAAGAACTAGTTTTAACAATAAAAGTAAAAGCTGGAGAAAATGGAAAGATATTTGGAGGGGTAACCTCAAAAGAAATATCAGAAAATTTAAAAGAACAGTATAAAATAGAAATAGATAAAAAGAAGATAGAAGTAAAAGAAACTATAAAAAATATAGGAAGATTTACAATAAATATAAAATTATATGAAGGAGTAAATGCAAAATTAACAGTGAATATAATTGCAGAATAGTAGGACTCGTATATTAAGAAAGGAATGAAAAAAATGGAGTTAGGCAGAATTCCACCACACGATATAGAAGCAGAACAAGCTATTATAGGCAGTATGTTAACAGATAAAGATGCAGTAATAGCAGCAGTAGAAGTATTGCAAGAGCAAGATTTTTACAGAGAAGATAATAAAATAATATATTCTGCAATACTAAATTTATACAATAGGGCAGAGCCAATAGACATTATAACATTAAAATCAGAGCTAAAATCAATGGGAAAGTTTGAGGCTGTTGGTGGTTTGGAATATATAGTTCAATTACCAGACAAAGTACCTACAACATCAAATGTAGAACAATATATAAAAATAGTGGAAGAAAAATCAATGCTAAGAGCATTAATAAAAACTGCGGATGAATTAATAACACTTGGATATGACCCTACACAAGAGGTAGAACAAGTAATAGATACAGCAGAAAAAAAGATTTTTCAGGTAATGCAAAAAAAGAATCAAAAGGGATATTCATCTATAAAAGACATTCTAGTAGACACATTTACACAATTGGAACAATTGTATAACCAAAAAGAATCAATTACAGGCGTTCCAACAGGATTTGTGGATTTGGACTATAGAACTTCAGGACTACACAATTCAGACTTGATACTGGTTGCTGCAAGACCTGCTATGGGAAAATCCGCGTTTGCGTTAAATATAGCCACAAATGCAGCAGTAAGAGCAAAAGTTCCAGTAGCGATATTTAGCTTAGAAATGTCTAAAGAACAAATGACAAACAGAATTTTATGCAGTGAAGCAATGGTGGATAGTGCAAAAGTTAGAACGGGAAAAATAGATGATGATGAATGGGCAAAATTAGCAGCAACATCAGGAGAACTTTCAGAAGCGGGTATATATATAGATGATACTCCGGGTATTTCAATAATGGAAATAAGGGCAAAATGCAGAAAAATGAAATTAGAAAAAAATATAGGATTAGTCGTAATAGACTATTTGCAATTAGTTCAAGGCAGTAATAAAAAAGGAGGAAGCCGTGAACAAGAAATAGCAGAGATAAGTAGGTCCTTAAAAATATTAGCAAAGGAAATAGATGTACCTGTTATAGCATTATCACAATTATCACGTGCACCAGAGCAAAGAATAGACCATAGACCAATGCTTTCAGACTTACGTGAATCAGGTTCAATAGAGCAAGATGCAGACATTGTAATGTTTTTATATAGAGATGACTACTACAATGAAGACACAGAAAAGAAAAATATTGCAGAAGTAATAATAGCAAAACATAGATCGGGAGCAACAGGAACGGTAGAACTATTATGGCTAGCAAACTATACAAAATTCGCAAATATAGAAAGATACAGAGAATAAGTTGTCACTATAGGGACGCTCCTTTTTGTGACAGAAAGGGGAAATATGTTGGAGGATAAGGTATTAAATACCATAAAAAGGTATGAACAAATAAAATCTGGGGATACTATAGTAGTGGGAGTGTCTGGGGGGCCAGATTCTATTTGTTTATTGAATGTATTAAAAAATTTACAAAATGAACTTAAAATAAACATTGTAGTTGCACATATTAATCATATGATAAGAAAAGAGGCTGACTCTGAAACAGTGTTTGTACAAGATTTTTGTGAGCAGAGGGATATAAAATGTTTTGTAAAGAAGGCAGATGTTTTACAAATAGCTAAAGAAAAAAAGCTAGGGACAGAAGAGGTTGGAAGAAAAATTAGATATGATTTTTTTGAAGAGGTAAAGAACATAGTTGGTGGAAATAAAATTGCTACAGCGCATAATGCAAATGATAATGCAGAAACAGTACTAATGAATTTCTTAAGGGGAAGTGGAAGTACAGGGCTTAAAGGTATAGAACCAATAAGAGATAACAAACTTATACGACCTATAATTGAATGTACCAGACAAGAAATTGAACAATATTGTAATGAAAAAGGTTTAAACCCTAAGTATGACAAAACAAATCAAGAAAACATATATACAAGAAATAAAATTAGGAATATGCTTATTCCGTATATACAAGAGAATTTTAATCCTAATATTATAGAAACAATAAATAGAATGTCCAATCTTATAGCAACTGATGAAATGTATTTCAAATCAATAGTAAAACAGTCATATAAAGAGACTTTTATAAGTAGAACTGAAAAAGAAATAATTTTAGATTTAAAAAAATTTAATGTTTTAGAAAAAGTAATAAAATCAAGACTTATAATATATACTATTAATGAGCTTTTAGGGACTACTAACGGAATAGAAAAAATACATATTGAAGATGTTATTAAATTATGTAAAAATAATATTGGTAATAAATACTTAACTCCAAATAAAAATATAAAAATAATGATAAAAAATAAAAAAATTTTTTTTACGAGGTATTGTAAACTTCCGTAAGGAAAGCCTTGATATGACTAGGGTGTGAACGAAAAAACTTTAGTAAAACACTTGAAATACCAAAATCTTTATGATATATTCCTTAAATAGTAAAAGGAGGCATTAACTTGAAAAATGGAATAAAATCTTTAGCTATGTGGCTAATAATATTTATAATATTTATAGTCTTAATATCATCAATAATTGATAATACTGAGAATAGGCTTGCCTACTCGGAATTACTTTCTAAAGTAGAAGCAGGTGAAGTAAAAGAAATAGAAATTTCAGCAGATAAGGTAAAAGCAAATGTAAAATTAAAGAACCAAAACGTTACTAAAGAGGTAAATATACCAAGTGTTGAACATCTAATGTCAGCATTAGAAGATAGTATGAAAACAGGTACAATAAAGGTAACAGAAAAATCAGAATCTTTATTTGTAACAATACTAAGTCTTTTAACACCATTTGGAATATTAATTATATTCTTTATATTCTGGTTCTTATTTATGAATAGTGGAGCACAAGGAGGAGCTGGCTCAAATAAAACAATGTCTTTTGGAAAGAGCAGAGCTAAAATATTAAATCCAACAGATAAAACAAAAGTAACATTTAATGATGTGGCTGGTGTAGATGAGGAAAAAGAAGAATTAGAAGAAATAGTTGAATTTTTAAAAAATCCAAGAAAATTCACAGAGATGGGTGCAAGAATTCCAAAAGGAGTTTTATTGGTAGGGCAACCTGGAACAGGAAAAACACTTTTAGCAAAAGCAGTTGCAGGAGAGGCTGGTGTACCATTCTTCATTATAAGTGGTTCAGACTTTGTAGAAATGTTTGTTGGTGTAGGAGCTTCTAGAGTAAGAGATTTATTTGAAGAAGCAAAGAAAAAAGCACCATGTATTGTATTTATAGATGAAATAGATGCAGTTGGTCGTCAAAGAGGCGCAGGACTTGGCGGAGGACATGATGAAAGAGAACAAACACTAAATCAGTTATTAGTAGAGATGGATGGATTCTCAGCTAATGAAGGAGTAATTGTATTAGCTGCAACCAATAGACCAGACGTATTAGACAAAGCTTTATTAAGACCAGGAAGATTTGATAGACAAATAGTAGTATCGGCACCAGATGTTAAAGCGAGAGAGGAAATCTTAGAAGTTCATAGCAGAAAGAAGAAATTGGCACCAGATGTAGATTTAAAAACAATTGCAAAAAATACATCAGGATTTTCAGGTGCAGATTTGGAAAATGTATTAAATGAGGCGGCTTTATTGGCTGCAAGAAGAAATAAACCAGAAATTAGTATGACAGAAGTAGAAGATGCAATGGTTAAAGTAACAATGGGACCTGAAAAAAGGACTAGAGTTAGAAGCGAAAAAGAACAAAAATTAGTGGCATATCATGAGGCAGGGCATGCAGTTGTAAGTAGATTTTTACCAACACAAGATCCTGTTCATCAAATATCAATTATACCAAGAGGAATGGCTGGAGGATATACTATGTATAGACCAACAGAAGATAAGTCTTTTATGTCTAGAACAGAAATGATAGAAAATATAGTTTCACTATTAGGTGGAAGAGTATCAGAAAAATTGGTATTAGACGATATATCAACAGGAGCAAGTAATGATATAGAACGTGCAACGAAGATTGCAAGAAATATGGTTACAAAATATGGAATGAGTGAAAGAGTTGGCACTATAACCTTAGGACAAAATCAAGAAGAAGTATTTTTAGGAAGAGATTTTGCACAGAGCAAAGAGTATTCAGAAGAAACAGCTGCAATAATAGATGAAGAAGTAAAAAGTATAATTGATTATGCATATAAAAAAGCAGCAGAAATATTAAATGCTAATATGGAAAAATTACATGTTGTAGCAGGAATATTGTTAGAAAAAGAAAAAATAGATGGAGAAGAATTTGATGCAATATTCAATAATTAAAATTATAAAAAATTAAAGGAGCTTATACTCCTTTAATTTTTTTATGCCTTAATGTGCATCTTGTATTTCTGGTTTCATAGAAACAGCTATTAGTGTACCTTCTTCTACAGAAGTGCCTGCAATAGGATCTTGACTTATAACTATTCCAGAACCACTAACTTGAATATTTAAATTTCGTTCCTTTAAAATTGTTCTAGCCTCGGATAAAGACTTTCCTTTTAAATCTGGAACTGTTTGTGATACTCTTGCTTCATGTCCAGCAGAATATATTTTAACAATAGAGTCTTTCAGTAATTGGGTTCCAGCTTTAGGCATTTGTTCTGTGACAATTTCTTCAGAACCTCCTGATATAATACAATTAAAGCCTGCGTTTTCTATAATTTTATTTGCTTCTGCAATAGTTTTGTTTACTACATTTGGTAGTGTAGTAGTAGAATTTGAGCTACTGCTTCCAGTAGTTGAGCCACTACTGTCAGAAGGAATTTGTAAATATGGTAATACTTCTGTTAATATTTGAGAAGCAACAGGTCCAGCAATTTGACCACCTTGATGACTATCTCCCTCAGGAGCATATAATGTTACAAGAGCAACAACTTCTGGACTTTCTACAGGGGAAATAGCAATATATGACGCAACATATCCATCTTCCTCTGCACCTGGTGATGGTTCTGATGTTCCGGTTTTTCCTGCCACAGAGTAGCCTGTAACTCTTCCGTACCTTCCTGTACCAGATGTTACTACCGATTCCATCATATTTAAAAGATTTTCAGATGTTTCCTTAGAAACTACTTGTCTTATTACTGTTGTATCTATATTTGTGGTTGCGCCAGTATCAGTATTTGTAACCTGTTTTATTATTTTAGGTTGAACTAATATGCCATCATTTGCTATACAACATATAGCGGTTGCCATTTGCAATGGTGTTATACCAAATCTTTGACCAAATGAAGAGGTAGCCAGCTCAACAGGACCAACATCTTCTAAGTCCCAGAAGTTTCCGCTAACATCACCAGAAGTTAAATTGGTTGAGTCAAATAAACCAAAAGCTTCAAAATATTTATATAGTGTTTTAGCACCAATCTTCTCGCCTAATTCCATAAATGCTGGGTTACAAGAATTGCACAAAGCATCTCTTAAACTTTGTTTACCGTGGCCAGGTATACCTTTCCAACAATAAATGGTATTTCCAGCTACAACATGATATCCAGGACAATCAAAAACATTTTTTTCATCAGGAGAAACCAAATTTTCTTCTAAACCAATTGCAGCAGTTATAACCTTAAAAACAGAACCAGGTTCATATCTATCGGAAAGAGCTCTATTTCTCCACATACTATACATAGCATTAGACTTTTGCTCAGAAGTCATTTCTTTCCACTTGTCCTCAGTAATACTTGTGACTTTATAAGGAGTGTTTAAATTATAGTTTGGGTAAGTTGCCATTGCCAAAATGTCACCATTATTTGGATTCATAATTATAACATTTCCGCCACGAGCACAATTATTTTCTTTGCAAGCTTGTTCCAAATATTTTTCAGCAATAGCCTGAATATTTACATCTAATGTTAATGTTATATTATTACCATTTTCTGCAACAAATAGGGTCTCGTTCTGGTCAGGAATGAATTCTTGAATTGCATCTTGAGAAGTAATTATCCTTCCAGGTGTACCAGTTAATAAAGAATCAAATTCATTTTCTAATCCCTCTAAGCCTCTATTTTCATCTCCACAAAAACCTATTAAATTTGATGCTAAATTATTGTAAGGATAATATCTTTTGGTATCTTCATCTATATTAATGCCAGAATAAATCTTTTCCTCTTCCATCCATTTTTTCAGTTTATCAATTTTGTCTTTTTGAACCTTTGAAACAATCGTCTCTAACCAGCTTGTGCTATTAACTTTAGCTAAAGTTTTTTCATAATCTAATTCAAAGATCTCTGAAAAAGCTTTCGCAACTTTCTCTTTTAAAGCTTTAGTTTTAATTTCTTCTAATTCTTTGTTTTCCTCAGATACTTTTATAAGGTCTGGATTAATGGTAACAGTATCTACAGCAGCGCTTATAGCTAACTCTTTTCCGTTTGTATCATATATAGTACCTCTTTTAGGACTTATTGCTCTACTAGTAATTAATTGACTATACATTTGTTCCTTTAACCAAGGACCTTTAATAAATTGTAACCAAAATAAACGTCCAATTAGCAATAAAAACACACAAAATATTGCAATCATACCATTTCTTAATCTCAGAGCCCTAGAGTATTTTGGGGCTTTGCTTTTGTTCTTTGTATTCATTTTACACCTACTTTTTTAATAATAACAACATTTTATTATATAATAAAACAAAAATCAATGCTTTTAAACAATGTTTAATACATTGCAATATCAACATAAACATGATAAAATATAAACATAATTTATACATAATAGGAGAATTGAATTAACAATGAATAATGTGTACGATGAGACTAAGTTTCTAATGAAAAAATATAATATTACTGCTAATAAAAGCTTAGGTCAAAACTTTTTGGTTGATGATGAATCTATAGAAAAAATAGTAGAGGCCTCTGACTTAACAACAGATGACTTGGTAATAGAAATTGGGCCAGGTCTTGGAACTTTAACCCAAAAGCTATTAGAAAAAGCTAAAAAGGTAATTGCAATAGAGCTTGATAAAAAAATGATTAAAGTATTACAAGACAGATTTTTATTATACACAAACCTAGAAATTATAAATGAGGATGTATTAAAAGTAGATTTAAAGGAAGTAATAGAGAAAAACGGATTTAAAACAGCCAAAGTTGTTGCAAATCTTCCTTACTATATTACAACTCCTATTATTATGCAGTTGTTAGAAAAAAAACTACCAATAGAAACAATAACAGTAATGATACAAAAAGAAGTGGCAGAAAGATTAACAGCAATTCCAGGAGATAAAAATTCTGGAGCGATTACATATTCGGTGTATTATTATTCAAATCCAAAAGTAATATTAAATGTTGAAAATTATAAATTTATTCCAGCACCAGAAGTTGATTCTCAAGTTATAAAATTAGTACTAAGGGATGAACCAGTGGTTAAACCTATAAACGAAGAATTATTTTTTAGATTAATAAAAATAAGCTTTATGCAAAGAAGAAAAACATTAATAAATAGCTTATTAAATGGTGGAATAATAAAAAGTAAGCAACAAGCAATAGACATATTTAACGAATTGGGAATTGAATTAAATACAAGAGGAGAAAAGTTAACAATTGAACAATTTTGTGAAATTTCAAATTTGCTGGCAAAGTGTATTTAAAAATACAAAAATGTATGCTATAATAAATATATAATAGGAGATAAGTATGAATCAAATTCTTGTAACAGAAAAACTGTATATTACGCCAGAATTTAAGAGAAAAAGAATGCTTTATAAAATTGAATTCTTTTTATCTGTTTTTTTGGTGTTTGCTTTATTTTCTTATTATGTTTATGCAGAGTATGATAGAAATAAAAATGAAAAAGTATCACAAGAAATATTAAATCAGATTGCTGCAACGAATGCAATAGACACAACAACAAGACAGCCAGAAGATGACATTATTAGAGTAATTATAGACGACCAAGAAGAATTGACACCGGAGCAAGCAAAAAGAATAGAAGAAGTGCAAGAGAATTCAATAATATATACTGCTTCAAATGGAGTGGAATATGAAACAGATGCTATTTTAAATATACCAAGACTAGGAATAAATTATCCAGTGTTAACAGATACATCAGACGAATTATTAGAAATTTCGCTTAATAAATATTGGGGACCAGATCCAAATGAGGTGGGAAATTACTGCATAGTAGGTCATAATTATAGAAATGGAAAGATGTTTGGAACATTAAGCTCTATAAAAAATGGTGACATAGCTGAATTGACAGATGGATATGGCAGAAGAATAAAATATCAAGTATATGATAAATATGTCGTTAAACCAACAGATACAGGATGTACAACTCAGCATACAAATGGACAAAAAGAACTAACATTAATAACCTGCACAAACTATGGAAAGGAAAGACTTGTAGTAAAGTGTAGGGCAATATAGTTATTTTAATATTTTTATAGCTTCTGTGGTATCTTTTTCCTTTTTACTAATAAGGAAAACAAATATTGCTGTAGCTACAAAAGTGATGACATAAGATACTATAACTATAGAAATCTTTCCATTAGATAATCCGCTACCAGCTATGGTAGAAGAAATTATAGATGGAAATCTTAAAAAAGTTGCAATTAATATAAATTTAATAGGTGGTATTGGAAATAAAAATCCAATATATGTCAATAAGTCTTTAGGAGTGCCAGGTGTAAAGAATAGTATACACATTAGCACTTCTGCTTTTTTAGGATTTTTAAATAATTTGCTGTTTTCAATTTTTTGAATTTTTTCCTTTGAGAATGTATTGTATAAATACTTTTTTCCGAATTTTCCAACAAGCAAATAAATTAAAGTAGTAGTAATAAAGACAGATACAATTATAAAAATAGTACCTCCAATAGGACCATAACACATACCGGCTAAAATTTCTAAAGGCTCGCCTGGCAAAACAACTAAAACAATTTGAAGAAGTTGAAGCATAAATAAAACAATAATTCCCCAAACTCCAAGATTATCAATTTCATTTTTAAATGCCAGCTGACCTTCGTGAGTTGATAAATTAATTATAAACGGAAATAAATATAAAATTACTCTAATTATTAACAATATTGAAAAAGTAAGCAACAATGCTTTTATTATTTTATTTTTCATAAAGCTATTCAAATCCTCCTAATAATACAATAATATATATAATAACACAAAAGTTGATAAAAAACTATAGTACAATTTATTTATTAATGATATAATTCTGAATAGAGTTTATATAAAATTTATTGTATAATATTCAAATTAAAAGTTTAACAAGAAAAGGTGTATTAAATGTATTTAAAAAGATTAGAACTACAAGGCTTTAAGTCTTTTGCAGATAAAACAATATTGGAATTCAAGCCAGGAATTACCTCAGTTATAGGACCAAATGGATCAGGAAAAAGCAATATATCAGATGCCATAAGATGGGTCCTAGGAGAGCAAAGTATGAAATCTTTAAGAGGTGCAAAATCGGAAGATATAATATTTGCAGGAACTCAAGAAAGAAAGTCGCTTGGATTTGCCGAAGTCTCAATTGTTATAGATAATTCTGACGCAAAGTTGCCAATAGAATATGCAGAAGTTACAGTAACAAGAAAAATATATAGAAATGGGGAAACAGGCTATTTTATAAACAAAACTCCTTGCAGATTAAAAGATATTTTAGAGCTATTTATGGACACAGGAATAGGAAAAGATGGATACAGCATAATAGGACAAGGAAAAATAGATGAAATATTATCAAACAAATCAGAAGATAGAAGGCATATATTTGAAGAAGCGGCAGGCATTGTAAAATATAGAACTAGAAAGCAAGAATCTGAAAAAAAGATGGAACAAACAAAGCTTAATTTATTAAGAATTAATGATATTTTAACAGAGATAGAAGGCAATATAGAACCATTAAAAGCACAATCTGAAAAGGCAAAACAATATTTAAATTTAAGAGAAGAATTAAAAAACATAGAAGTTGGATTATTTGTATATAACATAAATTCATATAAAGAAAAGTTAAAGCAAATTGTACAAGACGAAGAAATAATGGTTGCACAAAAAGAGACAGAGGATGAAAAATTGACATCTATACAAGAGTTAAAAGACTCTTTAAAAAGAGAAATAGACGAAATAATATTACAAATAGAGCAAATGCAAAATATTGGCTTTGAGAGTTCTAATAAAATAGAAAAAATGAATTCAGAAATTGGAATATCAAAAGAGAGAATACAAAATAATTTAAATAATAAAGAAAGACTTCAAATAGAAATACAAGAATTCGAGACAAGAATAAAAGAATTAGAAGAAGAAGAAAAACAAAGACAAGAGAAAAAAGCTAATTTATTTCAAAATAAAGAAAAATTTGAAGCTGAATTAAAACAAAAAGAAGAAGAATTATCTAAATTAACTAAAAACTTATCTGAAAAAGAGTTAGAAATAGAAGAAAAAAAGCAAAAAATAGAAGGTAATACAGATAAGAAATATGAAGTTTTAGCAGATATAAGTGCACAAGAAGCAAACTATGAAAACCTAGAAAAACGCAAGAAAGCTATAAAATTAGAATTAGAAAATATAATATCAGAATTAGATAGTACAAGAGACAACAAACAAGAAGTTTCAAAGGGATTTTATGAGATACAAAATAAAAGAAACATTGCCAATGATAATTTAGAGCAGGAAAAAAATAAAAAACAAGAAAGTATGAATAAAATTAAAGAATATGAAGAGGAAATAAGCAGACTAAATTATCAAATAAATATGAAAGATGCCAGACACAAATTTTTACAAGAGACAGAAAAAGAAAAAGAAGGATATATTAAAAGTGTTAAGACATTATTACAAGAATGCGAAAAAAATAGTCAACTAAAAAAAGGTGTGTATGGAGTACTTGCTAATTTAATATCTGTTGATAAGAATTATGAAACAGCAATAGAGATGTGTCTAGGGCAAAGCCTTCAAAATATAATTACAGAAACAGAAGAAGAAGCAAAAAAATTAATAAATTATTTAAGAGATAATAATTTGGGTAGAGCTTCATTCTTGCCAATATCTTCTATAAAAGGGAAAAAAGTTGAAACCATAAAACAGAAAGGATTGCAAGGGGTAATTGGAATTGCATCTGACTTAATAAATTGCGATAAAAAATATATGCAAATTGTACTAAACTTATTAGGTAGAACGGTTGTAGTAGACGATATGGATACAGGTATAGCACTTGCAAAAATGAATAATTACTCATTTAGAATAATAACATTAAAAGGAGATGTAATTAATTCTTCTGGAAGCATTACAGGTGGAAGTGTTGCAACCAAAACAGTAAACATATTAGGAAGAAATAGAGAAATAGAAGAATTAGAAAAAGAATTAAAAAAACTTACACAAAGAACAAAAGAATTAACTACTAAAAAAGAGGATTATTTAGAATCTATAACAGAATTAATAGAAAAAGTTGCAAAACTGGAAAAAGAGCTTCAAGATGTAGAAATTGAATATGCTACTGAGAACCAAAAAATAGTTGCAATGGAAGAAAACATTACTAAATTGGAGCAAAGAAAAGACAAATTAAAACAAGAAGAGGATTCTATAAATAAGCAAAAAGAGGAAAGCATTAAAATAAAAGAAGAGAAGCAAAAATACTTAGAAATATTAAATGAAGAAACAAAATTATTATCACAAGAGGTTGAGCAATTTGCAACTATAAATAAGGACAACCAAAAATACATAGATGATTTAAATTTTGATATAACAAACTTAAAAATTTCAGTATCATCATTTGTAGAAAGCGAAGCATCTATAGAAGAATTCGTGGAGAGAATAAAACACGAGATTCTAAGCAATAAAAGCAACATAGAAAATAAAAACAATATATTGACTCAAGCATTGACAGAAAATGATGAACTACAAATAAAAATAGATAGTTTAAATAAGGAAATAGAAAAAATAAAATTAGAAGTTAACAACAGTTCAGAACATATAGAAAAGCTAAAAAGAACAAGAACAGAAAAAAATGAATTGCTTACACAAAAAGAGGAAGAAATAACAAATCAATTTAGCGTATTAGAAGGTTTGAAAGAACAAATTGTAAAATTGGACTTTAAAAAGACAAAACTAGAACAGGATATAGAAGAACTTATAAACACATTGTGGAATGAATATGAGATAACACCAAATAACACCGAAGAATATAGAAAGCCAAGTAATATTGCACAAGCACAAAAAGAAGTAAATTCACTAAGAAATAAAATAAAAGATTTAGGTAGTATAAATGTAGATTCCATAGAAGAATACAAAAAGCTAAGCGAAAGATATGACTTTATGTGTGAACAAAGACTTGATTTAGAAAATACAGTAGCAAAATTAAGAAAAGTGATTTCGGACATGACACAAACAATGGAAACACAGTTCAAAGAAAAATTTGAAATTATAAATAAAAACTTTAATGAAGTATTCATAGAACTTTTTGGTGGAGGAAAAGCAGAACTAATATTGACAGACGAAGAAAATGTACTAGAATGTGGGATAGACATACGAGTTCAACCAACAGGAAAAAAACTTCAAAATATGATGTTACTATCAGGAGGAGAAAAAGCATTTACAGCTATAGCACTACTATTTGCAATACTAAAAATAAACCCAGCACCATTCTGCATATTAGACGAAATAGAGGCAGCACTTGATGATGTAAATGTATACAGATTTGCAGAATATCTAAAAAAATTTAGTAAAGCATCACAGTTTTTAGTAATAACACATAGAAAAGGAACAATGGAAGTCGCAGATACAGTTTATGGGGTAACAATGGAAGAAAACGGAATAAGCAAATTACTGTCAATGAGATTAGGAACGACACAAGAAAGTTGAAGTAGCAAACATATAATGAGCATATGACATTGATGTACAAATTATACCATAAAAAGAGGGGGATATCATTTTTGCTACAAAAAAGTAATATAAACCTTGAAAATACAGGGGTGTAACTAAATAGAAAATAAAATTAGTTTATACTACTTAAAATGAAAGGAAGATAAAAAAATGAATTTATATGACGAAATAAAAAGTCCATTCAATGATATAGAAATATTAAGAAGTATTATTGATATATACGTTAACCACAGATGTGATGGAGGTTCACGCCCTATAGAAAATGGAGATGACTTTTACAGACGGAGTTACAAAATATGGTGAAAGAGATAAATATTCTCAAGATGAGTATATTGTGCAATTTAATAAGTACATCAGGATGCCTAACTTTGATAGATTATATAAAAGTATTAGTAATCCTGAATTTGTTAGTAACTTGGACGAATTTGTGGCTAAAAGGATAAATGAGATAAAATCAATGAGAATTTCTGACGAAGAAAAAGAAAGGCAGATTGAAGAATTAAAGAAGATAAATTTATATCCATTATCTAGATTTAAATCGATTTTTGGTAAATTTGAAACATTTCATGAATTTTATAGCTTTTTTAATAATCATAATCTATGGGAAGTATCGGATAAAATATTTAGATTTCCAAATTTAAAAGATAAAGTGCTGGGACAATTAAATGATATAGGACTAAACAAGGAACAAATAGATACAATGTGTCGTTTTATGAATCTAATTAAAAATAGATTTGATGGTGACCCAGGTGTTATGGGGTTTCATACATATCCTCAACTATTACAAATAATGGATACTGGTATGGATAGAGAAAAAGGAGAAATGAAATTCTATCTTAATGCAGGAATTGATACATATAAGGTTGCACAATTATTTCAACAAAAATGTGAGCAAGCAAAACTTAATTACTACTTTAAAGTGGTTAATGCAGTTAAAGATTATGAATTTAGAAGAACAGATAAAATGTGTATATATACGGAGTTTAAGGATGCAAAAAAATTTTTAGAGATTATTAGAGAAATAAAAGTTGAAAATCCGGACATTAATTTCCAACAACCACCTATACTTACAGGTAGGATTGATGGATTTGTTGGTACAGGGATGGATAATGTAAAAGGAAAAAACTCATATAATGGAATAATGTCTAAAGTGTGCTATGATGCAGTTACAAGCACGTTTCAAAATATTTCTAGAGAGCAAATTCCTACGTTAATTGATAGTCATCCAGAAATTTTATATAAACTAAAGGAAAAAATAAAACAGCGAGCAAAAGAAATGGGGTTAGATCCAGAAAAAATATGTGTTGCACCAGAAATAAGATATAAACTTGAAATACAAGATAAACAAGATCTTCTAAATTTTTTGTCAAAATTTAGAAGTAGCTACAAACGACTTGAAGTTAATGAACAATATAATAAAAGAATTGATAGAGAAGAAAGTGATATCTTATATGTTGCGAAATACATAAATGACTACAAAGCAAACAGAATAAATCATGAATATTTTTTAGATCTTAAACCAGAAATCGTGAATAAAACAACTGGCAAAATGGATTTCTCAAAGGATCAGATAGATGGATTGTTCAGAATGCTAAATGCAGTAGGTATTTTAACTGTAGGTAATCCTCAATATTTTATGGACTTTTGTACATCTCCTGAAATTAAGAAGCTCCTAGGACAAATGCAACAGTCACAAGAAATTCAAAATATGATTAAGTATGCTGAAATTGCAAAAGAGCAGGGCGAACAGGGAAGAACAAATCTTAGAGGAGCAACTCCAGCTGAACGAGATCGTATATTAGCAAGAGAAGCTTTCGTAAGGTGGCAGAAAAAAGGATATTCTGATAAGGAAATTTTTAATATTATAACCGATAGTTATCATATAAATGGGGGTTATGCAAATGAAGAGGATTTGGCACTAGCGAAGATTTACTATAGGAGAAGAGGAATACCAATACAAGCGTGTAGGAGAGAGTCAAATGGAATGTACAAATTATATATTGCAGATAACAGTCCAAAAGGGGACGAGGTAAGGTATTAAGCTATACGGGAAAAAATAATTCCGTGCTCTTTATACTTATATCATGTACTTCTTAAATAAAACATACCAAAAGTACAAATCATAATTGTTTTCAAGCAATTTCTGTAATATTGCATCACGTGTTTGAAAGAAATTTGAGTTTAATATTAAATGTTGTTTTTTATTAAAATAACAATCCAAAAGCAATATTTTATGTGTGTCAAATTTTATTCCGCGTTCTTTTAAATATTTACAGGTAAAGAGTTTACAAGTAATACATTTTGTCGAGCAAGTCTTGTTTTTTAGATGTTGACAGAGTTTTACATTTTTAATGAATCTGGGGTCAAAAACTTTACAATATTCAAAAGAATAACAACATCCCATATCTTTGTGGGCTGTTTTGTTCTCTCTATTTGCAATGCACTGGTCATTTTTAAAGTCACAGATATTTCCTTTACAAAATTGGTTGTCTAAATACTCACAGACTGTGTCGTAAATATATTCATATTGCTGTTTCTTATCGAAAATAAATAAACACTTAAGACAAGTTATAAAATCATCTGAATATTTTGAGTTTTCAAAGTTTTCAATAAAGCCTAGGTAATTACAATTATTATCAATTATACCTAAATGCAGATTTAATTTAAAAGTAAGATTATATAATTTAATTAAATTGCGAACTATCCACTTCATATCATCATAATCATTAGACAATTTTAAAATAATCAAACAATTTTTTTTAACATGTTGCAAAATGTTATTATTAATAAAGGAATCAACAAATAGTCTAGGATATCTGTCAGAAATATCGGACTTACTTATAATAATTAATTTATCAAATTCTCTATTTTTATGTAATGACAATAATTTATCATTTAGAGTAGCATTGCTTCCAATATAGATAATGGAAACATTAGTATTAATATAATTATTAATATTATCCCATACAATATTGTCGGAAATTAATGTAGTTTCATTTATAATAATATCCATATGAAATCCTCCTTGAAAAAATTATAAAATATTTAAACAAAAAAATCAATTCTATTTTTTTACACTCTTGCATAATATTAATTAAGGGCTGTCCCTAAATTTGATTAATACAAAGGAGTGTATGTGTATGTGGCATAGTTTATCTACAAAAGAAGTAGAGAGTAAATTACAAACTGACCTACAGCAAGGATTAAGTGATGATGAAATTACTGTAAGATTAAAAAAGTATGGAGAAAATAAACTTCAAGAACCAAAAAAAGAAAGTGTTTTTGTTAAATTTTTAAAACAATTTAATGACTTTATGATTATTATTCTAATTATTGCTGCTATTATTTCAGCTGTTGTGGCAAAAATGCAAGGAACAGGAGAATATATAGATTCAATTATAATAATAACAATAGTGGTTTTAAATGCTATTATGGGCGTTGTACAAGAAGCAAAAGCAGAAAAATCATTGGAAGCACTAAAAAAAATGTCAGCACCTGTGGCAAAAGTGAAAAGAAATGGGAAAATAATTACTGTAGCTAGCACAAATATAGTTCCAGGAGATATATTAATTTTAGAAGCTGGGAATTATATACCAGCAGATTGTAGACTAATAAGTTCATACAATTTAAAAGTAGAAGAATCAAGCTTAACTGGTGAAATAGTACCAATACTTAAGGATGCAAATATAATATTAAAAGACAATATTTCTTTAGGAGATACAATAAACATGGGCTTTGCAACAACAATAGTTGTAAATGGACATGCGGAGGCAATTGCAACAGATACAGGAATGAACACAAAAGTTGGAAAAATAGCTAAAATGATTATTACAGACGAAGCACCTGAAACACCAATACAAAAGAAACTAGGAGAGGTTGGTAAAAGTTTAGGAATTGGATGTTTAATTATTTGCTTACTTATATTTGTAATAGGATTATTAAAAAAGATAGAACCTGTAGAGATGTTTATGACTTCTGTAGGATTGGCTGTAGCAGCAATACCAGAAGGGTTACCTGCAATTGTAACTATAATGCTTTCAATAGGTGTTACTAAAATGGCAAAGAAAAATACAATAATAAGAAAACTACCTGCAGTAGAAACATTGGGAAGCAGTAGTGTAATTTGCTCAGATAAAACAGGAACATTAACGCAAAATAAAATGCAAGTAGTAGACATTCAAGATGTTAATGGAAATAACAGTAACAAAAGTTTTACATTAGAATTGGGCTGTATGTGTACAGACTCTCAAATAGTAACAAAAGATGGACGAGAAGAGGCAGAGGGAGAAGCAACTGAAAATGCAATAGTAAATGCAGGACTAAAAATAGGAAAAAATAAAGAAAACTTGTATAGAATGATGCAAAGAGTAAACGAGATTCCATTTGATTCGGAAAGAAAAATGATGACGACAATACATAAAATAGGCAGTAAATATAGAATAATAACAAAAGGCGCACCAGATGTATTAATAAAAAGATGTAGTAAATATTATGAAGAAGGAATACAAAAAACAATAACTAGTAAACAATTAAACGGAATAGATGAAAATAATAATAGGATGGCAAATAATGCGCTAAGAGTTTTAGCAATAGCATATAAAGATGTAGATAGATTGCCAAATAAAATAGACAGTGAAAATATAGAAAAAGAATTGACATTTGTGGGGCTAATAGGAATGATAGATCCACCAAGAGAAGGAGTAAAAGAAGCTGTTGCCACATGTAGGAAAGCTGGAATAAAAACAGTTATGATAACAGGAGATCATATTACTACAGCAAAGGCAATTGCAAGAGAAATAGGAATTTTAAGACCAAATGATTTAGCAATAACAGGAAGTGAGCTTGATAGCATAAATCAAAAAACATTAGAAAAAGATATAATGAAATATAGTGTGTTTGCACGTGTATCACCTGAACATAAAGTAAGAATTGTAAAAGCATTTAGAAGTACAGGAGCAGTAGTAGCAATGACAGGAGATGGGGTAAATGATGCACCAGCATTAAAAAATGCAGATATAGGAATATCTATGGGACTAAACGGAACAGATGTAGCTAAAAATGCATCAGATATGATACTTACAGATGATAATTTTGTTACAATAGTGGAAGCGGTAAAACATGGCAGAAATATTTTTGAAAACATAAAAAAAGCGGTTCATTTTTTAATTGCAACAAATATAGGAGAAATAGTAACAATATTTGTTGGTTTACTATTAGGCTTAAAATCACCACTTTTAGCAATTCAGTTATTATGGATTAATTTGGTTACAGACTCTTTCCCAGCTATAGCATTAGAACTAGAACCACCAGAAAAAAATATAATGAATAAAAAACCAAGAAACCCTAAAAAAGGAATATTTGCAGATGGTTTATGGAACAAAATAATTATAGAGGGAGTAATGATTGGAATATTAACATTATTAGCTTTTAGCATAGGAAATAAATTGTATGGAATAAAAGTAGCAAGAACAATGGCATTTGTGTCATTAGGTGTGTTAGAGTTAGTTCATAGTTTTAATATAAGAAGTGAAGAATCAATATTTAAAGCAGGATTATGGGATAATAAATATTTAATAGGTGCATTTATACTGGGAACATTATTGCAAATAATTGTTGTAATAATACCTTCAATAGCAAATGTGTTCGAACTTGTTCCATTAACAAATCTGCAATGGATATATACCATAAGTATATCATTATTGCCACTAGTGATAGTTGAAATCCAAAAAAGATTAAATAAAGAAGAGACACTAGGAGGAATTAATCCTAACTTTACAAAAAAATTAAGTAATGTCAAAAATTAAAAGTCAAGAGATAAAAAAACGAGAAAAAACGAGGTATCAGGAGGAAAAATAAGGAAAATACACTAAAAATTAGCAAATAAAATTAATCAAACTGTTAATAATTACTTATAATTAGTCAATAATAAATATTGAGGTTGAAATGATTTAAAATATATAGTATAATTAAAACTGTCGTGTAGACGCAAAGGAGAGTGAATATATATTTTAGTACAACGAATTAAATATTATACAAAGAAAATGTTTATATTTATTAATATAATAGCAATAGCAACTATAATAATAACATTAATTACATTATCTAAATATAAATTAGTTTCTTTAGTAACAATAAATGGCGAAGAAGTTGGCTATGTAGAAAGTAAAGAAAAATTTGAACAAGAAATAGATAACTATATAAGCGATTTGAAAAAAACAAACATAGCTTTTGTAGATATAGAAAATACACCTAAATATGGATTAAGATTAATTAATAGAAATGAAAATACAAATGAAAATACAATTTTATCTAAAATGGAAGAAGGTATGAAATTTACTTATAGACTATATGCAATAACTTTAGATAGAGAAGAAAAGTCAAAAGTAAATACATTAGAGGAAGCCGAAACATTAGTAGCTGACCTAAAAGAAGAGTATAATACTTTAGAGCTGAATATAGGAATTAAAGAACTATATACAGAAGATATGCAAGAATGTGAATCAGCAACTGTAAAAACAGCAAGAAATAGCATGACACAGGAATTAGATATAATAGAAAATAAATCAATAAATGGAGTATATTTAGCGTGTGTGCCTGTTTCTGGAGTAATAACATCAAGATTTGGAGCAGTGGAAAGCATAAGAGACCATACACATATGGGAATAGATATAGGTGCAAATTACGGAACTCCAATAAAAGCTGTTGCGGATGGAACAATAACATGTGCAGAAGAATGGGGAGGATATGGAAACCTAGTTGTAATAGACCATGGAAACGGTGTAGAATCATATTACGGACATTGTAGTAAACTATACGTAACAGAAGGTCAGAAGGTTAAAGCAGGAGATGTAATAGCAGCAGTTGGTTCAACAGGAAACTCAACAGGCAACCATTTACACTTTGAATTAAGGAACAATGGAGTTCAAGCAAACCCTGAAAAATATGTATATAAAGGACAATAAAAAAAGCCCCATGTCGTTTGACATGGGGCTTAAAAACAAAAGGGGATGTTTTATATATGTTGATAACGGAGTAATTATTTATCAACTAAGTATAATATATCAGTCTTTTTTGAACATTGTGTGAACTCAATGTGATTTTTTGCATATTAAGGTTGTTCTTGTAGAGTTACAGTTATTTCTTTTTCTTTGCCTTCCCTAAAAACTTTCAATTTTAAAGTATCACCAATTTGCTTTTGGTTCTTAATTGCATTTAATTCGTCCATTTTTGTAACTTTGGTACCATCTACTTCTACTATAACATCACCTATTTTTAATCCGGCTTTTTCACCTGCAGAAAAATCTTCTATAGTTTTTATATAAATTCCTACTACTAAATTGTTATTTTCAGCTGTTTGCTCGTCTAAGTCATATCCATCAATTCCAATGTATGGTCTTTTAACTTTATTATATTGAATTAATTGTTCATATATTTCTTTTGTAGAGTTAATAGGAATTGCAAATCCTACTCCTTCAACGCCTGTTCCAGAAAGTTTTAGAGTGTTAACACCAATTACTTGTCCTTTACTATTTACTAATGCCCCACCACTGTTTCCTGAATTTATAGAAGCGTCTGTTTGAATTGCAACATAAGAGTTACCATCTTGATCAGAAACTTCTCTATTTACAGCACTTACAATACCTGCAGTAACACTATCAGCTAGTCCTAGAGGATTTCCTATAGCCATAGCAAATTCTCCTACTTGAACAGCATCAGAATCACCAAGTTCTGCAGCTTTTAATCCATTCTTTTCTATTTTAATAACAGCTAAATCAGTTTGAGAATCTGTTCCGACAATGGTAGCATCGTATTTTGTTGAATCATTATATAAGGTAACAGTAACTTTATTAGCCTTACCAAGCTCATAATAATAAGAAGTAGAAGAAGAGTTTACTATGTGGTTATTTGTTAAAATGTATCCATCTTCGCTAATGATTATTCCAGAACCAGCAGCTGTTGCAGTCGATTTATTTCTATAAAATATAGAATTTACAGAATATTCAACTTCTATTCCAACGATAGAAGGACGAACCTTAGAAGCAACGCCAACACCTGTTTCAGAATATCCAACTAAAGAAACCATTTGAGTATTAATGTTTGCAGTATTAGTATTATCACCATAACTATTAGGTGATTCCACACTAACTAACTTTTTAACGATATTTTCTTTTATTGTTGGAACGTTAAGAGACACTGCAATTACAGTTACACTTCCTATAACCCCAAACAAAAACGGAGCCAATACATTTTTGGCAAACCCAAAATTAAATTTTTTTTCGCTATTTTTAAATTCTTTATAAGAAGAATTAAAATTAGTAGAATCGACACTTTTAAAACTATTGTTACTATTATTTTCGTCCATTTTAATACCTCCAAAAATTTATTTGATTATATAATAACCTAAACTATAAATATAATACAAGAGAATTATGAAAAAAATGTGAAATAAATGTGAAAAAAATAAAATCATAAAACATAATCCTCTTGTTTTTAGAATAAAAATTATATATAATATGGTAAAACAGATTGAGAAGGGAACGATAAAACGGCAATGAAAGATGAAAAAGGACTTACATATATTGCAACAATTATTTTAGTAATTATAATAATTGCTTTTGCAATAGGAGTAATATTATATATACAACAACAATATAGAAATGAAGAAAGTGAAACAATTAAAACAAATATGTTGGCAATACAGGGAAAGGCGAAAATGGTTGCAGAAGAAGAAAAAGCGTTAAAAAAAGAGCTAATTGGTACAAAAATATTAATTGAACAACAAGATCAAAAAGTAAAAGATTTTTTGAAAAGTCAAAATATAGAAATAGAAGAAAACAGTAAATATTATATTTTAAAAAAAGAAGACTTAACAACAATGGGATTAAGTAATATAAATATAGAACCAAACGAATATTATATTGTTAATTATGATAATATGGAAGTATTATACACAAAAGGTATTAAAGTTGGGGATAATGAATACTATAAATTATCAGATTTTAACAATTTAAGTGATGAAAAAGAAATAGTAAAAGAAGATGAGAAGTAATGAAAGAAAAAGAAGTAGAAAGATTATTAAACTTAAAAAAAGAAGAGAAAATCTTGTATGAAAAAGGCATAGTATCAATTTGTGGAATAGATGAAGCAGGAAGAGGACCTCTTGCAGGACCAGTTGTTGTTGCTTGTTCTTTAATGCCAAAAGAATCAATGATAGAAGGAGTAAATGACTCTAAAAAAATATCAGAAAAGAAAAGAGAAAAAATATATGAGGAAATTGTACAAGAAGCAATTGCATATGGAGTAGGAATAATAGATCAAGAGGAAATTGACAAAATAAACATTTTAAATGCTACTAAAAAGGGATTAACAATTGCAATAAGGCAAATGGAGGAAAAACTAGAAGAAAAAAATATAAAAAAACCAGATGTTATTTTAGTTGATGCACTAACAGGAATAGATACACTAGGAATACCATATAAGTCAATAATACATGGAGATGCAATAAGCTATTCAATTGCATGTGCTTCAATAATTGCAAAGGTAACAAGGGACAGAATTATGAGAAAAATGGATGAAATGTACCCACAATACGGATTTGCAAAACATAAGGGGTATGGAACAGCAGCACATATGCAAGCAATAAGAGAAAATGGATTATGCCCATTACATAGAAGAAGTTTTGTAAAAAATATTATATAAAATGTGCAATATTTTGTAACAAAAGAATGGAGATTAACAATGAATATATTAGATATAATTGCTAAAAAAAGAGACAATAAAAAATTGTCTAAGGAAGAAATAGATTTTTTTGTAAAAGAATATACTAATAATACTATAGCAGATTATCAAGCAGCTGCATTAATAATGGCGATTTATATAAATAAATTAGATGAAGAAGAAACTACCAACTTAACATTAGCAATGGCACATTCAGGAGATGTATTAGATTTATCAGAAATAGGAACAGTGGTAGATAAACACAGCACAGGCGGTGTAGGAGACAAAGTCACATTAATTTTGGCGCCAATAATTGCATCACTAGGAATTCCTGTTGCTAAAATGTCAGGAAGAGGGTTAGGGTTTACAGGCGGAACAATAGATAAATTAGAATCAATACCAGGATATACAACAAATGTTGATATAGAGACTTTTAAACGCAATGTAAAAAAAATAGGAATTAGTCTAATAGGACAAACCTTAAACTTGGCACCAGCAGATAAAAAAATATATGCTTTAAGAGACACCATAAGTTGTGTTGAAAATATGTCATTAATAGCATCTAGCATAATGAGCAAAAAAATAGCGGCAGGAGCAAACAAGGTTGTACTAGATGTAACCTGTGGTAGTGGAGCATTTATGAAAAATGAGGGAGATGCAATTAAACTATCAACAATAATGAAAAAAATAGGCGAACTAGCAGATAAAGAAACAGTATGTGTAATAACAAATATGGACGAACCACTTGGAAAAAACGTAGGCAATACATTGGAAATATTAGAAGTAATAGAAGCACTTAGAGGAAAGATGGAAGAAGACGTAAAACAAGTTGTGCTAGAGCTTGGAGCTCATATGATAAAATTAGCAGGAAAAGGAAATAGCATAGAAGAAAATAAGAAGAAAATGTTGGAGAACATTCAAAATGGAAAAGCATTAGAAAAGTTTAAACAATTAATTCAAAATCAAAATGGCGATGTTTTATATATAGACGAGCCAGAAAAATTTGAAAAATCAAAATATGTAATTTCTGTAATATGTGAAAAAGATGGATATATAACAAGTATTGATGCAGAACAAATAGGCAGATTATCAGTATTTTTAGGAGCAGGACGTATAAAAAAAGATGATGAAATAGACAAAACAGTTGGAATAGTGTTGGAGAAAAAAGCTGGAGATAAAGTATATACAGGAGATGTAATAGCATATATACATGCCAATGACAAAGAAAAGGCAAACGAAGCAGTGGAGCGAATAAAAAAAATATATAAAATAGAAAACAAAATTCCAGAAATTAAAAAACCAATAATAAAAATTATTTAAACAGAAGGTCGCTGTCATATAGCGACCTTTAAACATATAATTAATTATAAATCAATTCCAATATTACCAGAACTATTAAACTTATTAGAAAACTTAGAAAATTCTTCCTGATTTAAAAATCTATTTAAATTTTTTAAAGTTATTCCAGTATTTGCAGAAATACACTCAATAGAATCAAAATTAGAGTTGACATCAAAATAATTTTTTAATTTTGCAATTTCATTAAAATCCTTTGGCTGACAATTAGGACAAACATTACCTTCACTAGAATAAAAACAACCACAACGACAACATTTATTTAAATTCATAATTAATACTCCTTCTAAAATAATTTAGATTATTTTATCACAAAATGTCAAAAATATAAATAGAAAATTAAAAAAATTACGTTGTTAATTATTAGTAAATAAATTTTAAAAGATGAATTAATTGAATTGACAAATAATGTAAGAAAATGTATAATCGGAATATTAATGTAAGAAGAACAACTAGTTTTTGTACAATTAAACAAAGACTAGTTGTATTTTTGAGAAAAAATTAAGAAAGAAGAAGATGTATGGAGGAATATATAACAATAATAGGCGGAGGACTAGCAGGCTCAGAGGCAGCTTATCAGATAGCAAAAAGAGGAATAAATGTAAAGTTGTACGAAATGAAACCACATAATTTTTCACCAGCGCACAACAATAGTAACCTAGCAGAGATAGTATGTAGCAATTCATTTAAATCAAATTTAATAACAAATGCGTGTGGCTTGTTAAAAGAGGAATTAAGAAGATTAGATTCATTGCTTATAAAAATTGCAGATAAAGTAAATGTCCCAGCAGGACAAGCACTAGCAGTTGATAGAGAAAAATTTGCAGAAGAAGTAACAAAACAATTAAAACAATATAAAAATATAGAAATAATAAGACAAGAAATTGGAAAAGAAATATCATTAAAAAAAATAGCGAAAAACGGACTTGTGATTATTGCAACAGGACCACTTACTTCAGATGCTTTATCAAAAGAAATAAAAGAAATAACAGGGGAAAAAGGGCTACATTTTTATGATGCAGCAGCACCTATAATAGAAAAAAACTCTATAAATATGAATATAGCATTCTGGGGAGACAGATATAAGCAAGAACGAGGAAAAGAAGAGACAATTGAAGATTGGAAAAAAAGAATAGAGCAGGAGCAAGAAAATAATTATATAAATTTGCCAATGAATAAAGAAGAATATGAGATTTTTTGTAATGAATTAATAAATGCAGAGATAGTAGAACTTCACAACTTTGAGAAAAAAGAAATATTTGAAGGATGTATGCCGATAGAAGTAATGGCAAAAAGAGGAATAGATACACTAAGATTTGGACCACTTAAACCAGTAGGCTTTACAGATTTAAGAACAGGGAAAAGACCGTATGCAATAGTACAACTTAGACAAGATAACACAGAAGGAAATTTATTTAACATAGTTGGTTTTCAAACAAACTTAAAGTTTGGCGAACAAAAAAGGGTAATTAGTTTAATTCCGGGACTAGAAAACGCAGAATTTGTTAAATATGGAGTTATGCATAGAAACACATTTATTAATTCTCCGGAATTATTAGATAATACATATAATCTAAAAAAAGACCCTAACATATATTTTGCAGGGCAAATAACAGGAGTAGAAGGATATGTGGAGTCAATAGCATCTGGACTTGTATCAGGAATAAATGCATGCTTAAATTTTAAAAGTGGCAAAATAAAGTGCAAAGCAGAATTCCCAAGCGAAACAGTAATAGGAGCACTAGCAAATTACATATCAACATCAAATAAAAATTTTCAACCAATGAATGCAAATTTCGGAATCCTCCCTGAATTAGATGAAAAAATAAGAGATAAAAAAATTAGATACGAAAAAATGGCACAAAGATCACTCAAATATTACAGAAGCATTACAAATATGTAATATTTTTGTGACAAACAGTAAACATCTTGAAAAAAATGTAAAAATATGTTATTATAAATATAGCTGTATGTAATTGAACGGAAAAGTAAAGAATAAAATAAAGAAGGGGAGAATATGAGTAGAGAAGAATTAGAAAAGCGACTAAAGGATGTAAAAGACAGAATTAAAATGATTGACGTAGAACTTGAAGATGAGGAATATCCAGTAGAGCCGGAAGAGAGAGAATCTTTGATTAGAGAAAAAAACGAACTAGAAAGACAACAAAAAGAATTAGAAGAGCAAATTAGTAATATGCAGGAAAACGAAGAAAATACTAATGAAGAACCAATTGCAGAATTCGAAGCAAGTGGAAGAATTGATTTTAGAAACAATTACCTAAATGCATTGCAACAAGCCAATATTGATCCTAGTAATGTATATGATCCACATGGTATAACAGGCGAAGAAAACAAAAACGAAGATGCCGAGTATGAATTGAGTTATGGAGAAGGCGGGGCATATGGCTCAGATGATGGAGCTTATAACAAATACACAATAACAAAAAGGAAAAAGATAGAGAAAATAATACCGGAACCGGAACCAGAGCCTAAAAAAGAACCGTTAATGTTTGGAGAAATTCTATCCAAAATTGATGCAGCCAAAAATGCTTTGAGCTATGGGCAAATAAGTAGATATCAATTTAAGGATGTGGCATTGACGAAAGTTAAATATGATAAAGGAGATTGGGTTCATAATTCTTTGAGGTGGATTGGAAATACAGCTAAACTGGTTGTGCATGGAATACGTAAAATCTATTCAAAGATCTTCACAACAAAAGCGACAAAGGAAAAAATGGAAAAATTGAAAAAAAACATAGACGAATTACCAGCTGATGAGTTCGAAACACTGTATAAAGGTCTGCAATCTTATAAGGGTCATGAAAATGCTGTATCACCTTCAGTAAGGCAATGTGTTCTTGAAAGAGCAACCAGGGAAACTCAAAATAGAAATATCGAAAGAAACAAAGTTATAAAAGCAGGATTTATTACTTTAGCTATTCAACATAAAAAATCAGCAGAAATAGCTGAATTGCTGAAGAATCCGAAATTAACGGAAAAAGAAAAAGCAGATTTAATAGCTCAAAAAGAAAACCTTGATAGGCAAAATGTGGATATACTTAGAGAAATTGAAAAAGCAAGAGAAGAAGGTGCTTTGGAACAAGGTGGTGGAGGTATCCATGGACTCGAAGAGGAAAATAGAGCGGCTAGAGAAGGCTCAAACATACAAGGAAGAAAGTTTGGAAAAAGATTTACTAAAAACGTGGAATTGGAAAAAGAACAAGCAGCAATTGAAGCAAGAATGAGAATTGCAAGAGAAAAAGGAAACAGTTTTGATGAAGTTCAGGCATTTTTAGACCATGAAATGCTAATGGAGGAAAATACAAATAGTGGAATAACACTGGGAGTTACACATAACACAGGTGACAGGAATAGATGTGAGGGAGTTTTTTATAAAGGCTTCGATAACGACGATGCAGTTTCTAATATAATTACGATAGTTGGAACAGCAATGGTTGCTAGAGGATTAATAAAAGCAATACAAGATGCAAGTATAATTAAACAATATAATCAAGATGTAATGAACAATAATGCAGTAAATGCTACAGAAGCTTCTAGGGTTAATAGCAGTATTCAACATCAAAATCAGCAAGCAAGAATGGTAAACCAACAAATTGCAGATTTGCAAAACAATGTTCCTGGAGCAAGGGCTGCAGTACAAGCAACAGAAGCTCAAACCGAAAGAATGCAAACATTTGCGAGCCTTACAGGTGCACATGATGTTGGTGGAGCTGGATACAAATGGAGACACGGTTGGGGAGCTAGCCCAGAGGATATAGCTTTACATACAGCAGAAAGTACAGGAATAGCACCAGACATAAATGCCACAATGCAAAATGCTGTAAATACATTTAAAGGATGGCCATTTGATAGAAGTACTACAGTAAGAGCAGCAGAAGAGTTTATGAATAATGGTGGAAAGGCTGTATTGAATTATGGACCGATGGCAAGTGAAAGAATTTTTAAAGCAATAGAGCAATTGAAACCATGCCTTCAAAGTCTAAATGGATTAACGTATACACCACAGGGAACAATAGTAATACGCCCTGATTATCTTACACCAATTGCGCTAGCGGCTATGACACTACGAGGAACAGATAATGCTTTAGCAAGAAAAGCAAGAAATAAACGTGAAAAAAGGAATAAATGGAAGACAAGACCTTCTAAAGGAAATGAATTACCAAAAGATGGAGATAATGAAAATAGACAAAATAGTGAAGAGGATATAGAAAGATAATAAGATAAGAAAATGGAGGAAAACTTATGATTGAGGTTCAAAAGATGATTTTTGCGGGAAGAGAGTATATAGTTTTTGATAAATTTGAGTATAAAGGAGTGGAATACTTATGTTTATATGAGGATATATCAAAAAAAGTTGATTTTAGAAATTTAGGGAAGCTAAAAGAGAATGTAGAAATGTATGTAGATTTTGTATATAAATGTGACGATGGAATGTATGAAGATGTCATAGAAGAAGATTTATATAATGAATTATGTCTTATTGAAAATAATAGACAAGAGAATGGAGAAAATGAAATATTATTAGATTACCAAATGCAAATAATAAATAATAAAAAAAATAATTCACAATAAGTTTGATATTATATGAAGACAATTAAATAAACTAACGTAAAACTCAAAGGTTACTAATCAAACTTAGGATTGAAAATTGTTGAAGTGTAGACTCAATTCACCTATTCAACAAATGCTAATCATATTTATTAAAGAGTGCAATCCACTTCATATCTAACAAAACAAAATAATTCAAAACTCTTGCTTTTTGCAAGAGTTTTTGATATAATATTGTCTGTTAATTAAAACACACATATGGCTAGTTTAGGAAAAGTGCTTGCTAGTAACGGCAAGTCTTCTTAAATGCTAAAGCTATGTGGAGGAAAAACTAAAAGGAGGAATTAAAAATGGCAGTAGTTGCAATGAAACAATTACTAGAAGCAGGTGTTCACTTTGGACATCAAACAAGAAGATGGGATCCTAAAATGGCTGAATATATTTTTCAAGCTAGAAATGGAATCCACATTATCGACTTACAAAAAACATCTAAAAAATTAGATGAAGCTTACAGCTTTTTAAAACAACAAGCTGAAGAAGGAAAAACAGTTCTATTTGTTGGAACTAAAAAACAAGCACAAGATTGCATGAAAGAAGCAGCAGAAAAATGCGGTATGTACTATGTTAACCAAAGATGGTTAGGTGGAACATTAACAAATTTTGATACAATCAGAAAAAGAATTGACAGATTAACACAATTAGAAACTATGCAAGAAGATGGAACATTTGATGTGTTACCTAAAAAAGAAGTTATACTTCTAAAAAAGGAAATGGAAAAACTAGAAAAGAACCTTGGAGGAATTAAAGAAATGAAAGAACTTCCAGGAGTTATGTTTATAGTAGACCCTAAAAAAGAAAGAATAGGAATATTAGAAGCTAAGAAATTAGGAATACCAGTTATTGGTTTAATAGATACAAACTGTAATCCAGAAGACGTAGATTACGCTATTCCAGGAAATGATGATGCTATAAGAGCAGTTAAATTAATAGCAGATTGCATGGCAAATGCAGTTATAGAGGGAAGACAAGGCGAATCTATGGATGTAGAAGTAGTTGAAGAACAAGTAGCAGAAGAAGAACCACAAAGCATGGAAGAAGTTGTAGAAACAGCTGAAGAAAACTAATTAAATAAATCTAAAAAGCGAAAGGAGATAAACAACTATGATAACAGCAAACCAAGTTAAAGAATTAAGAGAGAAAACTGGCGCAGGAATGATGGACTGTAAAAAAGTTTTAGCAGAAACTAATGGAGACGAAGAAAAGGCAATTGAACTTTTAAGAGAAAGAGGAATTGCTAAAGCTGCTAAAAAATCAGATAGAATTGCAGCAGAAGGTTTAGTTACTACTTATGTTTCAGAAGATAAAAAAATAGGGGCAGTAGTAGAAGTAAATGCAGAAACAGACTTTGTTGCTAAAAACGAAGAATTTAGAAGTTTTGTAGCAGATGTTGCAAGACAAGTAGTTGAAAAAAATCCAGCAACAGTAGAGGAATTATTAGAACAACCATCTATATCAGAAAAAGGCAAAACAGTTGGAGAGGTTTTAACAGGAAAAATTGCTACAATAGGTGAAAACATGTCTATTAGAAGATTCGAAAGATTTGAAACAACAGGTTTAGTAGAAAGCTATATACATGGAGATGGAAAAATAGGAGTTCTAGTAGAAATAGAAGGTGGAAATAGCCAATTTGCAAAAGATATATGTATGCAAATTGCAGCTGCAAAACCAGAATATTTAGATAGAGATTCTGTTCCATCAGACAGATTACAAAAGGAAATGGAAATATTAAAAGCTCAAGCCATGAATGAAGGAAAACCAGCAGAAATAGCAGAAAAAATGGTTCAAGGTA
>ERZ780195.52-NODE-52-length-106450-cov-6.917045_pt1:0-105000 | contig 106450 bp, 97 predicted proteins | sample MGYA00511017_ERZ780195 | MGnify/ENA primary metagenome ERZ780195 (study PRJEB29588, sample SAMEA2159974) | human gut metagenome | biome: human gut; feature: human-associated habitat; material: faeces | place: Denmark | collected 2008/2010 ...
TATATTTATTTATAATTATAGCATATAGATGCCGTGTAATCAATGGCAATTTGCCTTGCAATCAATTTGTTTGTTAAAATATATTGCGCATATTTTAGGCAGTTTTAACTAAATTATGGCAAAAAAAGTGAAAGCGCATCAATTTCGGCTGATTGATGCGCTTTTTCGGCGTTGTTTGTTAATTTTTAAATGTCGTAATCAACTGCAACAGATGCTTCGCGCACATCGTGCATATACGGCTTAACGCAGCTGCAGTGATATTCGTCATTTTGATAGGCTTTAAGCATTTCCCTGTTTTCAAGAGTAACCTGCAAAATAACATCATATGAGCGCTCGGAGCATAAGAAATCCGTGCCAACCTCAATTGATTTTATCATCGGAACCTTGCCCTTCATCGAAAGCAGTTTTTCTGCCGCTTCCCGTTTCTTTTCCGGGCTGTTGTCTTTTAACTTAAAGCATACTATGTGTTTTATCATAATTAAAACCCTTTCTTGATTGAATTTCCTGCAATGCCGCAGTGCAAAAAAATAACGGCGGTGATTTATTCACTGCCGTTATTATAGATTAAATCTGATTATTTTGCAACAGCCGAAACTCTTGATTCACGAATAATATTGACCTTGATTTGGCCCGGATATTCCATTTCGCTTTCAATTTTTTTGGCTATTTCGTGAGCAATGTAAGGCATTCTTTCATCGTTAACCGCTTCGGGAGAAACCATAACACGAATTTCTCTGCCTGCCTGAATTGCATACGCTCTTTCAACGCCGGGAAAGCTTGTTGATATTTCTTCAAGCTGCTGAAGGCGCTTGATATAGTTTTCAATGTTTTCACGCCTTGCGCCCGGCCTTGCTGCCGAAACAGCATCTGCAGCCTGAACGAGGCAGGCAACAATTGATTTACACTCAACATCGCCGTGGTGAGCTTCAATTGCGTGAACAACCGCTTCGCTTTCCTTGTACTTGCGTGCATATTCAACACCAAGCGCAATGTGCGAGCCTTCCATCTCATGGTCAAGAGCCTTGCCGATATCATGCAAAAGGCCTGCTCTGCGTGCAAGCTTTTCGTTTGCGCCGAGTTCTGCTGCCATAAGGCCCGCAATGTAAGAAACCTCAAGGCTGTGCTTTAACACATTTTGGCCGTAAGATGTGCGGTATCTAAGCTTTCCGAGAAGCTTAACAAGCTCCGGATGAACCGGGCCGCAGTTTGCCGAAAGCACTGCTTTTTCGCCCTCTTGCTTTATGATTGCATTAACCTCACGGGTTGATTTTTCAAACATTTCTTCAATTTTTGTGGGATGGATACGGCCGTCCTGAATAAGGCGCTCAAGGGTGAGCCTTGCAATTTCCCTTCTTACCGGGTCAAATGAACTTACGGTGATTGCTTCTGGAGTGTCGTCAATAATAAGCTCAACGCCTGTGATTGTTTCTATTGAGCGAATATTGCGGCCCTCGCGGCCGATGATTCTGCCCTTCATATCGTCATTGGGCAGTGAAACAACCGAAACTGTTGTTTCTGCTGTGTGGTCTGCTGCACAGCGCTGGATGGCAGTTGCTATAATTTCTTTTGCGAGCACATCGCTTTGATCTTTTACCATTTGCTCGTATTCAAGAATTTTTCTGCTTTTTTCGGTATCAAGTTCTTCCTCAAGTGAGGCAAGCAATTGGTGCTTTGCTTCCTCTTGGGTTAAGCCCGATATTTTTTCCAGCATATCAAACTGGCTTTTCTTGATGCTATCAATCTCGAGTAATTTATCGTCTGCATCTTTAAGCTTTTGGCTTAAAGATTCGTTTTTGGCCTCAATGGAATCGGCTCTTTTATCAAGATATTCTTCCCTTTGGTTGAGGCGGTTTTCCTGCTTTTGAACTTCGCTTCGTCTTTCTCGGATTTCCTTATCCGCATCGGAACGCAGCTTGTGAATTTCATCTTTAGCTTCAATAAGGCTGCTTTTTTTTGTATGCTCTGCCTGCTGAAGCGCATCGTTTATAATTTTGGTAGCTTCTTGTGTTGCCGAGCCGATTTCTTTTTCGTTTGCTTTTTGCTTCAGCACTGAGCCGAGAACAAAGCCTACTATGCAGAAAACAACCGCACACACTACAGCAATTATAATGGCAACCGGTGTACTCATAATCAATAGCACCTCCTTCTGTTCATAAAATTTTTTTGATCAATTATCATCAGAAAAGGTACAGTTTAAATACAAACCGAAATTATATTAGTTTTGTATAGGCATAATACAACGCTATATAGACTTTCCTGTTTATAATACACCCATATCTTGTATCTGTCAAGATGAGTTGTGCGGCGGATAGCGCAAAAGTTTTAAAATTTGCTTTGCTTTGGTGTTGACATCGCAAAAAATAATGTTATAATTATCGCATAAGCAGTAATTAAACTGTGTTAAAGCTTTGATGGGATCAAAACTGCGCATCCGCTTTATCGGCAGAGAGCACCCCGCCGGCATTGTTTGCCGCCGCTGAAAGGGGAGCATAAAGCAGCGTAAGCTACCGCCCCTGAGCGCCGCCAATACCGGCCGTAAGCCTGCGTTAAAGGCATTGAGAGGCGCTTTTGCGCAATTCAGGTGGAACCGTGGATTTATAATTCACCCTGTGTTTATCACAGGGTGATTTTTTTATCCGCATTTTAAATTTACAAATTATGCCGTTTGGCTTGGAGGGAAAATTATGAAAATTACTTTGAAAGACGGCTCCGTTAAAGAATATGCTTCGCCGATGTCCGCTGCGGATATTGCAAAAGACATATCAATGGGGCTTTACAGAAATGCTTGTGTTTGCAGAATAAACGGTGAAGTTAAAGATCTTCGCACGGTTATTTCAGATGACGCAGCTCTTGAAATTCTTACCTTTGATAATGAAGAGGGAAAAAGAGCGTTTAACCACACCGCTTCCCATATTATGGCACAGGCAGTTAAAAGACTTTATCCGAATGTAAAGCTTACTATCGGTCCTGCTATTGAGGACGGCTTTTATTATGATTTTGACACGGAAACTCCTTTCGCACCGGATGATCTTGAAAAAATCGAATCAGAGATGAAGAAAATCGTTAAAGAGGGGCTTGCACTTGAAAAATTCGAGCTTGCACCCGAAGACGCAATTAAAATGATGCAGGAAAAAGACGAGCCTTATAAGGTTGAGCTTATCAAAGAACATGCCGGAAAGGGCGAAAAAATCAGCTTCTATAAGCAGGGAGAATTTACAGAGCTTTGTGCAGGCCCTCATCTTATGGATGTTAAGCCGGTTAAGGCATTTAAGCTTACAAACTGCACAGGCGCTTACTGGAGAGGCGATGCCAAAAATAAGATGCTTTGCAGAGTTTACGGCACGGCATTCCCAAAAGCATCAATGCTTGAGGAACATCTTGCCATGCTTGAAGAGGCAAAAAAGCGTGATCACAGAAAGCTCGGCAAGGAACTTGGCTTGTTTACGATTATGGAGGAAGGCCCGGGATTTCCGTTCTTCCTTCCCAAGGGCGTGGTTTTGAAGAACACCCTTGTGGATTATTGGCGTGAAATTCACCGCAAAGCGGGCTATTATGAAATACAAACACCGATGATTCTTAACAGAGCGCTTTGGGAGCGCAGCGGCCACTGGGATCATTATAAGGAAAATATGTATACCACCGTTATCGACGATGAAGATTATGCAATTAAGCCCATGAACTGCCCCGGCGGTATGCTTGTTTATAAAACGCAGATGCATTCATATAAAGATTTGCCGCTTCGTATGGGCGAACTTGGCCTTGTTCACAGGCATGAGCTTTCCGGCGCACTTCACGGCCTTATGCGTGTTCGCTGCTTCACACAGGATGATGCCCATATCTTTATGACTCGTGAGCAAATCAAAGATGAAATCAAAAATGTTGTTCGTTTGATAGACGGTGTTTACAATACCTTCGGCTTTGAATATCATATCGAACTTTCCACCCGCCCGGAGAATTCCATGGGTGCACAAGAGGATTGGGATATTGCAACGGATGCACTTCGTGATGCCATTACGGAGCTTGGCTATGATTTTGAGGTTAACGAGGGCGACGGTGCTTTCTATGGACCTAAGCTTGATTTCCATCTTAAAGATTGCCTTGGCAGAACATGGCAGTGCGGCACAATTCAGCTTGATTTCCAGCTTCCCGAAAGATTTGAACTTGAATATGTGGGTGCAGACGGTGCAAAGCACCGCCCGATTATGATTCACCGTGTTGTTTTCGGCAGCATCGAAAGATTTATCGGTATTCTTACAGAGCATTTTGCAGGCGCTTTCCCAACTTGGCTTGCCCCCGTGCAGGTTAAGCTGCTTCCGATTGCAGACAGGCATTGTGATTATCTTAAAGCTGTTGAAAATAAGCTTGAAGAAAGAGGAATTCGCTGTGAGATAGATGACAGAAGCGAGAAAATCGGCTTTAAGATTCGCTCTGCACAGATGGAAAAAATTCCTTATATGCTTGTTGCGGGCGACAAGGATATTGAAAACGGCACAGTTTCTGTTCGCTCCAGAAAAGACGGCGAACAGGGCGCAATGAGCGTTGAAGAATTTGCCGAAATGATTGAAAAAGAGATCAAAACAAAATCGCTTTAATCAAACGGTAAAAGCCGAAACGGAAAGGGTTTCATTCCCAATTCGTTTCGGCTTTTTTATTTGTTTAATTCTGTTAAATTTTATTGTTTTTATGCCTTTTTAACAGCGCAAAAAGATGATTGCCAAGCTTGCCTTTAAAGCGAAAAATCTCTTGAATTTAAAATGCGGAATTGCCGAACTTGAGCCGGAACGGTACTGTTTTAAGGACTGCCTTAAAGGGCACTGCAAATGCCGCAATCCCTTATACCTGGCCGCTTTTGCTGAGTTTCAGCCTTGTTGATTCTCTTATTACAAATTCGGTTGGCAAAATATGGTTTTTTATTTTCAAATCGGGGTTTGAAATCATGTTGTGCAGCATATCGCAGGCATAATACCCAAGCTTGTATGACGGCTGGCTTACGGTGGTTATTGTGGGCGATGTGATCTGTGAAATAGAGCTGTTGTTGAAGCCCACAACGGCAATATCATTCGGCACATTATAGCCGCGCTTTGCGGCTTCTTTTATGGCAGCTGCCGCAAAAAAATCAGAAGATGCAAAAATCGCATCGGGCATCAATCCTGAATCAAATTTCTTTGCCACTGCAGCGCTTGCATCATCAAAAAGCGTTCCGTTCACCTGAATGTAGTAATCAGGATTTATTTTCATTCCGGCGGCTTCAAGTGCTGCGGTATATCCACGCCTTCTTTCCACTGCCATTTGGTATTTCAGCGGCCCGTTTAAAAAGGCAATTCTTTTTCTGCCGGAGGTAATAAGATATTCCGTTGCTATTTTTGCCGATTCATAGTTGTTGGTTATAACATAAGGGTGCTTTGCCTGCGGATTGTATTCGCAGCATTGAACCACAGGCACCGCCGCTGAAATTGCATCAAGGCTTTCTGCCGGAAATGCAGAAAGAGTTATTACACCTGCAGCGTGCACATTTTTTAAAAATCTTATGAAATCCTGCAAATTGCCTTTGCTTGCCGAAAATTGTGTTGCCACACAATCGCAATCGTGAAGCTCGGCACTGTCCAGCGCTCCCTGAACTATCTCATAATAATAGCTTTGATTTGTGTGTTCAACCGCCAAAACGATTATGTCTTTTCTGTATGATTCAATGTAGCTTTCACGATATTTCGGTGTAACGCCCAAAGCCTCCATTGCATCTTCAACAAGCTTAACGGTTTGCGGCTTAACAAGTTCTCTGTGATTAACAACTCTGGAAACAGTTGCGCTTGAAACTCCGCAGTGCTTTGCAATATCATCAACCGTAGGCCTTTTCCCCATATAATCACCCCATCAGCTTCAATTATATCCCGTGCCTTTCGGAAATGCAACAGGATTTATTTTGAAAGGCCGGTGATATTGTTTTGTGAAAAAAGTAAAAAAAGAAATACAATCCGGTATTCAATGAAAACTTTTCATTGGCCTTTTAAACAATACTACATTACATTTTACGAAAAAGTAAATATACACAAATAACATTCAGTGCAATTGCGCAATAAATATAAATACATTTAATACAAAGTTAATAAGTTGTTTTAAATATTGCCTTAATTATGTTGACATAACCCCCTTTTTTTCGTAAAATAACTTTAATACTGCAGGTACATTAAAATATGTATAAATAGTACAAAATATCGTGTGTATAACCGGCGCTTTGTCGGTTTGGGCATGATTTTTTTTGCGTTCTTTTACGATTTTTTTATTACTAAACCTGCGATGAATGGAGAATGGCATGAAAGGATAATTTCAAAGAAAAAAGCCAAGAAGAGAAGGAAATGATGAAATAGATCTTCTTCCTCTTTTCAAAGCCGTTATTTCAAAATGGTGACTCATTGTGATTTTTGCGGTTGTGTTCGGATTGGTTTTTTCTTTCCCCCAATTCTCCGTTCAGCGTGCAAGAGGCGTATAAATCTTTAAGAACAAATGTTGCATTTTCAATTGCCGGCGGCGATTCCAAGTGCATCGGCATAACAAGCCCAAACAGGGGCGACGGTAAAAGCTCCGTTTCCGTTAATTTGGCAATTTCATTTGCCCAAATAGGCAAAAAGGTTGCTTTGGTTGATTGCGATATGCGCCTGTCTACCGTTGCTCACAAACTGGGAATTAAAAAAAGCCCGGGATTAAGCGATTATCTCGTTGGCGAAAAAAGCATAAATGAATGTATTTTCAATGTCAGCAAATATGGCTTTGCGGTTGTGCCTGCGGGAAACATTCCTCCCGATCCCACAACGCTTTTGGAATCAAAAGAAATGCGAGAGCTGCTTGCGGTGCTCAGAAATTATTATGATTATATCATTGTTGATCTTCCGCCCGTCCTTCCCGTGCCGGATGCAATGATTCTTTCAAATTATTTGGATGGCTATTTGATCGTTGTTAAAAACGGTTCTGCCGAATTCAAAAATGTTTCGGACACTTTGAAACAGCTTCAATTCGCAGATTCAAAAATTATAGGATTTATATACAACGGAAAATCGCTGCCGAGCAGGCATTCAAAAAGATACGGATATAATTACTCATATTATAAAAAGAAATAGGCAACAGCGTGCCTGAATTTTACTTTTGCTGTGCGCAAGATTACGTTATAACATAACACCCGATGCTGTTTTGATTGCATACGGTATTGTGCAATAAGATACGCACTCTTTGCAGCTTGCAAACAGCAGGCAAACATTCGGTTTTGTCGCAACAGCAGATAATTTCAGAGCAAGCAGGGATTACTGATACGGCTGTTTACAAAGCTGATTATTACTTGGATTGTTTTCGGAGAGGTCAATGTATGAAAACATACAGAAAAATACTCAGAGAATTAAATATAGAGCATTGGAAGATGATTGCATTTTATCTTGCAATATATGATGTTATTGCGGTTAATCTGTCTTATCTAATGGGATTGCTTGTAAGGTTTGATTTCAAATTCAGTTCCATTCCGGTTGCGTATTACGGTGCTTATTTGAAATTTGCGCCTATTTACACGGTGTTTTCAATAATTGTGTTTTTCTTTTTCAAAATGTATAACAGCGTGTGGCGCTTTGCAAGCTTCAGCGAGTTAAACAGAATTATGGTTGCAAATCTTATAACAACTGTTTTTCAGTGCGTCGGAATTACACTGCTGTTTATGCGAATGCCGTTCTCTTATTATATAGGCGGCTGTGTGATGCAGCTTATTCTTGTTGTAGGAGTCAGATTTTTATATCGCTTTGTCAATTTGGAACGCCAAAAAAATCGCCAAAAATCGCTTGCAAGCGAAAATGTTATGATTATCGGTGCGGGCAGATCCGGGCAAATGCTGATAAAAGAATTAAAAACATCCGATAAAACATCAATGCGTGTTTGCTGCATTATTGATGATAATCCAAACAAAAAAGGCCGTTATACGGAGGGAGTGCAGATTGTGGGCGACAGAACCTGCATTCTTGAAGCGGCAAAAAAATATGAGATAAATAAAATTATTTTCTCCATTCCGTCTGCCTCTGCAGAAAATAAGCGAGATATTCTTAATATCTGCAAGGAAACAAATTGTGAGCTTGTGAGCCTGCCGGGCGTTTATCAAATTGCAAACGGCGAAAGGCTGCTCAGCAAAATGAAGCCGGTTGAAATAGAGGATTTGCTCGGCAGAGATCCCATTAAGGTTAATATGGATGAGATTTTTGATTATCTTTCCGGCAAAACCATCTTGGTAACTGGCGGCGGCGGATCAATCGGCAGCGAGCTTTGCAGGCAGATTGCGGCTCACAGGCCAAAGCAGCTCATAATTTTTGATATCTATGAAAACAATGCTTATGATATTGAGCAAGAGCTTAAAAGAAAGTACGCAGATTTAAATTTGAAGGTGCTTATCGGCTCGGTAAGAGACAGTAAGCGCATAAATTCCGTGTTTGAAACATATAAGCCGCAAATTGTTTATCACGCAGCTGCACACAAGCATGTGCCGCTTATGGAAACAAGCCCTAATGAGGCAATTAAAAATAATGTTATAGGCACATATAAAACCGCTTATGCCGCAATGCAAAACGGCACAGAGCGCTTTGTACTTATCAGCACGGACAAGGCTGTTAACCCAACAAATATTATGGGTGCCAGCAAAAGGCTTTGCGAAATGGTTATTCAAAGCATGGATGCCATCAGTAAAACGGGCAGAACGGATTTACTTCCGTCTGTTTGCTCTCATTTGGCAATTTGTGATGATCCGGAAGAGGAGCTTGTGAAGCTTAATTCTGAAAATGCCGGTGAGCTTATGGCCGAAAGCGTAAATAACGAAAACAGAAGCAGCACGCAGTTTGTTGCCGTTCGTTTCGGAAATGTGCTCGGCAGTAACGGCTCGGTTATACCTTTATTTAAAAAGCAAATCGAGGCAGGTGGCCCGGTAACCGTTACACACCCGGATATCGTAAGATATTTTATGACTATTCCGGAGGCTGTAAGCCTTGTGCTTGAGGCGGGCACATATGCTTTGGGCGGCGAAATATTTGTGCTTGATATGGGAGAACCCGTTAAAATTGATTCTTTGGCGCGCAATCTTATAAGGCTTTCGGGTTATACGCCGGATGTGGATATTAAGATTGAATATTCGGGTTTGCGCCCCGGTGAAAAACTTTATGAGGAATGCCTTATGAAAGAAGAGGGCATGAAAAAAACGGAAAGTGAGCTTATTCATATCGGCAAACCGATTCCTTTTAATGTGGCGGAATTCATGAAAAATCTTGAAAAGCTTGCCGCAGCCGCTTTTGATAACAGTGAGAATATAGTTGAAATGGTGGAGCAGGTTGTGCCAACATTTCATCCCTCAGGCGAGCACCCTGAAAATGTTTGCCCGCAGGGCACTCTCTCAAAGAAAATAAGATAGTTTTGATGAATTGAGGATTAGGCAAAAGCAAGCGGTGCAAGCAGATCTTGGATATTGCAGAAGCTTTGTTTCTAACTCGTTAAATAAAGCTTGAAATATAAAAAGAGAATGTGTTAAAAAAGCCGGAGATGCTGTGTAAATGTTTTTTGTAAAAGTGAAGTGGCAGTAATTTGGGGTTTCCTACAAAACCGGTAATATTTATTAAACAGTGCACACAGTACAATGACACAATAAAATAATGTGCGATTTTGAACAAAAAACAAGATAACGGATTGACTTAGCACACAAACTCGTTAAGACTGTGAGTTGTTCTCGTTTTTCGGTTTGAATAAACGGCTTGTTTCTGTTGCAGGCGCTTTGAAAGGTACAATAAATGTTTGATTTTGATAATGATTTTGAAAAGTTTGAGGAAAAGATTTGGCTTTCATCACCAACAATGCACGGTAATGAATTAAAATATGTCATAGAGGCATATGAAACAAATTGGATGTCAAGTGCATGTAACAGACAAGCAACAAGAATCTATGCATGTATAAACGACAGTAAAATTATCCAAATAATGAAGATGCATGGTGGATTTAATGGCTTTGAAAAGCCTGCCGTAATATTTGCAGTTGCCGGAGACTTGAGTTTGTATCAAAATGAATATGAAAGAAACACGGTATATGTTGATGGCGGAATTTTCATAATGAATTTATTATATTCGTTAAATGCTTTTGATATTTTATCTTGTCCTATAATATGGGGCTCTGAACCTGATATGGATAATAAATTAGAACGTTTGCTGGGAATTCCGCATTCTCAAAAAGTAATTTCACTTGTGGCAGCAGGATATCCTAAAGGAGAGGAATATAAGGCAGCTTTATCCGCAAAGCGAGATGTTGAAAAGATATTATATTTTGTTAGGTGAAGTAATTATAACAAAGCCATAAGGAAATCAATTGATTCTCGGTATTGGGCTTTTGCCTTTTCTTTATCTTTGCCAACATAGGATTTAATACTTTTGCTTAGCATATATTAGGCTTCTTTGGCATTTTCACTATATGTTTGAAGTTGCCTATAAATATGTTATTTCATGTCTTAAAAATTCAAATAATTCAGCTTGCCTTGCTTATTGAATGTTTTTTCATAAAGCAAGGCAAGCTGTTTTTATCTTTGCTTATTTCCGTTGCAAGGGGCAAATTTTATTTTAATTTCACCGAATTCCGTGAAATTAAAATTTTTGGTTGGTATTCAACAAAAAAGGCCGCGTCAAAAACGCAGCCTTTTTTGTAGGGACAATTTTATTGCGCTATGCTGTTTTACCGATAATATTCCAAAAATCCCACCGAATCGGCGGACAGTTTTCGCGTGTCCATCCGCCTTCTTTAAACCAAAGTGTGTAATAATAGTTCTTATTTGCATACATTATTGTGATTAATAATACACTTGCTAATAAAATACCGATAGTTAACATAAGTGTTTTTTTGTTCCAACACATCTCACGATATTTTCTGTTAAAAATTGGTACAATCAGTATCAGTAAAGGAAGTGCAATAGCAGATAATTCCATCATACTATACCTTCCACCATAGTAATTTGCATAAGTTCCAACTCTTTGGAATATCAGCTTGCCAACCACGGTAATAACAGCTATGCAATTCATTGAAGGCACAGACAGTCGAAAAGGCCATTGTGTGTTTTCATTCATATCTTACTCCAATCCACAAACAATAAATAATACCAATTATATGATATATTCTGCTTTATCTCTAGTTCCTAATTCATCCACAAATCCACCAAGTAACAAGCTTGTCAAAACCCAAAAAAAGGTGTACATTCCCGTTTCGGCATCATAATAATATCTGCGATAACGCAGCGGATTTACTTTGGCTACAGACAATTGCTCGTTATTCTTTCATTAACCCTTTTTATAAAATCTTCTGAATTTTGTATAGGGACAAGATATACCTTATCATCTTTCAGACCCAACACACTCTCACCTGCGAGCACGATTTCAACCAAATCATCCCATTCAAAAAAAGGGACAGCATATGGTCGGTCTCGATCCCAACGAGGCCTCTTGCCGTCATATTTCTTGCATTCTATCACATCATTTAAAAGTATCTTATCATTGAATCCCCTGGAAAAATTTGCAAGGTCCCAGAAATACTTTCTAATATAAATAGAACTATCGGTTAAAATTACCCTTTTAGGAATAACAAAAGTAACTACCATATATGCAAAAAAAAGACTTGTTAAAACAAAGCACATTATTTGGATAATAAGCAATGGCGTTGCTTGTTTGCTGAATTTTTCTGCAAGTAAATTATACAAGTGATAATCAACGAAAACGAAGCAAAGGGATATAAAAAAATTCATACTCATTATAATGTATTGGCTAAGAAGATAATTAGATATACTTCCATATGAAAACTTATATTTATATTTCATAACATTTTCCTCAGTATTTAAAAACAAGGCCTTTGAATCTTAAGGATATAACATCCGTTAAATTGATTGACAGTTCGGGTGTTGTTCCCTGTACATCATGAAAAGAAACCGGGCAGTTCAAACAATAAGCATATGCATTGGAACTGAGCTTATTTGATTAGCCTTTTATTGTATTTCAACAACACTTAAGATCTAATCCGATGCCTCATTTAGTACCTCATAAAGAGTTTCAGGGTCGCTTACGGATATTGCAACGGAAATGTTGTTTTTCAAATCAAATCTGATTATTTTATCAATATGATTTTCACAATACGGAGTAACAATCGCAAATTTGGATTTATCCGTTTTTAATTGCTCTATTTCTGCGATATCATTTACATAGCCCAAATTAGACAAGCCATTATATCTAATAACATCTTTATCACCGTTATCAAACAAATTCAGCCTGATTACGGCCTTTCCCGTATCTACTCTGACACTGATAATCCGATAATAAGCAACGGCAGAACCCACAAAGAAAAGAACCGCCCAAACAAACCTCGGTATTCCTATTTCTGCGTTTTCGCTTTGCCAACCGAAAAACAGAACATAGAACAGCGGTCCCAATATTGTTACATAAAAATACCTAAAGAACATTTTTATGTGTTCACCCAAAGGCATTTTAACAATCATGTTATACACGCCTCTGCCATTATTTGAAGCATGCAGTTTTTCGGATTTGGGTTTTATATCCTGCATCTTATTACCGCCGGGCGCATCCAAAGCATTCAAATTTTCATTCTCGATATCTTCTCTAACAGGAACATTTATATGTTCATTCAGTATTTGGTACAGTTTTTTATAACTCCAAACACCTATAATAACATCTCTTCCGAACTTATTTTTGAATGTAACAAAGTTACCCATCGGTATAACAAATGAAAACGTATTAGTTATTAACGGATCGGTACTGCTTGCATTAAATATCATTGTTCGCAGTTCTTTATATGTGATGATCCGCAAATCGCTTATATCTTCCAGTTCAACGATTTTTTTTCCCACAAAAAAAGACGCATAATTATTTTGTTATCGTAAATTTTAACAATATTGTTTCTTATAATATATAATATATTGCACAGTAAAAATACAATTTTAAAAACTAAGAATTTGTCTTCTAAATTTGCGGCATCGGCAATCGCAAAGGTGGGAATGATCAAAACTAAAAACAACAAAGGACAAATAACAAATATTTGCATTACAAGACTTACTAATCTAACCAAAGGGCCTTTCTTTGCCATCATAAGCTTTTTCATATTTTCAAGCCTTCTTTCTGATGATATATTTAGTTATTGCATCAGTCAATCCCGGCAAAAAGAAACTTATAACATTTACTGTTGTTGCAAAAGCTTTACTTGGCTCCACCGCAGCAACAAGAAAAGAAATTGCATTAGAAACAATTGCTGCAATTCCATCAACAAACAATACCGTCATTTTTTGACCGGGCGACAAACTTTTGTCATTTGCTAAACCTAAAAATATAACAGACAACTCTGCAGGGAAAATTCCAATCCCCCACGAAGCAAATGCGCCCCAAAATGTTGACTTTGCCGCAATTTCCAAAAAGCTGTTAGTAAACCAAATCGATGCATTAACAACAAACTCTCCGATTTTTATTTTGTCAAATCCGTTACTCAAAGAGTCCCAAATATGCTCCGGGGCACCCAATACCAGATTAAGAAACAATTTGGGAAAACTCGGAAAAATTGAGAAAACATCTCCCAAAAAATCAAAAAAGGATGAGATTATTGTTTATCAATCATTTCTCTTCTTTTCAACAATTCATCTAAAAACTCGGTTTGATCATATACCGAAAAACAGAATTGTTTACCACCTTTTAAAGTCAACTCGATATAATCGGAAAGATCACCTGCAATAAAAGTTTTTCGAGCCTTTTTGCGGTTATATCTTAAATTGTAAGTGTTGTTAAACACACTTGCAATATCCGAGTACATTATTTTTATTTTCGGCCTTTCCTTTCCAAATCCTAAATTTTGTGTTGTTATTTCCATATATGAGTCGTAGAGAGTAACGCCCTTAAAGCATACACAATACCTTATTGCGCAAATTACTCCTATAACAATCGACAAAGAAAAAAGCACAAAAGAGAATTCAAGTGGCATACGTTTTAACAGACCAAGCAGACCCAAAATAAATATAATTGCATAGAACGAAACAATAGGAATCGCCAAATTGGAAAGAAATGACATAAAACCACTGGCAAGCTTTTCGCTAAAATTTTTGTATCTGAAATAATATATTTTCATATTTCTATCCCCCAAAAATGACCGTTTTCAAAATCTATCTCAAAATCTAATACAGCTTTTGCCACTGTACTGGCTATTAAAAACTTTATAGATGCTGACGTAGGAATCTCTTATATTGTCCACACCATATATATATCCTGCAAAATTAGTAAAAAGAGAGCCTATCCAAGGTAATCCCAAAATGTCCGAGTCTGAAACCTTGTAATCATAATCAACAATGGCTTTCCCATAATATCTATTTTATCACATTGCCCGTTATTTCCATAGTAGTAATTGTAAATATCAATGGATTTTTTACACAGCATACCAACATCGGAATACACATAAGTTGTTTCGATATCGGAATCACTGATTCCCTTAAACAAATTTCCGACATTATCATAAACATATTTGTGTCCGCAACAAGATTATCATTTTAGCAAAAATAACGAACCACGCCATATAATGCCTCTTTCAAAAAAGATTATGCCCTGCAATAATTATATAATGGGGCTTGCTAAAAACGGCGAAGTAGTATAAAATGTTTAGTAAAGACACTGCGGCCGTTGTGCCGCAACGAAAGGAAAAAAGTATGAAAATAGCAGTTGCAGGAACGGGATATGTAGGCTTATCCATAGCCACATTATTATCACAGCATCACACGGTTACGGCCGTTGACATAATTCCTGAAAAGGTTGAGCTTATAAACTCACGCAAATCTCCAATTCAGGATGAATATATCGAAAAATATCTTGCGGAAAAGGATCTTGATTTAACCGCCACATTAGACGGCGCTTCGGCTTATAAGGATGCGGATTATGTTGTTATTGCAGCTCCGACGAATTATGACAGTAAAAAGAATTTCTTTGATACTTCTGCCGTTGAAGCGGTAATAGAACTTGTTTTGCAAAGTAATCCAAATGCAATTATGGTTATTAAATCCACAATTCCGGTTGGTTACACAGCTTATGTGCGCAAGAAATATAATTGCAGCAACATAATCTTCAGCCCTGAATTTCTTCGTGAATCAAAGGCACTTTATGATAATCTTTATCCGTCAAGAATAATTGTCGGCACAGATATGGAAGATGAGCGGCTTGTTAAGGCGGCAAATTCCTTTGCCGATTTGCTTAAAGAAGGTGCAATTAAGGAAGATATAGACACTCTGATTATGGGCTTCACGGAGGCCGAGGCTGTTAAGCTTTTTGCAAACACATATCTTGCACTCAGGGTTTCTTATTTCAACGAGCTTGACACATATGCGGAAATGAAGGGCTTAAATACAAAGCAAATTATTGACGGCGTTTGCCTTGATCCGCGAATCGGCACTCACTATAATAACCCATCATTCGGATACGGCGGCTATTGCCTGCCGAAGGACACAAAGCAATTGCTTGCAAATTACGAGGATGTGCCTCAAAATATGATGTCTGCCATTGTTGAAAGCAACAAAACAAGAAAAGATTTCATTGCAGACAGAGTTTTGCAAATGGCAGGATATTACAGCTATGATGATGATAATACATATGATTCGTCAATGGAAAAGAATGTAACCATCGGCGTTTTTCGCCTTACAATGAAGTCTAATTCCGATAATTTCAGGCAGTCTTCAATTCAGGGAGTTATGAAGCGTATTAAGGCAAAAGGCGCAAAAGTAATTATTTTTGAGCCAACTCTTGAAAACGGCGCCACATTCTTTGGCAGCGAAGTTGTAAACGACCTTGATAAATTTAAATGCGAAAGTGATGCGATAATTGCAAACCGCTATGATTCGTGCCTTGATGATGTTCAAAGCAAGGTTTACACTCGTGATTTGTTTGGCAGAGACTGATTTTTAAATCAAATCATTTTTAAAAATATAATCTTAAAGCAAAAACCGCCTTGCATATGCAGGGCGGTTTTCTTATCGCATTTTATAACATTCAGCGTAATGTTCCTTTTGAACGGAGTTTTTTTTCAATTTTTAATGCCGTTGGCGTTATGGCAAGCCCGGCCTGTGAGGTTTCTCTGAGGCATGCCGGCAGGGAACAGCCTATTTGGAACATTGCATCTATAACTTCATCTGCCGGAATAACGCTTTTGATTCCGGCAAGTGCCATTTGAGCGGCAGTAACGGCATTGGATGCGCCGAGTGCGTTTCTCTTAATGCATGGCACTTCAACAAGCCCGGCAACAGGATCGCAAACCAAGCCCAGCATATTTTTAAGCGCAATGGCGGCAGCGTTTGAAATGCATTCCGCATTTCCGCCTTCAAGATAAGCAATTCCTGCTGCTGCCATCGCTGCCGCAGTGCCGATTTCAGCCTGGCAGCCGCCCTGCGCACCGCTTATTGAGGCATTTTCCGCCACTATTTCGCCAATTCCCGAGGCGGTGAAAAGCGCTTTAACAATGGCATCTTCACTTGCATTGAAGCACTGCTCGTATGCAATGAAAACGGCGGGAATTATTCCGCAGCTTCCGGCAGTCGGTGCCGCAACAATTCGTTTCATGCAAGCGTTGCTTTCAGCTGTTTTAACAGCATATTCTATCACCAGCGAAAGAAAATCACCAAGCAATTTGTTGCCGTTTTTGTTGTATTTATGCAGAAGTTCTCCGCCTCCGCCGGCCATTTTTCCTGCGGAAACGGCAGATTTATCATATTCATTTACGGTGGCTTTCATGATGTGATACATTTGGCGCATTTCCTCAAAAACAGCGTTTGGCGTGGAAAGTGCCTCCTGTGTTTGTTCGTCCGAAACAACCTGCCAAAATTCGCAGCCGGTGCTTTTGCAAATGTTTAAAATATCTTTAATTGAATGATATGGCATATTCTGCTCCTTAGATAAGAATTTTTTGTTACTTTTAGAAACGGCAAATTCGTGCCGTTAATTTTCAAGGCTCAGGTAAGAAACCTTAACTATGCCGTTGATATCTGCTATTTCTTTAATTGTTTTTTCGGGAATTTCTTGATCACATTCCGCAATAAGCACGGAGTTTTTTCCTCGTGACGCTCTGTAAAGATGCATTTGTGCAATATTTAAGTTTGCACTGTAAAGCACGGCGGAAACCTTTGCCACCATTCCGGGCACATCCATATTGCTTGCAATCAGCGTTGGGTAATCACCGGAAATGTTCGCGGGCAGCCCGTCTATTTGAGCAATGTTTATAATGGAACCGCCTATTGATTCGCCGATTATTTCAAGCTTTTTTCCGCTTTTTCCCTCAAGCTTAAGTAAAACGGAATTCGGGTGGGCTTCTTTAAGCTTGGCCTCACCCACGGTAAATTTAAGTCCGTTTTCGTTTGCGATTTCAAAGGAATCCGGAATGCGGGCATCATCCGGCTTCATTCCAAGCAAGCCTGCAATCAGTGCCTGCGGAGTGCCGTGGCCTTTTCCCGTCAGTAAAAATGAACCGTAAAGTCCAATGTCTGCATTTATGATTTTTTCGCCCATCAGTTTTCCGCAAATATATCCGATTCTTACGGCGCCTGCCGTGTGTGAACTTGAAGGCCCAACCATTGCGGGACCCAATATTTCAAAAACATTCATATAATTCCTCCAAACAAAAAACAACGGAGCTGAAAGCACCGTTGCCCTTTACTATAATAATATATCTTTTGCTGATTTTCAATAGCGAATGCAAAGCTTCATCAATTCATGTGATAAAGTGTTTTTGCCGTTAAAAACAATGCGGAAAAATTCGCTTGCTTTAAATCTGCAGCTGTTTGCCGAGTATTTCGATTTCATTGCCGCAAACGCAAACAGCTTGCCTGTTTGTTATCGGCAAAAGCTTTAAATCATTTGAATGCTTTTCGGCTATCATGCGTGAAGCTCTTATGAAAGGAAAACTGTTCATATGCGGCAGTGTGTAAAAATCAACCAAACCAAGCGCCGAACAATTTTTTAAATTCGGAGCTGCGTCTCTTTTGTCCATATCTTCAATATAATCAATGCATGGCGCTGCAACAACCGCCCCTGCAGATTCGCCGATATATGCCTTGCCAAGCAGCACTTGTTTTTTTATAAGCTTGTCTGCACCGCTTCTTTTCAGCTCTTGTAAAAGATAAAAAGTGTTTCCGCCGCCGATATAAATAATATCCGAATTTTGCAGCTTTGCAGAAATTTCATTGCTGCCGGCTGCCGAAATATCAAGCAAGCAAATGTTAAGCCCAAGCTTTTCAAGAACACGGCGTTGTTTTCTTATATAGATTGAGTTGCCTCCTTCGGCTTTTGCGGCCGTTGGTATTAAAACTGCGCTTTTGCCTTTTGTGCTGCCGTAAAAGCGGGTGAAATCTTTTGCCGTTTTTGCAAAAACAGAGGTTAAAAACAGTTTTTTCATTTTTTCACCTTTTTATTCTTTTAAAAATTAAAATTATTTGCGGGTTCCGTCGTCATTAAATGTTTTTTTTAATGCATTTTCCGTTGGAAAAATTGTTGCAATCAAAGCAATACATTGAACTGTTAAAGTAATTGTTCCGGCAATTGCTGTTACTTTTTCGCTTGAATTATAAATTAAAATAAATGCGATAACAGACGGAATAAGCATAATCCATCCAACCTTTTGCCAAAGCTTGCCGCAATAGTTATGTGCAAATTTCCAAGTGTCTGCATTTTTCATTGAGCGAGCAGTTCTGTATCCGAAAAAAGTGTTGATGTCTTTTGGGCAATGCTTTTGCATCATATTTCCGCCGATAATCATAATGGCGGGCGTTATCAAACCGCATATCATCATTGTTAGCCAAAACTGCATGAATTTCTCCTTAAAATTGATTATCATTTTGATTTTATCGTTTTGAAATTGCTAAGCGGGCACGGCGTTGAAGCTTCCGGGGAATTTAGGCTCGCTTTGTGCCGAATTATTTTTTTGCAATAAAAAATAAATGCGGCATTTTTAAAATGACGGAAGAATCCGCCTGTATGGGAAAAACTGATTTTACCAAATCAAGAAGTTCATCAGTGAATTCCAATCACTCATGTTTCAAAGCCTCTTGTGTTTTATTCTTTAAGTTTATTATATCACCGCATAAGCTCTAAAACAACAAAAAGCCTGTTGCAATTTAATAATTGCAACAGGCTTATGGCGGAGACGGTGGGATTCGAACCCACGTCCCTCAGGGGGCATCATGATTTCGAGTCATGTCCGTTATGACCACTTCGATACGTCTCCGTGCGGTATAAAGATTGTATATCAAAAGTGGGCATTTGTCAATGATTTTATGTTGAAATGCTTTGTGCGATATGATAAAATTTATCTTATAACAACAAACTACGGCAAACTATAATTAACGGAGGCAAAAATATGATTGCTATTGTGGATTACGGCGCCGGAAATCTTATGAGCGTAAAAAAAGCGCTTGATTTCATAGGCGAGCAGTCCGTTATAACTTCGGATTGCAAGGTGATCGAGTCGGCAGAACGAGTGATTTTGCCGGGAGTAGGCTCATTTGGCGATGCCATGGATTCAATGAGGAAAAAGGGGCTTAATAAAACGGTTGAGCATGCGGCGCTTTCCGGTAAGCCTTTTTTGGGTATATGCCTTGGCTTGCAGCTGCTTTTTAAAAGCAGCCAAGAAAGCCCCGGCGCAAACGGCTTGGGAATTCTTTCGGGAAACATTTCTTTAATTCCGGGCAATGCGCAGTTGAAGGTGCCCCATGTTGGCTGGAATTCTGTTGAAACAAAGCCTCAAAGCAGGCTTTTTGCAGGCATTCCGAGCGGCAGCTATTTCTATTTTGTTCATTCTTATTATTTAAACGGAGCAGACAGTGCTGTTGTGGCAGGTAAAACAAATTACGGAGTTGAAATAGAGTGTGCCATTGAAAAAGAAAATCTTTTTGCAACGCAGTTTCACCCCGAAAAAAGCGGAGAAATCGGCTTGCAGTTGCTTAAAAATTTTGCAAAGGCGGAGGTTTAAATTATGTATGCTAAAAGAATTATACCTTGCCTTGATGTGAAAAACGGCAGGGTTGTTAAGGGTGTTTCTTTTGTTAATCTGCGTGATGCGGGCGATCCTGTTGAGTGTGCGGCCGCTTATGACAAAGCCGGTGCCGACGAACTTGTGTTGCTTGATATAACTGCCACACACGAAGGCAGAAGCACAATGATAGACATTGTTGAGCGTGTTGCAAACAGCGTTTTTATTCCGTTTACGGTTGGCGGCGGAATTAAAACCGTTGATGATTTTAAAGAGCTTTTAAGAGCCGGTGCAGATAAGATTTCCGTAAATTCGGCGGCGGTGCGAAATCCTGATCTTATAAATGAAGCTGCATATAAATTCGGAAGCCAATGTGTTGTTTGCGCTATTGATGCTAAAAGGAACGGCGCAGGCTGGGAGGTTTATCTGAACGGCGGCAGAATTCCAACGGGCATTGATGCCGTTGAATGGGCAAAGGATGCTTATAAACGAGGTGCGGGTGAAATTTTGCTTACGTCTATGGATTGTGACGGGCAAAAAAAAGGCTACGACAATGAATTAAACCGTGCTGTTTCAGAAAGTGTGGGAATTCCTGTTATTGCATCGGGCGGTGCCGGCGCAAAAGAACATTTTTATGATGCATTTACATACGGCAAAGCAGATGCCGTGCTTGCGGCAAGTCTTTTCCATTTTAACGAATTGCCTGTTCCGGAGTTGAAAAAATACCTTAAAGAAATGAATATTCCCGTAAGGCTTTAATTATTTGCCAACCGAATTATATTTAATACGGTTGGCTTTTTTTGATTGAAACTCATTTGGGATAATGTTATAATAAACTATATATTTAAAATTATTAAAAGCGTTAATTATCGGCTGTGTTCGGGCATTTAAAAATGGCTGAAATAAAGCCGGCAAACAGCTCTGATTACTTGTGCGGAGCGAAAAACGATAAATTATAATTTCGGCGAAAGGTTATAAAAAATGGCAAAGGAAAATAAAAACCCAAAATTTGTTGAGAATGATAATATAGTTATCGGCAGAAATGCTGTGGCAGAACTGCTTAAAAGCGGAAGAGAAATTGAAAATATCATAATTGCAAAGGGCAGCAGAGAGGGCTCTGTAAACAAAATCGTTGCAATGGCTCGTGAAAAAGGCATTGTAATTAAGGAAGCTGATTCACGCAAGCTGGATTTCATGTGCGGCGGTGCAAATCATCAGGGCGTTGTGGCAAACGTGCCGGCCCATGAATACAGCAGCGTTGATGAAATTCTTGCACTTGCCGAAGAAAAAGGTGAGGCTCCTTTTATTATCATATGTGATGAGATTGAGGACAGCCGCAATCTCGGTGCGATTATCAGAACGGCAGAGGCTTGCGGAGTGCACGGTGTAATAATTCCAAAACGCAGAAATGCCGGGCTCAATTTCATTGTTGCAAAAACTGCCTGCGGTGCGCTTGAATATGTTAAGGTGGCAAGGGTTTCAAATCTTGCTTCAACCATTGATGATTTAAAAAAGAAAAATATTTGGGTTTATGCTGCAGATATGGATGGCCAACCGTGGTGCAAAACAGATTTTTCCGGCGGTGCGGCTCTTGTTATCGGCAGTGAGGGCAAGGGTGTCGGCAGGCTTGTTAAAGAAAAATGCGATGTAACCGTTTCTCTTCCTATGAGAGGCAATGTAAACAGCCTTAATGCATCTGTTGCGGCATCTGTTATTATGTATGAAATCGCCAAGCAAAGACTTGGCTTGTGATGAGTGGTTTAAATGAGTGAAAACAGAGATCTTTCTATTGAAGAAATATTAAAAGAAGCAGAGGCGGTGCTTAAAAGCATTGATAAAAAATCTGCTTTGGCAAAGGAGGAAATCAAAAATGTTGATGAACCTCTTGAGCCGGAGACTGTAAAAACCTTTATTCCGAAATCTGAAAACAACACCGGGCGCGGCAATTCCGATGCGGCTGTTAAGCCATATGTGCCGGGCAAAGCAAAGCCAAGGCAGCAGGAACCGGCAGAAGGGAAAACCGCCGTTGTGCCAAGCCTTGACAAGCAGAAAACGGCAAAGGTGCCCGCAACGGATAAAACGGCGGTTGTGCCGATTAAAAAAGCTGAGGCAAAAAAGTTTTTCAAAAGCTATTCTTCAGATGCGGAATACGGCTCTGCTCCTCCGAAAATCATTGAAAAGGCAGCCACCATAAAAAGCCGTTCAAGATTTGATAAAACTCTTGATTTACAGGAGATACCAACAATTCTTGCGGTTGAAGAACTTGATAAAACACGAGTTATGCTTTCGAAAGACAGGGATAACAAATCGCAGTTTATTGCCGAAAATGAAGAATATGACAACTCGGATCAAATCAGAATGACGGGTTTTGATGACGAAGTTGACGAAGTGCCGGTTATAGATGAAGAACTTGCAGAGGAACAGCTTCGCCGCAGGCGAGAGGAAAAGGTAAACAAGTTTAGATTGTTTACTCCGGAAGAATTTGAGGGCGACGATAAAAGCCGAGCAAAAAAAATAAAATTTGATGATTACAGAAAAAGCAGTGAGCGCACGGAAACGCTTGAAAGCCTTTTCAAGCTTAAAACAAAAATTCAACTGCGAATTTCATTTACGATTGTTTTCGGATTACTTTTGCTTTTTCTAACCGTTCTTAAAAACACGGCATATTTGCCGCCGTTTTTAAATAATGATTTTAACTATTATTTAACGGCAATCATAATTTATGCAGCCGTAATGATAACAAATATAGGCTCGCTATTGCGCGGCTTTAATTTCAAAAAGGGAATAAATTTTTATTTTCCGATAACACTTGCCTCTGTGATTGCAATGGCAAACACGGCAGCACTTTTGGCAAATCCCGATTTGGTTTATGACGGAGGCACGCTTTTTTCGCCGGCGGCGGCTTTTGCTTTGATTATAGCCGAGATGGGCAGGCGTGAAACCGTTGTGAGGGTTATTGATAATTTTGAATTTTTAACCGGCAGAGGGGATAAATCAACCGTTGAGGATATTGTGAACGAAGTGGATGCAAGAATAATCTCAAAAAATATGCTTGACGGAGAGCCTTATTTAAAATACAGTGTTAAAACCGATTTTCCCACAAGCTTTTTGGAAATTTCATTTGCATATGAGCCTGCGGATAAAATCACAAAGGTGATTTCACCTGTTTTTATATGCATAAATTTGATTATGTTTGCAGTTATGGGAATCGTTAAACATAATTGGAACGAAGCATTTAATCTGCTAACGGCGGGTGTTATTATTTCGTGCCCTGCAATAACTTTGTTTGCCTCTAATTATGCGCTTTTGCAGATTTCCAAATCGCTTTCAAAAAAAGGAGCAATGGTATGCGGCTTTGAGGGCGCACATTATGTTCATAATTCAAATGCGCTTGTTATGGAAGCAGCAGATCTATTCAGCTCTCGCTCTTGCAATTTGCACGGCATTAAAACCTTTAACGGGGCAAAAATTGATGATGCCATATTGCAAACGGCCGCTGTTGTTATGCAAATAAAGAGCCCGCTTGCAAATGTTTTTGATGATGTAATTATAGGCAAGCAATCTATATTGCCGCAGGCAGAGGATATTGTGTATGAAGACAAAATGGGAACCTCCGCATGGATATATCAAAAGAAAGTTCTTGTAGGCAATCGTGATTTGCTTATTCGCCACGGGGTAACAGTGCCGAAAGAGGATTATGAAAGAAAATATACTCGCAAGGGCAGAAAGGCACTTTATCTTGCCGTTGCAGGCAAGGTTATGGCAATGTTTATAGTTAGCTATGAGGCAGATCCGTCACTTAAAAAGTTGCTTAAAAAGCTTGAGCGCAGCGGCATAACCATCATTTTGCGCAGCTGTGATCCTTATATCAACGAAGAAAGCCTTAAAAATATTTTTGATGTTCCTGAGGGCTTTATAAGAGTTATGACGGCATCAAACGGCCGCAGCTTTGAAAAATACAGCGGTGCAGTTGCCGAAAAAAGCCCGGCGTATTCCGTTCACAACGGCACGGCAGAGGCCTTTATAGCATCTGTTTTGGGCGCCGATAATCTTGTGGGCACGGAAAAAACAATTTCTGCGCTTTGTACCTTTGGATGTGCAATCGGCTTTGGTGTTGCGGGGCTTCTTGGCTTTTCCGGCGGTATGAGCCAGCTAACGGCTGTTAATGTTATTATTTTCCAAGCTGTTTGGAGTATATTTGTGCTTTTAGTTACAAAAATTAGAAAAAACGGCGTTTAATTTGCTTCGCCGCAATATTTTAAGGAGTGCTTTATATGAAAAAGTTAGAGGGAACAAAAACTCAGGCCAATCTTATGGCAGCATTTGCAGGTGAAAGCCAGGCGCATACCAAATATCAATATTATGCATCAAAGGCTAAAAAAGACGGTTATAATCAAATAGCGGCTATTTTCACAGAAACTGCAATGAATGAAAAAGAGCACGCAAAAATTTGGTTTAAGCTGTTGCACGGCAATTCTGTTCCCGGCACGGCGGTTAATTTGCAGGATGCCGCAAACGGCGAGAATTATGAGTGGACCGATATGTATGCCGCCTTTGCCAAGGATGCAAGGGAAGAGGGCTTTGATGATATTGCTTATCTTTTTGAAGAGGTTGGCAAAATCGAAAAAGAGCATGAAGAAAGATATCTTAAATTGCTGAAAAATGTGCAAAACGGAATTGTTTTCAGCCGTGATGAAGATAAGATTTGGAAATGCTCAAACTGCGGCCATATTGTTATAGGAAAGGCTGCACCTGAGGTTTGCCCCGTTTGCGCTCATCCGCAGGCATATTTTGAAATCAAGGCAGAAAATTATTGATTAAAATGCATCGCCCGCCGGTTGCCGTCGGGCGAATCATTTCGGCGAAGGGTTGGTGTAAGCAGATATGTTTTATCAGTTTTCGGATGATGTAACAACGGTTGAAACAGATCAAATAGACAATCATTATGTTACTGCGGGATATGTTACAGTTTCGGAATTTGAACGCATTTATTCGCAATTCGGTTTTGCTGCCGCAACTGCCGAAATGCTGAAATCGGATAATTTTTATTATCACTCCCGTTTCGGAGCAGAGGTTTTTGATGACTACTGCTTCACGAAAATTGCGGTAATAAATCCTGATGATGTAAACGGCGAGCGTGATTCCGTTGCGCTTTTTATCAAAAAAAATTTGTTGATAGTTGTTGATGTGCATGATAAGGATTGCTCCACACGGGATAAATTTATGGAATGCCTGGGCAGATATTCGCCGATTAACATAACGCTTGAAAAGCTGATATATGCTTTTTTGGATTGCCTAACAAGCAGCGATTCAAACACAATTGAGGATATGGGCTATGAAATAACTCAGCTTGAGGAACTTGTGCTTCACGACAGAGTGGGCGGCAATTTTAATTTGCAGCTTTTGCATATGAAAAAAGAATTGCTCACTATGCGAAATTATTATGAGCAGCTGATTGATATAGGCGATGCGCTTGAGGACAACGAAAATGAAATTTTCGACGACAATTATTTGCGCTACATTTCAAACTTCACAAAAAAAACAATCCGCCTGCGTGATGATATTGACATGCTGAGCGGATCTGTGGTGCATCTTCAGGATGCATACCAATCTTATATAGACATAAAATCAAACCGAACGATGCAAATATTCACAGTTGTTACGGCAATATTTTTTCCGCTCACGGTTATAGTGGGCTGGTACGGAATGAATTTTCGCAACATGCCGGAGCTTTATTGGAAGCACGGATACTTATTTGTGATTTTGCTTTCGATAACGGTTGTTACGGTGCTTGCCGTTATATTTAAAAAGAAAAAGTGGATAGGCAAATGAATTGCCTGTTCGGAGGAACAAAATGAACATAAACGAAATTCTTTCCGCAGAATTTAAATTAAAGCAGTGGCAGATTGATAATACTGTGCAGCTTATTGATGATGCAAACACAATTCCATTTATTGCAAGATACAGAAAGGAAGCAACCGGCTCGCTTGATGATCAGCTGCTCAGGCAAATTTATGATCGCTTGCAATATCTTCGCTCTTTGCAGGAACAAAGAGAAAAGGTTTGCGCTTCAATAGAAGAGCAGGGCGCAATGACAGAGGAAATTGCAGCGGCTCTTTCAAATGCAAAAACCTTAACGGAAATTGAGGATATCTACCGCCCCTACAGGCCAAAACGCAAAACAAGAGCATCTGTGGCAAAGGCAAAAGGGCTTGAGCCGCTTGCGGCAAAAATATATGAGCAAATTCAGGGGTTTGCACCGCTTGAATATGCAAATGAATTTTTAAATGCTGAGGTGCCGGATTGTGAAGCCGCAATTCAGGGTGCAAAGGATATTATTGCAGAAATGATTTCTGATGATCCGGCAGGAAGAAAGCAGCTGCGATATGTTTGCCGTGCACATGGCGACATTGTTTCTAAGGGTGCAAAAGATGACTTGGGCGTTTATGAGGCATACGGCGATTATCGAGAGCCCGTTTCAAAGGTTGCAAATCACAGAATTCTTGCCATAAACAGGGGCGAAAAAGAAGGGTTTCTTAAAGTGTCGCTTGAGCTTGATAAAACAAGCGGACTGAGCGTGCTCACGGGGCTTCACGTTAAAAATGCTTCTGCAAGCTCAGATTTGGTTCGCAATGCGGCAGATGATGCTTATTCACGCCTGATTTTTCCAAGCATTGAAAGGGAAATCAGAAATGAACTAACCGATCGTGCCTGCGAGGATTCCATAAAGGTTTTTTCAAAAAACACTGCTCAGCTTTTGATGCAGCCGCCTGTGAAAGGAAAGGTTACAATCGGGCTTGATCCCGGTTATCGCACCGGTTGCAAGGTTGCCGTTGTTGATGAAAACGGCAAGGTGCTTGATACGGGTGTTATCTATTGTGCTCCGCCGCACAACAAAACGGAAGAGGCAAAAAGAATAATAAAAAATTTCGTAAAGAAATATGATGTTAAAATGTTTGCAATAGGAAACGGCACTGCATCACATGAAACAGAGGTTTTTGCCGCAGACGTTATAAAAGAGCTTGATTGCGGCATTGTTTATATGGTTGTCAGCGAGGCCGGAGCATCCGTTTATTCCGCATCAAAGCTTGCCGCAGAGGAATTTCCGGAATATGATGTTTCTTTGCGCTCGGCGGTTTCCATAGCAAGGCGCTTGCAGGATCCGCTTGCAGAACTTGTTAAAATAGACCCAAAAGCAATCGGCGTCGGTCAATATCAGCACGATATGCCGCAAAAAGAACTTTCAGAGGCACTGGACGGTGTTGTTGAAGATTGCGTAAACTCCGTTGGTGTGGATTTAAATACGGCTTCTCCGTCGCTTTTGCTGCGTGTTTCGGGCGTTTCATCCGCAATCGCAAAGAATATAGCGGCTTACAGAGAAGAAAACGGCACATTTACTTCTCGCTCGCAATTGAAAAAAGTGCCTAAGCTTGGCCCAAAAGCATTTGAGCAATGTGCCGGCTTTTTAAGAATATCAGAATCCAAAGAAGTGCTTGATAACACGGCAGTGCATCCGGAATCTTATCCTGCGGCAAAGCAACTGCTCAAAATTTGCGGTGTTTCCGAAAGCGATGTTCGCAGCGGAAATATTTCTGCAATCAAAGCAGCGGTTAAAACACAGGGCACAAGCGCTCTTGCCGCTCGGCTTGATATAGGTGAGCCGACCCTTAATGATATTGTTTCTGAGTTTGGCAAGCCCGGCAGAGATCCTCGTGAAGAATTGCCTCAGCCTATGCTCAGAACAGATGTTATGGGTATTGAGGATTTGAAAGAGGGCATGGAGCTTAAAGGCACGGTGCGCAATGTTATTGATTTCGGTGCGTTCGTTGATGTGGGCGTGCATCAGGACGGGCTTGTGCATATTTCGCAAATAACAAATCGCTATATAAAGCATCCATCCGATGTGCTCAAGGTGGGCGATATAGTCACCGTTTGGGTGCTTGGGGTTGATGTTGCAAAAAAACGCATTTCACTCACAATGAAAAAGCCAAAAGAAAAGGGAGAATAAATAAAACCGCAGATTTCGCCAACGCCTAATCTGCGGTTTTCAGTTTGTTCTGTTCTTAAATATTTTGCGCAATAAATTTTTATGTTTAAATTTAGGGCTTTTCGTAATCGGTTTCGGAAAAGGCTCGTTTAAAAACCACGGTAGTTCAATGCCTTCAACGGAAATTGTAAAATATTCACCGTGCTGACCGTTGGGGCTGACAAAGCCGTCGGTTACAATTATTTTCAAAGGCAAATTATCATAAATTTCAATTTCGTTTTGCCCTGCCTTTTCTATGCTCCCGCAGACTGTGTAATCAATATTCATATAGTTTATTTCGCTATCCGTTTCAATACTGATTATTTCATCGGGCTTTGAAATATCAATTCCGAAATCGCTTAAAAAATCGCTCAATTTCGGGAATTTGTTTCTGATTTGCGCATAGTAATTGCGGCAGCAAGAGCAGCCACACAATGAATTTGTTTTATAATATTCTCTTGTTTTTTCTATATCTGCCGCGAAAGTATAATCTTCTTTTTTTATTGTTTCCATATGCTTATTTTATCGGTTTGATTGAAATACTGTAATAAAAACACAAGGCACTTCCGTTTGGAGGCGCCTTGCATTTTGTTATATGCTTATTTCAGCAAGGATTTATACATTTTTATGTATTCATTTGCCGATTTGCCCCAGCTCATATCGCAGCGCAAAGCACGCTCAACAAGAGTTGGCCAGTATTCTTTGTTGTTATATGCATCAACGGCTCTGTAAATTGCACCCAGCATATCATAAGCATCATAAGATTTAAATGTAAAGCCGTTTCCTTGGCCGTCGCCGCTGTCTGTAACAGAGTCTTTAAGTCCGCCTGTTTCACGAACTATTGGCAGTGTGCCATAGCGCAATGCAACCATTTGCGAAAGTCCGCAAGGCTCGCTCTTGCTTGGCATCAGGAATAAATCGGCACCGGCATAAATCTTTCTTGCCAAATCCGGCACAAAGCCAAGGCGCAAGCCGACTTTATCGGGATATTTATCGTGCAGCTCTCTGAAATAGCTTTCATATTGCCATTCGCCGGATCCCAGCACAACATATTGAATATCTCTTTCCCAAAGGCTTTTTTCAAGCACCTCACGCATAAGGTCTACTCCCTTGTGGCCAACAAGCCTTGTTACTATGCCAACAAGCGGAGTATCGGGCTTAACGGCAAGCCCCATCATTTTTTGAAGCTCTGTTTTGTTAACAGACTTTGCGGAAAAATCATCTGCATTGTAGTTTTTCCAAAGTGATTTGTCTGTTGCAGGGTCATAGCTTACTGTATCAATTCCGTTAAGTATGCCGCAAAGCTTCCATGAGCGTTGGTTAAGAATTGGGTCAAGCCCGTATGAATACCAAGGATCAAGAATTTCCTTTGCATATGTTGGCGAAACGGTTGTAACCTTGTTTGCGCATTCAATGCCTGCCTTAAGGAAATTAACAAGCCCGTCATACTGAATAAGGTCGTAATGCTCAGGCCCTATTCCAAGCACATCCTCAAGCAACTCGTTGCCGTATTTGCCCTGATATTGAATATTGTGAATCGTGAAAACTGTTTTGATGTTTTCAAATCCCATTCTGTTTGCATAATAGCAACTGTAATAAAGCGGAGTAAGCGCAGTTTGCCAATCGTTGCAATGGATTATATCGGGTTTCCAATCGATTGCCGGAATTATTTCAAGCACAGCTCTTGCAAAGAAAGCAAATCTTTCGGCATCGTCATAATGGCCGTAAATTCCGTCTCTCTTAAAATAATATTGGTTATCAAGAAAATAGAAAACAACTCCGTTAAGCTTTGCCTCAAAAATTCCGCAATATTGGCGGCGCCAGCTTACGGGCACCGAAATTGAAGTGATAAAGGTGAGTTGGTCGCCGAACTTTTGCTTTATGGATTCATAAAGCGGCAAAACAACCCTGCAGCCAATAAGCCTTTTGCGAAGCGCAATCGGCAGTGAGCCTGCAACATCGCCGAGCCCGCCGGATGCCATCCAAGGATTTGCCTCAGAAGCAGCAAATAAAACTTTCATAAATAATTTACCTCCAAAGCGTTAAATTCGTGTGCCTTTAGTTAAGGTCACAGGAAATGTAGGAGCACCTGAAAGCTCCACACCGCTTTTAATTTGCACATTTTTATCTGATATTACATAATTCAAATTTGAATTTTCGCCGATAACAGTGTCTTGCATAAGAATTGAATTTTTAACAACTGCGCCTTTTGCGATTTTTGCGCCTTTGAAAATAATGCAGTTTTCAACAGTGCCGTCAATAATGCAACCGTCTGCCACAAGTGAATTCTTTGTGCTTGATTCGGGGCCGTAAAGAGTGGGCATATCGTCTCTCTCTTTAGTGTAAACGGGAAAATCCTTGCTGAAAAGCTTGTGCCTGCTCTCGTCTTTAAGAAGCTTCATTGAAACATCATAATAAGCCTGCACTGAGGAAACCGTGCCGATAAACGAATCGGTTGCATCGTATGCCCTTATATCAAGATCGTTTACATTTGCCATAAGCACGTTCTTTTGGAATGAAATCCTGTTTTTTGAATGAGCTTGTGTGATAAGATTTTCAAGCAAATACTTTTTCATAATAACGATGTTTACACTGTGGTAAATATCGCCGCCGTCTGTGCGGTCAAGGCTCATTTCGGTGATTCTGCCGTTTTCATCAACCTTGTCAAAGCAAAGTATTGAGCCGATTTTATCCGGCATAGGGGCTTTAACGCCCACAACGGTAATGTCTGCACCGGATTTTTCATGTGTGTCAAACAGCTTTTCGTAATCAAGCGAAAGCACATTATTGCAATCGCACATAACAACATATGATTGGTTGCTTTGTTCCAAAAAGCCCATGTTTCCGAAAATAGCATCAATTCTGTTGCCCCACATTGTGGCAGAGCCAACGTTAAAAGGCGGCAAAATGAAAAGGCCGTCATTCTTTCTGTTTAAATCCCAAGGCTTACCCGTGCCCACATGATCCATAAGCGATTGGAAGTTTGCATTTGTGATAACGCCGATTTTAGTTACGCCGCTTTCAACCATATTTGAAAGCGGAAAATCTATGAGTCTGTATCTGGAACAAAACGGAACAGAGCCCATTGTTCTGGAGGCAGTCAGGCTGTCCAGCGTGCCCTCGTGAATATTGGCAAATATCATGCCTAAAACTTTTTTGCCGTTCATTCGGAAACCTCCTCATTTGAATTTATCATTCTGCCCGGTTCAATATGTGTGCCGCTTTTTATTGTGGCGCCTGCGCCGATAACCGCGATGCCCCAATCCTCTGGCTTGGTGAGCAATTCGGGAATTTCGCCAACCTTTGCATCTTCTTCAATAACGGCATTTTCCGCAATTATTGAATAGTAAACCTTTGCGCCTTTTTTTATAACGGCACCGGGCATGATTACACTGTAGCGCACATCGGCATCCGCTTCAATCGTTACATTGCTTGAAACAACGCTGTAATCAACATTGCCGTCTATCTCGCAGCCCTCTGAAACGGATGAGTTTTCAACCTTTGCATTATTGCCTATGTAGTGCGGTGGGCTCGCAGGAGTTTTACTGTATATTTTCCAGCCGGGATCGCTTAAATCAAGATCAACATTCGGGTTGATAATATCAAGATTTGCTTCCCAAAGGGAATCTATAGTGCCAACATCTTTCCAATATCCGGCAAACGGAAATGCAAACATACGCTCGCCGGCATCAAGCATCATCGGAATAATGTTTTTGCCGAAATCGTTTGAGGAATCCGGGTTGTTTTCATCTGCAACAAGGTATTTTCTTAACTTGTCCCAGCTAAACACATAAACGCCCATGGATGCTTTGTTTGATTTTGGCTCTGCGGGCTTTTCTGCAAATTCATAAATTTTATTTGCTTCATCTGTTGCAAGAATGCCAAAGCGTGATGCTTCTTCCCACGGCACCTCAAGCACTGCAATTGTGCATGCGGCGTTGTTTTTTTCATGAAAATCAATCATGTTTGCATAATTCATTTTATAGATATGATCGCCTGAAAGCACAACAACATATTCCGGATTGTATTTTTCAATAAAGTTAATATTTTGATAAATGGCGTTTGCAGTGCCTTTATACCATTCTTTGCTGCCCATGGCTTCATAGGGCGAAAGCACATGAACGCCTCCGTTTTGTCTGTCTAAGTCCCAAGGCTGCCCATTGCCTATGTAATCGTTTAATTCAAGCGGCTGATACTGAGTGAGCACGCCAACGGTGTATATGCCGCTGTTTACGCAGTTTGAAAGCGGGAAATCGATAATTCGATAATTGCCGCCGTAAGGAACTGCGGGTTTGGCAATGTTTTTTGTAAGCACGCCGAGCCTGCTGCCCTGGCCGCCTGCAAGAAGCATTGCAACAACATTTGTTTTATGCGCCATAAATAATATTCCTCCTATTTATACTTTTTCAATAAATATTGCATTAAGGCCACCAAGCTTAATTCCGATGCTTTGGTCAAAGCCGTGCATCGGCTTTTTGGCATTTGCCTTGTATGTGCCGGAAAGTCTTTGCTTTTTGCCGCCGTATTTTTTCAGCGATGAATCAAACACAACCTTGTATGTTGCGTTCTCGGGCACGCCGATTCTGTATTCGCTGTGTTCGTTGGGAGTAAAGTTGAAAATTCCTATAAGGTCTTTTCCGCTTTTGCTCATTCTGCGGAAGGCTATTGTTGAATTTGCGCTGTCATCGCTTGAAATCCAGCTAAAGCCGTCCCAGCCGTAATCAATTTCCCACAGCTGAGGATGGTCTTTATAAAAGTGGTTAAGCTCTTTCGAAAATTCAAGCAGTTTTTTATGCTTTTCATAATCAAGCAGCAGCCAGTCAAGCCCTTCTTCAAATGCCCATTCTTTGAATTGGCCGAATTCCTGCCCCATAAACAAAAGCTTTTTTCCCGGATGCGCTGCCATATACATCAAAAACAGTCGCATTCCGTCAAACTTCATATCATAGTCGCCGGGCATTTTATTGAGCAAGCTGCCTTTTCCGTGCACCACCTCATCGTGGCTTATCGGCAAAATAAAGTTTTCCGAAAAAGCATAGAAAAAGCTAAAGGTTATGCAGTTGTGGTTGCCTTTTCTGAAAAGCGGATCCATGGAGGTGTAGCGAAGCATATCGTTCATCCAGCCCATGTTCCATTTAAAGTTGAAGCCAAGCCCGCCTATATCCGGCGGCATTGTTATCATCGGCCAAGCTGTTGATTCCTCGGCAATCATCATGATTTCAGGATGCTCTTTAAACATTGCCGTGTTAAGCTGCTTTAAAAAATCAACCGCTTCAAGGTTTTCGTTTCCACCGTTTTTGTTCGGTACCCATTCGCCGGCCTCTCTGCCGTAATCAAGGTAAAGCATAGAGGCAACTGCATCAACTCTGAGCCCGTCAAAGTGAAACACATCCGCCCAGTACATTGCAGAGGAAATCAAAAAGCTTTTAACTTCATTTCTGCCGTAATCAAAAACCCTTGTGCCCCATTCCTTATGCTCGCCCTTGCGCATATCGCTGTATTCGTAAAGCGGGCCGCCGTCAAATTCATAAAGCCCGTGTGCGTCTTTAGGAAAATGAGCAGGCACCCAATCAAGAATAACTCCTATATCGGCTTTATGGCATTCATCAACGAAAAACATTAAATCGTCCGGTGTGCCGTATCGTGATGTCGGAGCAAAATATCCGGTAACCTGGTAGCCCCATGAGCCATCAAAAGGATATTCCATAAGCGGCATCATTTCAATGTGAGTATATCCCATTTCCTTAACATAGGGGATAAGCTCTTTTGCCATTTCCCTGTATGAAAGAAAATCTCCGTTTTCTTTGCGTTTCCAAGAACCGAAATGAATTTCATAAATATTTACGGGCTTTTCAAGTATACTGCCCTTTGCCTGAGATTTTTTCCAAGGCTTGTCGTGCCATTTATAGCCGCCCAGCTCATAAATTTTTGATGCCGTTCCCGGCCTTGTTTCGCTGTGAAAACCATAGGGATCTGCTTTGTAAAGTACTCTGCCGTCTTTTGCGGAAATTGCGTATTTGTAGCAATCATATTTTTTTACGCCGTCTATCACAGCTTCCCAAATTCCGGGCGAAATCAGCTTCATTTTGTTTGAGCTTTCGCTCCAATCGTTGAAATCGCCCACAACGGAAACTTCAACTGCATCGGGTGCCCAAACTCTGAATGCAAAGCTATCCTCTTTTATCTTATGAGCACCGAAGAATTCATATGCTCTGTAATTCTCTCCTTTATTAAAAAGGTAGATAGGAAATTCGTATTCTTTTTTCAGTTTCTCCATAGGTCTCATCTCCCCGTGCATAAGCACTGTTCAATTTTGACAATTATCAGAATGGGCAAATTTACATATTTTATGCCCATGATATTAACTATCATTTTCATTGTAGCACCTTGCAAACCAATATTCAAGTGTTTTTTGGTTACTTTGTTACAAGATATTTTTGCTGAAAGCGAATAATTGTGCAAAATGTAATAAAATTGCTCGGTTTTTTGGTTAAAACGGAATAAAAGATCGTCTTTTGAATAAACATTTTGGTTAAGTGGACGGAAATTGCTGTAAACAAGATTTTTTGAGTATGTTTTCTTAGTATAATTTTGTGTGAACGATCACTCGCCTTTTTGCGTGGTTCGCATTGAAACAATTGCGCTTTTGTACTTTTGTTATGCATAAATGATAATTTAGTGCTGCCATTGCCGTGGATTTTTAATTTATTTTTCTATTGATTGCATATATATAGGTATGTTATAATAGTTAACATTAAATAATAGGCTTATAAATATGTATGTCGCAGATTTAATCGGCAATCGATTGCGGCGGTGCTCGTTTTTTGTTTGAGGTGATATGGCGTGAAGGATATAATAGTTGTTTATCCGGTTAAAGAAACCGCTATGTCCATTCGTTCTCTTATAGAAAAAAACGGTTTTCATGTTTCGTGCGTCTGTGCGCTCGGCACGTCTGCACTTGATGCTGCAAACTCGGCTGTTCAAGGTGTGGTGGTTTGCCCGTTTCTGATGAGAGACATGACTGCGGCCGAACTGGCAGAGCAGCTTCCAATCGGTTTTGATGTTATTGCTCTTTCAAAAAACGGTATTGAGCAGTATATGGGAAATCTTATAACACTTCCTTTGCCGATAAACAGAATGGAATTTGTGCGAACGGTGGCTTTGCTTGCTAACAGCAAAGCAAGCTTTACACGCAGGGCGGAAAAGGATAGCGAATACATATCAAAAGCAAAGCAGGCACTTATGAGCATTAAGGGCATGAGCGAAATGCAGGCTCATAAGTTTTTGCAAAGTGAAAGCATGTGCAGCGGCAAAAAAATATCTGCTGTTGCAATGGATATATTAGACAGGCTTGCTTAGCGGAGGGTAAATATTACAGTCTGCTCATGCCACGGCAAAGCAAACTTCAAAAGCTTTGTGCCGAGGCAAGCCGGAAAGGATAGGGCTTATGAAGTTTACTAAAATGCACGGCTGCGGCAACGATTATATATATGTTGATTTGTTTACGGAAAAAGTAAAAAATCAATCGGATGCCGCAATAAAACTTTCTGACAGGCATTTCGGAATCGGCGGCGACGGTGTTATTTACATTCAAAAAGGCACAATTGCCGATTTTGAAATGGTTATGTATAATGCAGACGGCTCTCGCGGCGCAATGTGCGGAAACGGCATTCGCTGCGTTGCAAGATATGTTTATGATAAACATTATACCGATAAAAAGGAATTTACAATCGAATCAATGGGCAAGGTAAAATATATAACTCTTTCCCTTGATAAAAACGGCGACGTTGCATTTATAAAGGTTGATATGGGTGCGCCGATCCTTACGGCTGCGGAGATTCCCGTTCTTAGCGAAGAAAGCCCTGTAATAAATAAAAGGGTGCAAATCGGCGGTGCGGATTTTGATATAACCTGTGTTTCAATGGGCAATCCTCATGCTGTGGCTTTCATAGATAGAAGTCCGCGTGATTTTGCCGTTGAAAAATACGGCCCATTGTTTGAAAAAAACAGCATGTTTCCGGATCGTGTAAACACTGAATTTGCTTATGTTATCAGCAAAAAAGAAATTGAAATGCGAGTTTGGGAAAGAGGCGCCGGCGAGACTCTTGCTTGCGGCACGGGCACCTGTGCCACGGCGGTTGCCGCAATACTTAACGGTTTGGCCGATAATGATTTAACGGTTCATCTTCTCGGCGGCGATTTAAAAATAAGCTGGAGCGGTAATGAGGCAGACAGTGTGTTTATGACCGGCCCTGCCGAATACGCTTTTACCGGCGAGATTGATTATAATTAAAAACGGAGGTTTAAAATATGAAGATTAACGACAATTTCTTAAAGCTTGAAGGCTCTTATTTGTTTTCAACGGTTGCCAGAAAGCAGCGTGAGTATCAGGAGGCTCATCCCGATAAGGAGGTTATCCGCCTTTCTATCGGCGATGTAACAAAGCCGCTTGCCCCCGCTGTTATTGAGGCTATGCATAAGGCTGTTGACGAAATGGCAAACGAGGCAACATTCAGAGGTTATCCGCCCGAGCACGGATATGATTTCCTTGTTGAAGCCATTCACAAAAATGATTATGAGGCTCGTGGCCTTGATATTTCTGAGGACGAGATTTTTGTTTCGGACGGTGCTAAATCGGATTGCGGAAACATCGGCGATATTTTCAGCCTTGATAACAAGGTTGCAATTTGCGATCCCGTATATCCCGTTTATCTTGATTCAAACATTATGAGCGGCAGAACGGATATTATCTATATGCCTTGCACTGCCGAAAACGGCTTTATGCCTCAGCTTCCGAGCGAGGTGCCGGATATTATTTATCTTTGCTTCCCAAATAATCCCATCGGCGTTGCCGCAAGCAAGGATCAGCTTAAGGTTTGGGTTGATTATGCCATTGAGCACGGTGCGGTTATTCTTTATGATTCTGCTTATGAGGCTTTTGTTACGGACGGCTCCGTTAGGTCGATTTATGAGGTTGAAGGCGCAAAAAAGTGTGCAATTGAATTTCGTTCGTTTTCAAAAACAGCAGGCTTCACCGGCGTTCGCTGCGGCTACACCGTTGTTCCTAAGGATCTTGAATTCGGCGGCACAAGCCTTAATGCTCTTTGGGCACGCAGGCAGGCAACAAAGTTTAACGGCGTAAGCTATATCACACAAAGAGGCGCCGAGGCAGTTTACAGCGAGCAGGGCCAAAAGGAAATTAAAGAAATTCTTGCATACTATCAAAGAAATGCAAAAACAATTTATGATGGGCTCACCGAAGCGGGCTTCACTTGTTACGGCGCGGTAAATTCACCGTATGTTTGGCTTTCCGTTCCTCAGGGAATGACCTCTTGGGAATTCTTTGATGATCTGCTTGAAAAGTGCCAGGTAGTGGGAACTCCAGGTTCGGGCTTCGGCAAATGCGGCGAGGGCTATCTTCGCCTCACGGGCTTTGGTAATTACGAAAAAACAATTGAAGCTGTTGACAGAATCAAAACTGTTTACGGCAAATAATTTGCAAAGGTTTTTTGGCATTTAAGCCTTAAATTTGTTTAAAAATATTTTGAATATCGGAGGATGAAAAAAATGGAAAAGAAAGAGCAGCTTTATGAAGGCAAGGCTAAAAAGGTTTGGGCAACGGAAGATCCGGATGTGGTTATCGTTGACTACAAAGATGACGCCACTGCCTTTAACGGCAAGAAAAAGGGCACAATAGCAGGCAAGGGTGTTGTAAACAACAAAATGTCTAACTATTTGATGCAAATTCTTGAAACAAAGGGTATTCCAACCCATTTTGTTAAAGAACTTTCAGACCGTGAAACAGCGGTTAAGAAGGTTTCCATTGTTCCGCTTGAGGTTATTATCCGCAATCGTGCAGCAGGCTCAATCTGCAAAAGACTCGGCCTTGAAGAGGGCATGGATTTTGTTGCTCCTTCCATTGAATTTTCTTATAAGTGCGATGAGCTTGATGATCCGCTTATTTCCGAATATCATGCAATCTCCTGCGGCTTTGCAACAAGGGAAGAGGTAGACACTATTAAAGATATGGCATTTAAGATCAATGATGTTCTTAAAGAATATTTCGCTTCAATCGGTGTTGAGCTTATAGATTTCAAGCTTGAATTCGGCAAAACATCAGACGGCACAATTGTGCTTGCAGACGAGATCAGCCCCGACACCTGCCGTTTCTGGGATATCAAAACTCACGAAAAGCTTGATAAGGATCGTTTCCGCCGTGATCTTGGCGGCGTTGAAGATGCTTACGCAGAAATGATGAAAAGGACGGGTCTTGAAAAATAATGCCTAATAATACTTACAACACTCCGTTTAATTCACGCTATGCCAGCAAGGAAATGCAATATATTTATTCTCCCGATTTTAAGTTTAAAACATGGAGAAAGCTTTGGATTGCACTTGCAGAGGCGGAAAAAGAGCTTGGCCTTGATATCACTCAAGAGCAGATAGACGAGCTTAAGGCGCATGCGGAGGATATAAATTACGAAGCTGCCGCTGCATATGAAAAACAGTTTCGCCACGATGTTATGAGCCATGTGCATGCTTACGGAGATCTTTGCCCAAAGGCAAAGGCAATCATTCACCTTGGCGCCACAAGCTGCTATGTGGGCGATAACACCGATGTTATCACAATGAGAGAGGCACTTTTGCTTATCAAGAAAAAGCTTGTTAATGCAATTGCCTCCGTTGCAAAATTTGCAAATGAATATAAGGATATGCCGTGCCTCGGCTTCACCCATTTTCAGCCTGCACAGCCCACCACAGTGGGCAAAAGAGCAACTCTTTGGCTCATGGATCTTGTTATGGATTATAACGAGATAAATCATGTGCTCGGCACTCTTATGCTGCTTGGCTCAAAGGGCACAACCGGCACTCAGGCATCCTTCCTTGAGCTGTTTGGCGGTGATCATGAAAAGTGCAAGCTTCTTGATCAAAAAATTGCAGATAAAATGGGATTTAAGTCTTGCTTCCCCGTAAGCGGACAAACATATGCAAGAAAGCTTGATACTATCGTTTGCAATTGCCTTGCGCTGATTGCTCAGTCTTGCTGCAAATTTTCAAATGATTTGCGCTTGCTTCAAAATCTTAAAGAAATTGAAGAGCCTTTTGAAAAAAATCAAATCGGTTCCTCGGCAATGGCATATAAGCGCAATCCGATGCGCAGCGAAAGAATTGCATCTCTTTCACGCTATGTGATGATTGATGCGCTCAATCCCGCTTGGACAGCATCTGCTCAGTGGTTTGAAAGAACGCTGGACGACAGTGCAAACAAGCGCGTTTCTGTGGCAGAGGCCTTCCTTGCGCTTGACGGTATTCTTGATCTTTATATAAATGTTACAAGCGGACTTGTTGTTTATCCCAAGGTTATCGAATCACGCTTGATGAGCGAACTTCCGTTTATGGCAACAGAAAATATTATGATGGATGCTGTTAAAAAAGGCGGCGATCGCCAAGATCTGCACGAAAGAATTCGTGTTCATTCAATGGCGGCTGCACAGGTTGTTAAGGCAGAGGGCGGTAAAAATGATTTAATTGATCGCATTGCCGCAGATCCTGCATTTATGATGACCAAGGAAGAAATCCTTGCCGTTATGAAGCCGGAAAACTATGTTGGCAGAGCTCCGCAGCAAACAGCTGATTTTCTTAATGAAGTTATAAATCCGATACTTGATGCCGAAAAAGACTTGCTTGGCATTGATGTTGAAATAAATGTGTGATAAACGGAGGATTATATGATTCAATTAAGTGTACTTCAAACCTTTGCCGATTTGTTTTCAAATTTTAAAAACATTGAAATCGGCCAAATTGCAATGCTTGCAATCGGCGCAGTTCTGATCTATCTTGCAATCAAAAAGGAAATGGAGCCGTCGCTTTTGCTTCCGCTTGGCTTCGGCACAATTCTTGTTAACCTTCCAATGAGCGGCGCTATCGGTGAAGACGGCCCTATCACGGTGCTTTTCAGTGCCGGTATCAGCACGGGCGAGCTTTTTCCACTGCTGCTGTTTATCGGTATCGGCGCAATGATAGATTTCGGCCCGCTGCTTAAAAACCCGTGGCTGATGCTTTTCGGCGCTGCGGCCCAATTCGGCATTTTCTTTACATTCTTCCTTGCATCATTCTTCTTTGATATTAAGGATGCCGCTTCAATTGCGGTTATAGGTGCGGCAGACGGCCCAACATCAATTTATGTGGCTCAGGTGCTTGATTCGGCTTATTTAGGCCCCATTATGGTGGCGGCATATTCGTATATGGCACTCGTGCCTATCATTCAGCCGCCTGTTATTAAGCTTTGCACAACGAAAAAAGAACGCCTTATCAGAATGAAATATCATCCCGGCGAGGTTACAAAGCTCACAAAGATTTTGTTCCCGATCGTTATAACAATTGTTGCAGGTGTGGTTGCTCCGCAATCTGCTGCGCTTGTAGGCTTCCTGATGTTCGGTAACCTTATTCGTGAGTGCGGCGTGCTTGATTCTCTTTCTCAAACTGCGCAAAACTCTCTTGCAAATATTATCACAATTTTGCTCGGCCTCACTGTTGCTTCGCAAATGTATTATAAGGATTTCCTTAAATGGAACACTCTTATCATTCTTGCTCTTGGCCTTGTCGCATTTATTTTCGACACTGCCGGCGGTGTGTTCTTTGCAAAACTCGTCAACCTTTTCCTGCCTAAGGATAAGAAAATCAACCCGATGATCGGTGCGGCAGGTATCTCGGCTTTCCCGATGAGCGGCCGTGTTGTTAACCAAATGGGTCTTAAAGAGGATAATCAAAACTTCCTTCTTATGCAGTCTATAAGCGTAAATGTTTCCGGTCAGATCGGCTCTGTTATTGCCGGTGGCCTTATCCTTACGCTTGTGCAGAGCATTCTTGCTAAATAATCGGAGGTATGGCTATGTTTGATATTTTATTAAAATTAAATGTTATCGCAATGGCAATCCATGCCGATTCATGGAAGCAAACTTTGCCCGTTATGCTTATAGGAATGGTTGGCATATTCCTTGTTATAGGCGCTATTATTCTTATAACTTACGGCCTTAATAAGCTTTCTGCTAAAAATAAGAAAGACGATAACGAAGATAAATAATTATTGCAAACACGGGCGGCTGGCAGCATATTCCACAAAAGATAATATGCTTTAAGCTTTATGAACTTTGCCTGTTGAACTGTTGAAAAAATCTGCCGAAATCTCGGCAGATTTTTTTGTTAGTGCTTTCCAAGCAAAGTCGCTCTGCTTAAATCGGCGTGTATCAAAATCAATGAATAAATGAAATGTGCGGTATAAATGCAGGCCGACTTTGCTGCAATATAAATACGGCATTTTGCTGCTTGTTTGATTTATAAGGCACCTTTACGAAGCAAGCTCCTTTGCTGCTGTTTTTATTTGCTTGACTTTTGGATTGCCGTGTGTTAATATATGCTTTGTTAAGTTGGTGTTTATTACGAAGAGGGTCCACCCGTTCCCATTCCGAACACGGCAGTTAAGCTCTTCAGTGCCGAAAATACTTGGCGGGCAGCCGCCCGGGAAAATAGGTCAACGCTGACGTTTTAAAAGCATCTTGCCTTTGCAGGATGCTTTTTTCTTTATTGAAACAGAAAAACTGCCGGCACAATATTTGTGCCGGCAGTTTTTGTTGCTTGCCGCTAAAATGCATTTGCATACGGATTATATTAAGCAAAATCAACTCATGGTGTGGATGTCTTTTCCGGAGATTGCCCCAAGCCCGGAGGGCCCTGTTTTTTCGTTTAATCCGCTGTAAAAGAGATAATATTTTCCGTCTGCATAAAGCAGAGAGCAGCGATAAAGGCCTCTGTTGTCCCAACTTTTTGTGCCTTTTGAGGGGCTGAAAAGCTTTTCGGCTTTGGTATAGTGCACATTATCGGTTGAATAAGTGTAATAAAGATCCATATGTGTTCTTTCGTTTACACTTGGATAATAAGCGGATATAACCGCTTCATAGCCCTTTGTGGTGTGGATAAGATCAAGGTGCCAATTGGCAAGCTCTTTATCATCGTATGTTATCTGAATCTGCCTGAGCTCGCTCCAATTTTTTCCGTCTTTGCTTTCTCTGTAATCAAGTGAATGATCGGTGTTTTGATTTATTGCCCACATTCTGTACATTCCGTTTTCATAAACTATTGCAGGGCTGAGAAAGTCGTAAACATGAAGCTCGCCGTAGAGCATATCCTCTGCATCACTCCAATGAATGCCGTCTGAAGTGGTTCTGCGGCGAAGAGCGGTTCTGCCGTTTGGTTTGTCATAAAATCTCCACCAGCATTCAAGTTTGCCTGTGTCTGAATTATAAACAAGCTCGGTGTCCGAATTATAAACTCCGCCCCGTTCATAATTTGAAGGCCGCGGATCAAGGGGATTTGCAAATCCGGATGGCACAACCCAATTCTTTGAATCGTTGCTTGCCGCAATATGAGGGTTTTCCCAATAATCATCACAGTTTTTATACGGTGTGTAAGCCATCCAATATTTATAGCCGCCGAAGCCGTTTTCAAAATATTGCACAGATGGGTGATAGTTAAATATATCGCCGTATGCATTTGTGATATTAAGCGGGGACGCAGCGTGCTGATTGGCGTTTCTTACATAAATACGGCAGCATGCCGATGCGCCGTTTTTAGTAGCTTTGATTATTACCGCTCCTGCTTTTAAAGCCTTTGTTTTGCCACCCGAAACAGAAACAACATTGCTGTCTGAACTGCTCCATTTAATTTCTCCGCTTTCATTTCCGCCGAGCTTTTTGGAAAGATCCACGGAATTGTTTATGCTGAGCGAATACTCATCACTGTCAAATTTAAAGGCACTGTCGCCGGAAACGCCGGTAACCTCAATGCTTTTTGAGCTATTCTTGATTTTTGCCGTGATTGTAGCGGTGCCGATTCCGTTTATCGTTATCTTACCGTTTTCAACCGAAGCTATCTTTTCGTTTGAACTGCTCCATTCGATTTGCTCATTTGAATACTGGGGATAAAGCTTTGCTCCTATTTCAATTTCATCGCCTATGGGAGATGTGAAATTGCCTCTGTCAAGCGTTATAACAGATGCCTCAACAATGCCGTCTCTGATGTTTGTGAGCTCGGATGCTTTAATGTATCCCTCTTTGATTTTACCGCCGGAAACATAAATGATTTTGCACCAATTGCCTCGGCGTGCCAAAATTTTAATTTCTCCCGTTTTTTCTGTTTTGCCGTTTGAAAAAGCAACGGAAAGCGGGTAGGCTTTAACCTTATAGCCCTCGGAAACGGTTGCAACGGAGAAAACCTCGCATTTTTGCTGCTCTTTTTTATATGAATTAAGTACGCCTTTGCACGAAAATGCCGCAATTATTATAATGAGCACGGCAACGGCTGCGGAAATTGATATTATTTTTTTGTTTGTATATTCCACAATTATTACCTCCTGCCGTTAAAATTCCGCACGGCTTGCAATATTGTCTATCACATATGCGGAGTTTTGATAAACGAATTTTACCGTTGCAAAGCCTGTGTTTGTTTTTTCTTCCGATGTGTTATCAACCTTGTTTGAGAGGGTGTATTTATAGTCAAAGGTTATTGTTATGTCTGTTTCACCGTTTGAATTATAGCTTATATATGTTTTATCGCTGCTGCTTTTTTCGCATTTTGCGTTTGTTATTTCAAAATCGGAAACCTCTAAGTTTTCGTTTGTGTAATATACCTCGTCCTCGGCATTTTTCAGCACTGCTAAAAACTTATCGCCGTCAAAGGATTTTGAAATTCCAAGATCGTCTGTGTTGATGCTGTTTTTAATTGCGCCCTGATAAAGCGTCTCTATTGCTCCTTTTGTGCGGTCATAAAGCGCTGTGCTTTCGTCAACCTCAAGCGCAACATAAAAGATGTTGTTGCCGCTGCTGATGTCCGCCGTTTGGGCATAATCAAGCCCGGCTTCGTTTTTCGCCGTTATTTCATATGAGCCTGCAAAAAGATAATCGGATTTATATTCTGCATAGCTCAGTTCATTTGTTCCCGGTGCAGATGTTGGGGTGATGATATTTGTGCTTTTAACTTCTTTTCCGTTTAACGCAATTTCCGTGCCTTGCGGTGCATATATAACTGCTCTTGTGATTATGTCCTCTATGGGAACGGCCTTATAGGTGTCGTATTTGTAAAATCCGTTTTTTGTCATTTGCAGTGTGATATAATAAACACCTTGTTCGCCGTCTTCCGTGATATAATTCATGCTGTAATAGTTTATATCACCGTCTTTTCTGTCTCTTTCAATTTTATAATCCGCGATTTTGGATTTGTTAATCGCAAAGGCGTCAGGATTGGCTTTGCAATATTCAACAAAGCTTTCCTGTGTTATAAACGGCGAATTGAAAAACGGCGAGTTTTTGTAAACTTTTGCCCAATTTCCGTCTATAACATTGCTAACATAGGATGCAACAAACCTGTCCGGCGAATGCTTTGCCGAGAGCAAAGGATAAATCAATGTGATTGCCGCCGCAATGATCATGCAAGCAAGCACCGCACAAATTATGATTATTGCCTTTGCTTTTTTTGCCGATTTCTTTTTCTTTTCTTTTGCGGTTTCTGCCTCTGTTTCATCGTGAAAGTTATTTTGAGTTTCGCTGTTTTCGTCATTAACCGCTTGTTTCAGCTTATCTGCTTCAAAAAGCTCAAAATTATAATTATCTTCCATATCTTACCTCAACTGATATTTTTATACTAAAGCGCTTTGAGCGCATTGTATTCCTTTTCGGATATTTCAAGCACGGAACCGTGCCTTGGGTGAAGCTCATTTAGTGAAAATTGTTTTGCCGGCACCTCGCAAAAATGCAGCATGTCGCTTGTTTTTTGCATATAGTAGCCGCCGTCAACATATTTATCCGCAATCATTATATATTCATCTTTTCCGGGAAGAGGGTAGATGCAGTTTCCTTCAAGATGAATATTTGTGTTGCAGGCTCTTCTTGGCTTTGCCTCTGTGTATGGACCGGAAATTTCATCTGAAATTGCAATGCAAATTGTTTTTTCATATTCATCTTTATAGTAAAGATAGTATTTGCCGCCCTTTTCTATTATATCTGCATCAATTCCGTCTTTTCCGCTTTTCGGCGCAAAAAGCAGGCTCGGAGCAGTTGTGAGGCTGCAAAAATCCTTTGTGTATGCAAAGCGAATAACAGTGGGCTCACTTCCTTTGTTGTGGTGCGACCAATATATCATATATTCTTTGCGCTTTTTATCAAATAAAGCCTCCGGCGCCCAAACTCTGTCTGCCGTTTCGCAGCCCTTGATTTTTGAAAAATCAATTATTCTTTCGCTGTGCCAGTTTATTAAATCACTGCTTTCCCACACAACAATGCTGCAATTGCTGTTCCAGCCGTCTCGGCATTTCATGTCGGTTGCAATAATAATGAAGCCGCCGTTCTCTTTCCTTAAAATAAAAGGATCGCGGCAGCATTTCTTGCCAAGCTTTTGTTCAATAATTTTTTTGCCGCCGTTTACGGCTTCAAAATCAAACCCGTTGTTTGAAATCGCAAAATGCACACTTTCATTTTCGGGCTCGTTGCCGGTAAAATAGCAAAACAGATAATAGGTTTTGTTAGAATTCATTTATCATTCACCGCTTGAATTATAACAAAAAGAGCGCTGTTGTTCAATATGATTTACATATAAATATGTATAACAAAATAAAAAATTAAATTGAATTATAATGTTTATTCTGCTATGATTGATAAAGTAATCGGAAAGTGTGGTGTTTTTTTGAATTCGCAGGAATATTTTATTTATCTTCTTCGCTGCCATTTAAGCGGCGAAAATCCAAACGGTGTTGAGAATACCGATTGGGCAGAGATTTATTCACTCTCCGAAAAGCACAGCGTAACGGCAATTATTTCAAGTGAAATCAAAAAGCTGCCTGTGCAATTTCGCCCCGGCGGAAAGCTTCTTTCTGCTTTTAATCAAAGATTGGGCTACACTGTCAGAAATTATGAAATAAAGATGCAGGCAATCACAAGATTTGTAAGTGTTTTAAGTGATGCCGAAATTCCGCATCTTATTGTTAAGGGTGCCGTATTGCGCTTTTTGTATCCTGTGCCGGAGCTGCGCACAAGCGGAGACACCGATGCGATAATTGCCCCCGCAAACTATCAAAAGGCTATGGATGCTCTTGTGCAAAACGGCTTTAAAATTATAAAAAAATACCATAATGTTGCCAATATGGTTTATAACGGAGAGGAATTTGAATTGCACACAGAGCTTGAAAGCGTTAATGTGCAAAGCAAGGTCTATTTTTCGGATTTTTTCGGCAGCATAAGCGAAAGCTCGGAATTTACTTATAAACTGAAGCCTTTTTATCATTTGCTTTACGCTATTACCCACATTGCAAAGCATCTAAAAACAGGCGGTGCAGGGGTAAGAATGATAATGGATATAGATATTTTCTTTCGCAATTATCCGGATACGGATATAGAAAAACTGCTGCACGAATGCGAAAATATGGGCTTAAAGCAAACCGCACTTGTGCTTATCGCACTTTCAAAAAAATGGTTTGGCACTCCCGTTTCTGTTCCTTACACCTTTGATGATGCGAATCATGCCGAGCTTTATACCGTGTTGGCGGATGTTGTTTTAACCGGCGGCGTTTTCGGCTTTGATAACGGCGGCGTGGGTATGGTTAATTTAAGAAATGAAATGGGAAGCAGCGGTAAAAACGGAAATGCCGTTTCAATTAAAGCTTTTTTCAAATGGGTTTTTCCGGGTGTTGAATATTTGAAAGAACGCTTTTACTATTGCTATAAATATCCCGTTCTGGCACCTGTTGCTTGGCTGCAAAGATTGTTTGAAGCGATTTTCGGCCATTCAAAGCACACCGGGAATGCCGTGAAGCAAATGTTTTCAAGCGCCGAAACGGCAGAAAAATTTAATTATCTTTTGAAGGAACTTAACATTACGGAAAACGGTAAAAACAAACAATCTTAAATTTTTCGATTCGGAATAATGCACGGTTTGCGGTGCCTGTGCATCAAAATCTCATAAAATGTTAAAACGGCTTTGAGCTTGTGCTCAAGGCCGTTTCGTTTATTTCATCTTATGTTGGCTTTTTCGGTGCCTGTTGCCGGAGCTTTCTTTTTCGTGTGTTTGCAATTTGCGGAGTTTGCCAAAGGTTGATCAGTGCTCATCTTCAAGAACGGCGTGCGCACATTTAATTCCGTCTACCGCCGCCGAAACGATTCCGCCGGCATAGCCTGCTCCTTCTCCGCAGGGATAAATTCCGCTTATTTTGCATTGGCAAAATTCATCTCTCAAAATTCGCACGGAGCTTGAACTCCTTGTTTCCGGCGCAGTAAGCACGGCGTCATAAAGCGCAAATCCGTTAAGCTTTTTATCCATTTCGATTATTGCGCTTTTCATGGTTGCGGAAACTTTTTCCGGCAGGCATTTTTCAATGCTTGTCAGTGTAACTCCCGTTGGGCAGGTGGGCTTAACATCTCCAAGACCGGTGCTTTCTTTTCCGGCCAAAAAATCACCCACAAGTTGCGCCGGCGCTTTGTAATCTCCGCCTGCAAGCAAAAAGGCTTTGTGCTCGATTTCTCTTTGGTAATAAATTCCGGCAAGCGGGTGTTCGCTTGGAAAATCTTTTGGCTCAATGCCCACAAGCAAGGCACTGTTTGCGTTTTCTCCGTCACGGGCAAGGCTGCTCATGCCGTTTACTATCACGCCGCCTTTTTCACTTGCGGCTGCCACCACGGTGCCGCCGGGGCACATACAAAAAGTGTAAGCGCCACGCTCGTGCAAGCCATGGCATGCGAGCTTGTAGTCTGCCGCACCAAGCTTTTTGTTGCCTGCAAAATCGCCGTATTGTGCTTTGTTTATCAGTTTTTGCGGGTGTTCGATTCTTGCCCCCACAGAAAACGGCTTTTGAATAATTTCGCAGCCCAAGTTATAAAGCATTTCAACAGTGTCTCTTGCGCTGTGGCCTATTGCCATTATAACACTGTCTGCCTCCATATCAAAGAGCTCTCCGCGGCAGGAGCAGGTGAGTCCCTGAACAAAGCTGTTGTAAACTATAAGCTTTTCGACTTTGCATTCAAGGCGAACCTCGCCGCCGAGGCTTTCTATTTTTTTGCGTATGTTTTTAACTACTATTGCAAGTCTGTCCGTGCCTATGTGCGGCTTTGATGAGTATAAAATTTCTTCCGGAGCACCGGCTTCGTATAATTCGTCAAGCACCTTGCGAATAAACGGGCTTTTTATGCCGGTCGTCAGTTTACCGTCTGAAAATGTGCCTGCACCGCCCTCGCCGAATTGAACGTTTGATTCCTCGTTAAGCCTGCGGTTTTGCCAAAAATCATTAACATCTTTTTGTCTGTCGTCAATGTTTTTGCCTCGTTCAAAAATTATCGGTTGCAGTCCCGCTTCGGCCAAAATCAGCCCGGCAAGCATTCCTGCCGGCCCAAAGCCAACTATAACCGGCCTGAATTCGGAATTCCTTTTGCTTTCCGGCAGCTCATAGTGATAAGGCTTAACAGCGCTTGCTTTCGGCGATTTGCATTTGGAAAGCACCTGCTCCTCGTCAAGGCCGAGTTCAACATCAACGGCATATGAAAAATGAATGTCGTCTTTTTTTCTTGCGTCAACGCTCTTTTTAAATATGGTTAGTTTGTTTATGTATTTTTCGTTTATTCGCAGCAGCTTTGCCGCTTTTGTTTTGAGGAGTGACTCATCCTCATCAAGCGAAATTCTTATTCCGTTAATTCTGATCATAGTTTTTCTGCCTGTGTATCCGTATTTTAATTTGTGTTTGTTTTTTGTTAATTTTGCTTCGGCTTGCGGCTTTTCAAAAATCGTGCGGCAATATCGTCAGCTGCGGCAATTCCGTCGCACCAAGCGTTGTCTAAATTAAAACCGCCGCAGGGAAATTGCCTGTCTGCCGTTTCGCCGCAAATGTAAAGGCCGTCAATAATTCTTGATTTGCAACCGTCAAGCTCACTCAGCGGTATGCCCCCGCAGGTTATTTGCGCCGTTTCATATCCTTTTGTGCCGGTTATTATCAATCGCCAATTTTTTACGGTGTGCACCTGCTTTTCAAAATCGCCGCCTGCCTGCTTTTTTGTGATTTCATCAAGCTTTGTGCCTAAAATTCCTTTCAAATTTCCGAAATTTCGGATATGCTTTAAAAGCTGTTCCTCGCTTTTTTCGGGCACCAAATCAAGCACGGCAATGCACTTTTGCGGCTCCGGAAGTGAAAAGTTTTTTGCAGCTGTTTGTGATATGTTCATAACCGCAATTCCGGAAAGGCCGTAATCCGTAAAAAGCACTTCACCGTATTCTTCGCATTTAATTTCACCGTTAATTTCAAGTGCGATTCGGCATTTTGTGCGTGTGCCGGAAATTGCCCTTGTGTGCTTGCTTGATGATTTCAGCTGCACCAATGCCGGGCAAAGCGGAGTGATGCCGTGGCCGAGCTTTTTTAACAGCTCATAGCCGCTGCCGTTTGAGCCGAGAGCGCTTTGAGCTTTTCCGCCGCAACAAACAACCGTGTAATCCGATTTAAATGCACCCTTGTTTGTTTGCACTGTCAAATTAGGCAAAATGCGTTCTGCCGTGCAATCCGTGATAATATTTATGCCAAGCTCAAAACATTTGTCCAGCAAAACGGCAAGCACTGTTTCTGCTTTTTGCGAATATGGGTAAATCCTGCCGTCTTCCTCGCTTCTGAGCATAAGCCCAAGCCCTTCAAAAAATGCAGAAGTTGTTTTGCAGCCCTTTGCAGCCGTGTTTGTTATGTTGCAGCGGCCGTTTCCCGTGGCAAGAATTTTTTTGCCAGGAACTTCAAGCCGCTCAAGCAATGTGACATCGGCATTGGGAATATTTTGTTTTAACCTTATTGCGCAGGCAAGCCCTGAGGCTCCGGCGCCGATAATAACGGTGTTCATTGCGTAAACCTTTCGCTGCATATTGAAGCGGCGACTGCATCGAATTGCATTCGAGCCGAACTTCGCTACTATAATATACTAAAATCATATATAATGCAAACTTTTTTTGAGATAATGCTTGACTGTGGGGAAACAATGTGGTATATTGTTCATACCTCGAAAAGGGGTTAATTTTTTTGCCCTTTTTTCTGAGCGGTTTCAATTTGCCGCTTCTCGGAGGGAGATTCAATATATCGAAATAAAATGGAGGTGCCGAAATGAGAGTTAAAGTAACTTTAGCTTGCACTGAATGCAAACAGCGTAATTACAACACTATGAAGAATAAGAAGAACACTCCGGACAGACTTGAAATGAACAAGTATTGCCCGTTCTGCAAAAAGCATACTCTTCACAGAGAAACAAAGTAACGGAGGATAGCAATGGCTGATAAGAAGACTTCTAATGCCGAAGAGCCTAAGAAAAAGGCAGTAAAAGCAGATAAAGCCTCCGCTAAGAGTGCCAAGTCTGATAAAAAGGCAAACAGTAAAAAGTCCGCAAAGAAGAATCCATTCAAATCCATGGCCAAGTTCTTCAAAGGTGTTAATTCCGAGCGTAAAAAGGTAGTTTGGCCCAAAGCAAAGGATGTTATTAAAAATTCGGTTATCGTTCTTATTGTAGTTATCATCACGGGCGTGCCGATTTATCTTGTTGATACCGGCCTTTCACTTGGCATGAAGGGTCTTAAAGAGCTTGCGTCAACAACCACAACAACCTCTGTAAGCACAACTGCCGCTGAGGAAGCAACCACAGAAGCAACTGAACCCGCAACTCAGGCGGCCGAATAAGCTGTAATTTTTACGGAGGCTCGTGTTAATGGAAGAAGCAAAATGGTATGTTGCTCACACCTTTTCGGGCTACGAAAATAAGGTAGCAAGCAATATTGAAACCGTTGTGGAAAACAGAAATCTTCACGATCTTATTCAAGAGGTTTCCGTTCCTACCGAAACGGTTGTTGAGATTAAAGATGACGGCACTAAAAAAGAAGTGGAAAGAAAAATTTTCCCCGGCTATGTGCTTGTTAAAATGATTATGAACGATGATACTTGGTATGTTGTTCGTAACATCAGAGGCTGCACGGGCTTTGTAGGCCCGGAAAGCAAGCCTGTTGCGCTCACCGAAGAAGAGGTTAAAAGGCTCGGCGTTGAAAAAATCAGCGTTGAGGTTAGCTATGCAGTCGGCGATATGGTTAATGTTATCGACGGCCCGCTTGAAGGCTTCTCCGGAACGGTAGACGGTATTGACACCGCTGCAAACAGTGCGCAGGTAACTATTTCAATGTTTGGGCGTGAAACGTCCGTTGAGTTTGAACTCGATCAGCTTGAAAAGGCTGAAGACTGATTATTTATTATTTAGGTAATTCGCAGCAATGCTGCTTATTATGCGCTTTTGGCGCGTGGGAGGGGAGTGCTTCCCCGCCATACCACAATTTTTAGGAGGAAATTTTCATGGCTCAGAAGGTAGTAGGTTTAATTAAACTTCAAATCCCTGCAGGCAAAGCAACTCCGGCACCCCCGGTAGGTCCTGCTCTCGGTCAGCATGGTGTAAACATCATGTCGTTCACAAAAGAATTCAACGAAAGAACAAAGAATGATGCAGGTCTTATTATTCCTGTTGTTATCACTGTATTTGACGATCGTTCTTTCACTTTCATCACAAAAACACCGCCCGCAGCAGTTCTTATTAAGAAAGCTTGCGGCATTGAAACGGCTTCCGGTGTTCCGAACAAGGATAAGGTTGCCACAATCACAAAGGCTCAGGTTCAGCAGATTGCCGAAACAAAAATGCCCGATCTTAACGCAGCTTCAATTGAAGCGGCAATCAGCATGATTGCAGGCACTGCTCGCAGCATGGGTATAGTAGTAGAAGACTGATTCCCTTGTGGGAGGAAAAATCCGATTAACCACTGGAGGTAATTTATATTATGAAACACGGAAAGAATTATGTGGACGGCGCAAAGCTTATTGACCGTTCTAAATTATATGAAAGTGCAGAAGCACTTGATCTTGCAGTACAGACTGCAAAAGCAAAGTTTGACGAAACAATCGAAGTTCATATTCGTCTCGGTGTAGACTCTCGTCACGCAGACCAGCAGGTTCGCGGCGCTGTAGTTCTTCCGAACGGTACAGGTAAATCAGTAAGAGTTGCTGTTTTCGCAAAAGGCGATCTTGCTAAGGCTGCTGAAGAAGCAGGCGCAGATGTTGTTGGCGATGCTGATCTTGTAACTAAGATTCAGGGTGGCTGGATGGATTTCGATGTTGCCATTGCAAGCCCTGATATGATGGGATTTGTTGGCCGTTTAGGTAAGGTTCTCGGCCCCCGCGGTCTTATGCCGTCTCCCAAGGCAGGCACAGTAACTATGGATGTTGCCAAGGCTGTTACTGAGGCTAAGGCCGGTAAGATTGAATACCGCCTTGATAAGTCAAACATTATCCACTGCCCCATCGGCAAGGCTTCTTTCGGCACAGAAAAGCTTCTTGAAAACTTTAATGCTCTTCTTGATGCTGTTATTAAGGCTAAGCCTGCTGCATCAAAGGGTCAGTATATCAAATCTTGCGCTGTTGCATCAACAATGGGCCCCGGCGTTCGCATCAACCCAAGCAAGGTTGGTTCCGCAGCTTCTGCTGAATAATTTTATTTAAAGTATTGACAAGGGTGCGCCCTTGTGGTAAAATACATTCGCTGTTCAACCAAAGACAGTAGGTGCCTTTTGGCGTAAGATGATTCATCGCCTGCCGAGGAATGAGCATTTTGAATTTGTTTGTATATGCTTTGCATATCGTATAATGATAAATGTTGTGCATTCCGTTCTTCGGAATGCACTTTTTATTTGTTTTGGAAACAGCTCCAAGTCCGCATCCTTGCGGCAAATATTTAAGGAGGTACAATTATGCCAAGCACAGTAATTCTTGAAAAGAAACAGGCTCAGGTTGCCGCTCTTGCAGAAAGAATTAAGGGCTCCGTTGCAGGTGTTGTTGTTGATTACAAGGGTATCAACGTTGAAGACGACACTAAGCTTCGTAAGGATCTTCGTGAAGCAGGCGTTGAATATACGGTTGTTAAAAACTCTATACTCAAAAGAGCTGCAGACGCAGCAGGCCTTGAAGGTATGGATCCCGTTCTTGAAGGCACAACAGCTATCGCAACCTGCGTTGAAGATTATGTTGCATCAGCAAGAATTCTTAATAAATTCGCTGAAGCTCATGATTTCTTTAATTTAAAGTCAGGCTATCTTGACGGCGAAGTTATTGACCTTGCAAAGCTTGAAGCACTTGCTAAGCTTCCCAGCAGAGAAGTTCTTCTTGCAACAGTTTGCAGCGTGTTCAATGCTCCTATCGCAGCATTTGCACGTGCAGTTCAGGCTATCGTTGATAAAGATGGCGAAGAGGCTCCCGCAGAGGAAGCTCCTGCAGCTGAGGAGGCTGCACCGGCGGAGGCAGAGGCTCCCGCAGCAGAATAATAAAATAACTATTTAATTAAATTTTAATTGGAGGATTTCAACATGGCATCAGAGAATGTAACAAAGATCGTTGAAGAACTTAAAACTCTTACAGTTCTTGAGCTCTCCGAGCTTGTATCAGCAGTAGAAGAAGAATTCGGCGTAAGCGCAGCAGCAGCTGTAGCAGTAGCAGCTCCCGCAGAAGGCGGCGCAGCAGCAGCTGAAGAGAAAACAGAATTTGACGTTGTTCTTAAGGAAGTTGGCCCGAACAAGATTCAGGTTGTTAAGGCTGTTAAGGAAGCAACAGGTCTTGGCCTTAAAGAGGCAAAGGCAATTGTTGACGGCGCTCCTGCAACTGTTAAGGAAGCTGTTCCCACTGCAGATGCAGAGGCTCTTAAGGCTAAGATCGAAGAGACAGGCGCAACTATCGAACTTAAATAATTATAATTGTACCTTAAATTTGAAGTCGGCTTATTGCCGACTTCTTTTTTTGCTTTTTTGTTGCCGTATTACGGCATTTATTGTATAATTAAGTTATGAAATTAAAGGGCGGTGAGCTTTTGGCAAAAACAATATTGCTTCTTGAAGATGATGATTTTTTAAGAGACGGCTTGTGCGAAATGCTTAAATCGCAAAGTTATGATCCGTTTTCTGTTTCCGATATTGCCTCGGCTCGTAAAAAAGCTCTTGAATCAGATTATGATTTAATGATTTTTGATGTTATGCTGCCGGATGGAAATGGATTTGAACTTTGCCGTGAGCTGCGTGGCGCGGGAATTGAAACGCCGATTCTTTTTTTAACTGCCTGTGATGATGAATTGCAAATTGTGCGCGGGCTGGACAGCGGTGCGGATGATTATGTTACAAAGCCTTTTAAGCTTCAGGAATTGCTTTCCCGTGTGCGTGCATTGCTCAGGCGAAGCGCTGCATCCGTTATAAAAAGCAACGATGTTACACTTGATGCGGCACGTATGACGGTTTATAAAAACGGCGTTGATGTTCTTGCCACAAAAACGGAATTTCAAATCCTTGCAATTCTTATTAAAAACAGCGGTTTGATTGTTACAAGAGATACGCTGCTTCAAAACATTTGGGAGGACGGCAGCGGTTTTGTGGACGATAATACGCTGTCTGTTCACATCAGCAGGCTGAGAGATAAAATCGGAAGGCAGCATATAAAAACAGTTAAGGGAGTGGGATACAGATGGGAGAGTGCAGATTGATTTGAAGCTTGCCGTAATAATTCTGTCTGTGGCGCTATTTATTTGCTTGGCCGCGCTTATCGCCTTTGCGCTATACACAAAAAAGCTAAGCAGTGATATTGAAGCTCTTGCCGAGGGAATAGATAAATTTATGCTCGGCGGCGAAAAAAGCAAAATATCGCTTAAAGACAGCCGCCTTTCTCCTCTTCAAAATTCCATTGCCGATTTGGAAGAGCTTGTGTGCTATCAAAAGGAAAGCACGCAAGAGGAAATTCAAAAGAATTCGGATTTTATTGCCGATATTTCACATCAGCTTAAAACTCCGCTTGCCGCAATGCGGCTCTATTGCGAATTGCAGGAAAATTTAAACAACGGAGCATACAGCGAAAAGCAGCTCTTGCTTGTTGAAAAAATGGAAACGCTGATAAAAAAACTGCTGAGGCTTGAAAAGTTAAGATCCGATGCATATCAAATGAATTTTGAATTGCACGATGTAGGCGAAACCGCAAAAAACACAGCAATTCAGTTTTCCTCAATATATCCTTCAAAAAAAATCACCGTAAGCGGATCGGATGTTTTCAGATTTGATTCCGAATGGCTGGGCGAGGCAATAGGAAATATTATAAAAAATGCCTGCGAGCATACCGGTGAAAACGGTATCATAGATATTCGCATTTACGGCAGTGAATTTAAAAATGTTACAACAGTTGAAATTGAGGACAATGGCGGAGGCGTTGCCGAAAGCGAGCTTCCGAAATTGTTTGTAAGATTTTATAAAAGCCCGAATTCCTCGGCAGAAAGCACGGGTATCGGCTTGGCTCTTACCAGAGTTATTGTGGAAAAGCATCACGGCACAATATCCGCACGAAACAAATCACAGGGGCTTTGTGTTACAATGTGCTTTCCGCATGAAGTGTTTAATTCGGCATTATAATATCGGTATCGCACCGCAAGCAGTCGGAATTTTAAACCGACACGCCCAAACAGGGTTGCCTGCGGTGCTTTTTCATTTCCGAACGGCATTTTAATTTAAATGCTTTTGGTTGCGATTATTCCAAAAAATGCTTGGATTTTTTGTTTGCACGGTTAGGCTGATTAAAGCAAACGCTTTTTTCTGTTTTCAAGATCAAATATTAAAACCGCGCTTCCCAGCAGCATCAGTACCGAAAGGGAAGCGTTAATGCTTGTTGCACGCACAATGCCATCCGAAAAGTTAGAAAAAACGGCTTTTTCTTGCGGAAATATTTGCAAAAGCAAAGTGCAAATCATATATGAAAGCACGGATGAAAATAACCTCCAAGCGAAAAACTTCAAATATGAAAATTGGATTTTTTTGAGCACGGGGAATATTTGCAAATGAACACAAAAACCCCCGAATGAAATTAAAAATGCTGTTTGGGGCAAAGAAAAAGTGTTGCCCGCAACTGTTATTCCGCTTGTTATTTCAACTACCGGGGTAATTAGCTCCGGCACCTTAATTATGCTTTGAAATGCGCAAAACAAAACTATGTATGCAGTAAGATTCAAAACGCTTCTTACTGCAGCTTCAACACTCTTGCTTAATGAATCGCCGCAGTTGCAGCTTGATGCATATCGCACCTGAGTTATGCCTTCTTTTCGTGAAAAGATTCCGGCAGTAATGCCGCAGACGATTGCTGCCAAGGTTGCAGAGGCAAACAATATCAATCCGGCTTTTTTGCTTTTTAATATTCCTGTTCCCACCGCTGTTATGATAAAGCCTGCTCCGCCGCAAAAATTAAAGCGCATCATTCTTGATGCTTCGCTCTTATTGATTTTGTTATTGTCATAAAGAGCAGCCGTTAACAAGGCTCCGGCCGGATATCCGCCGATCAAACCGAAAAGCACGGCATTGAAGCAGTGCCCCGGCAGACGAAATAATTTGTGCATAATCAGTGCCTGCAATTTGTTTTCCGGATTGCTTGCCGCAAGCTCTTGCAGAAAATTGAATATTATCAAAATGGGCAGTAAAGACGGAATAACAACCTTTTGCGCAAGTGTAAGCCCAAGAGCAGCACCGTTTCTTGCCTCGGCAGAAAAACAAATCAATATACCTGCAAGCAAAAAAAGAGCAATCTGCAAAAAGCGGGTTTTATTTATTTTCATATTATCACCGATACTATACATATAATTAAAAGGTGATTTTTATGAAGAAAAAAGCATATGAAAAATACGGAGATTTTCCGGTGGAATATTTCAGTGGTGTTCCTCATTTGGAACTGTGCGGAAATTTTCGCTGCATGGTAGACGGATTAAAGTCCGTTCTTGAATATTCCCATGATAAGATAGTGCTTCAAATCGGCAAAAAATCGGTAACCTTTTACGGCGATGATTTGCACATAGAATATTTTACGCCGCAAGGTGCGGTTGTTGCGGGAACAATAATTTCCCTTGATTTTTCCGAATGTTGATTAAATTTATAAATCTGCTTTTCGGCTTTGTTGATTTCACCTTTTCCGGCGGCTTTGCTCAGGGATTTATAAATGATTGCTATTTGCAGAAAATTAACATAAAAAATGTTGTGCTGAAAAACGGAACGGTTTGCGCATCCTGCGGTGCGGCTTCATATAAACGCCTTCATTCGCCGGCTTTAAAAAACGGCGGCAGGCTCAAAATAACGAAAAAGCACGGCTTGCCTTTTTTGCTCAGGCCGTTTAAGGGAAGATGGGGCATTGCTGCCGGTGTGCTGTTTTTTGTTTTGTTTACTTCATTTATGGGCGGTTTTATTTGGAACATAACAGTTGTTGGCGGTGATTCCTTGCAGCAGACACAGGTGGCGGATTATCTTGCTCAAAGCGGATTTAAAGTGGGCGCAAGATGGAGCAACTCGGATAAGGAAAATCTGGAATTTGCCGTGATGGCAAATTTTGATGATGTGGCTTGGATATCAATAAACAAGCTTGGCTGCCTCGCTCGTGTGGAGTTGCGGCAGGCAATGCCCAAGCCGGAAATAACAAATGAAGTTGCGGTTACGAATGTTAAAGCAAAAAAAGCGGGGGTTATTGTTAAGGTAACGGCACTCGGCGGATGGCCTGCCGTTGAGGAGGGTGAAGCGGTCGGACCGGGCGATTTGCTTATATCCGGTATTTATGACGGCGGCGAAAATGCCGCAAAAAATCACTTTGCACACGCACACGGAAGTGTGCTTGCAAAAACAGATCGAAAAATAACGGTGAATATTGCCCGTGAACAAACCGAAAAAAAGCAAACAGGTGAAAAAGAATATAAAACGCTTTGCTTTTTCGGATTGAGAATTCCGCTTTATATCGGCCGTAATGATAGCAATGCCCAAATTGAATGTGAACAAAAATATATAGAGTTAAATTCATTTAGATTGCCGATTGGTATTTACACCGAAAAATGCACATACTATTCAGAGCACACACGCTTGCTTGATGATTCTGAGCTTGAGGCTCTTGCAAATGCAGAGCTTAATAAAAGGCGGGAAGAACTTGCGGCAGATTGTAAAATACTGGGTGAAAATGCTTCTTTCACGGCAGATGAAGATTCGGGAATGCTTGTTGCCACATTTTCTTTGCTTGAAGATATAGGAGAGGAAACCGAGATTAAAATAAATTATTCACAGGATGAAAAATAAACCCTTGAAACGCTTTTTGATGTGTGATAAAATGATAGCGAAAAAAGGTGAATAGGGCATCTTGGCGGCTGTAACGAGGTGCGGAGATTTAAAATTGCGGTCGGAAAGGCTACGGAACTTTTTATGCAAATGACCTTTAGATGGTTTGGAAATCAGCTTGATACAGTTTCGCTTGAGCAGATTAAGCAGATTCCCAATGTGGCAGGCATTGTGCCTGCACTTCATGATTTGCCGGCTGGTGAAGCATGGAGCAAAGAGCGTGTGCAGGCGATGTATGATGAAATCACCGCTGCCGGCTTTTCAATGGAATGTATTGAAAGCGTAAATGTGCACGAGGATATCAAGCTTGGGCTTCCAAGCAGAGATGCGCTTATTGAAAATTATAAGATTTCAATTCGCAATCTCGCCGAGGTTGGCGTTAAGTGCATCTGTTATAATTTTATGCCCGTTTTTGATTGGACCAGAACGGATCTTTATATGCCTCTGCCCGATGGCTCAACCTGCCTCAGTTATGATGGCAAACAGGTGGAAGGCAAATCGCCGGAGGATATGTTTAAAGAAATAGACGATAATTCAAACGGCTATGCAATGCCCGGCTGGGAAACCGAAAGAATGGGCGAAATAAAGGAGCTTTTTGAAAAATACAAGGACGTTACGGCAGACGATTTATGGAGTAATCTTGAATACTTCCTTAATGCAATTATGCCTGTTTGCGAGGAATGCGATGTTAAAATGGCAATCCATCCAGATGATCCGCCCTGGGGAATATTCGGCTTGCCGAGAATTATAACAGGCAAGGCGGCACTTAAAAAGCTGCTCACGGCAGTGCCAAGCAAATATAACGGAATCACCCTTTGCACCGGCTCGCTCGGTGCAAGCCCCGATAATGATTTGGTTGATATTATCAATGATCCGCTTATAGGCAGCAGAATCTATTTTGCACATCTTCGCAATGTTTGCATAAATGATCGTTGGTTTAATGAAACTGCGCATGAAAGCAATACCGGCTCGCTTGATATGTATGAAATAGTTAAAGCTCTTCAAAATGCCGGGTTTAACGGATATATCAGACCCGATCACGGCAGAATGATTTGGGGCGAGGTTGCAAGACCCGGATACGGACTTTATGACCGTGCTTTGGGAGTTTCTTATTTAAACGGCCTTTGGGAGGCTGTTGAAAAAAGCAGGAGGGAAAAATAATGCGTCACGAAAATTTAAAGGGCAGAATTGCTGTTGTAACGGGCGGCGGCGGAGTTCTTTGCGGCTCGTTTGCCAAAACGCTTGCAAAACAGGGCTGCAGGGTGGCAGTGCTTGATTTAAATGAAAAAGCTGCAGAAAAATGTGCTGATGAAATTATTGCAGACGGCGGCGAAGCGATTGCCGTAAAATGCAATGTGCTTGATTTGAAATCGGTGCAAGAGGCAAGAGATACCATTGAAGAGCTTCTTGGCGGCACCTGCGATATTTTGCTTAACGGTGCCGGCGGAAACAATCCTAAGGGCACCACAACAAAAGACACCTTGGAGCAAATTGATCTTGTTCAAAAAGATGAAAATATTAAAACCTTTTTTGATCTTGATCCGGATGGCATCAGCTTTGTATTTAATCTTAATTTCCTCGGCACTCTTATTCCAACTCAGGTTTTTGCCAAGGATATGGTAAATAAAAAGCACGCTTGCATTGTTATGGTAACCTCAATGAATGCTTACAGGCCGCTTACAAGAATTCCGGCTTATTCTGCGGCTAAAGCTGCGGTTAAAAATTTCACGGAATGGATGTCCGTTCATTTTGCACCGGTCGGAATTCGTGTTAATGCAATTGCACCCGGCTTTTTCTCCACAAAGCAGAATAAAGCTTTGCTTTGGAACGAAGACGGCACACCAACGGAAAGAACAGGAAAAATTCTTGCTGCCACTCCGATGAATCGTTTCGGCGAGCCGGAGGAGCTGGACGGCACTTTGCTGTTTCTTTGCGATGAAGCATACAGCGGCTTTATCACAGGCGTAAGCATTCCCGTTGACGGCGGCTTTAATGCTTATTCGGGTGTTTGATTTTAATATTTGCGGTAAATAATAACGCTTAAATAAAAGCCTCTTTGCTTTTGGAACTGTTCCCAAAGCAAAGAGGCTTTTGTATTTATATGTGATTATATTTCGGCTTGTTATTTGCTAAAGCGTTATTTGAGCCTTTTGATTTTAATTCATAATGCATGGATTTATTTTTTTGTTGCCTTTTCTATGCTTTTAACCTCAAGTTTATTTTTGCAAACTGTAAATTTTATTTCAAACTCTGCAAATTTCATGCCGTAAATTCTGTTTTCATCGTCTTGATATGCGGGACGGGGGTCATCTGCCAAAATGCCGTAAAGGGCATCTCTTTTGTCAGCCGGTATTTTGTTTGCCTGCTCATCTTCAATTAAAACCTCAAGCTTATGCGTTTGCTCACGCTCGGCAAAGCCGTATTTGGCATTTTGAACACTGTCTGAATAAGGAATATAAGGCTTAATATCATAAATAGGCGTTCCGTTTAGCATATCGGCACCTGCTACCGTTAAGGTTGGAACTGCCCCGCTTGTGTTTGCGCAAATCAGCTTAACGCAGGAAAGCCCTAAGTTATTGGGCCTGAACGGTGAACGTGTTGCAAAAACACCTATTCTTTCATTACCGCCTAAGCGAGGAGGGCGAACCGTTGCATGCTTTTCTTTGTTAACATTTTCCGAAAAGCCCCAGATCAGCCAAAGATGAGAATATTGCTCTATGCCCTTTATGCAGTTTTTATCTGCAAATTCTTTTTCAAAAACAATTGTGCCGATAAGCTGCTCAATTCTTCCGCTTTGACGCGGAATTCCGAATTTATCGGTAAAGTCTGTTTTTATTTTTGCAATTGGTTTTATTTCCATTTTATTCACCGTTATAAAGCCTTGCCGTGGTAAGCGATTTGGCTTTTAAATGCAATTTGCCGCAAAAAGCGGTTTCTTTTTCTCGGTAGAAATTTCGCTTTTGCGTGGTGGTGTATATTTCGGCGTTTTCTTTGCCGCATTTTATTTCAATATCGGTTGCACCGCCCTCATTTTCTGCCACAATTATATAATCGCCGCCGGGCGTTTCAAATGCAAAAACATTCAGCTTTTCGCCGCTTTCCGCACCTGTTATAAGTGCAGCGGAAAGCTTCAGCAAAAATCTTGTAAAATGCAGCATTGCATAATATCTTTTGCAAATCGAATATTGTGAAAACCCGTCGGTTGCCGCCAAAAGTCCGTCGGAATAATCAATTCCGTCGCCCTTTTTATCGGCATATTGGTTAACCGCCACCCAACTTGTCCAGCTTCTTGCGCCCAGTAAAGTCAGGTCTCTGCCTATAACGCGCGCCGTGTTGAGCGCTCCGTTTATGCTTTTTGTGCCGTTCTTACACGGCAATTCGCACCATTCGCTCATATCAAACCGAATTTCAGGATGAGTAAAAACAGTGTTTTTGTAAAAATTCTTTCTTATTTCAAAATCTCTGTCTGCATGATAAGAATGAAGCGCAAATGCGCCAAGGTGCTTCATGATTAAATCATCCTGCAAAAAAAGTTTTAAATATTCTTCGGTAAGCCCGGCTATTTCGCCGCTTTCCGGGCCGTAAAGCTTAACGCTCATATTGCGCTCCTCAAGCTTTTGCGCAAAAGTATGAAACACCGCCGCAACCTCTTTTGGCTCATAATGGCAACCCTCTTGCCAAACCGATTTGCCGCCCCATTTCCATTGCGGCTCATTTATAGGGCTTATGTAATTAACCGGAACACCGTCATCAATAAAGTGCTGTGTGATGTCAAGAAAAATATCCGCAAAGCGGCCGTAATTGCTCATCGGCAGATTGCAGGTGTGGTGCATAAGGCTGCCGCTTGCCTGCCCGCTTGAAGTAAGCGAATAATGCGGCGAGTTTGTAAAAAGGATAACCGTGTCTATCGTGCCCTCTTTAAGGCATCGCTTTAAAAAGGTGTATGAATTTTTGTCTTTTTCAAAATCATAGCGGCCGCAAAAGTTTTCGCTTTCATCCGTGTTCTCGTCAACATAAAAAGATTCACAGCGCCTCCACGGATTTTCAACTCTGCAATTGTCGTTGTCCCAACCTGCGCCGACATTGAATCTGTAAATATTCAGCCCAAGGCCGTTTTTGCCGTAAAGCAATTCGGCAAGCTCATCCGCCGTGCTTTTGTTTGCCACATTTTGGCTCCACCAGCAAGCCGATGTGCCGAAGCCTATAATCGGTTTTCTTTTTTCTGCGGATGTTAAATCAATTTTAATCATAGTGATTTCTCCATATGCACATGAGGGCAATATTCATCATAATATATTTCTCCGCTTGCAGAAAAACCGAGTGATTCATAGAAATGTTGCACTCTGCATTGCGCCGAGAGAACAGCTTTTTTTGCACCGAGTTCTGATGTTTTTTTTAGTGCGGCTTTCACAAGCTTGCTTCCGAATCCGTCTTTTCTGTATTCGGGCAAAACGGCAACTCTTCCTATATGGAAGCTTTCGCCGCCGTCTTCCGTAAACATTCTTGCCGTTCCTGCTGCAATTCCGTTTTTGTATATTACAAAATGAAATGAAACATCGTCTTTATCATCAAATTCATTCACGAATTTTTGCTCTTCAACAAACACCTTTTGCCGAATATTTATTGCGTCTTTATGCAATTTGCGATGAATTTTTATGCACTCCATACAATCACCGACTATATTTTAGCACTAATATTCGCCTTTTTCAATATAATTATTGTATATTGCTTGCATTTTCATAAGTTTTGTAGTAGAATTGGAAACATCAAAAACAAACTTTTATAAAGGAGAAATTAAGATGAAAAAAATCACAAAAGTTTTAGCGGTTCTTCTTGCTGTTGCAATCTTTGCCACGGCGTTTGCGGCTTGCTCCAAGAACGGCGGTTCATCAGCCAAGGTTAAGGTGATTGATATTGCTCTTTCCGATGAGGAATACGCATTCGGTGTAGACAAAAATCAGCCCGAACTTAAACAGCAGGTTAATGATTTTATTGCGGAAATTAAAGCAAACGGCCAGCTTGATGAAATTTGCAACAAGTATTTTGCAAACGGCACTCCTGAGGGTGTAACCTCTGCCGTTCAGGATTCTTCAAAGGATCAGCTTGTGGTTGCCACAAATGCAGAATTCAATCCGTTTGAATACAAGCAGGGCGATCAGTTCTTCGGCATTGATATGGAGCTTGCAAAGCTTCTTGCAGATAAGCTCAATAAAGAGCTTGTAATCGTTGATATGGCATTTGATGCCGTTCTTCTTTCCGTTCAGCAGGGCAAGGCAGATATCGGCATGGCCGGCCTTACCGTAACACCCGAAAGGGCAGAGCAGGTTGATTTCTCGGAATCTTATTATTCTGCTTCTCAAAAGCTTATTGTTAAAGAAGATGATACTACCTTTGATGAATGCAAAACAAAGGAAGATGTTGATGCTATCCTTAAAGGCTTTGATGCAAGCACAAAAATCGGCGGTCAAAACGGCACAACAGGTCAGTTCTATGTTGAAGGCAGTGAAGACTTCGGCTTTGATAAGCTTAATGCTACATGGAAGGGCTATGCAAACGGCTCTCTTGCAGTGCAGGATCTTATCAACGGCGGCGTAAATTATGTTATTATTGATGCGGCTCCGGCTGATGCAATCGTTAAATCTATTAACGCAGTAGCATAATTATTAAAAAATCAGAATGCCCTGTCTCGCATGAGGCCGGGCATTTTACTATGGGGATATGTAATGAATTTTGAAAGAAAATTTGAAGTGTTTTGGGAATTCTTCATGCATAAAAACGGCTATAATGTTGTTGTTGAAGGATTAAAGAACACACTTATTATTGCTGTAATGGGCCTTTTTATAGGCATTGTGCTCGGCACTTTGCTTGCAACTGCAAGGGTTGTGCCGAAAACAAATGTGTTTGTTAAAATCGTTGAAAAAATAGCATCGTTTTATGTGAGCCTTTTCAGAGGCACTCCTATTGTTGTGCAGCTGTTGGTGTTCTATTATGTTTTAATGCCGCTTTTGGGGTTGCATATGAATTCCGTCGGCGTGGCGCTTGTGGTTTTCGGTTTAAACTCTGCAGCATATATCTCTGAAATAATGCGTGCCGGTATTCTTTCCGTTGATCCCGGTCAAATGGAAGGCGGCCGCTCGGTTGGTTTAAGCTATGGCACAACAATGGTTAAAATCGTTATTCCGCAGGCAGTCAAAAATATATTGCCAACCCTCGGAAACGAATTCATTTCTTTAATTAAGGAAACATCGGTAGTAAGCTTTGTTGGCGCAACCGATCTTTATCTTGCATTCCAGCGTATCGGCTCAAACACCTATGATTTCATGGTGCCTTATCTTGTTATGGCAGTGATTTATATTGTGCTGGTTGTAATTATTTCCTTCCTTGTTAAGCTTGTGGAAAGGAGCCTGAGAAAAAGTGATAAACGTATGTAATCTTGAAAAAAGCTTCGGCGACAATCATGTTTTAAAGGGCATAAATTATGAGATTGATCAAAATGAAAAAATCGTAATTATAGGCCCCTCGGGTTCGGGAAAAAGCACATTTTTGCGCTGCCTCAACTTGCTTGAAACCCCCACAAAGGGCGAAATTTGGTTTGAGGGCAAGCTTGTAAACGATAAAAAAACAGATATAAATGAAATTCGCAAGCACATGGGAATGGTGTTTCAGCATTTTAATCTGTTTAATAATAAAACAATTATTGAAAATATAACTCTTGCTCCGGTTTATCATAAGATAATGACTAAAGAAGAAGCTAATGAAAATGCACTTAAGCTTTTGGCAAGAGTTGGCCTTTCCGATAAAGCGGATGAATATCCAAGTAGCCTCTCCGGCGGCCAAAAACAAAGGGCGGCAATAGTTCGCTCTCTTGCCATGAATCCAAAGGTAATGCTTTTTGATGAGCCTACATCGGCGCTGGATCCTGAAATGGTTGGCGAGGTTTTGCAGGTTATGCGTGATCTTGCGGATGAGGGAATGACGATGGTTGTTGTTACTCACGAAATGGGATTTGCAAGGGAAGTTGCATCCAAGGTTGTGTTTATGGATAACGGAATTATCTGCGAGGAAAACACTCCCGATGAATTTTTCACAAATCCTCAGCATCCCCGTCTTCAAGATTTTCTTTCAAAAGTTCTTTGATTAAACATAAAAGAGCGGTGTGCCGTTTGAACGGCGCATCGCTCTTGTTTTGTCTTTTTATTTAATCATTGATAATTCCCATATGTGCCTTAAAAAAGCCGAGCATATGGTTTATGCATTCCTGCGAATAAGAAGGCGTCGGCTCAAGCACGGCAAAAACATGCGGCAGCACCCTGCCTATGTATTTACCTTTAAAATCATCAAGCATATTTTCAATTCCAAGCTTATCAAGAGTGAATTTCAGCTTGTATGAATCAAGCCTTAAACTATCACCGGTTGATGTGCAAATGTAAAAAGGCGGCATATGGTTTGTTGCCACTTTTTTGAAGTTCATATATTTGTAATAAGGGCTTTGCCTGAATGACTTTCCAAGCAATGCAGGCAGATTTATGTTAAGCATTGGATTGGGTGCTGTTAAATCAACCGCCGGTGAAATTGCCGCAACAGCCTTAAATTTGAATTTTGGCTTTGCAACGGCAAATTCTTTTTGAAGCATAAAGGATGATGCAATAGCGGCACAAACACAGGCAAAGTGGCCGCCGGCGGAATCACCTGCCAAAAATGCGTTTTCCAAATCTGCAGGATAAGCGTTTGCATGCAGGGCAATCCAATCAAAGGCTTCAAAAATGTCCTCAATTTGCTCGTTAAATCTGTATTTCCCGGCAAGACGATAATTTATTGAAAACACGCAAAAGCCTTTTGAAGCTATGTTAATGCAAAAGTTTTTATTGATTTCTTTATCTCCGCCAAGCCAGCCTCCGCCGTGAATATCAACAACAACAGGCAGGCGCTCGCTTGAATTCTCGGGAAAAAACACATCAAGCATATGCTCCAAATTTTTGTCATTTATATAGGGCACATTGCAAATGCAGTCTACCCCTGCGGTAGGCTTTTGCCTACTTATTCTTTCGGCGTCAAGCTTTGAGTTTTCTTTCCAAAATTGTTTTAAAACTGTTGTAAGCAATGCCATAATATTTGCCTTTCTCCGCTTTTGCGGCTTTGATAATTTAATTATATTCTTTGAACGGCAATTTGGCAATAGAAATTAAAATTCATTTTGCCGCATAAAAAAGCAAGCCTCAATTGCCTTGCTTAATGATTAAGCGCGTTGAGCCTTGCTTTTTTTGATTTTTCTTTTTTAATTCAAATGCCCAAGATTGCACATTTTGGGCTTTTTGCTTTGATTTTTGTTTAAGCTGCCTTGATAACTTTTTCTATAAACGGCTCCACTTCCGCCGGTTGCATTTCAAGCACCAATGCAATTTCGCCGTGGATAATGTTTTGCGCCTTGCGGTAATATTTCTCGTCTAAAACGGAAAGGCTTTTGCCGAGAGCCTCTTGGGCTTGCTTTTTATCGTGCAGCGTTTTCATGAGCGAAATAAGTTCAGTTCTGTTTGCTTTGTTAATGATTTTTTTAAACAACTCGCGCCTTGTGTTTGTGTTTTCATTCCACACGGATTGCTGAGCGGGGATGGATTTGATAAGCTCCATAATTTCACCCTTTGAAAGCAATGCTTTCATTTTAGATATAAGCGTTTCATTGTCAACAGGCACAAATATGGTTTCCTTAGAATCAAAGAAAGGCGAAAGAATATAGTAGGTTTTCGTTTCCCTTGCAAATTTTTCGCTTTTAATGTCTGTAATTTTACATACTCCGTTTGAGCCGTAAACAAATGTGTCGCCTATCTTAAACATTTTATCACACCTTTCTGAAAATTTAACACTTTTCTTATTACGAAATGTAAATTGAACTTTACGAATCGCTTGTTACAATATTTATTATAACACGAAATGTAAAAAATTAACAGAAAAAAATTACAAAAAGTAGAAAGTTATTTTTTTCACGATTTATTGTAACAAAATGAGCCGTTTTGTAATCTTATATTCCGTTGATATTTATTTTTCGCTGTGGTAGAATGAAATTATAAGTTATGTTTGCTTAAATTCTGCTTTTAGGAGGGTGTATGAAAAAGCTGTTATCACATTTTTTGGCAATCTTTTGTGCTGTGTTCACGGCGCTGTTTTTTGCAATTTGCTCAAATGCTGCCGGTGCACCGTTTAATGTTTCTTGCAATTCGGAAATGCTCGTGGGCAAATCGCAGCAGCTTGCAATATCCAAAGAGGGAGAAAAGCTTGATAATTTCACTTTTTCAAGCTCTGATAATTCTGTTGTAACGGTTGATGAAAACGGTATTGTAAGTGCCGAAAAGCAAGGCTCGGCAAAAATTATATGCACCATGCAAAGCGGCGAATCCGTTTCTGTTGATATTGCCGTTAAAACAAAGCCGGCATCAATCACGCTGTCGTCCGTTGAAAAGGCAATTGATGAGGGTGAAAGTTTCAATTTAAACGCAAGGGTAAACAGCGGTGCATATCAAACATCGTTTGTTTATTCAAGCACGGATAATTCTGTTGCAACGGTTTCACCGAGCGGCAGAGTTACCGGGGTTAAAGAAGGCAAGGCAATAATAACTGCCGAAACGGAAAACGGCGTTAAAGCCTCATGCATTGTTTATGTTTATTCAAAGAATGATATAGAGCTTAATATGCGTGCAACAAAAGTTGCCATGGATTATTCAAATGTAACAAAAATCGTTTATGGCAAAAGTGCGTTCGGCCGCAATTTAGAGGCCTTTGTTATAAACGGAGGCGGTAACAACAGTAAAACTCTGTTTTGTACCTTTGCGGTTCACGGTTTTGAGGATAGTTATTACAGAGACGGTAAATTGCTTGTTGATGCCGCAAATGACATTGTGGAATATTTCGCCGAAAATCCGGATAATCTTTGGGATTATCGTTTGGTTATAGTGCCTTGCGCAAACCCCGACGGCACAATTGACGGCGAAAATAATGATCGTGCCAAGCCGGGTGCATTCGGCAGATGCACTGCGGATAATGTTGATATGAACAGGGATTTCATTGCCGGTAAGTTCAAAGCCCGTGAAAGCCGTGCGCTGCGTGATCTTATGTATAAATACAAGATGAGCACTTATATTGATTTTCACGGTTGGCTTGATACGGTGCTCGGTGATCCCGAACTTGTAAGTATCTATAGAAGCACGAATAATTTAAAAAGAGATCAAAGCAATCAATACGGCACGGAAAAAGGCTATATCATGGGCTGGGCAAAGGCTAATTTGGGCGCAAGATCGGCATTGGTGGAGCTGAAAAGCCCATCGTCAATCAATTCGAATTCAATTATAAACGGTATATATGAAACTGTCAGAGGCAGTTGGAATAAAAATTACGGCATGCAGGTTAAATACAGCTCGGCACTTGCTGCACCTAAAAATCTTACGGTTTATGCAAAGTCAAACGGCAATGCCCATGTTGATTGGAATGCGGCAAGCGGCGCAAACGGATATCAGGTTTGGTTTAAGGCAGAAGACGGTGCTTGGCAAACTGCACCTACTGTTGTTGGCCACACTTATTGTGATGTATCGGGGCTTATAAGCGGGTGTAAATACACATTTACGGTGAGGGCTCTTTATCATGATAATTCAACCAATGTGCGCACCTATTCAAATAATTATTCCGATTATATTGAATATCAATCTCCGCTTGCAAAAATGGCAGGTTTGTCGGTTTTAGGCAGAGCAGACGATGGCTCGTTTATAACCCTCGGCTGGAATTCGCAAATCGCCGCAGACGGATATTATGTTTATGAGCTTCAAAACAATGAATGGATTAAGCTTGCAACAGTAAGCGGAGGATTGAGTAAGGCTTATACCGTTAACGGCACGGAAAGCGGAAAGGAATACTGCTTTGCAATTGCGGCATTTTCAAATGAAACCGGAATTTCACCGCAATCCGAAGCATTGCACACTGCTGCCGCCTGCCGGCGTATAAGTTGCGTGGATGCCGCAGCGCAGGGAAAATCAAAAATTAAAATCAGCTGGGCTTCCGTTGATTGCAGCGGATATTATGTGCAATGGTCGGATAATCCGGATTTCAAATCAAATTGCAACGGAGCATTTGTTTCCGGTAAAAGCAACACAAGCTATGTTGCTTCTGTAGGTTCAAACAGTAAAAATTATTATGTGCGTGTTCGTGCTTATAAGCTTGTTGATTCGCAGCGAGTGTTTGGGCCATTCAGCGAGGGCGTTTCCGTTGGCAGCGGTTTGCGTGAGATAAACGAATTTGCCGTAACCGGCAGAGGAAACGGCGGCAGAGCGCTTTGGCTTGATTGGGCGGATGTTGGCGGCGCAACGGAATATGATGTTTACGATGTTACAAACGGCGCAAGCAAGCTTAAAGGCACAAGCGAAACAAGCGATTTCACTTTTACGGATCTTAATCCCGCTTGGGAATATGACATAAAAGTTGTTGCCAAAAATGCATTTGAAAATGTGGAAAGCATCTACCGAGTTTGTGCGGCAACGCCCGTTGTGGAAAACTTTAAAGCAAAAATAACGGATAATAACAGTATAAAGGCTGAATGGGATTATGCCGTTTGCCACGGATATTATATTCAGTGGAGCACAGATCCCACCTTTACAGACAAGAGCCAAATAAACGGCGCCTGGATCAACAACACATTCACAACAAGCTTTGAAATAAGCACCGATAAACCGGCAAGCGAATACTATGTTCGCATACGCAGCTGGAAATATTACCAAGGCAGCAAAATATTCAGCGATTTCTGCGAACCGACGGTGGCTTTGCAAAGCGAAGCGTTAGCCGACATTTAAACAAAGAAAAACGGAGAAAGCAAATGCTTTCTCCGTTTATTTTTTATTCTGCCGCAACACCGTATTTTTGAGCAATTACGGAATTACGATAGCTTTTATCTGCCGAAACATCTTTTATCACATTCACAAAAGGCGGTATTTCAAACGGCTCTTTTTCATCCTTTAATTCAATTTCAAGCAAGGCAATATCCTGCCAAAAGGGAAACACATCAAGCTCAAAATATTTGCCGGCACTCAAAATTAAATATCTTCGCTTTGAAAGCAGCTTTTCACCGCTTACGGCAGCATCATATTCCGCCTTTGAAATTCGATTTTCCGTTTCAATTCTCCGCTGCTCGGATATTTTGATTTTTTGGGTTTTAATATAAACAAAAGCGCCGTTTCTGCCACGGCGGCGCACACGATAACGCCCGTTTTCATCATTTATATATGCTTGGGAAATATCTGCGTAATCACAAAAATCAAGCCTTGAAAGCAGCGATTCGGCAGGGCGTGCAATCAAAAACTTTTTTTCAATTTCAAGCGGCTGCGGTATTCCGAAAAAGAAATCAATTTCCGAAAAAAGTGCATTTTCGTCCGCACAAAGGCGCAAATGCTCGTTTCCCACCCAGGCACGCAACACATCATCGCCGCAATCAGGCATAAAAAATGCGGCGGAATAATCATACTTTATTTTCAATGAGGCGCAAGGCACATCAAAATCTATTTGAGCATCGCAGCCTTTGTATCTTTGCAACACGGCCTCATGGCAGGAGCTGCCGCAAACAACGATTTTTTCCATGAAATCACCCTAATTCATTTCTTTTTTTATATAATCGCAATACAGGCGCAGAATATCAATATCCGTTTTTTCATAAACCATTCTTGCGCCAACCGAATCCTCAATTTCGTTAAACACGATTTTGCCTTCGTTAAACACAAAATCGATGCCTATATAATCAAATTTAAGCAGCGAGGCGATTTTAAGCACAAGTGCTTGCTCCGATGCCGACAGTTCATACGGCAAAGCCTTGCCGCCGAGGCAAAAATTGGATCTGAAATCCGAATCGCTTTTGCGCAACACGGCGCAAATTATTTCGCCGCCGATAAGCCACACCCGCAAATCCCTGCCCAAATCGGAAGCCGGCTTTTGATAAACGAAGCCGGGCTTGATTTTAAATTCTCCGCTTTTGATAAGGCGCACACCTTGGCCGCCCTTGCCGTTTACGGGCTTTTCAACAACGGGTGCGGCCGTTTGATTAACCGGCATAATTTCAATGCCGTTGCTCTGCATAAATTCATAGCAAGCCTGCTTGTTATTTGCAAGAGCGGTGAGCGGCGACGGATTAAAAACCCTAACGCCGATTTTTTCAAATTCGGCAGCCGTTTTGGCATTGTTTGTGCGATTTATTACAAAATCCGGTTTGGAGCAAACATCCAAATGCTCTGCAAGCACAAGCTCTGCACCCAAATACTTTTTAAATTTTGAAACGGCAAATTCATTTCGCTTTGCCTCATATTCCGAATAAACAACTATTCCGCTCACAGCCGGCTCTTTATCTCCTCAAAAATCAGCGGCGCAATATCAACGCCGGTGCAATTCATAATATTTATAATATGGGCATTGCTGTTTACCTCACACAAAATTCCGCCTTGCAAAATATCAACTCCGCCAAAAGTAAGCCCAAGCGCCTTGCAGGCATCAAGCGCAATTTTGCGTTCTGCGGCATTTGGGGAATATTGCCGCATAGTGCCGCCGTTTGTAACATTTGCCCTGAAATCATTTTTATTTATTCGCTCTGTTGCGGCAACAATTTCGCCGCCGACAACCTCTATACGAACATCCCTGCCGGCTGATTCGGCAATAAATTCCTGCAAAATAAACGGCTGCGTTCCTATGTGTGAAAGCACTTCATCCTTGCTGCGGCAAAGAAAAACCTGCTCGCCGAACGAGCCGAAGCAATTTTTAAAAACAAGAGGCAGCCCCAGCTGCTTCACCGCTGCTTCAACAAAAGGCGTATAATCGCTTTTAAAATATGAAAGCGGTGCCGCAATAGTTTTAGGCTGAGGCACAACACCCAAAAGCTCGGTATATGTTTTTGCTTTATCGTCGCAAAGAGCAATGCTTTTCGCACTGTTAAACACCGGCAGGCCGCTTTTTTCAAGCCTGCGGGCAAGGTTTACATCCTTATCCCAAAAAAGCACGAAATCTGCTTCTGCGCTTTCGCAAGCAAGCTGTAAATTGGTTTTTATCACCAAATCAACGCCGCATTTTTCAGCACTTTTTACCAAATGCGAATGAAGCTGCGAAAACTTATTTTGAGTTAAAAAATGATTAACAAGCAATATGCCTTTCACCGTGTGCTTCCTCCCCTGCCGTTTGTTTGATTTGAACAAATTGTATCATTTTTCCTTGCTTTTTTCAATCATGTGATATAGAATATATTTACTATTTAAAGCGGAGGTTATTTTAATGACGGAATACACTTTGAAATACGGTTGCAATCCCAACCAAAACCCGGCCAGAATTCATATGGACGGCAAAGAACTGCCCTTTGAAATTCTTAACGGCAGCGCAGGCTACATAAACCTGCTTGATGCTTTCAATTCATGGCAGCTTGTTAAAGAGCTGAAAGAGGCAACCGGACTTCCCTCCGCCGCTTCATTTAAGCATGTTTCCCCCGCCGGTGCGGCAGTTGCACAACCCCTTTCGGAAACAGACAGAAAAGTTTGCTTTGTGCCGGACGGCTTAGAGCTTTCGCCCATTGCACAGGCATATGTAAGAGCAAGAGGCTGCGACAGAGTTTCGTCATTCGGCGACTTTGCGGCGCTTTCCGATGAATGTGATGCTTCTGTGGCTCAATTCCTTGTTAAAGAGGTTTCGGACGGCATTATTGCTCCCGGATACACCGATGAGGCACTTGAAATTCTCAAGAAAAAAAGGCGCGGCAATTATCTTATAATTAAAATCGACGCAAACTACACCCCCGAGCCAATTGAAACAAAGCAGGTTTTCGGCATTAAGTTTGAGCAAAAGAGAAACGATTCAAAAATCACAATGGATCTTTTCAACGATATGCCAACCAAAATCAAAGAAATTCCGGAAATTGCAAAAATTGACTTGCTGATTTCTATGATCACCCTTAAATACACACAATCAAATTCGGTTTGCTATGCAATGGGCGGCCAAACAATCGGCGTTGGCGCAGGCCAGCAATCAAGAATTCACTGCACACGCCTTGCAGGCAACAAGGCCGATAATTTCTGGCTTCGCAGAAACGAAAAAGTGCTTAACCTTCCGTTTATTGACGGCATTCGCAAGTGCGAGGCAGATAATGCGATAGACCTTTATATCGGCAACGAGGCAGACGAACTTTATAAAAACGACCTGTGGAAAAGATATTTCACCGAAAAGCCTGAGCTTCTTACCGCAGAAGAAAAAGCAGAATGGCATGCAAAGATGACGAATGTTGCTCTTGGCTCCGACGCTTTCTTCCCGTTTGAGGACAATATTGAGCGAGCTGCAAAAAGCGGTGTTAAATACATTGCACAGCCCGGCGGCTCGGTAAGAGACGAGGCTGTTATTGAATGCTGCGATTCCTTTGGAATGGCAATGGCAATGACGGGCATTCGCCTTTTCCATCATTGATATATAAAAGCACAAAACACCCCCGCAATCCTTACAGTTAGGGCTTGCAGGGGTGTTTTTTATAAATACGAGCAAAAACTTTAATCGGCACACAGTCCGCAGACGAATAATCCGCTGCAAAAAGCATTGATTTACCCGTTTTAAAAATACAAAGAGCCTGCCGAGGCAAGTTGCCGCAAGCAGGCTCTTGATTTTTATATTTGTGCCGACGGCGGCTTATTTATAAAGCGGGCCGTATTCTGCGCAAGCACGATAATCTGCGGACTGTGCATCCTCTGTGCCGAAGCCGCTCCATGAATGGGGGCGGAAAATGCGGGAGGAATCAACATTGTGCATATTTACCGGTATGCGAAGCATTGAAGCAAGGGTGATAAGATCTGCGCCGACATGGCCGTAAACCGTTACGCCGTGGTTTGCGCCCCAATTTGCCATAACGCTGTAAACATCCTTAAATGCACCTTCACCGGTGAGGGTGGGAACAAACCAGGTTGTGGGCCAAGTGGGATCGGTTCTCTTATCGATTGTGTTGTGGATTTCATCCGGAAGATCAACCGTGTAGCCCTCTGCAAGCTGAAGCACCGGGCCGATACCGTCTATAATGTTAACACGAAGCATTGTTACGGGCATTTCTGCGCTGCAACGGAAATGGCTTGAGAAGCCGCCGCCGCGGAAATACTCATAATCCGCTCTGCCCCAATCCGTGGCATCAAGGCAAGCCTTAATATCCGCATCCGTCATTTCCCAGAAGGGCTTCATGCAGCCTTCTCCGTTTGCATTTTTGCAGGCGCCTGAGCCGTCAAGCGCAGTTGCGCCTGAATTGATGAGGTGAATAAAGCCGTTTGCGGCTTTGCCCGTGGGCTTAACGCCGGTTACTCTTTCACAAGCTTCGGGGCTCCAATATGTGCGCACATCATGGAAACAAGGTGCGGAATTCGAGATAAGAGAGCCGAGAAGCATTGCAACACCGTTAAGAGTGTCGTTTTCTGTTGCAAACGGAGTGGGAGCCTTTTTGCCGTTCCAATCAAACGAAGAAGCCATAATAGCTTCCGTGAAATCGGCGTTGGGAAGCCAATCCGTCCAGTTTCTTTGGCCTTGGAAGCCGCCTGCAACGGCGTTTTTGCCAAGAGCTTCTTCATGCCAGCCCATTTCATCAAGCTTGGAATTGCCAAAAAGAATATCACGAACGATAAGAGTCATCTTTGTGATGAACTCCCAATCTTTATCGGCAGGAACAACCTTTGATTTTTTGATGATTTCGGGGAAATCCTTGCCTGCGTTTTTATCAAAGCCCTCTTTGCAGTTTTCTTTAACCCACTTGAAAGCCTTTTCATATTCATCATGATCATAAATTTCAAGAGTTATGCGGCGGATGATTTCAGACATATCAACCCATTCTGCGCGAATTCCGAGATATTTTTGAAACATTTCCGCATTACAATAGCTGCCTGCAATGCCCATTGCGATGCCGCCGAGATTAACATATGATTTATTTCTCATCCAGCCAACCGTAACAGAGCCCTTTGCAAAGCGCAGGATTTTTTCCGCAACATCCGCAGGAATTGTTGTGTCTGTCATATCCTGCACATCTTTGCCGTAAATAGAAAATGCAGGCATGCCCTTTTGAGCATATGCAGCCATAACTGCTGCAAGATAAACGGCACCCGGGCGCTCTGTGCCGTTAAAGCCCCAAACCGCCTTAATTGTGTTTGGATTCATATCAAAGGTTTCCGAGCCGTAGCACCAGCAAGGAGTTACGGAAAGAGTGGCAACCACATTTTCGCTTTCAAATTCTGCCGCACATTTTGCAGCTTCTGCGCCGCCGCCGATTGTTGTGCTTGAAATTACGCACTGCACGGGAGTGCCGTCCGGATAACAAAGATTGCTTTCAATAAGCTCTTTTGCAGAATGAGCCATGCCCATTGTTTGCTTTTCAAGGCTTTCGCGAACGCCGCCCCAACGGCCGTCTATAACCGGGCGAATACCTATTTTTGGATAATTCATAGCTTTTACCTCTTTATTTGTTTAAAATTTCGGCATAGCGGGAATAAGCTTTTTCCCAAGCTGCGCCGTCTGCCGGAGCATAATATTTAATCTGCTCCTGCGTTTTTATCATTTTTCTGCCTTCTGCCACATTTTTAATATCGCCAAGAGCAATAAGCTGCAGCATTATATTGCCGAGCGCAGTTGCCTCTGTTGGGCCTGCGGCAACGGGAATTTGAAGGCTGTTTGCCGCCATTTGGCAAAGGAAACCATCCTTTGTGCCGCCGCCGAGCAAATGAAGCACATCAAAATTTTTGCCTGTGTTTTCCTTAATTTGATCAATTGCAAAGCGGTATTTCATTGCAAGGCTTTCATAAATTGAGCGAATCAATTCACCGTCGCTTTCAGGCACGGCTTGATTTGAGGCCCTGCAAAAAGCCCTGATTTTTTCCGGCATTTCACCGGGAAGTGCAAATTCGGGAGAATCAGGATCAATAAAGCATTTAAACGGCTCTGCCTTGCGAGCAAGCTGCTCCATATCATTATAAGAATATTCCCTGCCTGCCGCACGGAAATTGCGGCGTATTTCCTGAATAAGCCACAAGCCGCTGATGTTTTTAAGATAATTTATTCTGCCGTTTGCGCCAAGTTCGTTTGAAAGCTCGCACAGCATACTTTTTTCCGTTAAAATCGGCTCATCACATTCACAGCCGATGAGCGACCAAGTGCCGCACGAAAGAAATGCCGCACATTCGGAATCGGAGGCAGGCATTGCGCAAACGGCACACTGAGTATCATGCCCGGCAACTTTAATAACCTTTATACCGTCATACTCGCCGGCAACCGTGGCAGGAGAAACTATTTGCGGCAAAATTTTTGGATTTTTTTTCGTGAGAGCAAACACCTCGCTGCACCAGCCCTTGCTTTTCATATCAAGCATTTGAGAGGTTGAGGCAATTGTTTGATCTGCATTTTTTGCGCCGCAGAGTGCATAAGCAAAAAGATCCGGCATAAAAAGCATAAGGCTTGCGCCGTTATTTTCCTCTGCCATAAGCTGAAAAAGCGTGTTTATGGGCATAATTTGATTTCCCGTGGCTGCATAAAGCTTTTCCGGCGCCATTTTTTCATATGCCTGTTCCGGCATATTCTTTGTGCGGGGATCACGGTAATTGGCAGGCAGGCCCATAATTTTGCCTGTGCCGTCTATAAGCCCGTAATCAACGCCCCAGGTATCAAAAGCAAGTGAATCCGGCTTGCCGCAAATTTTGCAAGCCTTTTCAATTCCTTTTTTTATTTCGGCAAGCAAATACGGAAAATCCCAGCACAATTTGCCGCCGCAATCCATAGGGCCGTTTTCAAATCTATGTATTTCTTTATATTCAAGGCTGCGTGCCGAGGCATCGTATTCGGCAAGAATTGCTCTGCCGCCGGATGCACCGAAATCAAAAGCAAGCACTTGGCTCATTGAAACAACTCCTTAATATTATTATAAAAGGCCGTGCGAATGCACCGATAGCTTCTAAAAACAAAACAGTGCTTTGCAGAATCAAGGCTTAAGCCCCTGTTTTCTGCATATCGGGTTTGGCATTCACATATTTAAGCAAATAAAAACAGTTTGCTTAAAGCCGAAAACCGATTAAAGTGATTTTAAAATTGGTAATTTCAAATCATTCTAATCGGTTTGGTTAAAACTTAATCAGTCTTTCTTATGAAGTATTTCATCATCGGGGTTATAAACCTTATATCCCGGATGACGGCCGGTTACTCTATAATAGCCTCTGAGATCTATAAGCTTTTGAATATTTTCTTTGCTTATATCATGGCTGCCGCCGAGAATAACGGCATTGATTGTGATTTTAGCCCAAAGCTCAAGGCTTTCCATTCTGTAAAAAGCGGTGATAACATCGCTGCCCACGGCAAGGGCACCGTGGTTTTCAAGAAGCATAACATCATGATCTTCAAGATACGGTTCTATGGAATCCGGAACTTCGGTGGTTGAGGGAGTTCCGTACGGTGTGAGCGGAACTGCGCCGATAACGGCAACATCCTCAATCATGTTATACATATCCATGGCCTTATGTGCAACCGCAAATCCCGTTGCTCCGGGCGGATGGGCATGAAGCACGCTTCTAACATCGTCTCTCTTCTCATAGCAGCGTAAATGCATTTTAATTTCGCTTGACGGGCGAAGACCTTCTACCGCCTCAAGCACATTGCCCTGCGAATCAATCCTGATAAGCTTTTCGGGAGTGATAAACGATTTGCTCATTCCCGTTGGCGTTGCAAGAATAGTGCCGTCATCAAGCTTAACGCTTACATTGCCGTCATTAGCCGCAACCCAGCCGAGCTGCCACATTTTATGGCACACATCACAGATTTGTTCCTTTACGGTTTCAATATCCATTGGCATAACTTCCTTTCTAAAATATTCTCCTCTTTCAATTTGTATTATACTGTTGATTTTGCACTATTTCAAGGTGTATAATGTGATAAAGTGGTACGATATTCACCTTTAATTAAAATTTACATTTCAAAGGCAGATGAAAAATGAGATATATTGACTATCAGGAAAAATCCGTGCGCGGCACATTCGGATTTCCGATTCAGCTTTACTATGTTGATTACACGCACCCTCAATATGAGATGCCGCTGCACTGGCATTTGGAATGCGAGCTTATATTGGTTTTAAAAGGGCGCTTTGATTTAACCGTTAACGGAAATGCCCATACGCTGCACCCAGGCGAAAGCATATTTGTGCCGGGTGGCTTTATTCACGGCGGATCGCCGCACGATTGCATTTACGAATGCGTGGTTTTTGAAATGGAGGATTTCCTGAGCCAATCCGTTCAATGCAGACAAGCATATGCAAATTCGCTTGAAGCCGGCCTTATTCGTGAAACCTGCTACACAAGGGAGGACACGGAGGGCACAATAATTGACCATATTTTTGAATGCATGGAAAAAGAAAACTATGGATACACATTCACCACAACAGGGCTTTTGTGGCAGCTTGCCGGCTTAATTATGAAAAGCAGCACAGAAAACACGCAGGCAATTCAACCCGCAAAAAACGAGCAAATCAAACGGGTGCTTTCAAAAATCAAAAACGATTATTCACAGCCGCTAACCCTAAATGAGCTTGCGGAAACGGCAAGGCTAAATCCGCAATATCTTTGCAGAGCATTCAGGCAGGTTACGGGCAAAACGCCAATTGATTATCTAAACTACTATCGCATTGAATGTGCGGCAGAAAAGCTTTGCTACACCAACCTTTCCGTAACAGAAGTGGCACTTTCCTGCGGATTCAATGATTTAAGCTATTTTAACCGCCTGTTTAAGCGGCACAAAAATGCATCACCCACACAATTCAGAAAAAGATACAACGGCGCAAACAGCTGACGGAGATTGCGCCCGAAGCGGTTGACAGAAATTTGAGCCGCATATATAATGCATAATATAAATAAAAAGAATATTAAAAACATTAAATACATTCCTGCGGCAAAACGGCAAGCCGCAAAAACGCTCGGCAAGGAGGCAACGCAAATTAAATATTCGGTTATAATTCCTGTTTTCAATTCCGAAAAATACATAGAAAAATGCGTTTGCAGCCTTTTGCAAAGCGCTCCGATTGAAAACACCGAGATCATTTTGGTTAATGACGGTTCAAAAGACAAAAGCGCAGAAATTTGCAAACGCTTGGCGGCTGAGCACGATTGCATTAAATATATCAACAAAGAGCACGGCGGTGCAGCATCGGCACGAAATGCAGGGCTTAAGCAGGCAACGGGCGAATTTATTTTGTTTTGCGATTCCGATGATTATGTGCGGCCCGATTATTTCACAAAAGCAGAGCTTTTCGGAAATGAAGATTTAATTGTGTTTGGCTACACTTCCGTTTACGAAAGCTGCAGTTTGCGGCACGATATTCCGCAAAGCATTTTAAACGGCAGTGATAATTTTGAAAAGCTGAACGGGCTTTACAAAAGCAAGCTGCTTTACGAGCTTTATACAAAAAGATTTAAGCGCAGCATAATAGCTCAAAACGAAATATGCTTTCACGAGGAGCTGCCTATTTGCGAGGATATGAATTTTTGCCTGCGATATGCACTTTGCTGCAAAAGCATTGCAATAAAGAATGATGCTCTTTATTTTTACAACCGCACAAACAAAAATTCACTTATACACAGCCGCAAAACGGGGCTTACCGAAATTTTTCCAAAAGCCTTTGCAATTGCCGCCAAAACAATAAAAATCAGCAGCCTAACCGATAATCAAAAGGAAAAACTTTTGCAAACAACGGATTATCTTTACACGGCAACCTTTATAACCTGCGCCGGCGAGGAGCTTAAGGACGAAAACGCCGCTGCGCACCAAATAATAAGGCAAATCGGAAAAATTTGCCGTGAATTTCAAACGATACACTTTGCGAAAAAGCAGCCGCAGGGGCTTCTTTGCAAAGGAATCAGAGCCTGCATTAAACTGAGGCTCGGCACGATTACGTATCTGCTTGTTAAGGCACACAGGCACAGAGTAGAAAAACGCACAAGCAAATAAACGCTCCTTAAAAAGAGCAAGGCAACACCATCAACACCCAACGGAGGTAAATATGAACAAATCATTTGAAAAAATCGCAAACAAATTAGCGGGTCCGCTTATGGGGCTTTTTGGAGTTTCTCAAAAGAAAGCGGAGCAATTTGAGGGCGCCGCACCCACCGTGCACGGAATTTCCGAATTGCTGAGAAAAGCTGCCGCCGAGGGTGCCGTGCTGCTTAAAAAGGATGGCATTTTGCCCTTTAAAGCAGGCAGCTGTGTTTCGCTTTTCGGCAGAGTTCAATACAACTGGTTTTACACCGGCTACGGCTCCGGAGGCGATGTAAACAGGCCGTATTCGGTTAATTTGCAGGACGGAATCAGAAATTGCGATAAACTGAGCCTGAATGAAAGCCTGGCAACGGAATATGAAAACTGGTGTGTTGAGCACCCTATTGAAGATGCGGTTTGGGGAATGTGGCCAAGATTTTATCCGGAAATGCCAATAGATATAAGAGATGTTTTCCGTGCATCAAACGCATCGGACTGCGCAGTTGTGGTGATAGGAAGATCATCGGGAGAAGACAGAGATTGCGTGCTTGAAAAGGGCAGCTGGTTTTTAACGGATGAAGAGCGCAAACTTTTAGACGAAGTTACCGACTGCTTCGGCAAGGTTGCGGTTGTTTTAAACATCGGCTGCATAACTGATTTATCATGGATAGAGGAATACGGCAACAAAATCGGTGCCGTGCTGTTGCTTTGGCAGGGCGGAATGGAAAGCGGAAATGCGGCAGCCGATTTGCTTTGCGGCAACATTAACCCGTGCGGCAAGCTGAGCGACACCGTAATGAGAAATTACAACGATTGCCCAAGCGCAACGAATTACGGAAACAAGGAATTCAACAATTATGAAGAAGACATATATGTGGGCTACCGTTGGTTTGAAACATTCAACAAGGACGGTGTGCTTTACCCGTTCGGATACGGATTGAGCTACACAGAATTTGAAACAAGCCTGAAAAAAGCAGAAGCAACTGCCACCGGCTTTGAATTTACTGTTTCCATAAAAAACACAGGCGCCCTGCCGGGCAAAGAGGCAGTGCAGATCTATCTGCAAAAGCCATGCGCAGTGCTCGGCAATCCTGCAAGGGAGCTTGCGGCATTCGGCAAAACAGCATTACTGCAACCGGGCGAAGAACAGGAAATCTGCCTTACGGTTGATTTATACAGCCTTGCGTCATATGATGCGGGCGGCGCCTGCGGCAGCAAATCCGCATATATAACAGAAGGCGGCGAATATTTCTTTTATCTTGGAGGCGATGTCCGCAGCGCAAAAGAAATTTTCAGATACGGCCACGAAAAAACAACCGTTTTTGAGCAATTGCGTGAATGCCTTGCTCCGCAGCAGAGCATTCAAGTTGTTACACCTGCAGACGGAATCAAGGGCAAGCTGCCGATAAAAAGAGCCTGCCCCGAGGCAAGGCGCAATTTGCGAGAAAGAATTTTAAAAGAGCTTCCCAAAGCAACGGAGCCGCAATACTATGCCGGCGAAAAGCTTGCAGATGTTAAAAGCGGCAAAATTCCGATGGAGCATTTTGTTTCGCTGCTCAGCAACAAAGAGCTTGAGGCGCTTACAAGAGGCGACTACACAATGAACAGCAAGCTCGGTGCACCCGGAAATGCCGGAGCATTTGCGGGCGTGCTTCCCTCTTTGCGTGAAAAAGGAATTCCGGCAGTTACCGCAACAGACGGCCCATCCGGAATTCGCCTGAGCGAAACCTGCTCACTTATTCCGATAGGCACGCTTTTGGCTTGCAGCTTTGACACAGAGCTTGTTGAAGAGGTTTACACCGCAATCGGCAAGGAAATGAAAAGCAGAGGCAGCGATGTGCTGCTTGCACCCGGAATGAACATTCACAGAAATCCGCTTTGCGGCAGAAATTTTGAATATTATTCCGAGGATCCGCTTTTAAGCGGAAAGATTGCGGCGGCAGCCGTGAAGGGAATTCAGGCCTGCGGCGCATCTGCCTGCATTAAGCACTTTGCCTGCAACAATCAAGAATTTGCACGCACAATAAACGATGCAAGGGTTTCCGAGCGTGCGCTTAGGCAAATTTATTTGAAAGGCTTTGAAATTTGCATTAAAGACTCAAGCCCGAAAAACATTATGACCTCTTACAATAAAATCAACGGCGTTTACAGCTATTTCAACTATGATCTTTGCACATCAATTCTGCGAGGCGAATGGGGCTATAAAGGAAATGTGATGACGGATTGGTGGACAAAACCCGGCAAATCACCTGAATTCGGCACAATTCGCAACCAAGCATATCGTGTGCGTGCGCAGGTGGATGTTCTTATGCCCGGCGGCGGAAAGCTTGGGCTTAAAGTGCCGGACGGAACCTTGCTTGAATCACTCGGCAAGGAGGGCGGAATAACGCTGGGAGAGCTGCAACGCAGTGCGGCAAACGTGCTTCGCTTTGCAATGAACAGCACCGCCTTTAACGAAAACACCGCAGAATAAAGGCGTTTGGTGCGCTCGGCAGCACGCCAAGAGCAAAAGCGCAAAAGCTGCCGCCTGTTTCTTTTCTGATATTGATTTAGACTTTCGGCGGCTTAAATACACTTGACACGGGTGTTATTATATATATGAAATAAATATAACAGGAGTGAAATGATATGAATAAAAACAAGCTTGTGCCCGTTTCGCTGCTTACAGGCTATTTGGGAGCAGGAAAAACCACCCTGCTTAACCATGTGCTTTCAAACCAAAAAGGATACAGAGTTGCAGTTATAGTAAACGACATCGGCGAAGTAAACATAGATGCCTCTCTTATTCAAAAAGGCGGCACCGTTACCCAAAAAGACGAAAATCTTGTGCCGCTTTCAAACGGCTGCATATGTTGCACACTTAAAGTTGATTTGATGAAGCAAATCATAAGCCTTGCTTCAAGCGGCAAATTTGATTACATTTTGATTGAAGCTTCGGGCATTTGCGAGCCGGGGCCCATTGCCGGCTCAATCTGCATGCTTGACGGCACCGATCCGCAGGTTCAATTGCCGGCAGTTGCATATCTTGACAATATTACCACCGTTGTGGATGCCAAAAGAATGGCAGACGAATTCGGCGCCGGCGATTCACTGCTTAAAAAGGATATGGACGAGGAGGATATTGAAAACCTGCTTGTGCAACAAATAGAATACTGCACCACGATTATACTTAACAAGGTTGACGAGGTTTCGCCGGAGGTTAAAGAAAATGTGAAAGCCGTTATAAAAGCGCTTCAGCCGCAGGCCAAAATCATTGAGGCAACTTTCGGAAATGTTGATGTGGATGAAATTTTAAACACCGGCAGATTCGATTACGAAAAAATTCTTGAAAGCGCAGGCTGGATAAGAGCAATGCACGATGAGGGCGAAAACTCCGAAAGCGCAGATCACGACGAGCACGAACACCATGAGCATGATCACGACGAACACGAGCATGAGCACGGCCATCACCATCACCATCATCACGACGAGGGCGAAGCAGAGGAATACGGCATCGGCACATTCGTTTATCAAAATGTGAAGCCCTTTGAAAAAAGCAAATTTGAGGAATTTGTTTTTGCAAAATGGCCAAAAGAGGTTATCAGAGCCAAAGGACTGTTTTGGATAAAAGAGGACCCGGAAACGGCATATATTTTTGAGCAAAGCGGCAGGCAGAAAACAGCCACGGACGACGGAAAATGGATTGCCTGCTTCCCTGAAAGAGAAAGAAAGCAAATATTGCAGATGAATCCGGATATTGCACAGGCTTGGGACCCGATTTACGGCGACAGAATCAACAAAATCGTTTTCATCGGCAGAAAGATGGACAAGGCTGCCATTATTGCCGCACTTGATTCCTGCATTGCCGAATAACCAAGCTTAAAATTGCGGATATTTGCCGATTTTGAGAAAAGCAATAAATTAAGCAAAGCGCAGCTAAAGCAATTGTGAAACTTACACACACGGCGCACGCCGAATTTGTGCAGTTTTTTAATTGACTTGGGCTGCGCTCTTTTTTATAATATAGTTAAGTATATATTTAACCGCCGAAAATCGGGCTTGCCCGGCAGACGGCAACGCAAACAAATTGCGAGGTAACGCTTATGAAAAAGCTAAACATTACAAAGGCCGATGCCGCACCGCTTTCCGCAATGGCAATAATTTTTATATGCTATGCCGCGGAAAAAGCTTTTAAACGCTTAACGGAATGGGGCAACACATCGGCAATTATTCAGGCATTTGTTTTTACGCTTGCAACGGCAGGAATTTTCATGCTGCTGAGCAAATGCAAAAACAACTATTTGGGAATTTTGGCAGGCATTTTTGCTTTTAAAATTATGCCGCCGGACATTGTTATGCTGCGCAGCGTTAATTTTGATGCCGCATGCGTTTATTACCTTGTTCGCAAGGCAGCGCTTGTGCTCTTTTTATATGCCGTATACAAGCTTTACAAATCCCAAAGCGATAATGAAGACAGGCTTCGTGCGCTTCCTATTGCATCTCTTTTCCTTGTTATTCCTTTTGCGGCGTCTGTTGCGGAAACACTTTCCAAATATGCCTATATCAAAACAGGCAGCATGATGGTGCCTTATGCTTTGGGCGCAGGCTTTTTCATTGCCGCCGCTTTTGTGCTGATGATAATTTGCAACATCTGCCCCGGCAAAAATGCCTCTCTTATCTGTGATTTTGCAATCATTTCATTTGCGGTTAATTTTGCAAGAAAAATTTGCTCCGTTATCATTTTAGGGGCAAACGGCTACCATATCAGCAAATCATATTTCTGCTGGTTTGCGATTTATGCCGTTTTGATTGCCGCATTTGCAATAATTAAAGCAAAAACGGGCAGCCGTCCCGCAAAAGCCGCAACGGCAGCCTAAGAAAAAAACAAAAAGCTTCCCCTTAATGCCAAACGCATTGAGGGGAATTTTTTATGCCAAAAAGAAAAAACCGACCGAGCATAAAAGCCCGATCGGCATGGCAAACAGCCATCAATCAATTCTTAACAAATTCACGCACACGGAATTTTGCGCCTGTTGATTCGCAAATTCGGCGTGCTTTTTCAATATCCTCGGCAGAAATAACATCAACCACCGTCATACGCACATCATCGCTGTATTTCACGCAATCCGCCGTGAATTTAAGCATGGCATCAAATGCCTTGCCGGGGAAAATGTTGCGTGTGATTTTATCATATTTTTCCGAGGTCATCTCATTAAGAGAAACGGAAACGGAATCTATATTTTTGCAGATAAGCTGTGCAGTCGGCTTGCCGTTTATCAAATCGGAAAGGCCGTTTGTGTTTAGCCTGAGCCTGATTTCGGGGTGTGTTTTTTTCATATATTCGGCTGTTTCAAGCAGCAAATCGAAAGCATTTGTAGGCTCTCCGTAGCCGCAAAAAACAGCTTCGTTATACGGCTGCCAATCAAAAGCATCAATTGCCGCCTTAACATCTGCAAATTCCGGCTGCTTATCATGCCACATCTTTTTTGCCTCGCCCACAACATCCTTTTTGTCCCTAACGCAAAAAACGCAGCGGCAGGGGCATTTATTTGTTATATTGAAATAAGGGCTGCCTTCAAAAGTGTAAATAATATCAGCCATAATTAAACATCTCCGTTTATTTCATAAATTTTTGAATTTTAACCGCATCAAGAGCGCATCCCAAAACTATGAAAACAATAGCGCTGCCGACCGCTTGCACAATGCTGAACGGCACCGAGGTTAAGGCAGACGGGAAGCTATACATAAGCCCTTCTGCAAGCAGATAACCAAACACCGTGATAAGGCCCGAAACAATTACCATCGGCACGATGTACCAATTGACGATTTTTTGCTTGCCCTTATTTTTAAAATAAAAATGGCTTGCAACGATAAAAGGCACGGCATTAAGCGCCTTGATAATTGCCGTTGCGGGAGCCCAAACGGCTGCGCCGGCAAGAATATCCGCAAGTGCGCCGCCGATTGCCGCAGCAAGAGCGGCCCACGGACCGAGCAAGCAGCCTGCAAGATAAATCATTGAATCGCCGAAGTGCAAATAGCCTTCGTTAATACCCGTAGGCATTTTTATAAATGCCGTCATAACCGCAATAAGAGCGGCAAAAAGCGCCGTAAAGGTAATTTTTTTAACGCTTTGCTTTTTCATAATTAAGTTCTCCTTATATTGTATTCAAATACGGCTCAAAGTCAATACCGTCGTTTCTGTTTTTTATATTACTGTTCTTAATGGCATTGCCGATAAATTCGGCAGCCTGCGAAACAGCCGCAAAAACATCAATACCGCACAGCAATTTGCCGAGCACAAAGGAGGCAAATATATCACCGGTGCCTGAAAAGCTTCCGCCCTGGGCAGATTTTTCAATGAATTCCGATGTGATTTTTTCACTTTTTTCTTTGGTGAAAACATAGTTGCAAACTCTGCCGCCCTCTACTGCGCCCGTTACGATAACCGCCTTGATGCCGCCTGCAAGCAGCATTTTTGCCGCCGGCTCAATTTCCTTTTCGCCGGTGAGCACCGCAAGCTCCGTAACATTTGGGGTGATAACATCCGCCATGGTGCAAAGCTTTTTAACGCCCTCAACCATTTGCGGAGTATATGTTTCATAAACTGCGCCGTCATCCGCCATAACGGGATCAACAAGCAACAAAGTTTTGGAGGATTTGAATTCCTTTATAAAATCAATCACATATTCATATTGCTTTTCATGCATAAGAAAGCCGGTTAATATGCCGTCAAAATGAGCACCAAGCTTTTTCCACTGAGTTATAAGCTGCGGAATAAGATCGGTTAAATCGGCGCTTGCGAAATCATCATATCCGGTTTGATTTGTGAAAACGCCTGTAACAACGGGGTTTACCCTTATTCCCATTGAAGTGATAATCGGCACGGCAGCAGTAAGGGAGCAGTTACCGAAGCCTGAAATATCATTTATGACAGCGCACTTTTTCATTTTGCAATCTCCTCGCTTTTAAATCATTATACAGAATTCTGCACATTTTTATATATGCAATTTTAATATTTTTTTAGGGTACAGTTTGCGTGCAAGCATTCAAACCGCCGAAAATATTATAACGAAACTTTAATCGGCAGGCAACCCCAAAGCAAAACAAAAAGCGGAAAAACAAGAGTGAGTGTTTTTCCGCTTAATTTAAAAATTTGTTATATCATTGCATCTTTCATTGATTTAACATAATCATAAACCTTTTCCGGCGCATCCTTGCCATATTGCGCCACAAGCTTAACTATTGCAGAGCCGACTATTACGCCGTCTGCAAGATGCGAATACTTGGCTGCCTGCTGCGGCGTGTTAATTCCGAAGCCGATTGCAACGGGCACATTGCTTACCTGCCTTACCGCAGAGGTGATTGATTCCAAATCCGTTTTAATTTCGCTGCGCACACCGGTTACGCCGAGAGAAGAAACCTCATATATAAATCCCTGCGCCTGCTTTGCAATCATCTGAATGCGTTGCTCACTTGTGGGGGCAATCAGCGATATAACATCAATATCATATTTTTCAGCCACGGATTGCAGCTCATCCTTTTCCTCAAACGGCAAATCGGGCACAATAACGCCCGATATGCCGCAATCCTTGGCATTTTTCAAAAATTTCTCATAGCCGTATTTAAACAGCACATTCAAATATGTCATATACACAAGGGGCACATCCGTTTCGGCAGAAAGCTTTGCCGTCATTTCAAACACATTATCCGTTGTAGCCCCTGCACTGAGTGCACGCAAATCAGCCTCTTGAATAACAGGCCCCTCTGCAATGGGATCTGAAAAAGGAATGCCGATTTCTATTAAATCGCAACCGCCGTGCGCCATTTCAAGCATAATGCGCCTAGAGGTTTCAAGATCGGGATCTCCTGCCGTTGCAAAGCCTATAAAAGCCTTGCCGTGATCAAAAGACTTTGAAATATTACTCATAGATTTCTTTCCCCCTGTATCTTGCAATTGCGGCAACATCCTTATCTCCCCTGCCGGAAAGGCAGCAGATAATAATATCATCCTTGCCGAGCTTCGGCGCCTGTTTCATAACATAAGCAACCGCATGTGCGCTTTCTATTGCGCAAATTATGCCCTCTGTTTTTGCTATGTATTCAAAAGCATTAACAGCTTCGTCATCCGTTATTGCCACATAATTTGCCCTACCTATATCCTTTAAGTGTGCGTGTTCCGGACCGACACCGGGATAATCAAGCCCTGCGGAAATACTGTAAACCGGAGCAATTTGGCCATATTCATTTTGGCAGAAATATGATTTCATGCCGTGAAAAACGCCGAGTGTGCCCGTTGCCATTGTGGCAGCTGTTTCACCCGTGTTAACACCCCTGCCTGCTGCCTCGCAACCGGTGAGCTTAACTTCCTTATCGTTTATAAAATTATAAAACATTCCCATGGCGTTTGAGCCGCCGCCCACACAAGCCACAACTTCATTTGGCAGCCTGCCCTCTTTTTCAAGAATTTGCTGCCTTGCCTCTCGGCTGATAACGCTTTGAAAATCACGCACTATGGTTGGAAACGGATGCGGCCCCATAACCGAGCCGAGAACATAAAGAGTGTCGTCCACCCTTGAAACCCACTCACGCATAGCCTCATTTACGGCATCTTTAAGAGTTTTTGTGCCGGAATCAACAGGATGCACCTTTGCACCGAGCAGTTCCATTCTATAGCAATTCAGTGCCTGCCTTTCGGTGTCTGTTCTGCCCATAAATATTTCGCATTCAAGCCCCATAAGAGCTGCCGCCGTGGCGGTAGCAACGCCGTGCTGCCCTGCGCCCGTTTCTGCAATTACTCTTGTTTTGCCCATTCTTTTTGCAAGCAGGCATTGGCCGAGCACATTATTGATTTTATGTGCACCGGTGTGATTTAAATCTTCTCTTTTAAAATAAATTTTTGCACCGCCGAGATCCTTAGTCATATTTTCTGCATAATAAAGCAATGACGGCCTGCCCGCATATTCTTTAAACAGAGTGTTTAACTCATTAACAAAATCAGGATCGTTTTTATAATAATCATAAGCCTTTTCAAGCTTAATAATTTCATTCATAAGCGTTTCGGGAACATATTGCCCGCCGTGAATTCCGAATCTGCCCTTACTCATTTCTGATAATCTCCATTATTCTTTTAATTTTTTCCTCATCCTTAAATCCGCCCGTTTCTGCCGCCGAGGAAAGATCAACGCCAAAGGGGTGCACAGCCGTTATTGCTGCTTTTAAATTATCCGCACACAGGCCGCCTGCCAAAAAAAACGGCAAATCACATTTTGGAACATTTTGCCAATCAAACGCCTTTCCCGTGCCCGTGCCGGAATCAAAAAGCAAATAATCGGCATTATAAGCATTAAAATCCGCATGCGGACCACCGCTTTTGCAATTAAAATATTTAATCACGGGAGCATTGATTTTCTTGCAAAACAGAGGGCTTTCGCTACCGTGAAGCTGCACCATATCAATTATGCCGCTTTGCACAAAGGAATTTATATTTTCCGCATCATCATTTACAAACACGCCTACGGCCTTAATTTGCGGTGAAAGTGCTTTTTTCAGCTCTGCCGCAGTCTGCCATGAAATACTGCGCCGAAATCCCGGGCTTAATATAAAGCCCACATAATCCGGCAAATACCTATTTACTATATCAATATCCTTTGCTCTTTGCAAGCCGCAAATTTTAATTTTTGCCACCTTTAAGCTCCTTTAATGCATTTGCAATATCAGGCGAACGCATAAGTGCTTCGCCTATCAAAACGGCATCGGTTTTATTTTGCTCAAGCGCCGCTGTATCGGCACGGGTTTTTATGCCGCTTTCCGAAACAAACAACACATTTTGCGGAATCATTTTGCGATAACGGGTTGAATTGTTTACATCAACGCTGAAATCCTTTAAATTTCTGTTGTTGACTCCGATTATCCTTGCGCCTGCCGAAAGCGCAGACTCAATTTCACGCTCATCATGCGCCTCCACAAGAGCAGACATTCCCAGCGCATCGCAAACAGCTGTGTATTCCCTTATTTCATCCTGCGAAAGCAAGGCACAAATCAACAGCACCGCCGAAGCGCCGAGAAGCTTTGCCTCATAAATCTGATAATCGCAAACCGTGAAATCCTTGCGAAGCACGGGGATTGAAACGGCTTCTGCTATGCGGCGCAAATATTCGTTGCTTCCGAGAAACCATTGCGGCTCCGTGAGGCATGAAATGCAATCCGCACCGGCAGCCTCATACTTCCGTGCAATTTCAAGATAAGGAAAATCCGGCGATATCAGCCCTTTTGACGGGCTTGCTTTTTTTACCTCGCATATATACGAAAGCCCCTGCTTTTTTAAAGCGGTTTCAAATTCAAAGCCGCCCTGCGGCATGGCAAGTGCGTTTGCCTTTATTTGAGACATTGGTGTTGTTTTCATTATTTCAGCATACCGTTGCCGTGTGGCGGATGCGATTTTATTTAAAATATTTTCACTCATTTGTTATCCTTACAAATTCATCAAGCGCCTGCAAAGCCTTGCCCGATTTCAAAATGCGTTCTGCCTTTTTCACGCCCTCTTCAAGTGTGATTTTTCCTTTTTCCGCAACGAATATTCCTGCACCGGCATTAAGAAGAACTGCCGTTTTTTGCGCCGTGGTTCCGCCGCCGGAAAGCACATTTCTTGTTATTGCGGCATTTTCCTGCGGAGTGCCTCCGATAAGCTCAGACTTTTTACAACGCTCAAATCCGAATTGCTCCGGTGTGATTGTATAATATTTAATACTGCCGCCGCGCACCTCTGCAACAAGAGTTTCGCCGCATGCGCTGATTTCATCCAAAGTGTCTTTGCCGAAAACCACAAGCGCATTTTCAACGCCGAGCTTAACAAGTGCCTTCGCAACCTTTTCAACATATTCCTCGCCGAAAACTCCGAGCACCATCATTTTTGCCGCTGCAGGATTAGTAAGCGGGCCCAAAATATTAAACACCGTTCTTGTGCCTATTTCCTTACGAACGGGGCCGACAAAGCGCATTGCGCTGTGATATTTTTGAGCAAAAAGAAAAGCAATATTATCTTTTTCTATTGATTTTTTCATAACATCAATATCGGCGGAAATATTAACTCCGAGCGCCTCGAGGCAATCTGCCGCACCGCTGCCCGAAGAGGCAGCTCTGTTGCCGTGCTTTGTAACCTTAACTCCGGCAGCCGCAATCACAAATGCCGCCGTTGTGGAAATGTTAAAGCTGAGTGATTTATCGCCGCCCGTGCCCACAATATCAAGCGTTTCATAAGGCAAATCCATTTTCAATGCCTTTGCACGCATACCGTCTGCACAGCCTGCAATTTCATTTTCCGTTTCGCCCTTCATGGCAAGCGCAGTTAAAAATGCCGAAATCAACACCGGCGAGCATTCGCCGCTCATAATTTCCGATATTGCCGATTCGGATTCTTCATAGCTTAAATCTTGCTTTGCCGCAACCTTTGCAAGTAACTCCTTAATCATTATCTTGCCCTCCTAAAAAATTCTTAATGATTGTTTCTCCGCACGGTGTTAAAATAGATTCGGGGTGAAATTGAAGCCCGTAAACAGGCAGGCTGCGGTGCTGCACCGCCATAATTTCGCCATCATCTGTTTTTGCCGTAACTCTAAGGCACTGCGGCATTGTGCTTTCATTCGCCGCAAGTGAATGATAGCGTGCCACTTTAATTTGATTTGGCAGTCCCTTAAAAAGAAACGAATTATTATCAACGCTGCACAGGCTTTGCTTGCCGTGCATAAGTTTTTTTGCATAAGTGATTTCTGCGCCGAACGCCATGCATATTGATTGATGCCCAAGGCAAACGCCGAGAATTTTTGAATATTCGCCGAGCTGCCGTGCAACATCAACGCAAACACCGGCATCCTTTGGGGATTTCGGCCCCGGCGAAAGAACTATATATTCGGGAGCGAGCGCCCTTATTTGAGCCACGCTCATTTCATCATTTCTGATAACCTTAATATCCGGATTTATTCCGCCGATAAGCTGATAAAGATTATAAGAAAACGAATCATAATTATCAATTAAAAGAATCATTCGGCGCAACCTCCGCTTATCCTTAAAGCACTTACAACCGCACCGGCTTTATTGATGCATTCACGGTTTTCCTTTTCGCCCACGGAATCGGCAACAATTCCTGCGCCCGAGCGCACATAAACCCTGCCGCCTTTCTTATAAGCAATGCGGATTGCAATGCAAGTGTCTGCATTACCCGTAAAATCAATATATCCGATTGCACCGCCGTAAATTCCCCTGCGATTATTTTCAAGCTCGTTTATAATTTCCATTGCTCTTATTTTAGGTGCGCCGGAAAGAGTGCCTGCCGGAAGCACGGCGTCTATTGCATCAAGTGCCGTTTTATCTGCTCTGATTTTTCCGCTTACCGTTGAGCCTATATGCATAACATGGCTGAATTTTAAAACCGAGTGATATTTTTCAACCTGCACACTGCCGAAACAGCTGATTTTGCCAAGATCGTTTCTGCCGAGATCAACAAGCATATTATGCTCTGCAAGCTCTTTTTCATCTGCCAGAAGCTCTGCCTCAAGAAGCGCATCCTCCTGCGGATTTGTGCCCCTTGGCCGTGTGCCTGCAAGAGGATAAGTATAAAGCGTGCCGTTTTCAAGCTTAACAAGTGTTTCCGGTGATGCGCCTGCAATTTCAATATCATTTGAAGAAAAATAAAACATATAAGGGCTTGGGTTGAGGCGGCGAAGCACCTTATAGGTTTCAAAAAGCGAGCCCGCCATTTCGGCTTCAAGCCTGTTTGAAATAACAGCCTGGAAAATATCGCCCTCTTTGATGTAGCTTTTTGTTTTTTCAACCATTTTGCAATATTCTTTTTCGCTGAAAAGCGGCTTGAATTCGGATTTCAAAACAGGCCTTTCAATTTCTGCAGGCTTGCCGTTTTCAATAACATCATGCATTATTTTGATTTGCGAAACAGCAGCGGAATAACTTTTTTCAATATTTTCCGTTTGCATATTGCAAATTAAGAATACACAGCCGTTTAAATTATCAAAAGCAATAACTTTATCAAAAAGCATTAAATCCATATCTTTAAAATGCGCATCATCGCAGGCATCCAGCTTTAGCTTAGGCTCTGCATACTTTGCATAATCATAGCCGAAATAGCCCACAAGGCCGCCCGTAAAGGTTGGCAAATCATCAAGACGAGGGCTTCTGTGAGCTTCAAGAATTTGCTGCACATAGGGGCGGGGATCGGAATTAAAACGGCGCACACCGAATTCATCGGTGATTTGCACACAGCCGTTTTTGCAGGTGATTTCCGTTTTTGGATCAAAGCCCAAAAAGGTGAAGCGGCCCCATTTTTCCCTATCCTCACACGATTCAAGCATATAGCAGTGCGAGCTGATAGCCTTTAGCTTTTGCAGCACTTCAAGCGGAGAAATGCCGCATTTGATTTTTGCCGAAAGCGGAACGGTTTTATATTCCGCCGCAAGGCTTTTAACTTTTTCGATATCAGGTGATATATTCATAATTTCCTCCGTTTCGGCATTTGCCGAGCGCTTGCAGAGGGGAAAATAAAAAAGCCCCCGGCAGAAAATCACTGAAATGACTTTCTGCCGGGGACGAATAATTATATTCGCGGTGCCACCCCGTTTTGCGGATTTTGCCCAAGGCATAAAAACCGCACTCTCTGCAAGGTACCAACATACCTTCGGCCACTTACGCAGGCCCTGCGTTGCGCTATACTCAGCTTTCGCCTTTGAGCGCACCCTCAGCGGTCCATTTAGCAAGCCGTTTACTGCCGCTTTCCAGCAACTGCGGCTCTCTGTGAGTTCGTATCCTGCTTTTACTTCCGCCTCATCGGTTTAGGTGTTATTAAATTAAACTCATAATATCATCGAAAAAAGCATTTGTCAATACTTTAAATCGATAAATTTTTTGAATGCTTTGTTTAAAGCGGAAGCAATTTTCCGTTTTCTATTTTTGCATTCAGAATTTTTCCGCCTCTAAGCTTAATACCCTTAACAACGCCGTTCCAATCCTCGGGCAGCCTGCCGCCTGCAATAAGCTCGCCGATACCGGCAGTGAAACCGTAATTTCCGTCTATTTGGAAAGGCGGATGAGTGCAAAACAGATTCGGATAAGTGCCGCCGCCTTTTTTGAATGCAAAGCGAGCATGGGGGCTTACCAATCTGAGCTGATTTTTAATAAGCAAAGCAGCATCGTCCGGCTGCTGCATTCTGCCCCTTATGCAAAGCTTCCATGCAAGGCTCCAGCCCGTGCCGCCCGTGCCCCTTACCTGCAAGGATTTATCGGCTGCCGCTTTAAGCTCGCCGCTTGCCGGGTAAGATGAAGGATAAATGCAATAGAGATGGCTTAAATGCCTGTGCTCCGGCTCAACCTCTGCATATTCCTCTGCCCATTCGGGTATTCTGCCGTCGCTTGCAGGCTTAACCTGTGCAATATGAGGCGCCTCTATACCGAGCTCACGGCAATTGTTGAAGAAATCATGCAGCAATTCCCTGTCCATTGACGGCATATAGCAAACGCAAAATCTTTTATCGCCAAGCTTATATGAATTTTCAGGAGAAATTGACGGGCAGGTTACAAGTTCGCCGTCTTTTTCCACAAGAAAAGCCTTATAAAATTCGCACACCTTTTCAAAAAGAGGAGTGATTCTTGCCCTGTAATCAAGATCATTCGTATAAAGATAATGATCATAAAGCATATTAAGAAACCATGGCAAACTCATCGGCCAAAACGAATAGGCAGTGCAATTTTCCTTGCCCGTTGGGTTTGAAGCCGGCTGAGTGCATCCCCACAAATCCGTGTTGTGGTGGGCGCAGCTGCCGGGGCAATCATAATAATCACGGGCTGTTTTTTCGCCGTTATCAACCAGCTTTTCAACAAGCGCAACAAGCGGCTCAAAGCATTCCGACAGATTTGCGGCATCCGTGCCCCAATAATTCATTTGAGTGTTTATATTAACAGTGTAATTAGAACTCCACGGCGCACGCACCTTTTCATTCCAAATGCCCTGCAAGGTTGTTGCCTGAGTGCCGGGGCGAGAGCCGGAAATGGTTAAATACCTGCCGTATTGATAAAGAAGAGCGATAAGGCCGTTGTCGCCGCTGCCCTTGCGGAAAAGCTTAAGGCGTTTATCGGTTGGCAAATCGCTGCCCGTGCCGTTAAGCTTAAATTCAACTCTGCCGAAAAGGCTTTCAAAATCACGAACATGCTCATCATAAAGTGCGGCATAATTCTTATCTGTTTTAAGCGGAGCTTCTGCCCTTTCAAAGCTGTTTGCATCCGGCGCAGATTTATAATCAACAAAAGCCGTGGCAAGCGACACAAGAAGAGTTATCTCCTTTTGCTGCTTTACGAAAATGCAGCCGTCATCAAACTTTGCATCGCCGATAACCTTTGCAATGCCCGTAAACTTCATTCCCTTTCTGCCGTAGCGAATGGGATTATCAACATTGTAATAAACCGGATAACAAATTTCCGGGGCACGCCCCTCTAAAATAAGATTTTTTCCCTTGCATGAAACATGAGTGTGTTTCAGCTTGCTTGCAAATGAAATATTGCAGGAAAAAGGATTTTCCGATTTTATATTTATAACGATAAGCTGAGCAGGATGGCTTACGAAAACGGTTTCGCAAATATCGCCGAATTTAACGGTTGCAACGCCCTTTGAAATATCAAGGCGGCGTTCATAGCCTACCTTGGAGGTTTTTGAAGCATAATTTATAAGAATATCGCCAAACGGCAAATAAGCATCGCTCCAATCACCGTGCATATCTTCATTTAAAAGCTTTTGCGCCTCGGCCACATTGCCGGAAAAAACAGCGTTTCTGACTTTTTCAAGATATTCATGCGCCGATTTATTATTATTGTCTTTCGGATAGCCGGACCATAACGAATCCTCATTAAGCGCAATTTTTTCGGTGCGTGTGCCGCCGAAAACCATTGCGCCCATTCTGCCGTTTCCGAGCGGCAAAGCCTCTTCGAAATACTTGGCGCTTTTTTTATAATAAAGCATATTTTCCATGGCAAAAGACCTCCTGTATCATTCTATAAAATAATATAATCTAATTTTTAACAAATTGCAATATAAACCACCGCATTTTATTACAGCCGATCCCCCAAGACTTAGGCAAAAATAAAATCGGCAAAAAATTGCGCAACCGATTTTTCAAAATTACCGCATCAAAGCGCATTGCAACAAGCATTTACGGAAAAAGCAGAAAAAAGATAAGCGCACAAGCACGGGCTGCCGCCCAAATGCCGTGCGCTTATTATTATGCTTTAAAACATATTATATTGCTTTGATTGCAAAATCAATTGTTTGTGCCCTTTGATTCCACAAGCTTGCATTCAACATCAAATGTTTTTATTTGGTTGTTTTCTATTCTTGCGATTGTGAGCTTGATTGTGTCGCCGGGTTTACTGTCCGAAAGAACGGAAGTCATAACATCCGTATCAGTCATCGTTTCGCCGTTTACCGCAACAATCATATCATATTGCTTAATATCCTTATCGGCCAAATCGGAATCCGAACTAACCTCGCCGATAACCATTGTGCCTTTTGCATCCTTATAGCCTTTTTCTGCAAGGGCATTAAGAATTGCATCGGCATTTGAATAATTTTCAATGTTGCTGTATGTTATACCAAGCTTTGCCCTGCCCTCAACATAGCCTGTTTTGATGAGGCTGTTTGCCGTGGCAACCGCAGTGTTGCTGGGAACCGCAAAGCCCATGCCCTCATATTCTGTGGAGGCAATTTTTGATGAGTTTATGCCGATAATTTGGCCTTGCATATTGAAAAGCGCGCCGCCGCTGTTGCCGGGGTTGATTGCCGCATCTGTTTGGATACATTTGTTATCATAGCCGATTTTTGATGCAACGGGGCGATCAATTGCCGAAATGTAGCCGCTTGTTACACTGTTCATAAATTCAATGCCGCCGGGGCAACCGATTGCAACAACCTGCTCGCCTACCGCAACCGAATCCGAATTTGCAAACTTTGCAATTTTAAGGCCCGTGGCGTTTATGGAAAGAACACCTATATCGGTTTGACTGTCGTAAGCCACCATTTGCGCATCATACTCGCTGCCGTCATTAAGAGTTACGGTAAACGACGAGCCGCCGCTGATAACATGAGCACAAGTCATAACATAAGTTTTGCCGCCGTCCTCAAGCATAAGCACACCGGAGCCCTCGCCTGATTTTGTTTGGCCGTTGCTTGAATCAGAGCCGCTGCTTGAGCCGTAGCCGTAAAAATTACTGTAAGAATTAGATTGTGAGTAAACGGTTATTCCCACACAGGAATCCATATTGTTTGCCGCAACGCCGGCAACCGTGTAATTGCCTGAATTGTCTTTTGTCGGCACAGAATCCTGCTCCTCAGTAGTTATTTGAGCAGATGAATTTGAAGTGGTGTTTTCCTTTTTTTCGGAATTTTGATTTGAGGTTAACGAAACAGAAAGGCCGATAACCGCAAGAGCCACGCAAACCGCAATAACTATGCAGATAATAACGGCTGTTTTATTCTTTTTTTGAGGAATGGGATTGCCGAATTCATCAAACTTAACAGCCTTTGCTTTTTTTTCACGATGCTTTTTTGGCTTTTTTTCTTTTTTGGGAGGCTCACCGCCCGGCTGCTGAGGCTGTTGCGGAGGAGTGTAATAACTTCCTGCGCCCGAATAACTGCCTGCGCCCTGAGAATTTGAATATCCGCCGTTTTTTGCATAAGCGCCGGAATTTGCCTCCGTGTTTTGGCCCGCATAATTGCCCTGCGAAGCATCAAAGCCGCTGCCGGGCTGCGGATTTTGCGCTGCTCCGCCCGCAGGCTTATACGCATAATGATAAGTTGTGTTTTCCTCTGTTGGCGGTGTTTGACCCGCACCGTTATTATTTTCAAATTCGTTATTCATAAATCCTGTCTCCTTAAAATAGCAAGCCGCAATAATTTGCCGCAAATTACGGCTGCTTATGTTCTTTAATATAAACCGGGCTGAATTGCTTTGGCAGCGTGATTGAAAATTCGGCGCTGTCCTCGCTTTCGCTTTTGGCGCTTACTCTGCCACCGTGCATTTCCACCATAAGCTTAACCAGATAAAGCCCAAGTCCCGCACCCTTTGCATCAAGGCTGCGGCTTTTATCAGCCTTATAAAATCTTTCAAACACTCTTGAAAGATCCTCTGCCTTAATACCCGTGCCGCTGTTTTTAATAACGAGGGTGATTTGATTTGCCGAATCAATCAGGCGCACCTCAATATAGCCGCCCTCATTTGTGAATTTAACGGCATTATCAACCAAGTTATAAATTGATTGATATATCATATCGGGGTCTGCCACAATATATGTTGGCCTAAACTCATCCAGCCCTCTGATTTCAATGTTTTTATTTTCTATTTTTTGCTCAAAGGTGAGCAAAATATGAATTATTTGATCCGATATATCATAATTGGACGGCTTCATTTCAAGATCGCCGCTTTCGATTTTGCTCATATTGAGCATTGAAACAACAAGCCTTGAAAGCCTTTTAACCTCTCCGCTTACTATTTTCAAATAATAATCCTGCTTTTCACGGGGAATGGTGCCATCCAAAATTCCGTCTATAAATCCGGAAATAGAGGTCATCGGCGTTTTCAGCTCATGCGAAACATTTGAAACAAAGCTGCGCCGAGAGCCTTCAAGCACATCAAGCGCATCCGCCATATCGTTAAATGCCGTGCCCAGATCCGCAAGCTCATCCTCGCCATCAACCTTAACTCTGTAAGAAAAATCACCAACGGCAAACTGCTTTGCCGCACGGCTCATTTGCTGAAGAGGAGTAACCATTTTCTTTGTAAGATAATAAATGAATATAAACGCAAAAATAAGGCAGAAAAACGCACACATCAGGAAAATTCTGAAAACCGTGACGGAAAAGCTTTGCACGCCTGCATTTGCAAGAGCAAAAACAGAGCCGATAATGCGCCCCTCTGAATAAATGGGGGTGCCCACAACAAAGCACTTTGTGCCGGAAATTTTTGTTTTTTCAACAATGCTGCCCTGCTGATAAACAGAGGAAAGAATATTGCTGTTTATGGTTATATTATCATGAACGGGGCAAGCCGGAAAAACGCCATAGCCCGGAGTGCCCACCGCCTTATCTCTGCAAAGGATTATATTTCCCTCCGTGTCGCAAACAAACACATCCGCATTTATTGATTTTGAAACGGTGGCAAGAGTTTCGCAAAGCAATTCCTTTTCAAACGAATAAGAGGTGTTCATATCCTGCGTTATCAAAGTGTCCTCAATCGTTGATGCAATTGAAGAAACATTGCTTTTGAGCAGGCTTGTGTTTTCTTCAATCTCATATCGATTTACAAGCAGCATCAGCACAGAGCCAAGCACTATAAGCACCGTTAAAAAGATTGCCGCAAAGGTTAAGAAATACTTTGTGAAAATATTAGGCTTTATATGCAGAAATTCGGCAAGCTTTATAATAGGCTTTTCAAGTGCCCTATCGGCTTTATCGGATGCCTTTATCTTTTGCTGCATAACTTAACGATCATTCCTTGGTTTCAAATTTATAGCCTACGCCCCAAACCGTTTTGAGCGACCATTTATCCGAAACGCCCTCAAGCTTTTCACGAAGCCTTTTAACATGCACATCAACCGTGCGTGAATCACCGTAATAATCAAAGCCCCAAACCTCATCAAGCAGCTGATCTCTTGTGTAAACCCTGTTTGGATTTGAAGCGAAATGGTAGATAAGTTCAAGCTCTTTCGGCGGAGTATCAACAACAACACCGTTTACCTTCATTTCATAATTTTCTATGTTTATTTCAAGCTTATCATAAGAAACAATTTTCTTTTCTTGCGCCGTTGTGCCGTTTTCGCCCTTTGAGCGCCTGAGCACGGCCTTAATTCTTGCCATAACCTCTTTTGCGTCAAACGGCTTGGTAACATAATCGTCTGCGCCAAGCTCAAGGCCCAACACTTTATCAAAAGTTTCTCCCTTGGCGGTGAGCATTATAATCGGCACGGAAGATGTTTTTCTGATTTCCCTGCAAACCTGCCATCCATCCATCTTGGGAAGCATTATATCAAGCAGCACCAAATCGGGATTTTTTGCCGCAAAGGCTTCAACGGCGGCCTGGCCGTCATTTGCAACAAACGCCGTGTAGCCCTCGTTTTCAAGATAAAGCTTTAAAAGCTCGCAGATATTAAGATCATCATCAACAACAAGTATTTTATTGCTCATAGGTGGTTCTCCTTTCCTTTTGAGAAAATATTAACATTTGTTTTTGTTCATAATTTGATATTCGCATTAACAAACAGTGAAGTTTGTTAATAATTTCTGAATAAAATTTTTCACTTTTTTTACCATGCCTTGCCGCGCTTTTCGCAGCTTTCAACAAAATCAATAAATTGGCGTGCACAGCGGGGCGATCTGCCGCCCTTGCGCGAAGCCCACTGCTCTGCAACAAGGAAAAGCTTGTTTTCATCAACGGCAAGATTTCTGTCTTCCGCAATTTGTGCAACAATGTCAAGATAATCCTTTTTATCGGGGTTAACAAATGTTACGGATAATCCGAATCTGTCTGAAAGGCTCAGCTGCTCTTGCATAATATCGTTGCGGTTTATATCATTTTCACGGTCCGAAAGGCTTTCCTTAATAAGATGGCGCCGATTTGAGGTGGCGTATATAATAGTATTATGCTTTCTGCCGCCAAGGCTGCCCTCAAGCGCCGCCTTCAATTCGCCGAAAGAATCATCATGCGAATCAAAATAAAGATCATCTATAAAGATAATAAATTTCATCGGGCACGAAGCAAGCTGCTCCCTTATAATGGTTAAATCCGGAATATCGCTTTTTGTTATTTCTATCATTCGCAAGCCCTTGTTTGCATATTCGTTTAAAACAGCATGAACGGTAGAGCTTTTTCCGGTGCCTCTGTCGCCGTAAAGAAGCACATTGTTTGCCGGATAGCCGTTTACGAAGCTTTCCGTGTTATCAACAACCCTTTGCCTTTGAATTTCATAATTTTTTAAATCAGAAAGCAAAATCGGGTCTGTTTCGGAAAGAGGATAAAGGCTGTGGTTGCGCCATGTAAACGCATTGAATTCGGAATACATTCCATAGCCGTGCTTTTCATAATATTCAACAAGCTGCGGTATCTGATTTTCCCAGCCGATTGTAAGCGGAGCAAGCGGTGCGCCCGTTTCCCATTCCGGCAAGGTTTGCAAAACCTCTCTCAGGCTTTCGCTTTCAACGGATTCATACACATCTGCCGGAGTGATGTTTGAAATTGCCTCAAGCTTTTGCAAATCGCTTTTAACTCCGTTTAATACGGCGGCGGGCAATTCACCTGCCTTGCCGCTTGCGGCAGCTTTTGTAAAAGTGTTGTCATCAACAAGAATAAGTTTTGAAACATATTCTTTAAAGGATTTTTTGCCGGTAACTTTTTTGAAGAAATCGCTTTGATTTTCAAGCACCGTTTCGCTGCCCACGCTTTGCAGCAGCTTCAGCAATGAGGCTATAACCTCGTCCTTTTTTAAATCATAAACACAAAGTGCTTCTATATAAAACCTAAGCTTCTGTGCCCTGTTCATACATCATCATCCCATCATAGGTTATATTGTTTTTAATAACCCTATTTTATAACTATAATATAAAGCATTATACCATTATTTACAAGCGAATCGCAAATTTTTGGTGATTTAAACAATAACAGCCCCATATTTTCAATGTTTTGTTGTAAGATGTCTGACAAATATTGACTTTGCGTTGTCTGTTGTGTTATTATGTATTCAAACGGAAGGAGTGTCTTTATGGCAAAATCCAAAATGCTGGCAGACAGTACTGCTCAGCGAATATCTAAAATGATAGACGACGACGGCAGATTCCAGCCGGGAGATAAATTACCCAACGAAAATGAGTTTTCGGCAGAGCTTGGTGTGAGCCGCTCAACTCTTAGGGAGGCAATCAGAATTCTCACAACCAACGGCGTGCTTGAAATTCAGCGCGGCAAGGGCACTTTTGTAACAGCCAATGCCGTTGTGGACACGGGCAGCCTGAGCGATATAACATCCGGGGTTGGTGAATTATTTGAAATGCGCCTGATGTTTGAGCCGGATTGCGCTTATTATGCGGCTCAGCGTGCCACGGATGAGGAAATTGAAACCATTTGTAAATGGGGCGAGGCGGTTGAAAAGAAAATTTTGAGCGGAGAAGACAGAACTTTTGAAGAACAAAAATTCCACGAAAGCATTGCAAACGCAACGCACAATTCTTTTGTGCAGCAGTTTATGCCCATAATTTTTAACGCAATAAAAAAAGGCGTTATAGTTTTAATGAAAGACGAAAGCGTAAACAGCGACAATATGAATGACGACCGCTTAATTATGGATTTTATTAAAAAAAGAAATGCCGAAGGCGCACGCACTGCGATGAGGCTGCATATTATTCACGCAATGGAACACATTTAAATTTTTTCAAATTGCCTATTGACATTAGACAACAGACAAATTATAATGAGAATTGTTAAAGCTACAGGCCAAGTGGTCATACAACTACTAACCGCTTAAATCCTGTAAAATATAAAATATAACGGAGGACAATATTATGTCAACAGCAAGACTTTTCCACGAGTCCGATTGCAACCTTGATTACCTCACAGGCAAAACAGTTGCTATCATCGGCTATGGCTCACAGGGCCACGCACACGCACTTAACTTAAAAGAATCAGGCGTTCATGTTATTGTAGGCCTTTATGAGGGCAGCAAATCCTGGAAAAAGGCAGAGGAACAGGGCCTTGAGGTTTTCACAACCGCAGAAGCTTCCAAAAGAGCAGACATCATCATGTTCCTCATCAACGATGAGCTTCAGGCAGATGTTTACAAATCAGAAATCGAGCCAAACCTTGAAGAAGGCAACATGCTTATGTTTGCACATGGCTTCAACATTCATTTCGGCTGCATCAATCCCCCGAAATTCGTTGATGTTACCATGATCGCTCCCAAGGCTCCCGGCCACACCGTTCGCAGCGAATACCAAGCCGGCAAAGGCACTCCTTGCCTTGTAGCTGTTGAACAGGATGCAACAGGCCATGCACTTGATATTGCACTTGCATATTCACTTGCACTCGGCGGCGCACGCGCAGGTGTTCTTGAAACAACATTCAGAACAGAAACAGAAACAGACCTCTTTGGTGAGCAAGCAGTTCTTTGCGGCGGTGTTTGCGCTCTTATGCAGGCAGGTTTTGAAACTCTTTGCGAAGCAGGCTATGATCCGAGAAATGCATATTTTGAATGCATCCACGAGATGAAGCTTATTGTTGATCTTATTTATCAATCAGGCTTTGCAGGAATGAGATATTCAATTTCCAACACAGCAGAATACGGCGATTATATCACCGGCCCCAAGATTGTTACAGAAGACACAAAGAAGGCAATGAAGAAGATCCTTTCCGATATTCAGGATGGCACTTTTGCAAAAGAATTCTTGCTTGATATGAGCCCGGCAGGCCGTCAGGTTCACTTTAAGGCTCTCAGAAAGCTCGCTTCCGAGCATCCGTCTGAAGCAGTCGGCAAGGAAGTTCGCAAGCTTTACAGCTGGAACAACGAGGAAGATAAGCTCATCAACAACTGATTTTCTTCCCTTTCAATTAAATAAAGATTTTAAGCAGTGCTTGCCAGTCGGCTTGCACTGCTTTTTTGTTAGCTTAAATATATAACGGTTGTAAATAATCTGCAAAGCATTGTGCTCGGATTTTTACTTAATAGGCATCTTTTGGCTTTATCAGGCATTTCAGCACGATTGAATTCTTGTGTGATAACGATATGCCTAAAACATTATTCTCATTGTGTTTCATTAACTCCTTTTAGGTATAAAAAATCGCCACTTAATTAAGTGACGATATAAAAGAATGTTAAATTTTATTTCCAATGTCCTCTTGAATTATAGACATTGTTTACTGCTTCAATATAGCAGATAAAGGAATGATGGTTATAATCATTTGCGGTCAAATACTTATTCTTAATTCTTTTGTATTGCTCTCTGACTAATGCCCATTTTCCGTTACTTTTGATATAATCAGCTTTTTCTTTAAGGCGTCTCGAATAAGGAGCTTGATTCCAAAAATACCTATCATAATAAATAAAGCCCGTTTTTTCGTGAATTAAACGATAATAATTTCCATCAACATCTTTACAAACAATACAAACATCGATTGAAAATCCAGTATCGTTTCCATTTGAAAAACAGCGTTTCACGGTAGTTAATGCCGAAGTTGAATCTTGGCAGTCTCTCCAACCATATTTCCTAAGAACTGTATTAAAGGCCTTTCTGACACATTCTTTGATTTCTTTGCAATCATCCCAGTCATCAATTCTTGTGATTTCAAGGTTATAATCCAGGTCAATAGGTTGATTGGCGTTTTGAAGTATCAGGTTTCTTCCTCCGCTACCCACAAGATAAAACGAAGAACCTATGTCATATTCTTCTTTTAAGGTATGGCAAAGGTCTTGCATTATTTCTCCGCAACGAGAACGCATACGGCTCAGAAATTGTTTGTCATCCACATATTCATACATAATAACATACTCCTTTCATCCCAAGCCGCCCATTCAGCTTTTGCTAAATCATATCATTATAAGCTAATAGCATATTTTAGTCAAGTAAAAAAAGGAATTTATTTTGCTTTTTATTTAGAATCAATTTCATTAACTCATTACAATTTGTG
>ERZ780195.56-NODE-56-length-104161-cov-15.267151_pt1 | contig 104161 bp, 93 predicted proteins | sample MGYA00511017_ERZ780195 | MGnify/ENA primary metagenome ERZ780195 (study PRJEB29588, sample SAMEA2159974) | human gut metagenome | biome: human gut; feature: human-associated habitat; material: faeces | place: Denmark | collected 2008/2010 ...
GCAGCAGCGCCGCCACGGAGGCGAGCCGGTCGCTCTCCTTCAGCCGCAGCCGCGCCGCGCCCACCAGCGCCGTGCGCCCCGGGAAGCCCGCGGCGGCCACGGCCAGCGCCGGGACGAGGTCGGGACATTCGGATACGTCGATCTCGACGCCCAGACGGTTCAGCAGCGGCCGGATCGCCCGGTCGCCCTGAGCAGAGGTCTCGTCCAGATTGCCGCATTCCACTCGGCTGCCCAGCGCGTTCGCCGCCAGCCAGAAGGCCGCGCCCGACCAGTCGCCCTCCACAACGACGCGCCCGGGGCTGTGATACCGCTGTCCGCCGGGAATGCGCCAGCCGTCGGGGCGGGTCTCCGCCCGAATGCCGAAATCGGCCAGCGCGCGCAGCGTCAGGTTCACATAGGGCGCGGATTCCAGACGCGTGGTCAGGCGAATGACGCTGTCCCCGGCGCAGAGGGGAAGCGCCAGCAGCAGTCCCGTGATGTACTGGCTGCTGACGTTGCCCGGCAGGGCGAAGGTTCCGCCGCGCAGCCGGCCATGGAGCTGAAGCGGCAGCCGACGCGCATCGGCGGTCGCGCCGTGCTCAGCCATCGCGTCCAGCAGCACGTCGTGGGGCCGCTCCGGCAGTCGGCCATGGCCGACGAAGCGGGCCTCGCGCCCCAGCGCCGCCGCCACGGGCAGCAGAAAGCGCAGGGTGGAGCCGCTCTCGCCGCAGTCCAGCGTGGGGGAAGAAGCGATTTCGCATAGGTCTGTTGCTCCGGAAGCGTTCTCCGCCGCGCCGCAGGCGTTTTTTTCCTGTGCAGCGGGAACGATCCGATACCCGAAATCCGTCCGCTCGCAGGCCGCGCCCAGCGCGTTCAGACAGGCGGCGGTGACGGTCAGGTCATCGTTGACGGCGTTGAGCACGATCTGTGTAGGACGGTCGGCCAGCGCAGCGGCGATCATCGCGCGATGGGCGACGGATTTGGAGGCGGGGATTTCCACGCGCCCGCGCAGCGGGCCGGGCCGAACGGCGATGTTCATGGCTGTTCCTCCAGTGCCTTCAGGCCGCGCGCGAATGCGTCGGGCAGCTCGGAGACGGGAATGTTATGGATGACGCAATGGCCGATGCGCTCGGGCAGCACCAGCGCAATCTCATCGCCCCGGCGCTTCTTGTCGCCCAGCGCGGCGCGCGCCAGCTCGTCGGCGGAATACTCCGCATGGACGGGCAGCCCGCAGGCCAGATTGGCGGCGCGGATGGCCCGGCAAAGCTCCGGACGGTTCGCCGCGCCGGCGGCCATCAGCGTGCCCACGGCCACGGCCTGTCCATGGGAGAGGGTGTAATCGGAACAGCGCTCGATGGCGTGGCCGAAGGTGTGGCCCAGATTCAGCAGCCGCCGCGCGCCGGTGTCGAACTCGTCCTCGCAGACCAGATCGCGCTTGACGGACACGCTGCGCACGATGATTTCCTCCAGATGCTCCATCCAGTCCGGGCGGCGCATCTGCTCAAAGAGCGCCTCGTCGGCCAGCACGCCGTATTTGATGATCTCGCCCGCGCCGTCGGCCAGCAGCGCCGGCGGCAGCGCGCGCATGACGGACACGTCGGTCAGCACCAGCGACGGCTGATGGAAGCAGCCCGCCAGATTCTTGCCTGCGCGGAGATCCACCGCCGTCTTGCCGCCCACGGAGGAATCCACCGCCGCCAGCAGCGTGGTGGGAATCTGCACGAAGCGAATGCCCCGGGCGTAGACCGCCGCGGCAAAGCCCGCCACGTCGCCGACCACGCCGCCGCCCAGCGCGACGACGAGATCCGTCCGGGTCATCTGGCTCTCGGCCAGAAACTCGAGAATGTCCTCCAGCGTGCTCAGCCGCTTGTGAATCTCGCCCGCGGGAAACGCATAGCGGACGGGATCGAAGCCCGCGGCGCGGAGGCTGTTCTCCACGGTCTGCCCATAGAGCGCGTCCACGGTGGTGTCGGTAATGATGGCCGCGCGGCAGGGGCGGAGCGCATTGCGCATATGCTCGCCCGCGTGAGCCAGCAGCCCTTCGCCGATGCATACGTCGTAGGCGGGCCGGGTGGAAACGGTGACGATGTTCATGCTCTTTCCTCCTTGGCGCTCTTTCCGGGTTCGATGGCCTCCTTGCACAGGCGGCCATCCCGCAGCAGCGCCTTCAGCGATTCCGCGTCCCGATGGGTCAGCGCGTCGCGATATTCGTTCAGGCGCGTCAGCAGGTCGTCCAGCGAGGCGAGCAGGTCGTCGGCGTTGTCCAGAAACAGCTCCGTCCACATGGTTTCGTTCAGGCGCGCCACACGGGTCAGATCCTGAAAGCTGCCGCCGGTGAAGTCGCGGTTGTCGGCGGAGAGGGGATTTTTTACATAGGCGCTGGACAGCACGTGGGCCAGCTGGGAGGTGTAACCGATCATCCGGTCGTGCTCCTCCGGCGTGGTGAAGCGCACGTCGCGGAAGCCGATTTCCATGAAGAAATCGCGCAGCGCGCGCCCGTCCTCCTCCGAAAAATCCTTCGGTGGAGCCAGCAGCATGGCCGCGCGCTCGAAGAGGCTGTCCCGCGCGGCGGCGTAGCCCGAATGCTCGCGTCCGGCCATGGGATGGCCGCCGACGAAGCGCCACGGCCGGTTCTCCGCCAGCGGAAACAGTGCGTTGCAGACGATGCGCTTTACGCCCGCACAGTCGATCACCCACGCGCCGGGCGAAAAGCGGTCGGCCCAGCGCTGCACGTACTCCACACAGGCGGCGGGATAGAACGCGATTAGCACCACGTCGCAGCCGATGGGATCGCCGTTGGGCAGCTCGCCGTTCAGCGTGCCGTCGGCAATGGCGGCGGAGACGACCTCCGGTGCGCGATCCCAGCCGAGAATTGCGTGGCTGGAATGGGCGCGGATGCTGCGGGCCAGCGAGCCGCCGATCAGTCCCAGCCCGACGACGCCGATTCTCATTCCCAGCGCTCCTTTCCGGTGGAGTAGGGGAGGATGGCGCGCACGGCCTTGGCCAGATCATCGAACTGCTCCGGCGTGAGGGACTGACGGCCGTCGCACAGCGCGTGGGCGGGATCGTTGTGCACCTCGATGATGAGACCGTCGGCGCCGGCGGCGACGGCGGCCAGCGCCATGGGTGCGACCAGCTCGCTGTAGCCGGTGCCGTGGCTGGGATCCACCACCACGGGCAGATGGGTGTGCTGATGCAGCACCGGGACGGCCGACAGGTCGAGGGTGTTGCGCGTGGCGGTTTCGAAGGTGCGGATGCCGCGCTCGCAGAGGATGACGTTTTCGTTGCCGCCGGCCATGATGTACTCGGCGCTCATCAGCAGCTCCTGAAGCGTGTTGGCCAGGCCGCGCTTGAGCAGGATGGGCTTGCGGATCTGTCCCAGCTCCTTGAGCAGCTCAAAGTTCTGCATGTTGCGCGCGCCCACCTGAATCACGTCCACGTTTTCGAACAGCGGCAGGTGATTGATGTCCATGATCTCGGTGATGACGGGCAGTCCGGCGGCGCGGCCCGCGTCCACCAGCAGCTCCAGTCCGCGCTCGTGCAGGCCCTGGAAGGCGTAGGGCGAGGTGCGCGGCTTGAACGCGCCGCCGCGGAGCATGTGCGCGCCCGAGGCCTTGACCGACTTGGCTACCGACGTGATCTGGCTGGGCGTCTCCACGGAGCAGGGCCCGGCGATCATCATGAAATGCCCGCCGCCGATCTTTGCGCCGCCCACGTCCACCACCGTGTCCTCAGCGTGGAACTTGCGGTTGGCGTTCTTGTACGGCTCCTGAATGCGCTGCACGCTCTCCACCACGTCCAGTCCGCCCAGCAGATCGATGTCCAGACGGGAGGTGTCGCCGACCAGGCCGAGGATGGTGTGCTGCGCGCCCACGGAGGTGTGCAGATCGAACCCGGAGCTGCGCAGCCAGTGGGTGAGATTCTCCACCTGTTTTGCGTTGGCGTTTGGCTTCAGAACAATAATCATCGTACTTCCCTGCCTTTCTGAGAATCAAAAACCGGAATAAAAAATCGGCTCCGCAATGAGTTTCACTGCGGAGCCGAAATGCTCGGGGTCGAGATCCTGAAAAAACTCAGGCGCAGCAAAGCTCTTTATCGACGAAGCCGATAAAGCTAAAGTAATAGTAGTATGCAGCTTTGCAGGCGACGGACAGTTTCATGAAGGTTCTCTCCCAGTTCAATTTATGGAACCATTATAGACGCATTGGCTGGGATTGTCAACACGCGATTGCCGCGAATCGGGTAAAGTTTTTGTGCACTCCGCGCCGCGGCGGTTTACAGATGCGCAGAATGGTGGTATAGTAGAGCGTGTCTCAAAAATTCCCTAATCCGCAATTTCGGCGTCTTTTTCGCCATTTCTGCGTCATCAATCCTCGACTTAGCGCTGCTAAGCCTTCGGATCTCTTTCTTGAACTGACGAAAAATCCACTCGAACTTGCGGATTTTCCTTTTTGAGACCCGCTCTAGAGGCGTTGAACGCACCATGCAAACGAAAGGACGATCGGAAAAATGATACGTCAGCAGGCTTTTATCCAAAAAGGAAACGCGATGCTCAAGGGCGGGCTGCACACCCACACCACGCGCTCGGACGGATGCGACGCGCCTGAGGTGCTGCTGGGCAAATACCGCGCCGCGGGATATGATTTTGTCGCCATCACCGACCATCGAAATTACAATCTGAAGAATTTCGCCCCGGAGACGGGCGTCCTCGTCGTGCCGGGCATGGAGGTCGACCGCCAGATCACCGGTGACGAGGGCATTCACTGCTTCCACTGCGTGTGCATCGGCTCCGAGGCGGGCAACGGCTACGCTCAGGACGAGCTGTATCCCGCGGGCACCGTGGCGGATCAGGCCGAGTTTCAGCCGCTGCTGGACGAAATTCACGAAAAGAACAACCTGACCATCTACTGCCATCCCATGTGGAGCCGCACGCCGGCCTGCGAATTCAATCGGATGAAGGGCAATTTCGCCATGGAAATCTGGAATTCCCTGTCAGCGGTGGAGTATGAGATCGACATGGACGCGGCCTACTGGGACGAGCTGCTCATGCAGGGGCATCGCATCTATGGCGTGGCCTCGGACGACGTGCATTATCCCCACGGCTACTGCCGCGGCTGGGTGCGAGTCAACGCCGAGCCCAATGTGGACAGCATCCTCGCCGCGCTGAAGAACGGCGAATTCTATGCCTCCTGCGGCCCGGAAATCTACGATTTCTATGTGGAGAACGGCCGCGCGGTGGTGGAGTGCTCGGACGTGGATCACATCCGCTTCAACTCCGGCTTTCTGCCCACGAAGATCTGCCGCGGCGACGGCAGGGCCATCCATCGCGCCGAGTACGAGCTGAAGGATTACTTCACCTACATCCGCGCCAGCGTCGTGGACGCGCAGGGGCGCAAGGCCTGGACGAATCCCATCTGGCTGGACAAATAAAACAAAGCAAATCCCCGCCTCCGGAAATGGAAGCGGGGATTTTTGCGCCTGTAATCAGATCTCGAACGCCTCGCGGGCAGGATTTTTGCGGGGCAGGCACCAGCGGCCGTTGGTGAAGTCCGGGATGGCGATGGGCTGGCTGCCGGTGGCGATGGACTGCTCGCTCAGAGACGTGATGCTCAGCCAGCTGGCCGCGTCGTACACGTCGATGGGCGGCTCGGTCTGCTTCTGGACGCTCTCGATGAACGCGCGCAGCACGAGGTAATCCATGCCGTCATGGTTGCCGCGCACGCCGAATTCGCGGTATTCGCGCCAGAGGGGATGGCGATATTCGTCCATGTACTTCTGGTCGCTCTCGGCACGGTGCGTCCAGTCGTGCTCGTCCACGGGCGTGCGGCCCTCCAGATAGATCGAGCGGCCGTCCTCCATCCACATGCCCTTGGTGCCGCGCACCACGCCGCCGCGGGAATAGGGGCGGGGGAGCGTGCAGTCGTGGGTCAGCACGATGGTTTCGCCGTTGGCGCACTTGATCATCGTGGTCACGACGTCGCCCTCGTTGACCTGAGCGTTCGCCAGCGGGGAATCCGGACGATGCTCCACCAGCCACTCATGCAGGCCGCAGGCCTTGCTGGACATGCTGGTCAGGGCGATCATGCGGTTGCCGCGGTTGACGTTGAGGTAGTTGGCGATGGGGCCCAGCTCGTGGGTGGGATACAGCTCGCCGTTGCGATGGAGGAAGTGGTTCTGGCGATAGTGGCGGTTGATGTCGCCGTTGCCCACCTCGTCGCGCAGGTCGTGGGAATACGCGCCGGCGCAGTGCACTACCGTGCCGAACACGTTCTGGTGGATCATGTTCAGCAGCGTCAGTTCGGTCTCGCCGTAGCAGCAGTTCTCCAGCAGCATGACGGGAATGCCGGTCTCCTCGCTGGCGTGCACCAGCTGCCAGCACTCGTCGATGGACGTGCCGCCGCCGACCTCCATGGCCGCGCGCTTGCCGGCGCGGATGGCCTGAATGGTCAGTGAGATGTGGGTCTCCCAGCCGGTCATGACGATCACCGCGTCCACGTCGCTGCGGTTGATGCATTCGTCGGGATTCGTGGTGCCGAAGGGGGTCTTGCCGCGGGCGTCGGCCACGGCCTTCTGCGCGCGCTCCACGCGGTCGGCGTATACGTCGCTCACCGCGGTGATTTCCACATCGGGCATGTCCAGCAGTACCTTGAGCTGGGAATAGCCGCGGCAGCCGAGGCCGAGGATGCCCAGACGGACGGTTTCTCCGAATTGATTGAGCTTCATGGAACATTTCCTCCTGAAGAGTAGTCGTGCGTATTTGCCGCGATGCGGCCGTGTTTTCATCTGGAATTATAGCACATTTCCACGCGGGGGTCTATCGCGATTCGACAAGGAAATTTAGAAATCGGGCAAATCGTCCGTGCAAAGGAAATGCGCCCGCGTCTTTGAAAGACACGGGCGCACGAAATGGAGCGAGATTACTTCGCTTCCGCTTCGACCTTCACGATTTCCTGTCCATCGTAGTAGCCGCAGAACTTGCAGACGCGATGGCTGAGCTTCATCTTGGCGCAGCGGGGGCACTTCACGATGCCGGGCATGGAGAGCTTCCAGTGAGCGCTGCGACGAGAATTACGTCTCGCTTTCGATACTTTTCCCTTGGGAGTGGCCATGATTACACCTCCTCATGATTTTCAACAATGGATTTCAACGCCTCGAACGGATTGGGTTTCCCCGTCCCCTTCGGGCATGAACAAGAACCCGTGTTCAGATTGACGCCGCACTTCGGACACAGCCCCTTGCAGTCCTCCTTGCAGAGCACGCGAAGCGGCAGCTCCAGCGTCAGCGCGTCGCGGATGGCGTCCGTCAGGTCAATGGACGAAGCCTCGAAGACGTACTGATCCGGGTCTTCGGGATCGGGCTGGCGGGTGAACTCGGCGTCGAGCTTCGCGGAAATGGGAAAGCGAACCTCTTCCAGACACCGGGAACAGCGCGTGACGACGTTGGCCGTCGCCTCGCCGGTCACGCTGAGATTCTGATTCGCGCCCACGATCAGCCCGGAGGCCTTCGCGTCGGTGAACAGAACCGGATCGCCCAGCACTTCCATTTCGTCGATCAGGCAATCCGCCTCAAACGGAAATTCCTGACCGGGATTCTGAAGCGCCTTGGTCACATTCAGCGTCGAAGCCAAACCTTTCTCCCCCTAACCTTTGACATTATACATGGATAAGACAATTTTGTAAAGTTATTTTTTCGTAGCGATCTCCAGCGTGTCGCGGGCGATGGCAAGCTCTTCATTGGTGGGAATGACCCAAACCTGAATCCTGCTGTCGTCGGCGGAGATTTTGCGCTCCTCGCCGGCCACGTTGTTGCGCTCGTCGTCGATCTTGATGCCGAAGAAGGACAGGCCCTCGCAGACCCATTTGCGCGCGCGGATGTGGTTCTCGCCGATGCCGGCGGTGAAGATGATCGCGTCGCAGCCGTTCATGGCGGCGATGTAGGAGCCGATGTACTTCTGAACCGTGTAGGTCCACATCTCGATGGCGAGCTTGGCGTTCTCGTCGCCCTCGTCCATGCGCTTGGTCACGTCACGCATGTCGGAGGAACCGGTCAGGCCCAGCAGGCCGCTCTTCTTGTTCATCATGTTCAGCACGTCGGAGACGGACTTGCCCTCGGTGTTGGCGATGAACTCGACGCAGGCGGGATCCAGCGTGCCGCAGCGGGTGCCCATCAGCAGACCGTCCAGCGGGGTGATGCCCATGGTGGTGTCCACGCACTTGCCGTTGACCACGGCGGACAGGGAAGAGCCGTTGCCCAGATGGCAGACAATGACCTTCTTGTTCTCGCCGAACAGCTCGGTGGCGCGGCCCGCGATGAAGCGGTGGGACGTGCCGTGGAAGCCGTACTTGCGCATGTGCAGGTCGGTGTAGTAGTGGTTCGGCAGGCCATAGCGGAACGCCTTGGGCGGCATGGTCTGATGGAACGCGGTGTCGAACACGGCGACCTGGGGAACGTTCGGCAGCACCTTCTGGCAGGCCTCGATGCCCATCAGGTTGGCGGGATTGTGGAGCGGGCCCAGGGGAATGTTCTCCTTGATGGCCTCGATGCACGCGTCGTCGATCAGGCAGGAGGCGGTGAACTTCTCGCCGCCGTGCAGCACGCGATGGCCCACCGCGCCGATCTCGGACAGGTCGGCGATGATGCCGGTGCCGGTCAGGTGCTGGCCGTCGTCGCTGACCTCAAGGTCGGTGCGATCCTTGCCCACGAGCACGTCCAGAACCATTTCCATGGCCTCGGAGTGGGTCTTGGACTTCTTGAGCTGCTTTTCCTTGATCTTTTTGCCGTTCCAGCTGTAGGTCAGGTCGGTGGTGGGATCGACGGTGCCGATGCGCTCGACCAGGCCCTTGGCGATGACGGACTCGTTCTCCATGTCGATCAGCTGGAACTTCAGCGAGGAAGAACCGGCGTTGATAACCAGAATTTTCATTTTAAGCAATCTCCTTCAATGGTCGTTGAGGCGGGGTGATCAGCCCTGCGCCTGCGCGGCGGTGATGGCGACGGTGGCGACGATGTCCTCGACGGAGCAGCCGCGGCTGAGGTCATTGCACGGCTTGGCGATGCCCTGCAGGATGGGGCCGTAGGCCTCCGCGCCCGCCAGACGCTGCACCAGCTTGTAGCCGATGTTGCCCGCGCCCAGATCCGGGAACACGAGGGTGTTGGCATGGCCCGCGACCTTGCTGCCGGGAGCCTTCAGCTGACCGACCTTCTCGACCAGCGCGGCGTCCAGCTGCAGCTCGCCGTCCAGCGCCAGATCGGGCGCCATCTCATGGGCGATGCGGGTGGCTTCCTGAACCTTGGTTACGTTGTCGTGCTTGGCGGAGCCCTTGGTGGAGAAGCTCAGCATGGCCACGCGGGGCTCGATGCCGGCCAGAGAGCGGGCGGATTCCGCCGCGCCGATGGCGATGTTGGCCAGCGCTTCCGCGTCGGGATCGATGTTCACGGCGCAGTCGGCGAAAATCATCACGCCGTCGTCGCCGTAGGCCTTGTTCGGGCACTCCATCAGGAAGCAGGAGGACACGGTCTTGATGCCGGGCTTGGACTTGATGACCTGCAGCGCCGGGCGCAGCATGTCGGCGGTGGAATGGATCGCGCCGGAGACCAGTCCGTCCGCGTCGCCGGCCTTGACCATCAGGATGCCGTAGTACATGGGATCCTTGACCATTTCGGCGGCCTTCTCGGGGGTCATGCCCTTGGCCTTGCGCAGCTCGTAGAGGATGTTGGCGTATTCCGCGCACTTGTCGGAGACCGCGGGATCGATGATCTCGATGCCGTCCAGAGACGCGCCGTTGGCGGCCTGACGAACCTTCTCGGGGTTGCCCAGCAGGGTCAGTTTGGCGAGGCCTTCCTTCGCGATGATCGCGGCGGCCTGTGCGTTGCGGGTCTCTTCACCCTCGGGAAGAACGATGTGCTTGACGTCGGACTTGGCCTTTGCCTTAATCTTATCAATGATTGCCATGATGATCCCTCCGTATATTCCGCAAAGAGCGGTGGTATTTATTCATCTTAACTATTATACGACAGAATTCGGAATTTGAAAAGCCCTATTTGTTAATGTTTTCCGTAGCGGCGGTTATTCTGCGTAGCCCAATCCGCGCAGCCAGCGCTGGCACAGGCCCGCCCACTGGGCCACGTCGGGCATTTCGGGCGCGAGACCGAGGCCGTGCTGTCCGTGGGGGAAGATGTGCATTTCGAAGGGCACACCGTTTTTCGCCAGCGCCGCGCCCAGCATCAGGCTGTTCTCCACCGGCACGGCCTGATCCTCGGACGTATGCCAGAGAAAGGCCATGGGCGTGTCGGGCGTGACGTTCTGCTCCGCGGAGAAATAGCGCACCTTTTCCATGTCCCCGGCATGGCTGCCCAGCAGATGCTGGCGCGTGCCGCCATGGGTGAAGATGAACAGGCTGACCACGGCGTAGCAGGGGATGAACGCGTCCGGGCGGGAGGACAGGCGCTGGATGGGGTCATCGCTGTCCGCGTTGCCGCGGTCGTAGTGGGTCGCGGCGCTGCAGCAGAGGTTGCCGCCGGCGGAGAAGCCGAGGATGGCTACCTTCTCATAGCCCAGCGAGCGCACCAGACGTATGGCGCGGGAGGCGTCGCTCAGCGGCGCGTTTTCATTGCAGGGCGCGACGCGATAGTCCAGCACATAGGCGGAAATGCCCGCCTGATTGAGCATCTCGGCGATGGGCGCGCCCTCGTGGTCGGCCTTCATTTCATAGCCGCCGCCGGGGCAGACCACCACCGCGCCTCGGCTGCCCGGAACGCGGAATTCAGTCACGCTGGGCTGCGCCTGCTCGGGCGATTCAGCGGTGTAAGGGGCCTCGCCGGGCCAGAGAAAGATCTTGCGGTTCATGGTAAAAATCCCTCCATAGAATTATTTTGTCTGAAGCTGCTGCGCATAGCCCAGACCGCGCAGCCAGCGCCGGCACAGGCCCGTCCATTGGGCCACGTCGGGCATTTCGGTCGCAAGTCCCAGCCCGTGCGGGCCGTGGGGGAAGATGTGCATCTCAAATGGCACGCCGTTCTTCGCCAGCGCCGCGCCCAGCGCAAGACTGTCCTGCACCGACACGACCTGATCGTCGGCGGTGTGCCAGATGAAGGCTGGGGGCGTGTCGGGCGTGACGTTCGGGGTGATGTAGAAATTGGGCAGCTGATACGGATCGTCCACAACCCGGCGCATGGAATCCATCCACGAATCGGGACGCGTGTAGTCGTTCAGCGTGACCTCGCCGTAGCAGGGGATAAACGCGTCGGGCCGGGAGGACAGGCGCTCCACGGGGTCGTCGCTGTCCGGGTCGCCGGGCGTGTACAGCGTCGCCGCGCTGCTGCACAGGTGTCCTCCGGCGGAGAAGCCGAGGATGGCCACCTTCTCATAGCCCATGGAGCGCACCACGCGGATGGCGCGCAGCGCGTCGCTCAGCGGCGCGAGGGGATGGAAGGGCACGACGCGGTAGTCCAGCACATAGGCGGATATGCCCGCATTGCTGAGCATTTCGGCGATGGGCGCGCCCTCGTGCCCGGCCTTGACCTCGTAGCTGCCGCCGGGACAGACGATCACCGCGCCGCGGCTGCCCGGAACGCGAAACTCCGTCACGCTGGGCTGCGCCTGCCCGGGCGATTCAGAAGAATAGGGCGCTTCGCCGGGCCAGAGAAAAATTCTGCGATTCATAAAGCTCCTCCAGTCATTTGAATACGGACTTCGGGGCGGCGAGCAGAAATACGCTCGCCGCCAGCCAGAGGACGGCGAGAATCCACACCCAAAGCGGAAGAAGGGAGAGCGAGACGATTACGCCGGCTTTAGACAGGCCGAGGAAAAGACCGATCAGAACGCCGAGCATTACGCCGCCGATATTGCGGATCCTGCGGCGCTTCTTCGCATAGACAGCGGCTTCGCCGAGATGGGTGCACTTCTCCTTCAGAAACGCGAGGCAGTCCTCATAGGTTCCCACGGTAAACGAATCGGGCTTGAACACAATCCCGGAGTCCCGACCGGTCATCAGCACGCAGGAGCGCTCCAACCGGCGAATCTCCGTCACCTGTCCGTATTCCGTGGTGACGCGCACAGCGCCCTCGGTCAGCACGATCTGCTCGCCGAACTGGACGACGCATTCGGGCACAACGCCGTTGTTCAGGCGGAGCGTCTCCTTTTTCGCCTGCTTCAGGGTGATGTATGGAAAACCGAACGCAACCAGCAGAATCAGAGCGACGAGCGCGGCGATCAGCTTGGCGAGAATGGGGAAACCGAATCGCCACAGAATCAAGGCACAGACGGCGTAAGCGGGGCATGCATAGATCGCATTGTGCCGAATAAAGCCGCAGGTGACTTTCTTGCAGCACTCCAGTGAGGTCGCGTCGTCATCGTAGAACCTGCACTCAAACTGAAAATCGTCCATTTTTTCTCCATCCTCGCGAATTTCAAATACAAAAAGCCGGAGAGAACGGCGCGTCCTCTCCGCGGAGTTTATAACAGGTCGATCATGTCGGACAGCCGTCCGAACTTCAGATCGGGCTGGCTCGGCGACGCGGCCAGCATTTCCTCAGTGGTTTCGCCGCTCATGACCAGAATGGACAGCATGCCGCTGCGCAGGCCGGTTTCGATGTCAGTGTACAGGCGATCGCCCACCATGGCCAGCTCCTCCACCTTCAGGCCCGTGCGGCGCAGCACGGCCTCGACGATGCCCGTGTTGGGCTTGCCCACGATCAGGTCGGGGCGGCGGCCGGTGGAGGCCTCAATGAAGCTCATGATCGCGCCGATGTCGGGCATGAAGCCCGTCTCGGTGGGGCAGTTGAAGTCCGGATGGGTGGCAATGTAGGGAAGCCCAGCGCGCACGAAATTGCACATGTCCCACATCTTCTGATAGGTCAGCGTGGTGTCGAAGCCGATGACCACGATGTCGGGATGCTCGTCGTCCAGCGGGATGCCCGCCTCGCGGAATTCCTCCCGGAGAAACTCGTTGCCCAGCACGAAGGCGCGCCTGCCCGGATATAGCTCGCTGATCTTTTCGCAGGTGGCCTCGCCGGAGGTCATGACCCGCCGGCGGTCGATGGAAAGCCCCATCTTCGCCAGCTTCTGCGCGTAGAAATTGGCGTTGTGGGAGGAATTGTTGGTCAGAAACATGAAGTCGCGGCCGGAAGAGACCACCTTCTCGATGAATTCCAGCGAGCCGGGGATGATCTGGCCGCCGAGATAGAAGGTGCCGTCCATGTCCAGAAGAAAGCATCTGACGTCCTGAAGCTGCATTTCTGTCCTCCTCACTCGAACTCGATGACGTTTTCCGCCATGCGGCAGACGGGGGCGAGAGCTTCCACGCGATAGCCGGACGCACGCAGCTTCTCCATGCCGGGCTGGAAGGTCTTGGCGATGACCGCGCCCACGCCGACCACCTTCGCGCCGGCCTTTTCCAGCAGGCGGATGCCGCCCAGAGCCGCCTCGCCGTTGGCGAGGAAGTCGTCGATGAGCAACACGCGCTCGCCCGGATGGACGAACTGGGTCTTCAGCGTCAGCTGATAGGGCGCGTTTTTGGTGAAGGAAAAGACCTCGGTCTGGAGAACGCCGTCCTGAAGGATGCTCGATTTGGACTTTTTCAGAATGACCATGGGCTTTTTCATCGCCAGCGCGGTCATGACCGCCGGGGCAATGCCCGAGGATTCGATGGTGACGACGCGGTCGACGGCCTCGTCGGCGAAGCGCGCGGCAAATTCCTCGCCCACGGCCTGCATCAGCTCGGGGTCGACCTGATGATTCAGAAAGGAGTCCACCAGCAGCACGTGCTCGCTGAGCGCCTTGCCTTCGCTGAGAATTTTCTGCTTCAAGCGTTCCATTTCGAGATTTCCTTCCTTTCGTGTCTTGCGGTTATTCCTCTTCGGTTTTCGTCTCCCTGGGGAGCTTTTCCACGATGGCCCATTCCACGCGGCGGTCGGCGATTTCGGTCACGCTGATGCGCAGCCCGCAGCATTCCACCACCGGGCGCGCGCCGTCGGCGGGAATCTGCGTCAGATGGCTGAACACCAGACCGCCCAGCGTGCTGTATTCCTCGTCCAGCGGAAGCTCGATGTCCAGCGCCTCAGAAAGCGTCTCCAGATCCACGCCGCCGGCCACGCGGTAGCGCCCGTCGCTCAGGGGCGTGATATCCTGCTCCTCCTTGGGGTCGAACTCGTCGTAGATATTGCCGACGATCTCCTCCAGCAGATCCTCCAGCGTGATTAAGCCGCTGGTGCCGCCGTATTCGTCGATGACGATGGACATGTGCTGCTTGCGGGTCTGCATTTCCCGGAAGAGCACGTCCGTGCGCACGGATTCGGGCACGAAATGCGCCGGGCGGATCAGCTCGCGGAACGGCCTGGGCTGCGGGGAGCAGCGGTTGATGAGAAAGTCCCGGGCGGTCAGCAGGCCGATGACGTTGTCGATGGTGTCCTCGTAGACAGGGAAGCGGGACAGGCCGCTTTCGGAGATGGTTTCGTAAATTTCGTCCTCGGTGGATTCCACGTCGATGGCGGTGATGTCCTTGCGATGAGTCATGCAGTCCTCGGCGTTCATGTTGTTGAACTCGAAGATGTTTTCGATCATTTCCTTTTCGTCGGACTCGATCGCACCCTTCTCCTCGCCGATGTCCACCATCATGCGGATTTCCTCTTCCGTCACGCTCTCCGAGGCGTTGGCGGGCTGAAGGTGAAAGGGCTTCAGCAGCGCGCGGCCGATCCAGTAGGCGGCCTTCGTCACCGGCGTGAGCAGCCATACGGCCCATTCCGCCGGGGCGGCGATGCGCTCGAGCGTCTGCTCCGGCCAGCGGGCGGCGAGCGCGCCGGGGAGAATGCCCGTCAGCGTGAAGGCGACGATGCAGAAGGGAATCAGCGCAATCAGCGCGCACAGCGCCGCGGAAACATGCAGCGCGGCGCACACGCGGGGGCAGACCGCCCCCGCCAGCGACGCAAAGGACGCGGCGATCAGCGCGGCGTAGGTCATTCGGATTTCACCGAAGCCATTGTCATAGCGGTTCAGCAGCCTCAGCATGCGCTGGGCGGACGCATCCTGCTCGGCCTTTTTGTTCAGCTCGGAAGCGTCCATGGAGGGAAGCGCGTCGTTCAGCGCGCAGACGAACGCGGAGAACAGGAGAAACAGTGCGGATAGAATACTCGGACCTAACGGGTCAGCCATCGGGCGGAAACCTCCCTCTCGTCGTTGCGAGATTTTTTGCCGGAACAAACCAGCTTACATTTCATTATAGCATACTTTTCCGCCTTTGACTATCGCTTCGGCGAAATTTCCGCAGTGAAAAAAGATCGACCTTTTTTCGATCGATCCTTTTCTATAAAAATGGGCTTGTCAGAGATTTCCCCGCAGAAAATCCACGATCAGGCACACGGCCTCGCGCACCATGTAGTGGGGAAGCGTCGGCCCGGTGTAGGGCGCGGCCAGACCGCAGACGTTGGAGTAGCCCGCCTTTTCGGCCAGCTTCACGGCGCGACAGACGTGGAAGTTGTTGGTCACCAGTCCCACCGAGACGTCCGTGGAGGGCAGCAGCGCCTTGGAGAAGGCCATGTTCTCGGCGGTGGAGGTGGATTTGTCCTCCATGAGAATGCGGCTTTCGGCAATGCCCGCGGCGATCAGCTCGTTTCGGATGCACTCGGCCTCGCTGATGTGCTCGTCCGAGCCCTTGCCGCCCGAGGCGATGACCAGCGTATCGGGATTCTCCCTGAGGTATTCCGCGGCGGCGTTGATGCGCCAGCGCAGCGAACGGCTGGGGCCGTCCGCGTCCACCCGCGCGCCCAGCACGATGAGGTAGTCCAGTCCCGGCGGCGTCCGGGCGGTCATGCCGCTGACGACAAGCCCCTGAAGCGCCAGCAGCGCCGCAAGACCCGTGAGCATTACCGCGCGAAAGGCGATGGCGACGCCTCTCGGCACGCGTCCCGTCAGCGCGCCCGCCGCCAGCAGTATGCCGCCCAGCACGATCCAGAGCCAGCTCAGGCTCAGGCCGAAGCGGGAGCAGACGGAGAACAGCAGAAAATAGGCCAGACACGCCGCCCCCAGAATTCGATAAAACAATCTCAGATCCAATGCTTTCACCTCAATTCAATAGACGCGCGCGCACGGACAAATGTTCCGCAAATTCCGCAGGCTTTTCCAAAAGTTGACAAATCGCCCCGTTTCGGTATAATAGAATCGTCCGAATTGAATTTTAGAAAGGATGAATTTCCATGCTCAAAGGTATTCCCAGTCTGCTCTCTCCGGAGCTTCTGAAGGTCCTGATGGAGATGGGCCACGGCGACACGCTGGTCATCGGCGACGGCAACTTCCCCCACGCGTCCATCGCGGGCGACAGCCCGCTGATCCGTCTGGACGGCCACGGCTGCGCCGAGGTGCTGGACGCGATTCTGACGCTCTTCCCGCTGGACACCTATGTGGACGCGCCCGTGTCGCTGATGGAGGTCGTACCCGGCGACAACGTGGAGACGCCCATCTGGGACGAATTCGCGAAGATCATCGAAAAGCATCAGCCCGGCACGAAGATTCGCCACGTGGAGCGTTTCAGCTTCTACGACGAGGCGAAGAAGTGCTACGCCGTCATCTCCACCGGCGAGACGGCGCTCTACGCCAATGTCATTCTGCAGAAGGGCGTCGTGAAGTAATTCCGTTTCAGGCGACGCCGCGCAATTCGGCGGCGCTTCCTTAAGGCAACACCGCACAATTCGGTGGGCGTCTGGCTCTGTCTTTTCCGCCATCTGCGGCATGCAGATTCCTCGATTATCCTCCAGCAAACCTTCGGAATCTGCATTTGCATCTGACGAAAAATCCATTCGCCGGCCAACCGCCTCATTTGTGCGGCGCTTCCTTAACCCGAATTCGCTTTTTTTCGGCAGGCCGTTGTGCTATGCTCGAAGGAGGGCGAATTTCTTATTGCAAAAAATAGGAAGGAACACAAATTATGGAGCGAAAAAACAGCTTTACCGAGGGGCCGATTCTTGCGCCTCTGCTCAAATTTACGGTGCCCATCATGCTGGCACTGCTTTTGCAGTCCATGTATGGCGCGGTGGATCTGATGATCGTCGGACAGTTTGCCGGCGACGCGGGCAGCGTTTCGGCGGTGTCCACCGGCAGCACGATGATGAACCTGCCGATGATGCTGGTGTTCGGCCTGACCATGGGCTCGACGGTGCTCATCGGCCGGCGCATCGGCGAGGAGGACTACGACGGCGCGGGCGAGATCGTCGGCGTGTCCATCGCACTGTTCGCGCTGGTGGCCGTGGGCATCACGGCGCTGATGCTGGCGCTGCGCCATCCCTTCGCGAAGGTCATGCAGGTGCCGCCGGAGGCATACGATGCTACCATCGACTACGTGACCATCTGCGCCTGCGGCACCATCTTCATCGTGGGCTATAACGTCATCAGCGGCGTGTTCCGCGGGCTGGGCAATTCCACGCTGCCGCTGGTTTTCGTGGCCATCGCCTGCGTGGTGAACATCTTTGGCGACCTGTTGCTGGTGGCGGTGTTCCACATGGGCGCGGCCGGCGCGGCGCTGGCCACCGTGGCGGCGCAGGCCGTCAGCGTGGCGCTCTCGCTGGTCATCATCCGCCGCACGAAGCTGCCGTTCCGGTTTCAGAAGCGCTATGTGCGTCTGGAAAGGGACAGCGTGAGCCTGATTCTGAAGCTCGGCAGCCCCATCGCCCTTCAGGACACGCTGACCAACGTCTCGTTTCTGGTGGTCAACGCGCTGATCAACAGCATGGGCGTGGTCACGTCGGCGGGCTACGGCATCGCCCAGCGCGTGACGGGCTTCATCCTGCTGATTCCGTCGTCCTTCGGCTCGTCCATGAGCGCCTTCGTGGCTCAGAACATGGGCGCGCGCAAGCCGCACCGCGCCCGCAGGGCCATGCTCTACGGCATGGGCACCGCGCTGTGCATCGGCACGGTGATGTTCGTGCTGAGCTTCTTCTTCGGCGACATGCTGTCCATGGCGTTCAACCGCGATCCCGAGATCGTCCGCGCATCTGCGCAGTATCTGAAGGGCTTCTCCTTCGACTGTCTGATGGTCAGCGTGCTGTTCTGCTTCATCGGCTATTTCAACGGTTGCGGCAAGACGGTGTTCGTGATGGCGCAGGGCCTCGTGGGCGCGCTGCTGGTGCGCATGCCCTTCGCCATATGGATGAGCCTGAGGCCCAATCCGACGCTGTTCTCCATCGGTCTGGCCACGCCGCTGGCCTCGCTGACGAGCATCATCATGTGCGTGATCTACTTCCGGGGCGCGCATGCGCGTTCGCTTCAGAACGACGCGTCGGGCGAAATCGACAATTGATTTGCAAAGCAGAGCGCTTTGTGTTATAATATGCACGGATGGGTGCATTAATTTCATACATGGGGCGATCTGAATATGATAACGATTCAAGAGGTGAGGACGAAGGGTGATCTGAAGCGCTTCTCGAGCTTTCCCAATCACCTGTACAAGGACGTTCCTCAGTACATCCCGCCGCTGGCGGCGGACGATCTGGAGGACTGGAACCCGAAGAAGAATCCCGCGTTTGAATACTGCGACGTGAAATGCTTTCTCGCGCTGCGGGACGGCAGAATCGTCGGCCGCGTGGGCGCGATTCTGAACCATAAGGCCAACGAAAAGTGGCAGACCAACCGCATGCGCTTTTCCCAGCTGGACTTTGTGGACGACCCCGAGGTCTCCGCGGCGCTGATGGGCGCGGTGGAGAATTTCGCCCGGGAGAAGGGCTGCGACGAGATTCACGGCCCGCTGGGCTTCACCGATCTCGACCGCGAGGGGCTGCTCATCGAGGGCTTCGACCGCAAGAGCATGTTCATTACCTACTACAATCATCCTTACTATAAAGTCCATCTGGAGAAGCTGGGCTACGGCAAGGACGTGGACTGGGTGGAGTATCTGCTGCCCGTTCCGCAGGATGAGCGCACCATCGACCGGCTGCAGCGGCTGTCCGAGCGCGTGGCCAGTCACAACCGGCTGCACATCGCCGAGATTCGCCGCCGGAAGGACTACGGCCCCTATGTGGAGAAGTTCTTCCGCCTGTGGAACACCTGCTATGCGCCGCTGTACGGCACCACGCCTTTGACCGATGCGCAGATTCGGCGCTATGTGAAGAAGTTTGTGCCGCTGGTCAATCCCGATCTGGCCTGCTTCGTCATGGACGAGGAGGAGAATCTCGTGGCCTTCGGCGTGTCCGCGCCGTCCATCGCCAACGCGCTGAAGAAGAGCAACGGCAAAATGCTGCCCTTCGGCTTCGCGCGGCTGCTGTACGCGCTGAAGAAGAACGACACGCTGGATCTGTTCCTCATCGCCGTTCGGCCGGATTATCAGAACAGGGCGGTCAACGCCATTCTGCTCAACCATGTGCTCAAGGGCTGTCTGAAGATGGGCATCACCCACGCCGAGACCGGCCCGCAGCTGGAGACCAACCACAAGATTCTCAGCCAGTGGAACACCTTCCAGCCCGAGCTGCACAAGCGCCGCCGCTGCTTCATCAAGCAGCTCGCGCCGACGGTCTGAAAAAGCAATTTCCCGCGAAGAATTTCTTCGCGGGAAATTACTTTTATCTGCGGATGACCAGACAGTGGCGACCGAATTTCTTTTCGACCCATTCGCCCACGGTGTAGTCCGGCAGCTCGCAGTTCTTCGGCACGGGATCGCTGATGGTCACGCGGCCGTTCTCGATGCGGCGGATGAGGTTGTAGTGGCCGCAGCGGGTGTAGGGAGAGCCGGGCACCACGTTGCAGATCACCACAGCGCCGGCGCGCAGCGCTTCCGCGATTTTTTCGAAGGAGGCCCGATCCGTCAGCGGAACCAGTTCGGCCGTCAGGCCGTAGGTTTCGGCACAGGCGGGGAAGAACGCGTCGTCGGTGCCGTCGACGCCGTTGGGATCGCGGTAGCCGTGGGCGTTAGACCAGTCGGCCAGCACTGGCGGCAGCACCGCGCGATGCAGAAGCGTGCTCACGACCATGGCCATGCTGGTGGGGCCGCAGGCGGAATCCTCCATGCGCTCGATCTCCGGCGTATTCGCCGCGTCGTAGGGATACTGCGCCCAGAGGGGATCCTTCATCGAATAATACTGCCAGCAGTCGTCCGTCGGGCCCGCAGCGGCGCTGTCCAGCCGCGCCAGCACCTCGGCGTTCGCCTCGCCGGAATCGGCAAGATCATTGCGGCGGCAGAACCAGCGCACCGCCCACGCCGTGCGGCGGTCGTACTCGTCGCCCTCTCCGCAGTCGTATTCCAGTTCGTTCAAACGGCGCTTCAGCGCGGCCACAGCCTCGCCCTTCGCGCCCTCGCGCAGTGCGTCCATGCTCGTCGTCCTCCGTTTCGTTCGGTTACGCTTCATTATACGCGCCCATGCCGCCGCCGTCAAGTTGTGGATTCGGCAAAAATCGCCTTTGCAGCTTGACATTTCCGCGCTGCCGTGCTAAAATAGTCTCACATAAAAGCCCTGACGGGAAAGAGTACCCGCGTGGGAGCCGGTTCAGAGAGGGAGCGGATGGTGCAAGCTCCGGCGGCAGCGCGGCGAAGCGGTCCCCGAGCTTCGAACCGAGCGGCTTCGGCCGGGTAGGCTTCGGCGGTTTTCCTCCGTTATCGGGAGTTTGAGAGCGAGCCGAAGGCTCGAATTCAGGTGGTAACACGGACGACGTTCGCCCTGAGCGCATTGCGCTCAGGGCGTTTTTTATCGGAAAGGAGCGATCGAATATGCGTCAGTTTGAAAAATCGGCCAAGCTCGACAACGTGTGCTATGACATCCGCGGCCCGGTGATGGACGAGGCCAACCGCATGGCCGCCGAGGGCGTCAGCGTTCTGCGCCTGAACATTGGCAATCCCGCGCCGTTTCACCTCTACGCGCCGGACGAGATCGTGGTGGACATGATCTACAACCTGCGCGAAACCGAGGGCTATTCCGACTCCAAGGGCCTGTTCTCCGCGCGCAAGGCCATCATGCAGTACTGCCAGCTCAAGGGCATTCCCAACGTGGGCATCGGCGACATCTACACCGGCAACGGCGCCAGCGAGCTGATTACCATGAGCATGCAGGGCCTGCTCAACCCGGGCGACGAGGTGCTGGTGCCGTCGCCGGACTATCCGCTGTGGACGGCCTCGGTTACGCTGGCCGGCGGCCGGGCGGTGCACTACGTCTGCGACGAGCAGTCCGACTGGTTCCCGGACGTGAGCGATATGCGCAGCAAGATCACCGACCGCACCAAGGGCATCGTGGTCATCAACCCCAACAACCCCACCGGCGCGCTCTATTCCCGGGAGGTGCTGACGCAGATCGTGGATCTGGCGCGGGAGTTCGACCTGATTCTCTTCGCCGATGAGATCTACGACCGGCTGGTCATGGACGGCGCGGAGCACGTGGCCCTCGGCTCGCTCGCGCCGGACGTGATGTGCGTCAACATCAACGGCCTGTCCAAGTCCCATCGCGTGGCGGGCTATCGCTGCGGATGGATGTGTTTAAGCGGCGACAAGTCCCGCTGTAAGGGTTATATCGAAGGACTGAACCTGCTGTCGTCCATGCGCCTGTGCTCCAACGTGCCCGGCCAGAGCATCATCCAAACCGCGCTGGGCGGAACTCAGAGCGCGGATAAGCTGCTGGTTCCCGGCGGGCGCGTCTATGAGCAGCGCGAGTACATCTACCGCGCGCTGAACGACATCCCCGGCATTTCGGCGGTGAAGCCCAAAGCGGCGTTTTACATCTTCCCGAAGATCGACACGCAGAAATACCACATCCTCGACGACGAGCGCTTCGCGCTGGATCTCCTTCGGGAGAAGCGGATTCTCGTTACCCATGGCCGCGGCTTCCACTGGGAGCAGCCCGACCATTTCCGCATCGTGTATCTGCCGGAAATCGAGGTGCTGCAGGAGGCCTGCGGCAAGCTGGAGGATTTCCTGAAAACCTATCGTCAGTAAAGCAAAGGAGCCGTCCCGCGTTCGCGGGACGGCTCCTTTGTCTATTTCGCTTACAGCTTCAGATCGCCCTCGCGGATCCAGCCGATTCTGCGCAGCGGAGCGCAGAAGGCGGCGCTGAGCACGGCGGGAAGGATCAGGCAGATCAGAATCAGGCCGATCCAGTCCATGGCGGCGGGAGCGATGGCCGCCGCGCCCTTGGCCAGCGCGGCCTCGCTGGGGGAGACCCAGCCCGACCACACGCCGATGGGCCCGCACAGGCCGCAGGTGCCCATGCCGGAGTTGATGGGCGCGCCGTTCATCTCCAGACGGAACAGGCAGGTGGCGATGGGCCCGGTGACGGCCGCGGCCAGCGTCGGCGGAATCCAGATGCGGGGATTCTTCACGATGTTGGGCATCTGCAGCATGGACGTGCCCAGGCCCTGACTGACCAGCCCGCCCCAGCGGTTTTCGCGAAAGCTCATCACGGCGAAGCCCACCATCTGCGCGCAGCAGCCGGCCACCGCCGCGCCGCCGGCCAGACCCGTCATGCCCAGCACCGAGCAGATGGCCGCCGAGGAGATGGGCAGCGTCAGCGCCACGCCCACCAGCACCGATACGGCGATGCCCATCCAGAAGGGCTGAAGGCGCGTCGCGTCGTCGATGACCCGGCCGAAGGCCTGGGCCGCGCCGCCGATGGGCGGCGCGATGAGCTTGGCCAGCGCCACGCCCACCAGAATGGTCACCGCCGGAGTGACGAGAATGTCCACCTTCGTCTCCTTGGAGACGGCCTTGCCGCATTCGGCGGCGACGATGGCGATGAGCAGCACGGCCAGCGGGCCGCCCGCGCCGCCCTCGGCGTTGGCCGCCCAGCCCACGGCGCTCAGGGAAAACAGCACCATCGGCGGGGCCTGAAGGGCGTAGCCGATGGCCACGGCCATGGCCGGGCCGGAGACGGCCATGGCGTAGGTGCCGATGTCCGTCAGCATGGAAAGGTTCAGCTGTGTGCCCAGCGTTTTGATGATGGTGCCGATGAGCAGCGAGCAGAACAGACCCTGCGCCATGGCGCCCAGTGCGTCGATGCCGTAGCGATGGGCGGAAAAGACGATGTTCTTGCGCTTGAGAAACGCCTTGAAGCTCTGCATGGAAATCCCCTCCGAATTCTGCTTATTTCGAGGGCGCGTCGCCGGGCTGCTCGAAGCGCTCCCGGTACAGGCCCTGATGGGAGACGGGTTCGCCGCCGGCGTAGAGATGGGAGGTGTCGCCCATTTCCATCATCCGGAAGAACACCTCGCCGGGGCGGCGCTCCTCGGTAATCAGCGTCGTCAGCGACGTGGGCTGGAGCGACACGCCGTGCCAGAGCGCCACCGGCGAGAGGTTGAGCATGTGGGCCAGAATGGCCATGCTCACGGCGAAATGGCAGAACAGCACGATGCGGTCGTCCGTATTGCGCTCGCAGCGGTAGAGTCCGCCGTCGCGAACGCAGCCGTAGCGCGCCAGCAGCGCGTCCATGCCCTCGGCGGTCTCGTCGAAGATTTCGCCCACGGTGCCGTTCTGAAACAGCGGATGGTCGCGCCAATGCTGCGGATCGTAGAACTGGGGCTGCGTCGTCCAGAACCGGGGCGCGAGGTTCCACGGAATGCGCATCTCGCCCGAACACGGATCGACGAACTGACCGCGGAACTCCGCCAGCCAGGGCAGCGTCTCCGCCGTGCGGTTCAAACGCGTCAGCGTCGGTCGGGCGGTGTCCTGAGCGCGGCCCAGCGGGGAGACGTAGAAGTCGCGCACGTCCATTCTGCACAGCCGGTCGGCCAGCAGCTCGGCCTCGCGGAAGCCCTTGGGGGTCAGCGAGTCGATGGCGTAATTGGGTTCGCCGTGGCGAACGAGGGTGATTTTCATGAGCTTTCCTCCTGAAGATTACAGATTCAGCAGCACCAGCGCGGCGGCGATGGCGAAAATGGAGATCCACTGGCGCATGGACAGGCGCTCCTTGAAAAGCAGCACGCCCGCCAGCGCGATGAGCGCGATGGAGGCCACGCCGCGGGTGGGATAGACCACCACCGCGGGTACCTCGCTGAGTGCCTTGAGCAGAAAATGGGATGTGAAGTAGTTGGGCAGGCCCAGCAGCACGCCGTAGAGCAGATCCCAGCCGTTGGGCCGCTGCTTTTGGGCAATGGAGGCGATGACGCAGTACAGAAGCGCCGCGAAGAAGGTGTAGAACAGGAAATTGGTGGAGAGGGCCGGATTGCCCGCCTCGTTGAAGATCTTGGCCGTGATGGAAGCCGCGCCGTCCGTCAGCAGCAGAAGCGGCAGCGCGAGGCTGAATTTTCCGCCGGAACCATCCTTCTCGTTCATGGCCACGCTGGCGACCACGCAGACGGCGAAGCCGATCCACTGGCAGACGGTGGGAATCTCGTGATACAGGAAGATGGAGCCGATCAGCGGTACGATCAGGCTGATGCGCGAATAGACGGACGCGAGCACCACGCCGCTCTTCTGGATGTTGTATTGCAGCAGCAGGAACGACGCGACGTAGAGAAAGCCGTTCACCAGCCCCATGCCCAGCGCCAGCCCGAGACCGTCCGTCCGGGAAAGGGGGTTGCCGAAGCCCATCAGCGCGCCGGCCACGAGAATGCAGGTGACGTAGTTGACGGCCATCATGTTCAGCGTGCTGCTGACCCTGTTTCGCCCCAGCCGCATCACGATGGAGATCATCGAGCACAGCACCGTGCAGATTGCCAGGTTGACCATGGAAGCATCGCTCCGATTTCATATTTATATACGCCTATTCCATGATAATCCATCGGCCGCGCTTTTTCAAGCGGATTTGGCCGTCGGCGAATACGATTTTTGCATTAAGACGCAAAAAGCGCGGAACGCGCCGATGGGGATGCGTTCCGCGGGTCATGGGGGATTTATTCAACCTTCAGGCGGATGTCGCCGCCGGAGGTGCGCGCTTCCACGGGGCGCTCGCCGCGGGAATCAGGCGCGTGCACGTCGCCCGAGCGGGAATGGCAGCGGAAGTCGTAGAGGGATTCCGGTCCGCGAAGCGTGCCGCCGATATCGCCGCTGCGGGATTCCAGCGACAGGCTCGCGCCGGCAGCGCCGCGCAGGCGCACGTCGCCGCTGGTGCTGCGGGCCTTCAGCGCTCCCTGCGCTTCGGAATCCGAGACGGTCACGTCGCCGCTGACGCTGCACAGCTCCATGTCCGTGCGGGAGAGGGTGTTCTGGACAACCACGTCGCCGCTGGACGAGCTGGTCGAGATCCGCTCCGCGTTCGCGCCGCAGAGGCGCACGTCGCCGCTGGCGGTCTGACAGGTCAGCTCGTCCACCAGATTCGCGCCCTGGACGGTCACGTCGCCGCTGACGGACGCGGCGGAAGTGCCGGTCTCCGATTCGACGGAACGAAGCTGAATGTCGCCGCTGGTGCTCTTGAGCGTCAGCCGCAGCGCGCGGCACTCAGAAAGCTCCACGTCGCCGCTCATGCTCTTCATCGCCAGTACGCCCGTGGCGCTCACATGGGCAGCGGAGAGATCGCCGCTGAAGCTGTCCGCGCGAACGCTGCCGTCCAGCGCGAAATTCTCCAGATGCACGTCGCCGGACTTGCTGTGAATTTCCATCTCACAGCGGACATGCTCCGGCACGAGCACGGTCACGGGTTGACCCTGGACGGTATGCATGGAGAAGATTCTGTTCAGAAGGCCGCGCATGCCGCCCTCGGAATCCGCGGAGAACCGGAAGCTGCCGCGGCCTTTCCCGGAATCGGTATCGAAGCGGATGTGGCCGCCGTCGTTCTCCGAATCGGAGACGGTCAGCGCGCCGTCCTCCATGCGCCAGCGCATGTCCTGAGCTTTCTCCACCACGCAGCACGTGCCCTCGGGCAACTCTGCGCCGCGCACGACGAAATCCGCGTCCATGGAATCCAGATGGATTCGACGCAGCTCGCCGGTGAAGACCTGACGCTCCGGTTCATCGGCTTCGTCGCTCTCTTCGCGCTTTGCCGATTCCCGGGCGGGCGCGTCCTGCATAATTTCCCGGGCAATGGCTTCGAGGTCGCCCAGCGCGGCTACGGCGGCTTCCTCGCTCATGCCATCCTCCACGCGGTCGTCGATCATTTCGGCGTAGTATTCCAGCGTGCGGTAGAGATCATTGCCGTTCAGCCCGTCCAGACGGCGGGAAAGCTCGGACAGAAATTGTTCCTTATTCATGGCGACGGCCTCCTTCGTCGGTTTGTTCTTCTTCGATCATGCGGCAGATGCGCACGACTTCCTTCCATTCGTCCAGAAAGCGGCGGATGCGCGCGTCGCCCTCGTCGGTCAGATGAAAGTACTTGCGCAGCCGACCGTTGTGCTCCACGGAATAGACGCCGACCATCTGCGCCGCCTCCAGCCGCTTGAGGATGGGATAGAGCGTCGATTCGGTGATGGGGATGATTTCGCCCACGTCGCGCACGAGCCGGTAGCCGTAGGAATCCTCCCGGCGGAGCACCGCGAGCGTGCAGACCTCCAAAAGTCCGCGCCTGAGCTGTGTATCCATAAAATCCCTCCTGACGCATAATACTATACAACACATAATATTATTTGTCAAGGGGATTTCAAAAATATTATAAAAAGCTCTCCGCGAAGGAGAGCGCCGCCGCGCAGCGGCAAAAAGGGGAAGCCTTCCTGCGAAAGCTTCCCCTCGGTGGATTATTCGACGATGGGTTCCGGATCCGTCACGCTGACGGTGTGGTTGTACCACTTGCCCTTTTTGCCCACGACGGAGATTACGAAATCCTCGTCCAGCGCGGGGACGGGAATGTCGAAACCATGCACCGTCTCTGTAAGACCGTCGGGATAGAGAACCTCGTCCAGCGTCGGCTCGATGAGCGCCGCGCCCTCCTTCTGAGCATCCTCCAGCGGGCCGGCGTAGGCGTGCTGGAAGCTCTTGGACAGGAGGGTGATGTGAATGGTCATCACGCCGTCCTTGACGGTGAGCGTTCCCTTCCCGTCGCAGGTCTCGTTGAGCCGGAACATGTGGCTGTCCGTGTTAAACGTCGCCAGATAGGTTCCATCCTCCAGCGCCGCGGGCGCTTCCTCCGCGGAGACCGCCGCAGGCGTTTCCTCGGCCAGAACCGGCATGACGCAGCTCAAAAGCGTCAGCAGGGCCAAAATCAGCGCGATCCGTTTATTCATCGCCGTTCATCCTTTCCAAAGATATCCTGCCGACGCTCAGTCGCCGATGACGGCGGCGGAGTGGGCGACGTACAGCTGCTGCACGGCCTCCATGCGGCCCAGACCCATGATCTGGCAGTCGACGCTGTCGAACAGGCCGCTGGCCGTAAACATGCTCTTCCAGGAATCGTCGTCATCGCCGGCCATGTCGTTGTTGGCATGGTCGCCGGCCACGACCATCAGCGGGCGCAGGACGACCTTGGTATAGCCGGCCTCGTGCACGGCCTCGATCACGGCCTCGCAGGAGGTTTCCTCAGGCTCGCCCTCGACGGTGCCGATGAACACGTTCTTGTAGCCCAGCGCATCCATCTGGGTCTGCATCTGAGAATAGGTCACCTTGGCGGTGTGGGAGGTGCCGTGGCCCATGAACACGAAGGCCACGCCGGCCTCGTCGGCAGCCTGAAGGCTTTCGAAGCCGCCCTCGGCCACGGCGTCGGCTACCAGCGCCTCGGCGACGGTCTGCTTGTCGGCGTTGATGACGCTGGCGTCGCTGCCCACCTCGCCCAGCAGGGGCTCGGCCACGGCCACGGACTCAAACTTGTCGGCGTAGGCTTCCATGGTCTCCATCAGCTCGTCGTACTCCGCGCCGTGCATCAGATGGGTGGGCTGAATGACCAGGTGCTTCACGCCGTTGTTCACAGCGCGATCCATGGCCTGCTCCATGTTGTCGATGAACTCGCCGTCGCGGGCCTGCACATGGTTGATGATGATCTGCGCGGTGAAGGCACGGCGCACAGACCAGTCGGGATACGCGGCCGCCAGAGCCTTCTCGATGCCGCCAATGTCCTGAGCGCGGCTGTCGTTAAAGGAGGTGCCGAAGCTCACCACCAGCAGTTCCTTTTCGCCGATGCCGTCGGCGTTCAGCGGATCGTCCGCGGATGCGTCGCCGGTGTCGCGGCCGAAGTAGTCGGGATCCGCCTCTTCGCCCTCTACCAGTTCCTTCTGCTCGTCGGTGAGCGCGTCCCACGCGGCCTTGGCGGCGGCGCACTGCTCGTCGGTCTCGTCGGTGCGGGTCTGGACATAGATGGCGTCGATCATGGCGGCGACGGCGTCGGCGGCGGCCTGATCGTCGGCAGAGGGCTCCGCAAACGCGGCGCAGCAGCTCAGCAGCATGAGCAGAGCGGTCAGCAGGGCAATACACTTTTTCATGGAGAAAACCTTCCTTCCTATTATTCTGTTATTCCGGAAAGCAAACCCGAATTGAATAAAAAAATCCGCACAAAGAAGCGCGGCGTTTCAGAAATCGAACAGTCTCCCGGAATAACATAGGAAAGACTTCAACATTCGTGAGAAACGAGATCTGTGTGCCGCAGATCAGCCATTCAACATTCAGGCAGGTCTCCTGACTTCCTTCATCGCATGCAATCCTCTTCCCGGTTTCCCAGTGACGCGTGGATGCAGCTCCGGTACACAGTGACGACATCGTTTCGGATTCTCACCGAATTCCCTTTTCATCCGCCGACAGGGCGGACACCTGAACGCTACAAATGTTTCTTTTATTCAATTCTCATATATTGTAGCATGTAACACAACTATTGTCAACGCCGACGGAGGAGATCGACGAGAATTTGCAAAGACATAATATTCTCCGCCGCGGCGCAGCTGGGCACTCCCAAAGGGGAAGCGCCCGCAGACCGTCGGAAAAACCGCGGAGAGTTCGGGAGAGCGTCGGCTTTCCCGAACCTCCAATCGCGCCTGGCGGTTCAGTCCTTACCATCCGGCTTTTTGCCGAACAGACCGCCGGTGATTTCGCTGGTTCCGCGCTTGAGCTTTTCCCAGGCGGGGCCGAGCTTTCCGGTGGAGATCAGGGCGTATACCACGGCGGCCAGCACGGCCAGACCGACGACCCATCCGATTCCGGCGAAGGCCGAGGCGTTCTTCGCGCCGCCGGAGGCCTTGGCCGACGCGCCGTAGAGCGCCTGATTCAGCACCGAGGCCATGTATTTGGTCGCGCCGATGGCCTTGTCCTTCTCGATTTCGTCGGTGCCGAATTCCAGCAGCAGCGCCTGAGGATACAGCTCCTGATTGTAGTTTCCCTTGCCGATATAGATGTCCTTGATGAGGCCGGGATATTCCTCGTCGGCCAGCTTCTTCAGCTGCTGAGCGAAGGCCTTGTTGGCGGCGCTGTTCTGGTTGGAGCGGCCGACGAACAGGCGCACCTTGCTCACGTCCTCGCCGTCCACCTCGGTCTCGTATTCCTCGGCGGGAATCGCGTCGCGATGGATGTCCAGCAGCGCGTCCGGGCCCTTCTTCAGCAGTTCCTCCGCCGTGCTGCGGGAGCGGTTGTACGCGTCCGCGTCGTGGGGGAGAAAGGATTCCTCCGAGTAGACGACCTTCACGCCCAGCTCCTCCAGCTCGTCCTTCAGGGCGTTGCCCACGTCGTAGATGCCCGCGCCGTGCCAGAGGGAGAAGTCGCCGTCGTCGGGCACGTAGGATTCGTCGCTGTGGGTGGAGTACATGCAGATCAGCTTTTTGCCGTCGGGCTTTTCCGTGGCTTCGGCCCGGGCGGTCAGGCTCTGAAAGGCGGACAGGGCGGCTTCGTCGATGGTCGCTTCGCCCAGATCTTCGGCGAAGGCCGTCTCGTGGGCAGTGTCCACCGCCGTGACGCGATAGAGCCGGTTGTCGCCGGAGATGTACTCGTCGCCCACGTACATGCGCCCGGCGCGCCGGGCGACGACCTGACCGCCCGAGTCCAGCATGGTGTACAGGCAGTCGCCGTCGGTTTCGCCCGCCAGCGCGCCGAGGGGAATCAGGAAAAGGCAGACGGCCAGCAGAAGCGCGGCGGTCAGACGCGTTTTTCTCATTTTTCTCCCTCCCGCTCGATGAATTCGCCGTTCTTGAATTCGCGCATGGGGCGTTTGCCGCCGCGCTGAATGCGCTCGAGGATCTCGCCGATGAGCTCGCTGAGCAGAACCGCCAGCAAACCCGAGACAACGATTACGTCGAAGCCGCCCGCGCCGCCCAGCACGAGCCGCTGAGCAACGCCTTGTCCCCAGACGGTCATGGCGCTGAGCAGCGCGGCCAGCATCACGCCCACAGTGGCGGCGATGAACGCGCCGCGCCGGGAGCGGCCGAACAGATAGCCGATCACGCCCGCCGCCAGTCCGTGCATCCAGCTGGGGTCGATCCAGATGCTCTCCGGCTCGTCGGGCATCAGCCGACCCAGCGCGTAGCTGGCCGCGCCGGCGATGGCCGCGGCGATGAGGCAGCGCACGCGCTCCTTCGCCGTGCCGGCCTTGATCCACAGATAGACGCACAGCGCCAGCGGAATCAGCGCGCCGCCGATGTTGAATGAAAAGAGCGGCCCGACGGGAACGTCGGGGATGAAGCCGCCCACGAGGATCAGCGCGATGAATAAAAGCGCCTGCCGGTCAGTCAGGCGCAGCCTGTCCAGCACGCGCTGCCCGACGCCCAGCAGAATCAGCGCGCCGACGATCACCAGAAGAATCAAACCTATGGTCATGTCCATTCCTCCCGATAACTGGTTTCGCACTCTAGGATTTGCCGAAACAGGAAAAAGAAACAGGAGAAATTCCTTCCAGCATTGGCGAAAACGGGAAAATGTGATACAATGATCAGGCGAGTCGACAATCATGAAATAATGGTTGAGCACAATAAAGCGCGGAGGATATGGAAGATGAAAATGAGAAAACGCGTTGCGCATCTTGCGCTGCTGCTGGCGCTGGCGGCGCTGCTGGCCGGATGCGGCGCGATTGTGGTGGAGGACGCGCAGCCGGTGCGCATCGGTTCGATTGTTCACAGAAACTTATAGGAAAATTCTCGGGACAGCGGAACAAAATCATGTATAATAGGGTCGAATGAATAGGATTATTTTGGCAGAGGTGAAAGTATTGTTTCGGCGTAGTGTGAGCTTTATTCTGGCGTTCGTGCTGACTGCGATTGGAGTGCTGACCCCGTTCCAGACCGCGCTGGCGACGACGGCGGAGGAAATGATCTTTGGCGGCGGAACCGGCGAAATTCAGCCCGGAACGGACGCAGCCGACGCGGATATCTACGAGTCGGCGGACGACAATTCCATCACGGATTATCCCACGCTTCAGCTGGGCGACCGGGATGAGGCTGACGCGACGGCATATATCGTCAATCTGCAGAATCGGCTGATCGCGCTGGGCTTTCTGAAGGATTCGGCCGACGGCGTGTACGGCGAAAACACCGAGACGGCCATCGAGCAGTTCCAGAAGCTCAACGGTCTGGAGCGCACCGGCGTGGCCGATCCCGAGACGCAGCGGCGGCTCTTTTCGGACATGAGCACGCTGACCACGCCCTCGCCCGACAACGCCATCGCCTTCGGCAGCGAAAACGTGCGCGTGCAGACGATGCTGATCCAGTGGGGCTTTCTGGACGGAACGGCCGACGGTGTTCTGGGCAAAAAGAGCGAAAAAGCCATCAGCAGCTTCAAGAATTACATCTATGATCTGGGCCTGATGCCCACACCCACTCCGGCACCCACGCCCACGCCCGTGCCCACGCTGGCCCCGGGCGAGATGCCCGTGGCGATGGACGTCCCGGTAGAAACGCCTACGCCCGAGCCGGAGGAATACGTCGCCGACGCCGAGATCGACGACACCATTCGGATGTTCCTGGAGGGCGACGCCTCCTTCGCGGTCTATCGCCAGACGGTGCAGGCCGGCGACAAGGGCGCGGAGGTCAAGCGCGTGCAGACGAGACTGAAGCAGCTGAAGTATCTGTATCCCGACCCCGACGGCGCGTTCGGCACCAATACCGCCCGCGCGCTGATGTATTTCCAGCGCAAGCACGGCCTGAGCGAGACGGGCGTGGCCGACGAGGCCACCCAGCGCGCGCTGTTCTCCTCCGCGGCGCAGGAATCCGAGGAATACGTGTTCCCGTACAAGATCTACGTGGACATCTCGGATCAGTACGTCTACGTGTTCGGCTGGGACGGCGAGAGCTATTCCATCAAGGAGCGCAAGATGATCTGCTCCACCGGCAAGGACGCCACGCCCACGCCCACGGGCACCTATCAGGCCTATGCCCAGCTCAGCGGCGAATGGTACTGGTTCAAGCAGTATCAGTGCTACGCCAAGTGGGCCTACGGCATCGTCGGCGGAATCCTGTTCCACTCGGTGACGTTCAACCGCAACAAAAAGCAGGTTGGCTCCGAGTCGAATCTCGGCAGAAAGGCCTCCCACGGCTGCATCCGCCTGAAGATCGACGACGCGAAGTGGATCTACGACAACTGCCCCTACGGCACCACCGTCGTGATTCAGGAGTAATAATTGGATAAAAATAGGAATGTCTCCGGTTGACGAACCGGGGACATTCCTTTATAATGGAGGAAGAGGGCGAGAATGCCGCCGGTACATTTTCGCGAAAGAATTCAGCCGGCAATTTTGCGGGGTATGCCCCGAGAACCGGGAGGCCGACAACCAATGAAGAAACTGCATTTTCACGAGGATCCCCATCAGCTGCACGTGAACACCCTGCCGCCGCGGGCGGATTTCGTGCCCTTTTCCAGCCGCAGGGCGGCTATGACGGAGCCGCGCGAGCGCTCCGAGCGCTTCACGTCCCTGAACGGCAAGTGGGCGTTTCACTATTTCGACAGCTACGAGGATCTGCCTGCGGAGTTCGATCCTGCAAACTATCTGACGGACGAGATCGAGGTTCCCTCGGTCTGGCAGACTCAGGGCTACGACCGCCATCAGTACACCAACGTGGCGTTTCCGTTCCCCTACGATCCGCCCTATGTGCCCGTGGACAATCCCTGCGCGCTCTATCAGCGCACCATTGCGCTGGAAAAGCACGTCGGGTCTCGCCGCACGCTGGTGTTCGAGGGCGTGGATTCCTGCTTCTATCTGTGGATCAACGGCCAGTTCATCGGCTACAGCCAGGTCTCCCATTCCACGTCCGAATTCGACGTGACCGACGCGCTGATCGACGGCGCGAACACCTTCACCGTGCTGGTGCTCAAGTGGTGCGACGGCAGCTACTTCGAGGATCAGGACAAGCTGCGCATGTCGGGCATCTTCCGCGATGTGTTCCTGCTGGAGCGCAGCGCCCGCGGCCTGAAGGACTTCTTCATTCACACCGCCCTGAAGGACGATTATGCCCGCGCGGACGTGTCCGTGGAGCTGGAGCGGAACGGCGACGCGCCGGTGGAATATCGCCTGTACGACGCCATGGGCTATGAGCTGGTCAACGGCCGCGCCGAGGATGGAAAGATCGACTTCACGCTGGACAGCGTGACCCTCTGGAGCTCTGAGAATCCCTATCTGTACACCCTGCTGCTGTTCTGCGACGGCGAGTATATCGCCGAGAAGATCGGCCTGCGCGAAATCTGCGTCCGCGGCGGCGTGCTGTACGTCAACGGCCAGAACATCAAATTCCGCGGCGTGAATCGCCACGACAGCGATCCCTTCGTCGGCTATGCCGTGCGCCATGAGCAGATGCTGAAGGATCTGCAGGTGATGAAGCTGCACAACGTCAACGCCATCCGCACCAGCCATTATCCCAACGCGCCGGAATTCCTGCGCATGTGCGACGAGTACGGCTTCTACGTCATCGACGAATCCGACGTGGAGTGCCACGGCGTGATCTTCTGCGGCGACCTGGGCCACGATGAGAACTACAATATCCTCGCCCGGGATCCCGAATACGCCGAGACCATTCTCGACCGCGTGCAGCGCAATGTCATCCGCGACAAGAACCGCACCAGCGTGCTGCTGTGGTCCATGGGCAATGAGTCCGGCCACGGCGAGAACTTCGACGCGGCGCTGAAGTGGACGAAGCAGTACGATCCCTCGCGCCTGACCCACTACGAGCGCGCGTCCTTCCCGCCCAAGGGCATGGAGATCAACAGGGACGATCTGGACACCTACAGCCGCATGTATCCCAGCATCGCCGAGATGGACGAATTCCTCGAGAAAAACGAGCTCGGCAAGCCCTACATCCTCTGCGAGTATTCTCACGCCATGGGCAACGGCCCCGGAGATCTGGAGGATTACTATCGCTGCTTCGAGCGCCACGACGGCGCGTGCGGCGGCTTTATCTGGGAGTGGTGCGACCACGCGGTCTATATGGGACGCACCGTGGGCGGCCGCGCGAAGTACTTCTACGGCGGCGACTTCGGCGAATTCCCACACGACGGCAACTTCTGCATGGACGGTCTGGTCTATCCCGACCGCCGCCCGCACACGGGTCTGAAGGAATACAAGAACGTCATCCGTCCCGCCCGCGTGGGCGAGGTCGACCTGAAGGCGGGTGTGTTCCAGCTGAAGAACGCGCTGGATTTCACGAACCTGCGCGAATTTGTGGAGATTTCCTACGTCGTGCGCCAGAACGGGCGGGACGTGTTCGAGGGTTCGCTCACCGAGGAGCAGCTGGACGTCGCGCCCCATAGCGTCAGGGAGATCCGCATCGCCTATCCGGAGAACCTGAAGGGCGATTTCGCCGTGTGCTTCACCACGATTCAGAGGTTCGACACGGCGCTGGTTCCCGCGGGCCACAAGCTGGGCGTGGAGCAGCTGGGCCGCCAGCGCTTCGAGGTCGCCGCGCGCGAGGAAGGCGTGCTGGCCGTGGAGACGAAGGAGCACGGCCGCTACCTCCACATCGACGGCGAAAACTTCCACTATGTTTACGACAAGACCCGCGTGGCCTTCGATCTGCTCAATTACGACAACCTGAGCCTGATCGAGAAGCCCATGGAGCTGAACGTCTGGCGCGCCCCCACGGACAACGACCGCAACATTCGCAGCGAGTGGGAGGCCGCCGGCTACAACCGCGCCGTTCCGCGCGGCTATGAGACGGTGGTCGACCACGAGGACGGCGACTGCATCCTGCGCACCCGCTTCTCCATCGGCGCGGTGGTCGTGCGCAATTTCGTCGAGGGCGAGGCCTGCTGGCGCATCGCCAAGAACGGCGAAATCAGCGTGGAAATCACCGCCAGACGGCTGGCGAGCGCCCCCGCGCTGCCGCGCTTCGGTCTGCGGCTGTTCGTGCCCAGACGCATGAATCAGGCGGAGTACTTCGGCTACGGCCCCTACGAGAGCTATATCGACAAGCATCGCGCGTCGGTGAAGCATCTCTATGCCGCCAATGTCGAGAGCATGCACGAGGACTACATCCGCCCGCAGGAGAACGGCAGCCACTTCAACTGCGACTATCTGAAGCTGTCCTCCTACAACGGCGGCATCGAGGTCACCGGCGAGGGCTTCTGCTTCAATGCCTCCCGCTACACTCAGGAGGAACTGACGAAGAAGGCGCACAACTTTGAGCTGGAGAAGTCAGACAGCGTGGTGCTGTGCATCGATGCGTTCCAGAACGGCATCGGCTCCAACAGCTGCGGCCCGAGGCTCATGGCGCGCTACGAATCCCCGGCGGACATTCACTTCGCCTGCAGGATTTCGCCCTATCGCGACTGAGCATTCCCCTGAATAATTCAATGGCGCGCCGCCGGAGTATTCCGGAGGCGCGCCTTCTGTGTCTGGAAAGAGTGCTGTATTTTCCAAAAGACAGGTGAGAGCGCGGAGAATCTGCCTCCGCGCTCCCCTTGTTTTTATGCGGTTTCGATGCTGGCGGCCTTTTGCAGCTTGAGCTTTTCGATGGCCTGCTCGCGCATCTTGTATTTGAGAATTTTGCCCGCGGCGTTCATGGGGAAGGCCGGCACGAAGTCGATGTAGCGGGGAACCTTGTGGCGCGCCATATGGTCGCGCACATACTGCTTCATCTCGTCCACGGTCATGGTCTCGCCCTCCTTGAGGATGATGCACGCCATGATTTCCTCGCCGTAGTCCTCGTCGGGCACGCCGATGACCTGCACGTCCGAGACCTTCGGGTGGGTGTAGATGAATTCCTCGATCTCCTTCGGGTAGATGTTCTCGCCGCCGCGGATAATCATGTCCTTCAGGCGACCGGTGATGCGGAAGTTGCCCTCCGGAGTCTGGCAGGCCAGATCGCCGGTGTGCAGCCAGCCGTTTTCATCGATGGCGGCGCGGGTCGCGTCGGGCATTTTGTAATAGCCCTTCATGATATTGTAGCCGCGGGCGACGAACTCGCCGATCTCGCCCACGGGCATCTCCTCGTTGGTCTCCGGGTCGACGATGCGGCACTCGATCTCCGGCAGCGCGCGGCCGACGGTGCCCACGCGAACCTCCAGCGGGTCGTCGGTGGAGGACATGGTGCAGCCGGGGGACGACTCGGTCTGGCCGTAGACGATGGTGATCTCGGTCATGTGCATCTTGTTGACCACGTCCTGCATCTTGGAGATGGGGCAGGGCGAGCCGGCCATGATGCCCGTGCGCATGTAGGAGAAGTCGGTTTTTTCAAAGTCCGGATGCTCCAGCATGGCCACGAACATGGTGGGCACGCCGTGGAAGCAGGTGATGTGCTCCTGGTGGATGCACGCCAGCGCCGGCTTGGGCGAGAAGTAGGGCAGTGGATAGATGGACGCGCCGTGGGTCATGGCGGCGGTCATGGCCAGCACCATGCCGAAGCAATGGAACATGGGCACCTGAATCATCATCCGGTCGGCAGTGGACAGATCCATGCGGTCGCCGATGCACTTGCCGTTGTTGACCACGTTGTAGTGAGTCAGCATGACGCCCTTGGGGAAGCCGGTCGTGCCCGAGGTGTACTGCATGTTGCACACGTCGTGGGGCGAGACCTGAGCCGCCAGACGGCGAACCTCCTCCACCGGCACGGTCCTGCCGCGCTCCAGCGCCTCATCCCAGGAGATGGCGCCATTCTGGCGGAAGCCCACGGTGATGACGTTGCGCAGGAAGGGCAGGCGATGGCTGTGCAGCGGCGCGCCGGTTCTGGTCTTAACCAGCTCGGGGCAAAGCTCGTTGATGATCTGCTGATAGTCGCTGTCGCGCCAGCCCTTTTCGAGGATCAGCGTGTGGGTGTCCGACTGCCGCAGCAGATACTCCGCCTCGTGGATCTTGTAGGCCGTGTTCATGGTCACCAGCACCGCGCCGATGCGCACCGTCGCCCAGAAGCCGATGTACCACTGGGGCAGGTTGGTCGCCCACATGGCCACATGGGAGCCGGGCTTTACGCCCAGTGCGATGAGGGAGCGGGCAAACTCGTCCACGTCGTCGCGGAACTCGCTGTAGCTGCGGGTGTAGTTGAGCGTGGTGAACTTCACCGCCGTCTGATCCGGGAATTCGTCGGCCATGCGGTCGAGTACCCTACCGAAGGTGCAGTCGATCAGCGCGTCCTTCTTCCAGACGAACTGTCCCGTGTGCGCGCGATTATAATAGAAGGTCTTCTTCATCGTGCGCGGGCTCTCGAAGCGGTGCATGTAGTTGACGAAGTGGGGGAAGATGACCTCGCGATCCGTCAGATCGGGCATCCATTCGGGCTTCCACACCAGCGAGATGAAGCCGTCGTAGTTGATGGACGACAGCGCGGCCATCAGGTCGCCGATGGGCAGCGAACCTTCGCCGATGAGGTTGAAGTGGGTTGCGTCGTCCGAGTCGCGCAGATGGACGTGGCGGACATATGCGCCCAGATTCTTGATGGTCTGCGCGGCGGTTTCGCCGTGATCGCGCCAGGTGCGGTGCATGTCCCACAGCACGCCCAGCTCGTCGCAGGCGAAGGCGTTGAGCAGATCGCGCAGGCGCTCGCTGTCGCCGTAGATGCCGCAGGTCTTGACCAGCACGGCCACGTGGTTCTCCGCCGCCATGGGCAAAAGCTCGCTCAGCGACGCGCGCACGGTTTCCTCGCCGCCGTCGGCATACGCGCCCACATAGGGAACGCGCAGCTCGGCGGCCAGGCGGATCAGCTGCTTCAGCTCGTCGACCGATGCCGGGTCGGCCAGATTGCAGGACGAATCCAGACAGGGAATTTCGAGGTTCTTTTCGCGCATTTCGCGAACGGTTGCGGAGAGATTGTACTTGTGGAAGGGGCCGCTGCGCTCGAACAGGGCCTCCATGCGCTGCGCGTCGCGGATCTCCACGCCGCCAAAGTCCATTTCGACGGCCGCGTCGATCCATTCCTTCCAGCTGCCGTCCTCCCAGCCGCGGGTAGAAAAGGAGAGCTTCATGCCTGCGCCTCCTCATACACAATTTTGTTCAGCGCGCTGATGTACGCGTGGATGCTTGCGCCGACGATGTCGGTGGAGATGCCGCGGCCCGAATAGAGCTTGCCGTTGGAGCGCAGACGCACCACGGTTTCGCCCATGGCCTCGCGGCCCTCGGTCACGGCCTGAATCTGGAAGTCGTCCAGCTCGTAGTGATGGCCGACGATCTGCTCCACGGCCAGGAAAGCCGCGTCGATGGGGCCGTCGCCCAGGCACACGCCCTCCAGCGTCTCGCCGGCCTTGTTCAGCTTCAGCTGCGCGCTGGCGGAGATGACGTTGCCGCAGTTGATGACGTAATTGACCAGATGATACGTCGGCGGAACCTGCATGGCCACGGAGGCCACGATGGTGTCCAGCTCGCGGGCGGAGACGGTGCCCTTCTTCTGGGCGATGCGCTCGAAGGCCTCGCAGACCTTGGCCGCGTCCTCCTCGGAAAGGTCGTAGCCGATGCGCTCCACGGCCTTCATCACCGCGGCGCGGTCGTCGTGAGCCGACAGGGCGAAATCGCCCATGGTCTCCTGCACGCCGCTGTCGAAGGGGGAATTCTGGCTGCGCGTGGTGTGGCACATCCATTCGATCTGGCTGGCGATGCGCTTGATCTCCGTCAGCTTCAGGTCGCTCTTCAGGCCGAAGCTGTCGCCCCGCGCGCCCAGCACAGCGGCGAATTCCACCAGCCGGGGATACGCGCCGGAGCAGGCGATGGTCTTGATCTCGGTCGCGCCGGCGCGCACCGCGGCCATGGCGCAGGCGTTGGCCATGCACAGCGCGTCGGAGCAGAGCATGCCCAGACGGACGCTCTCCAGCTCGGGCACCTCGGCGCGGATGCCGGTCAGGAACTCGCCCAGCTCCTCGGGGAACATCAGACCCGCCGCGTCGCAGAGCGTGACGGCAGTCGCGCCGGCCTCGATGGCCGCGCGGACGGCCTGCACGAGGAAGCCGCGCTCGCTGCGGCACGCGTCGTCGGCGATGAATTCCACATCGCCGCAGACCTCGCGGCACGCGCGGATGCGCTCGGAGATGGTCTGAAGCACCTGCGCGGGCTTCTTGTGCCAGAAATACTCCATCTGCGCCGGGCTCATGGGGGCCTTCAGCTGAAGGCGCGGTCTGCGCGCTTCCTTCAGCGCGGCCCAGGTGACCGCTACGCTGTCCTCTTCCAGCGTGACCGGCACGGCCACGGCGCTCTGGCGCACGGCGCTGGCGATGGACTTGACCAGCAGGCTGTCGATCTTGCGGCTGCGCAGCTCGCCGACTTCGATGACCGAGACGTTCAGGCGGTCGAGCAGCTTGGCCAGTTCGATCTTTTCCTTGAAGCTCAGGGAGAATGCGGAGGAAGTGTCCGCGGTTTTGATGGTGACGTCGCTGATGGATAAACTCTGCATAGAACGCCGTTCCTCCTGTATATAGCGTATAATTCTGTATAATGCGCCGGACTGGATGGGCGCGGACTGCGCGCGTCCGCGCCCTTGCCCGATGGAGAATCAGATTTTGTGCGTCCAGCCGAAGGTGTCGTCGATCTTGCCCCACTGGATGCCGGTGAGCGTGTCGTAGAGCATCTGGGTGATTTCGCCGATTTTGCCGCCGTTGACGATGTACTCCTTGCCGCGGCAGGCCAGCTTGCCGATGGGAGAGACGACGGCGGCGGTGCCGCAGCCCCAGGCTTCCTCCAGCGTGCCGTTGTCCATGGCGGCGATCAGCTCGTCCACGCTCAGCAGGCGCTCGGAGACGCTCATGCCCTTGGACTTGAGCACCTCGATGCAGCTGTTGCGGGTCACGCCGGGCAGGATGGAGCCGGTGAGCGCGGGCGTGACGATCTCGCCGTTGATCTTGAACATGACGTTCATCGCGCCGACTTCCTCGATGTACTTGCGCTCCACGCCGTCCAGCCACAGCACCTGGCTGTAGCCCTTCTTCTCGGCGCGCTCGCCGGCGCGGTTGCTGGCGGCGTAGTTGCCGCCGCACTTGGCGTAGCCCGTGCCGCCGCGGACGGCGCGCACGTCGCTGTCCTCGATCATGATGCCCACGGGATTGATGCCTTCCTTATAATAGCTGCCCACGGGACAGCAGATGACGATGAAGGTGGCGTGGTGCACGGCGTGCACGCCCAGCGTCTCGTCGTTGCCGAACATGAACGGGCGGATGTACAGCGAGGTGCCCTCGCTGTGGGGAACCCAGTCGGCCTCCAGCCGCACCAGCTCGGTCACCATCTGGAGGAAATCCTCCTCGGGCAGCTGGGGCAGGCACAGGCGCTCGGCGGAGTTCATCATGCGGCGGGCGTTCATCTCCGGGCGGAAGAGCTGAATACCACCGTCGGCGCGGCGATAGGCCTTCAGTCCCTCGAAGATTTCGGAGCCGTAGTGCAGGCAGGTGGAGGCGGGATGGAGGGTCAGATAGCCGAAGGGGACGATGCGCGCGTCGTGCCAGCCCTCGTCCGAGGACCAGTCCACGACGGCCATGTGGTCGGTGAAGATCTGGCCGAAGCCCAGCTTCGTTTCATCCGTCGGCCTGGCCTTGGGAGCGGTCGTCTTTTCAACGCGAATGTTCAGCATGCTTCAGACCTCCTCATTCATAGTCGCGCCCGAGCTTGAGCGCCTTCAGATTGACGTCGTACATTTCGGGATGCTTGACCGACACGACCTTCTTCAGCGCCTTCTCCACGTCCTCGTCGCTGAACTCGCCCAGCTCGCGCAGGATGCGGCCGGTGAGAATCATGTTGGCCAGCGTGGTCATGCCGTTTTCCGAGGCCAGACGGGTGGCGGGCACGTAGACGGCCTTCACGTCGGTGCGGCGCACTTTGCGCTCGATCAGTGTGGAGTCCACGAAGATCATGCCGCCGGGCTGCACCGCGTCCTCGTACTTGTCCAGAGAGGGCAGGTTCATGACCATCAGGATGTTCGGATGGTCGACGATGGGGGAGGCGACGGGGTCGTCGGACACGATGGCCGAGCAGTTGGCCGTGCCGCCGCGCATCTCCGGGCCGTAGGACGGAAGCCAGGAGACCTCCTTGCCCTCGAGCATGCCCTTGTTGACGATGAATTTGCCGGCGAACAGCAGTCCCTGTCCGCCGAAGCCCGCGATCAGATAGGAATGCGTCATGGTCAGCCCTCCTCCTTCGCGCTGCGGTCCTTGTACACGCCCAGCGGATAATAGGGAATCATCTTTTCCTCCACCCATTCCAGCGCCTTGGAGGGCGTCAGGCCCCAGTTGGTGGGGCAGGAGGAGAGCACCTCCACCAGCGAGAAGCCCTTGCCGGCCAGCTGGTTTTCAAAGGCCTTTTTGATGGCCTTCTTCGCGGCGCGGATGTTCTTGACGTTGTTCACGGCCACGCGCTCCAGATACTCGGGGCCGTCCAGCTGAGACAGCATCTCGCAGACCTTGACCGGGAAGCCGCAGGCCTTCACGTCGCGGCCGTAGGGCGAGGTCTGGGTGACCTGCCCGGGCAGGGAGGTCGGGGCCATCTGGCCGCCGGTCATGCCGTAAATGGCGTTGTTGATGAAGATGACGGTGATGTTCTCGTTGCGCGCGGCGGCGTGGACGGTTTCCGCCGTGCCGATGGAGGCCAGATCGCCGTCGCCCTGATAGGAGAACACGACGTGGTTCTCCGGGTCGGCGCGCTTGATGCCGGTGGCGACGGCGGGCGCGCGGCCGTGAGCCGCCTCCACCATGTCGCAGTTGAAGTAGTTATACGCAAGCACCGAGCAGCCTACCGGCGCGACGCCGATGGTCTTGCCCTCGATACCCAGTTCGTCGATGACCTCGGCGACCAGGCGATGCACGATGCCATGGGTGCAGCCGGGGCAGTAATGCAGCGGAACATCCGCCAGCGCGTGGGGTTTCTGAAAGACGATCATGCCTGAGCACCTCCGTTCCTGGACATTTCCATAATCTTCCTGTAGACCTCTTCGGGAGAGGGAATGATGCCGCCGGCGCGGTTGCACAGCTCGACGGGGCGGCTGCACGAGATGGCCAGGCGGATGTCGTCGATCATCTGGCCCATGTTCAGCTCCACGGACAGGAAGCTGGAGCACTTCTTCGCGGCCGCGGCCAGCTCCTTTTCCGGGAAGGGCCACAGCGTGATGGGGCGGATCAGGCCGACCTTCACGCCCTGCGCGCGGGCCTCGGTGATGGCGTTCTTGGCAATGCGTGCCGCGATGCCGAAGGCGACGACGCAGATCTGAGCATCCTCCATGCGGTATTCCTCGACCATGGTCTCGTTTTCGCAGATGGCGCGATAGCGGTCGTAGCGGTCGAAGTTCATCTGCTCCAGCTCGTTGGGGTCGAGGCTCAGGGAGTTGATGATGTTGTGCCTGCGCTGCATTTTGGTGCCGGTCACGGCCCAGGGCTTGTCCACGCAGGTGCTCTCGGGTGTGTGAATCTCCACCGGTTCCATCATCTGGCCCATGGTGCCGTCGGCGAGGATCATGCTCGTCATGCGGTACTTGTCGGCCAGCTCGAAGCCCTTGATGGTCAGATCGGCCATCTCCTGCACGCTGGCGGGGGCGAGGACGATCATGTGGAAATCGCCGTGGCCCGCGCCGCGGGTGGCCTGATAGTAGTCCGACTGGGACGGCTGGATACCGCCGAGGCCGGGGCCGCCGCGCTGGACGTTGACCACCAGCGCCGGCAGATCCGCGCCCGCCAGATAGGAAAGACCCTCGCTCTTGAGCGAGATTCCCGGGCTGGAGGAGGAGGTCATGACGCGATGACCCGTGGAGGCCACGCCGTACACCATGTTGATGGCGGCGATTTCGCTCTCCGCCTGAAGGAAGGTTCCGCCGATCTTCGGCATGCGCTTGGCCATGTAGGCCGCAACCTCGGTCTGGGGAGTGATGGGATATCCGAAATAGTGGCGGCAGCCGGCCTGGATCGCGGCCTCCGCGATGGCCTCGTTGCCCTTCATCAATACCTTGTCAGCCATGTTTCCACCTCACCTTTCCACTTTGATGACGCAGTCGGGACACATCATTGCGCAGAACGCGCATCCGACGCACTTTTCCTGATCGGTAATTTCCGCCGGATGATGGCCCTTCTGGTTGATCTTGTCCCTGGCGATGGCCAGCAGGCCCTTGGGGCATGCCTCCACGCACAGGCCGCAGCCCTTGCAGCGATTCGTGTCAAATGTAAGTTTAGCCATGAGTTTCTCTCCTTTGCTGACTAGGGGCGCCGCCGCACAACCCGGCGGTGCTGCCTTAGCGGATTTTGTCCTGAAGCTTCATCGGAAACAGATTGGGGATCTGGCTGTCCAGCCAGGGATACAGCTCCTCGCGGACGGCGGTCATCTTCAGCGGAAGGCCCGTTCGCTCGCAGATTTCCGCGGCGTAATCCCGGGAATTCAGCACGTCGCGCACCGACGTCTCCTCACCAAGGTTGGAATTGTTGACCACGGCGGTGAAGGGCATGCCCGAGGCAAGTTCGATTTCGCGCATGACCTCGATGGTCGAGAGCGCGTCGGCGGTCAGCGGGCGGAAGCGGTTGACGACGAAGAGCATCTCGTAGTCGTTCTCCCGGAGAATCGCGTCCCGCCAGCGGCCCAGCGCCAGCGCGCCGCGGTCGTCGCCGCCCACGTCGATGACCGAGAACAGGTCGGGCTCGTCGGTGATGGCGTAAACGTCCTGGGGCAGGGCGGGAAGGTCGACGTTGGAGCCGGCGAAGTCGGAGCAGATCAGTCGGATTCCCGCCTTTTCCAGTTCTGCCTGAGAGTCCTTGGTGCGGAAGTAGGGGTTCACAATGTCGATGTCGGCAATGGCCACCTTTTCCCGCGCGGCTTTCATCCGAAGGGCCAGATTGACGGCGATGTTGGTCTTGCCGCTTCCGTAATGGCCGGACAAAAGCACGATGCGTTTGAAATCCAAACACGTTCCTCCTTCTCGATGAAATGGCTGAAAAAAAGCGCTCGTCTCGAAAGAAAATTCTTTGAGACGAGCGCCTGTTTCAGCAGGATTGCCCGCGGTACCACTCAAATTGCAGCGTTTCCGCTACCACTCTTGGACTCCAGCAAGTCCTATGCGCTGACGCGGCAGTCACGGGAAGGGTCTACGACCGCAAACGGCTTTCTTCCTTCCGGCTCGGAAGATTCAGATGTGCTCGAAGTCCGCGTCCGTGGCTCGCACCCACCGCCACTTCTCTGAAACGGGATCCTCCGTCACACTCTTCCTCATCGCTTTTGTTGGGAATTATTGTAGCGCATTCGACACGCTTTGTCAAGGGGAGAATGTTCGCACATGCACGAACTATCGGTTAAAAAACGTCGAATTTCCATCGCTTTTTTCAGAAAACCAGCTGAATCAGCAGCATGTGGGCGATGGTTCCGCCGGCGATGGACAGAAGCGTCTGCCGTTTCCAGAGGTGCAGCCCCACGGTCACGGCGATGGCGATCAGCTCGGGCAGACCGTGGCTGCCGGAGACGATGGACACATTTTTCAGGCAGTAGACCACCAGCATGCCGAAGATGGCCGGCGGCAGCGCCCCGCCCAGATACCGGACGTATTTCGGCGTGGGGCGCCTGGAGGAAAACAGGAGAAAGGGCAGAAAGCGGGTCAGCATCGTCGCCAGCGCGCACAGGGCGATGGTCACGAGCCGCTGGGTCAGCGTCATGCGTCCACGCTCCTTTCGATGGGCGCGTGCAGCGCCGTCAGCAGGAAGAGAATTGCCAGCATGGCGGGGATCAGGAACGAATCCGCGCCGAAAATCGCAAGGCACACCGCGGACGCGCCCAGACCGATGAGCGCCGTGCAGTGATTCTTCTCCTTCAAAAGCTGCTCCAGCAGAATGACCACGAACATGGCCGTCATCACGAAGTCCAGCCCCTCGGTGCTGAAGGTCATCAGCGTGCCCAGCAGGCCGCCCAGCGTGGCCGCGAACACCCAGTAGAACTGGTTGAGCAGCGCGATGAAGAACATAAACCAGCCGCGATCCACGCCCAGCGGCGGCTCGGCGGCGTAGCTGACCGAGAAGGTCTCGTCGCACAGGGAGAAGATCAGATACGGCTTTTTCCAGCCCGTGCCCCTGAAGCGATCCAGCATGGCGACGCCGTAGAACAGATGCCGCGCCTGAATCATCAGCGCCGTCAGAAAGGTCTGAAGCGGCGCGAAGGGAGACAGCAGCATGCCGACGATCACGAATTCCAGCGAGCCGCCGTATACGAAGGCGCTGGTGAGCATGGGAACCCAGAAGGGAAAGCCGGAGACGTTCATGTAGATGCCGTAGGCGGTTCCCAGAAACAGAAAGCCCGTCAGGATGGGAATGGGGTGGGGAAAGGCGGCGCGAAGCGCCCTGCGAGCCTGCATAAAATCACCTCTGAGGGAAAAGTGTAGCACGATCTGCCCAGTAAATCAATGGAGAATGGGTAAACCCAAAACGGAGGTTTTTGCAAAAACACTTGGAACTTTGTCGGATTTCTGATACAATAGCGGTAAGAAAATTTACGGTGAACGGGAGGAAAAGAAGATGAAACTGGGCGTATGCACGGGGTTTGAGAACCTTCAGGCCGCAGCGGACGCGGGCTTTGACTATGTGGAATGTGCGCTGAACGCGCTGGCGGCGCTGCCCGAGGCGCAGTTCCGGGCGCTGGCGGAGCGCAGGGCGGATTTTCCCGTTCCGGTGGCGAAGTGCAACTGCTTCCTGCCGGGAGAGATCAAGGCCGTCGGCCCGGAGGCGGACGCGCGGGCGCTGGACGAGTACCTGGAGCGCGCCCTTTCCCGGGCGCACGCGCTGGGAGTCGAGCTGGCCGTGTTCGGCAGCGGCGGCGCGCGGGGCGTGCCCGAGGGCTTTTCCTACGCCGAGGCATGGCGGCAGATCGCGTCCTTCCTGCGCCGCGCGGCAGATTATGGAAGAAAGTATGGAATCGCCGTCGCCATCGAGCCGCTGCGCCGGGAGGAGTGCAACATCCTGAACTACGTCTCTGAGGCCGTGCTGCTGTCGGCGCTGCTCGATCTGCCGGAGATCGGCGCGCTGGGCGATACATTCCACATGCGCTCCGGCGCGGAGCCGTGGCCGGCGCTGACGCAGGCGGGGGAAAGGCTTCTGCATGTGCACGTCAGCCACGAACTGAGCGATCTCTCCGGGCGCGTCTTTCCCTCTGAGGGCGACGGCACGGACTACGAGGAAATTTTTGCCGCGCTCCGGGCGGGCGGCTATGCCGGCGACGTGAGCGTGGAGGCTGGAACGACGGACTTCGCCGCCGACGCGGCGCGGGCCGTCAGGTGCCTGCGGCCCTTCGCGCGCTGAGGCCGAAACAACAATTCATCAGAAATTCGTTGAAAAGCCGCGGCGTTCGTGTATAATAGAATGTGAAGAATCAAGAACAAGGAGCCGCCTGAGAAGATGGACGAGGAAAAACTCATCAAGCGCGCCGTAAAGGGCGATGCCGCGGCATTTAACGAGCTGCTGGGGCAGCACGAAAAGCGGATGTACGCGGTTTGTCTGCGCATGTGCGGCAACCATGAGGACGCGCAGGACTGCCTTCAGGAGGCAATGCTGCGCGTCTATCGCGCCATTTCGGGGTTCAAGGGTCAGTCGTCGTTCTCCACATGGCTCTATCGAGTGACGATGAACGCCTGTCTGGACGAGCTGCGCAAGCGCAAAAACAAGCTGTCGACCTCGCTGGACGGCATGCTGGACGCGGGCTGGTCGCCTGCGGACGAGCGGGACACCCCCGAAAAGCACGTGCTGTCGGCGGAAAAGCGGACGGTCATTCAGCAGACCATCGCCGAACTGCCCGAGGACATGCGCTCGGCCATCGTGCTGCGCGATATTCAGGGCTTTTCCTACGACGAAATCGCCCAGATGCTCGAGATCAACGTGGGAACCATCAAGTCCCGAATCAGCCGCGGCCGCGAAAAGCTGCGCGAAAAATTCCTGTCGCGAGCGGAACTTTTTGACAGAAACGACGTCTAACGTTATGAAACGCAATGGGGAAGGGGGAAAGATGCGTGAAGTGTTCGGAATTTATGCAGTTGCTGGACGCATGGACGGACGGAGAACTGTCTGAGGAGCAGCGCGCGGAAATGGAGCGCCATGCGAATCAGTGCGCGCCCTGCCGCGAGCAGTGGACGGCGGCGGAACAGCTTCGGAGCTTTCTTTCTCGAATGGATGAGGAGATTTCCGTGCCGCTGCCGGCGCAGGCAGGATGGCGTGGCGCGATTCGCGCCGAGGCACGCCGCCGGCGAATGAAGCGGATCTATGGAGCGGTCAGCGCCGTGGCGGCGGTGGCCGTGGTAGCCTTCTGCGTAACCGCGCTGCTGCCCGGAAGGCAGAAGGCCGATCCCGCGCCGGAGACGACCGGGGTGGAGTATGCCGTGCTTCAGTCCGCGCCAAGGGCCTATGTGGAGGCCGACGGCCTGTCCGAGGAGGCGCAGCTGGAGGCCTCCGCCGCGCCGGTGGGACTGGACGCGGGTCTGGAGGTCGAGCGCAGAATTCTGGCCGACGATGTGGACACGGCCTATGGCTATGTGATGGACATCGCGGCGGAATACGGCGCGACGGTGGAGCGCGAGGCCGAGGATACGGCAGGCAAAAAAGTGTATCTGCTCGTGCCCGGCGAGAACCTGACGGATTTCGTCAGCGCCGTGGAGCACGTGGGCACGCCCGCGGACGAGAGAGCCGCGGTGGAGGCGACGACCGGAACGGTCAGCGTCTGTGTCGTCATCGCGCAGAATAATTAAGAAAGACAATTTGCAGCAGGGGAGGCGGAGACGCATGAGACGATTCTGGGCAGGACTGCTCGCGTGGGGCCTGATGATGACGCTGTGCGCGTTTGCGCTGGCCGACGAGACCAAGCTGACGGTGACCGGCAACGGCTCCGTGACCGTGACCGCGGACTGCGTGACCATCACGCTGGGCGTGGAGGAGACCGCCAAGGAGGTTTCCGAGGCGCAGAACTCGGTCAACACCCGCATCAACGCCATTTACGACGCGCTGCTCGCGGCGGGACTGGAGTCGAAGGAAATCGGCACTGACAGACTGAGCATCAACGCGGAATACGACTATTCGTCCATCCGGGGCACGCAGAAGCTCACGGGCTACACGGCGCGCAATACTCTGAAGATTCAGACCGACAAGCTGGATCAGGCGGGCGCTTACATCGACGCGGCCTTTGACGCGGGCGCGAACACGCTGGACTACATCCGCTTCTCCGCGCGCAACACCGAGGAGGCGCAGCAGCAGGCGCTGCGGCTGGCCGTTCAGCAGGCGCGCGCCAAAGCGGAGACGCTGGCCGACGCGTCGGGCCTGAAGATCGCCTCCGTCGTGTCCATCGAAGAGGAGACCAACGCCTATGGCGGCTACGGCTCCGGCGCGATCTATACCAACGCCCGGATGGATATGCCGGCTCCGGAAGCATCCACGATGGTGCAGGCCTCGTCGCTGGAGGTCGTGGCCACGGTGACGATGGAATTCGCGCTGGCCGAAGGAGAATGAGAAATGGATCTGGAGAACATTAAGAGAATCAACGAGCTGACGGAGCTTTCGCGCAGGCGCGAGCTGACCGAAGCGGAGCAGGCGGAGCGCAAGCGCCGCCGCGACGCGTATCTGAAGGAATTTCGCGACCAGATGCGCGCCCAACTGGACAACACCGTCGTGGAATATCCGGACGGAACCCGCAAGCCCTTCCGGGACGCGGGCCGCTGAGATAGAAATAGAGGAGGAAATCCGAAATGGAGAACATGGACAACGAGCTCGACCTCGTGACGTTTGAGGACGACGACGGCAACGAAATGACCATGGAGGTCGTGGACTATCTGTTCTATGAGGGCAAGGAATACGCCCTGCTGACCGAATACGACGAAAACGCCCCCGAGGACGACGGCGAGCCGAAGGACGCCTACATCATGGAGGTTCGCCCGGTGGAGGGCGATGACGAGATGGAGGAGTTCGTCGCCATCGAGGAGGCGCTGGCTGAGAAGCTGATCGACATCTTCCAGAGCGGCGGCCTCGACGAGGACGAAGAATACGAAATCGGAGAAGCGCCCGAAGAAGAATGAGCGGCTTCGTCCGTCAGGAGAGCAAATTGATTTATGCGCCGAAGATTTGTCATAACTGGCAGGTCTTCGGCGCATCATTTTGTCCGGACATTTTCAATATTTTGCCATAAAGAAGCGCCTGAAACAGAAAAGACAGAATTCATGCTGGATAATGTTAACAATTGCTAAAGTGACATTGACGAAAATAAGACTGTGTGCTATAATGTAGACGTTTGGCCGAGGCGTTCATGTTTGCGTTGCGCGAACTTGAAACGCTTGCTTTTTCGGAGAAAACAGGATGATGGGAGCAATGTGAACCATGCCATCAAAGCGGCGCAGAGGCCGCCGCGGTCGACGCAGGAGAACGAATCCGGCACGCATCGTGCTGACAATGGCGCTGGCTGTGGTGATTCTGGTGGGCGTTTTTGTGGGATTGCATAAGTACGAGCAGTCCCGCTACCATACGAATCGGGGCGAGACCTCGGAGTATTTCTACGAGGACACGAGGATCGAGGTTGACGGCGTGGAGTACAAATCCAAGCGCGATCTGACGTCGATTTTGCTGGAGGGCGTCTCCGGCTCGGAGGATTCGGGCAGAAAGGTCGAGATGCTCATCCTGTTCCTGCTGGATCACAAGCAGCAGGAAATCCGATGGATGCAGCTGGATCCGGATACCGCGCTTGCTTCCGGCGGCGTTCTGCGCGACGCGCTTCCGTCTGAGGGTGACGAAAAGGAGCGGGCAAAGGCGCTCATGGCGACGGTGGAGGATCTGCTGGGCGCCAAGATCGAGCTTTATGTTTCGCTGGATCTGGATCGCATCGGCGTGCTCAACCGCGCGCTGAACGGAATCGATCTGGCGGTGGGCGCAGACTATTCGGCCTATGACGCGGCGATGACCGCGGGAGCGACGATGACGCTGAGCGACGCTCAGGCGGAGCTGTACATGAACCCATCCATCCGGCTGGCGGGCGACACCTGCACGGCGCGGATGCAGCGGCAGCAGCAGTTCATGCTGGCGGCGCTGAACGCGCTGGAGCGCGAGGCGAGGAAGGACACGGGCGTGCTGAACCGCTTCTACGAGGAGCTGAGCGCGATTATGGTCACCAACGTTCGCCCGGCGCGCATGCTCAACGAAGCGGCAAAGGCCTACGATTACGAAATCTGTCAGCCTGAGCTTCTGCCCGGGGCGGAAAGCGTTTCGCCGGACGGCGAAAAGCGCTTCGAGCCCGATGCGGCGCAGATTCAGGCATGGGTGCTTGAGGTGTTTTACAACCGGAAACAGTGAGCGCGGCGAGAGCGCGCTTCGGATTATAGGAGGACGGCATGGCAAGAACGAAGGAAGCGGCGAAGACGGTGGTCGATCCCTATCAGAACGTGCGGGCGACCGTTGAACGCGAAGACGATGAAGTTCAGATTGATTTGATGGAGCTTCTCTATCGCCTAATCGAGAAGATGCGCTACATTGTGACCGCAACTGTGGCGTGCGCGCTGGCGGCCGCGCTGATCACGATGCTGTTTATCTCGCCGAAGTACACGGCGACGGCGAAGCTGTACGTCAAAAACGGCAGCGGCTCCGGCATCAACCTTTCGGATATTCAGATCGGCAATTATCTCGCGTCCGACTACACCGAGGTCTTCTCCAACTGGCACGTGCACGAGCAGGTCATCGAAAATCTGAACCTGCCCTATGATTACGACCAGATGAACGAGATGATCGACATCTCCAATCCCAACGACACGCGAATCCTGTACATCAGCGTGACCAGCAAGGACGCCCGCGAGGCGCAGCAGATCGCCAACGAGTACGCACGCGTCGCGCAGGAGTTCATCGCCGACAAGATGGAGACCAGCGAACCGTCTCTGTTTGAGGAAGCGCTGCTGCCCTCCAAGCCGACGTCTCCCAGCCTGACCAAGAACACGCTGCTGGGCTTCTTTGTGGGTCTGCTGTGCTCCTGCGGTTTCTTCGCCGTTCAGTTCCTGCTGGATGACCGCATCCGCACCAGCGAGGACATCGAGCGCATCTCCGGCCTGACCACGCTGGGCATGATGCCCGTGCAGTCTGCGGAGCGCGCGCGTCAGGAAAAGAAGGAAATCCGCAGGCAGCTTCAGACGGACGCGCGCAATGAGCGCCGCGCGGAGATGGAGAGGAGCAAGAGAGTATGAGAAAGGCCGTATTGACCCGACTGGATTCGCTGGATTATTCCGGAACCGAATCGCTGAATACCATCTGCAGCAACCTTTCCTTTTCCGGCCATCAGATCAAGAAGATCGTCATGACCAGCGCGTCGGCCGGTCAGGGCAAGTCGTTCCTGACAATGCAGATTCTGCGCAACTACGCCCGCCGCGGCAAGCGCGTGGTGCTGGTGGATACCGACCTGCGCCGCTCCTTCTTCGTCCGGCGCTTCGGCTTTAAGACAGAGGGCGAGATTCAGGGTCTGACCCATTATCTCGCGGGCTACTGCGACGTCAATCAGGTGCTGTATCAGACCAATATTCCCGGCGCATATGTCATTCCCGCCGGCCGCGACGTCTCCAACCCGATTCCGCTGATCGACGCGCCCCAGTTCGGCGCGCTGCTGGATCAGCTGGCGGAGACCTTCGACGTGGTGCTGGTGGACGCGCCGCCCATCGGCGTGGTCATCGACGCGGCGGAAATCGCCAAGCACTGCGACGGAACGGTGTTCGTGGTGGAGTACAATGTCACCCGCCGCCGCGAGCTGCTGGAGGCCCAGCGCCAGATGAATCAGGCCGGCTGTCCGATTCTCGGCTGCATCATCAACAAGGTTTCGCTGGACACCTACAGCGCCAAAAAGTACTACAGCAAGTCCTATTACAGCACCCATTACGAGGGCGACGCCGCCGAGAGCTCCGGCGGCAGAAAAAAGAGAAGCTGACGGGAATTCAGACCGTTCCGATGGGACGGTCTGAATTGGTTGAAAGCTCCGGAAAAGCGCTTGGGAGGAAGCATGTTCATCGACATTCACAACCATCTGATTTACGGCGTGGACGACGGCCCGAAGACCTTCGCGACGACTCAGAAGATGCTTGCCGCCGCCTGCAGGGACAAGGTGGAACAGATCATCACAACGCCGCACATCACGCCGGGCATTCGGGAGTTTCCCATGAAAACCTATCGGGAGCACCTGAAGCAGGCGCAGGAATGGTGTGAGGAGAATGAACTGCCCATCGCGCTGCATTCCGGCTCGGAGATTCTCTATACCGAAGCGACGGCGCGCATGCTGGACGACGGCCGGGTGCCGACGCTGTGCGACACGCCCTATGTTCTGGTGGAGTTTCTGCCCACGGATTCGTACCATCGGCTGACCCACGCGGCGGACGAGCTCTGCGGCGCGGGCTATCAGCCCATCTTCGCCCATGTGGAGCGCTACGAGTGCCTGAAGCATGCGGATCAGATTCGCGAGCTGCGTGAGCAGTATCGGGTGCAGATTCAGGTCAACGCCGGGACGATGCTGGAGAAAATGGGCTTTTTCCGCAGGCGTCGGCTGATGAAGCTGTTCCGGGAGGATCTGGTGGACTATCTCTCCACGGATTCGCACAATCTGAACACGCGCAGGACCTGCATGCGCGCGTGTCGGAAGGCCATGCTCGAGCGGTTCGACAGGGCGCAGCTGAATCGCCTGATGCACGACAACGCGCTGGAGATTATTGAATACTGAGCAAAGGGAGGAGCGGCTGTGCGGCAACGGCTTCTCCCTGCTTTTTTGTAAAACGAAGGAAAGAGGCGGAATCATGAGCGACAGAAAATGGAGATGGGGCGATCGCAACGACGGCCGGCTGCTGCGCTCCCTCAGCCCGATGACGAAGATCATGCCCTACATTATGCCTCAGCGCTGCGACGCGTGCAACAGCTTCCGCGGCGTGGTGGACGTGGGCACGGTGGAGAAGTACGTGCGCGAAAAGCGCGCCGAGGGCAAGGCGAACTTCACGGTGATGCACGTGCTGCTGGCGGCCTATGTGCGTCTGGTTTCGCAGCGTCCGGGTCTGAACCGGTTTGTCATGGGCCAGAAAATCTACGCCCGCCGGTGCTTCGAGGCGATGCTCTGCGTCAAGAAGGAGATGAAGCTCAATTCGCCCGACTCGGTGATCTCCATGGTGTTCCCGCTGGATTCCACGGCGGATGAGATCTACGAGACGGCGGAAAAGCTCATCGAGGAGGCCAAGAGCGAGACGACGAATTTCGACGACACGGCGCGGATTCTGGACTATATCCCGGGCCTTTTGAAGAAATTCGCCTTCTGGCTGCTGCGCGTACTGGACTATTTCGGCCTGCTGCCCATGAAGCTGAAGCGGATTTCGCCGTTCCATGGCTCGCTGTTCATCACGTCCATGGCCAGCCTCGGCCTGCCGCCGATCTATCACCACATCTATAATTTCGGCAACGTGCCCGTGTTCATCGCCTTCGGAATCACCGAGCGCAAGCACGTGCTCAAGTCCGACGGCTCCATCGAGGAGAAAAAGATGATGAACTACACGCTGGTGATGGACGAGCGCATCTGCGACGGCTATTACTACGCGTCGGCATTCCGCCTGTTCAACGGCCTGCTGCGCAATCCCTGGCAGCTGGACGAAAAGCCCAAGGAGATCGTCGAGGACGTGGACTGAGCTTGAGTGCGTTTCTGAAATTTCTCTGACGGCAATTTCGGCGAAAAACCGCTCGAACCTGCAGCCGCTTCTTTCGGAAACACACGCTAGAGGTAGAAGCATGACCAATCGAACCATCGGCATTCTGGCACACGTGGACGCGGGCAAGACCACGCTGTCCGAGCAGATTCTGTTTCGCACGGGTGCGCTGCGCGCGCTGGGGCGCGTGGATCGGGGCGACACGGCGCTGGACGCGGATCCCATCGAGCGCGAGCGCGGCATCACCGTGTTCTCCGATCAGGCGGTGTTTGAGCACGGCGGGCGGCGCTATACGCTGATCGACACGCCGGGCCACGCCGATTTCGCCGCTGAGACCGAGCGCGCGCTCTCGGCCATGGACGCGGCGGTGCTGCTGGCCGACGCCTCGGACGGTATCCGTCCGCACACGGCGCTGCTGGCGGGACTGGCGCGCCGCCGGGACGTGAAGCTGATTCTGTTTCTGAACAAGTGCGATCTGCCGGGCTGCGATGTGCCGCGGGTGCTGGAGCAGGTCAGAATGCGCCTGCGCATGGAGCCGCTGCTGTTCCCGACGGATTCGGAGCGCATTGCCGAGCTGGACGAGCGCTTTCTGGACGTCTATCTGAACGGTCAGGAGACGACGGAGGAGCGCAACGCCGCGCTGCGGAGAATCTTCGAAAGCGGCGCGGCGATTCCCACGCTGTGCGGCGCGGCGCTCAGCGGGACCGGCGTGGACGAGCTGCTGGACGCGCTGGATCTGCTGGTGGAGCCGAGCGTCGGAAACGCCGACGCGCCGCTGGATGCGCAGGTCTACAAGGTGCGCCGGGATTCCGCGGGGCGGCGAATCGCCTACGTCAAGGTGCGCGCCGGGCGCATCCGCCCGCGGGACGTGTTCGCCTTCGGCGATCAGACGGAGAAGGTCAACGAAATCCGCATCGCCCGGGGCGGCCGAACCGAAATGGTGAGCGAGGCGCTGCCCGGCGACGCGGTGGGACTGGTCGGTCTGAGCGTGCCCAAATGCGGCGACCGGCTGGAGGAGCGCGGCGGCGCGCGGGTCTGCACGGACCGCGCGAGCTACGAGCTGCGCCCGGCGCTGGCCGCGCAGGTCACGGCGCTGGACGGAACCGGCGACACGGCGCTGCTGGCGGCGCTGCGCACGCTGGAGGACGAGGACGGCCAGCTGGGCGTGAGCTATGACGCGGCGCTGAAGGAAATTCTCGTTCGGATCATGGGCCCGATCCAGCTGGAGGTGCTTGGCCGCGTGCTGGAGACGCGCATGGGCATCCGCGCGGCGTTCTCCAAGCCGAAGGTGCTCTATCGCGAGACCATCGCTTCTCCGGTGATGGGCTACGGCCATTACGAGCCGCTGAAGCACTATGCCGAGGTGAACCTGCGCATGGAGCCCGCGCCGCGCGGCAGCGGAATCTCCTTTGACAGCGAGTGTCACGTGGATGATCTGCCGCTGCCGTATCAGAAGCTGATTCGGACGCACGTGTTCGAGCGCGCCCATCGCGGCGTGCTGACCGGCGCGGAGCTGACCGACGTGCGAGTGGTGCTGACGGCGGGGCGCGCCCATGAAAAGCACACCGAGGGCGGCGATTTCCGCGAGGCGACCTATCGCGCTATCCGTCAAGGGCTGATGAGCGCACAGAGCGTGCTGCTGGAGCCGTTTTATCGCTTTGAAATCCTCGTGCCGTCGTCCGCGGTGGGCCGGGTGCTGTCGGATATTCCCGCCATGGCCGGAACCTTCGATCCGCCTGAGACCGAGGACGATCAGACGCGCGTCTGCGGACGCGGCCCGGTGGCGACCTTCGCCGATTATCCGACGACGCTGAAGGCGCTGACCCGGGGCGAGGGCGGAATGACCTGCTTTTCCGACGGCTATGATCTCTGCCACGATGCGGACAGGGTGATCGAGCAGGCGGGCTATCGCGCCGAGAGCGATCTGGAGCAGCCCGTTTCCAGCGTGTTCTGCTCCCATGGCGCGGGCGTGACCGTGCCATGGAACGAGGCGCAGGCGTGGATGCATTGTCTGAAGCGCTGACGCATGAATGAAAGCGATGGGGGAAAACCAATCTTCGAAGGGAGGAATGCGCGTGAAGGTGCGTTTGAACGAGGACGCCGAGGTGGTGCGCATGGTCAAGGAAGGACTGAAGCGCACCGGCGGCTACTGCCCGTGCCGACTGGAGCGCACGGAGGACAACAAGTGCATGTGCAAGGAATTCCGCGATCAGATCAAGGACGAAAACTTCGAGGGCTATTGCCACTGCATGCTGTATTACAAGGAAAAATGATGGAGAGAGCCGGCCGCAGGCCGGCTCTCTCCGCTTGCGTGTACACTCGGAAAATGTAACGGCAGAATGCGTGTTTATAAATGATGTGTATTGACAAATATAGACAAAATGATTATAATATAATTAAATAAGCGACGAACGAGGAGGCGAGGAAGATGCATTCCGCACATGTCCGTGAGGGCCGGCCCGATCAGACCTGCGAGGCGCACAGCCGCGCGGCGGCGGCTTATGCCGGCGAGGTGCTCGCGGGAGTGGGCCTGTATTTCGCCGCATTTCTGGCGGCGCTGGTGCACGACATGGGCAAATTCACGGACGAATTTCTGGAATACCTTCGTCAGGCGGCACAGGGGATCGCGCGGCGCGGCTCGGTGATTCACACCTTTGCCGCCGTTCGCTTTTTCCTGAAAAAGCATGCGCCGAAGCCGTTGGAGCTGGGTTTTGCGGACATCATCGCGGAGATTCTCGCCGCGGCCGTCGGCTCGCACCACGGCTTTTTCGATGTGTACAACGCGGATGGAGAGAACGGCTTTCAGCACCGCATGGAAAAGCAGCCCGAGTACGACGAGCGCGCGTTCCGGGCTTTTCTTCAGGAATGCGCGGGAGAGGACGAGCTGAACCGTCTGTTCGACCGGGCAGTGGAGGAAGTGACCGCGGTGCTGAACCGCATTGACGCGCTCTGCGATACGGACGAGGAGCTGCAGTTCATGGTCGGCCTGCTCGTGCGGCTGCTGACCTCCGCCGTAGTGGAGGGCGACCGGCGCGATACCGCCGAGTACATGTCGGATCGGCGCGTGGGCGTCTGTCCTCCAGCCGACGCGGCGCTTTGGGAGCGCTGCAGCCGCGCCATCGAGGCGCGCATCGGCCGGTTCGAATGCCGCGAGCCCATTCAGATTGCCCGGCGCGCCTTCTCGGACGAGTGCCGCGCCTTTGCCGATCAGCCGTCGGGCGTGTACCGGCTGGATCTGCCCACCGGCGGCGGAAAGACGCTGGCGGGGCTGCGCTACGCCGTGGCCCACGCGCAGGCGCAGGGCAAGCGGCGAATCTTCTACGTCGCGCCGCTGCTGTCCATCATCGATCAGAACGCGAAGGAGATTCGCGAGGCGCTGGGCGGCGAAGCCACGGTGCTGGAGCATCACTCCAATCTGGTGCGCGAGCGCGACGATTCAGAGACGCTGGGCATGGAGGAAATCCTTCAGGAGACCTGGGACGCGCCTGTCATCATCACGACGCTGGTTCGGCTGCTGGATACGCTGTTCTCCGGGCGAATGTCCGAGGTGCGCCGCTTCAAATCCCTGTGCGGCAGCGTGCTGATCTTCGACGAAATCCAGTCGCTGCCCAACAAAACCCTGTCCATGTTCAACCTGGCTATCAATTTCCTGACGGAAATCTGCGGCGCGACGGTGATTCTCTGCTCGGCGACGCAGCCGACGCTGGACAAGGTGGAGCATCCGATCCGGCTCTCGGAGAAGAAGGTCGTCTCCGAGGAAACCCTGGAGCGCTATGCGCCCATCTTCCGGCGAACGCGGCTTCTGGACGCGGGGCGCATGCGGCTGGAGGACATTCCGGCATGGCTCACGTCCGTCATGGACGCGGACGAGCGGCTGCTGGTGGTCTGCAATACCAAGAGAGAGGCCGCGGCACTGTTCGAGCGGCTTGATCTGCCGGGAACGCTGCGCTTCCACCTCTCGGCGGGCATGTGCATGGCCCATCGCAAGCGCGTGCTGGACGAGCTTCGGGCGGCGCTGGACGCGAAGAAGCGGCTGATCTGCGTATCCACGCAGGTGATCGAGGCGGGAATCGACGTATCCTTTTCGAAGGTCATCCGCCTGACTGCCGGACTGGACAACGCCGTGCAGGCGGCGGGCCGCTGCAATCGCCACGGCGAATCGCCCGGGCCGCGCCCGGTCTATCTGCTGCGCGCGGAGGACGAAAAGCTGGGCAGTCTGACGGAGATTCAGGATGCGCAGAATGCGCTGAACGCACTGCTGGCCGAGTACGCGCAGCATCCCAAGGCGTTTGACGGCGATCTCGCGTCCAATCGGGCGGTGGAATTCTATTACAAATATCTCTATGGTCATCAGAAGAATAACGCGCAGAACTATCCGCTGCGCGGCGGCGGGACGCTGCTGGAGCTGCTGTCCGAAAACGCGCATCGCGCGGCGAAGAACGCGCATCCGGAATTCTGGTTCCTCCGTCAGGCCTTTCAGACGGCGGGAAAGGAGTTTACGGTGTTCGACGACCAGACGGAGAGCGTTTTAACGCCCTATGGCGAGGGTGCGGCGCTGATCGTGAACCTGAACGGCGAGCGGGCGCGCTATGATTTCGAATATGCGAAGGCGCAGCTCGAAATGGCGAAGGAGTACTCGGTCAGCCTGTTCCCGGACGCGGTGCGGCGGCTGCGCGCGGAGAACGCGGTTTACGAAATCGGCGTGGGCGTGCTGGCGCTGCGCCCGGAATATTACGACGAGTACACGGGCGTGCTGTCCGCGGCAAAGGAGGGAGCTTCCGCTTGCGATATCCAAATATTGTAGAATTTGAACTGTACGGCCCCTATGGATTGTTTTCCGATCCCATCACGCGCGTGGGCGGCGAAAAATCCACCTATCAGGTGCCGACCTACGAGGCGCTGAAGGGCGCTCTGTCGTCGGTTTACTGGAAGCCGACGCTGATCTGGTACATCGACGCGGTGCGCGTGATGAATCCCATCCAGACGGAGGTCAAGGGCGTCCGCACGCTGCCGTATGCCAAGGGCAACAGCGATCTGTTCTATTACACCTATCTGAAGGACTGCCGCTATCAGGTGCGCGCCCATTTCGAATGGAACCGCAACCGCCCGGAGCTGGAGCAGGACCGCAACGAGTACAAGCACCACGAGATCGCCCGGCGGATGATCCGCAAGGGCGGCCGGCGGGATGTGTATCTGGGCGCGCGGGAGTGTCAGGCCTATGTGGAGCCCTGCGAATTCGGCAGCGGCGAGGGCGCTTACGATCAGATTCCCGAGCTGGCCTTCGGACTGATGGTGCACGGAATCACCTATCCCGACGAGGCGTGGTCGCCGGAGACGCAGGGGCGCATGACCGTCAACTTCTGGCGGCCGGTGATGCAAAACGGCGTGATCGAATTTCCCAAGCCCTCTCAGTGTCCGATTCACAAGCCGCTGCACGAGATGGAGATGAAGTCCTTCGGCGACGGCAACTTCACCGGTCTGGGCGAATTTGCGGAGGTGGACGGATGGGACTGATGCAGAAGGCGCTGGAGACCTACGACGCCATGAGCGCGTGGGTGGGCGTGGCGGTGGAGAACCGGGAAACCCTCGCGCCGGTGGGGCACATCACCGCCAAGGCGAAGATTGAAATCACGCTGGACGCGGATGGCGGATTCGTGCAAGCTCGGGCGGTGGACGAGAAGATCGTCATTCCTGCGACGGAGAAATCGGCTGGCCGTTCCGGGACGAAGCCGGCGGCGCATCCGCTGTGCGAGCAGATCGGCTATCTGCTGCCGGGCAACGAGGAAAAATTCAGACTCTACACGCAGCAGCTGGAGCAGTGGGCGAATTCCAGATACGGAAGCCCCAAGCTGAACGCGATTCTGAATTACGTCCGGCGCGGAACGCTTCAGACCGACCTTGCCCGGGCCGGGCTGCTTCAGATAGACGAAAAGGGCGCGGTCAAGAACGAAAAGGACATGGTGCGCTGGATTGTGAACGGCGTGGGCGAGGAGAGCGGCCCGGTGTGGACGGATCTCAGATTGCTGCGCGGCTTTGGCGAGTTCTATCTCGAGAGCCGCGAGGGAATGGCCGATCGTCTGTGCATGCTCACCGGCGAGGAGACCCTCGGCGCGGCGCAGCATCTCAAGGGCGTGGTGCCGATGCACGGAAACGCCAAGATCATCTCGGGCAACGATACGTCGAATTTCACCTATCTGGGACGCTTTGCGGACGCGGGCGAGGCGGCCACGGTAGGCTATATCGCCTCTCAGAAGGCGCACAACGCGCTGAAATGGCTGGTGTGCAACGACGGCTATCCCTTCGGCAGCCGCACGTTCGTCTGCTGGAATCCTCAGGGACTGGAGGTGCCCAAGGTTCAGACACCGCTGGGGAAAAACCGAAAGTCCGATGGGAAGGAAGAGCCGCTGAAGCCGACGGCGTATCGGGAAGAGCTGGAAAAGACGGTGCGCGGCTGGAAGAATTCGCTTCCGCAGAACGCGGGCGTGGTGCTGGCGGCCTTCGACGCGGCCACGGCGGGACGGCTGGCAGTGCTCTATTACAACGAGCTTCAGGCCTCGGACTTCATCGATCGGCTGGCTTATTGGGACGAGACCTGCTGCTGGTACGACAGCCGCTGGGGCACGATGTCGCCGCTGCTGGACAGGATTGTGCAGTTCGCCTTCGGCGTGCAGCGCGGCAGCGACGAGTCGGCGCGCGTGGAGGTGGACGACAAGGTGCGCGCGCAGCAGCTGCAGCGCATGCTGACCTGCCGCACGGAGAAGGGAGCCATGCCCGAGGACGTGATGCGCGCCTTGGTGCGCAGATGCGACAATCTTCAGGTTTACAACGCCCATAACCGCGACACGCTGCTGTTCACGGCCTGCGCGGTGGTTCGAAAGTACAGAATGGATCGCAAGAAGGAGGATTTGCCCATGGCACTGGAACCCGATAAGAGGGATCGAAGCTATCAGTTCGGGCGGCTGCTCGCCGTGCTGGAAAAGGCGGAGCGGGACACCTATGACAAGGATGAAAAGCGCGAAACCAACGCCATTCGCCTTCAGCCTATGTTCGTTCGCCGCCCGGGAACCACGGCGAAGACCGTGCTGGAGCAGGTGAAAAACGCCTACTATCCGCGGCTGTCCGTGAAAAGCCGAAATTTCTACGAGATACTCATCGGACAGATCATGGAGCAGATTTCCGAATGCACGGAAGAAAAATACGACGCACCGCTGACGGAGACCTATCTGCTCGGCTACTATCTGCAAAAGAACGCGCTGTACACCAAAAAGCAGGACGATACGGAGGTTGAGAACGATGACGCTCAGGAATAAGATCGATTTTGTGGCGCTGGTTTCCGTCACGAACGCAAACAGCAACGGCGACCCGCTCAACGGCAACCGCCCGAGGACGGACTACAGCGGCTTCGGCGAGATTTCGGACGTGTGCATCAAGCGCAAGATCCGCAACCGCATGCAGGACATGGGCCTGCCCATCTTCGTGCAGTCGGACGACCGCTGCGACGACGGCATGGCCAGTCTGAAGGATCGCGCCAAGCCGCTGTCCGAGCTGAAGGATCCGGTCAAGTTCGCCCAGATGGCCTGCGAAAAGTGGGCGGACGTGCGCGCCTTCGGCCAGGTGTTTGCCTTTAATGGCTTCGGCTGCAAGTCCGTGGGCGTGCGCGGCCCGGTGTCCATCCATCAGGCGGTCAGCGTGGATCCCGTGGAGGTGCTGTCCATGCAGATCACCAAGAGCGTCAGCGGCGAGCGCAAGAACGCCCAGGATCGCGGCAGCGACACCATGGGCATGAAGCACTTCGTGCGCTTCGGCCTGTATGAGGTCAAGGGCTCCATCAACGTGCAGCTGGCGGAAAAGACGGGCTTCAGCGAGGAGGACGCGCAGACCATTCGCGAGTGCCTGCGCACGCTGTTCGTCAACGACGCCTCCTCCGCGCGTCCCGACGGCTCCATGGAGGTCGTAAAGCTCTACTGGTGGCAGCACAACTGCAAGGATGGCCAGTATTCCTCCGCCAAGGTGCACCATTCGCTGCACGTTCAGCGCAGGGCGGACGTGGCGGTGGCTTCCTCCGCGGGTGATTACGACATCACGCTGGACGAGCTGCCCGGACTGAGCTGCGAGGTCATCGAAGGACTATGACGCAGGACGACGATCTTCAGCTCTCGGGCATTCAGCACTTCTCCTTCTGCCGCCGGCAGTGGGCGCTGATTCACATTGAGGATCAGTGGCAGGAAAACGGTCTGACGGCGGAGGGGCGCGTGCAGCACGACCGCGTGCACGACGAGAGCATTTCGGACTTTCGCGGCGGTGTGCTGACGCTGCGCGGCATGCGGATTCGCTCGGATCGCCTGCGCGTCAGCGGCGTCTGCGACGCGGTGGAATTCACGCCCGATCCCGACGGAATCGCGCTGCGCGGGAGGGAGGGACTGTGGCGGCCCTGCCCGGTGGAATACAAGCATGGCGCGGGCAAGCTCAGCGACTGCGACCGGCTCCAGCTGGCCGCTCAGGCGCTTTGCCTCGAAGAAATGCTCTGCTGCGAAATCCCCGCAGGCGCGCTGTTCTATTGGAAAACCCGCCGCCGGGAGCGCGTGGAGATCGACGCAGGGCTGCGCGAAAAGACGGAGCGCATGCTCCGCGAAATGCGGGAGTACTATGATCGCCGCTATACGCCCCGGGTGAAGCCGGGAAAGGCCTGCGAGAGCTGTTCGCTGAGCGACGTGTGTCTGCCCAGACTGCTGCGAAAGGGGGAGGCCGCCTCGGTCGCGGAGTACGTTCGCAGGCACGCGGCGGAGACGGGAGAATGAAAAAGCTGCTCAACACGCTGTACGTCACTTCCGAGGACGCGTTTCTCGCGCTGGATGGCGAGAACATCGTCGTCCGCTTCGCCGACGACACGGAGAAGGCCATCCCGCTGCACCTGCTGTCCTCCGTCGTGTCCTTTTCCTACAAGGGCGCGCCTCCGGCGCTCATGGGCAAGTGCGTGCAGAGCGGCGTGGCCATGGCGTTTTACACGCCGCAGGGTCGGTTCCTCTGTCAGGTGGGCAACGAGACCGCCGGCAACGTCTATCTCCGCCGCGAGCAGTATCGCCGGGCGGACGACGCGGCGCAGTCGCTGGCCATCGCGCGGAATTTCATCGCCGGAAAGCTCTACAACGCCAAGTTTGTGCTGCTTCGCTGCGCCCGGGATCACGCGCTTCAGGCAGACGCCGAGAAGCTCCGCGGTGCGGCGGCGTCGCTGCACGAATCGCTGAGCGCCTGTCTGTCGGCTCAGAGCGACGATCAGCTGCGCGGCGTCGAGGGCAGCGCGGCCTCGGCCTATTTTCAGGTATTCGACGAGATGGTTCTTCGGGAAAAGCAGGCCTTCGCCTTCCGTGGGCGCAGCCGCCGCCCGCCGCTGGATCGAACCAACGCGCTGCTGTCCTTCGCCTATTCGCTTTTGACCAGCGATTGCGCCGCCGCGCTGCGCGGCGTGGGGCTGGATCCCTACGTTGGCTTCATGCACGTCGACCGCCCGGGCCGCAAATCGCTGGCGCTGGATCTGGTGGAGGAGCTGCGTCCGGTCTGTGCCGACCGCTTCGTGCTGACGCTCATCAACAACCGCGTGCTGTCGCCGGGCGATTTCGTCGTGCAGGAGAGCGGTGCGGTGCTTCTGACCGACGAGGCGCGCAGGACCTTCCTGAGCGAATGGCAGAAGCGCAAGCGCGAGACGCTGACGCATCCCTATCTGGACGAGAAAATCGAGTGGGGACTGGTTCCGCACGTGCAGGCGCTGCTTCTGGCGCGCTATGTTCGCGGCGATCTGGATCAGTATCCGCCGTTTTTCTGGAAATGAGGCGAGCATGCTGTTGCTGATTACCTACGACGTGAACACCACGACGGCCAGCGGCCGCCGCAGGCTTTCGCGCATCGCCAAAATCTGCTGCAATTACGGCCAGCGCGTGCAGAACTCGGTGTTCGAATGCGTGCTGGATTCCGCCCAGCTCGTCGGCGTTCGCGCCCAGCTGCTGGACGTCATGGACGAAAAAATCGACAGCATTCGCATCTACAACCTCGGCAATCGCACCGCCGCGCGCATCGAGCAATACGGCCTTAAGCAGTCTTACGATCCCGAGGGCGACCTGATCCTGTAGCCAAAGCAGGGCAGATTTGTTTTGCAGAGGGGACGTCTTGCTTGAAAATACCGGAGAATCATAGCAAAATAGTGCGCAGAGAGGCGTGCGGCAGTGATGACTTTCCATGTGACGGAACGGCATAAGGAAACCTGAAAGACAGCCTGCATCATCGCCCTAGAAGCAGATCATAGGCAAAATTCCCAGTCGTGCGAAGCGGAAGCTGCGTCCATTTCCCCGGTCGGTTCGCACCAAAACAAGTCGAAATTCGCCGCTTTTCCGCCACAAAAGTGAAGAAAAAGCAGCACCCCTCACGACAAATTCGCAAGAATTCCCATATGTTGTGTTCCAAAGGCAAAATAAGGGGATATCTTGCCGTCGCCTCCCGCGAGGGAGGCGTGGATTGAAATAGGGGGACGCGTCCGGCCGTCTTGGCCGAACTGCGTCGCCTCCCGCGAGGGAGGCGTGGATTGAAATAACCAAATTATAACCCACCAAAGGAGTGAAACGCGTCGCCTCCCGCGAGGGAGGCGTGGATTGAAATTGGCGGCCCAGCCGCCGGTCGGTACTGCTTGCCGTCGCCTCCCGCGAGGGAGGCGTGGATTGAAATACGGCTGCAAGTGGAGGGCGCTGCCGAAAGCATATGGTCGCCTCCCGCGAGGGAGGCGTGGATTGAAATCAGCAACAGATTCCTTCCGCCCACAGAGATGTTGTCGCCTCCCGCGAGGGAGGCGTGGATTGAAATCGCGATCTGGAGCCGTCGCCGATGAAGCGTGTCGTCGCCTCCCGCGAGGGAGGCGTGGATTGAAATCGCAATCAGCACGACCTCGGATGCAGCCTGCACGAGTCGCCTCCCGCGAGGGAGGCGTGGATTGAAATCTATGGGGGCATTTGGCAAAAAGATTGGTCTTGGGTCGCCTCCCGCGAGGGAGGCGTGGATTGAAATCTGATGTGCCAGAAAATACTTTGAAGAGTCTGAAGTCGCCTCCCGCGAGGGAGGCGTGGATTGAAATATGCCGCACTGCACCCCCACATCCGTCGGGAAATGTCGCCTCCCGCGAGGGAGGCGTGGATTGAAATCAGCGCGAATATGGAATTGATCTCGTCGCGGCCAGGTCGCCTCCCGCGAGGGAGGCGTGGATTGAAATACAGCCCTTCCGCTACGTCTACCCCGCGCTCGCCGTCGCCTCCCGCGAGGGAGGCGTGGATTGAAATAGCGCCGGATAAATCTTGACACCGGCGATGGCGGTCGCCTCCCGCGAGGGAGGCGTGGATTGAAATACCGGCTGCCCGATGAGGTAGCCCGTAGCCACGGGTCGCCTCCCGCGAGGGAGGCGTGGATTGAAATGATGGTGACGTACTGCGTGGAGTCCCAGCGGGGCGTCGCCTCCCGCGAGGGAGGCGTGGATTGAAATGGAGGAGATCAGAAGGTAGCAGCTCACATAGATGTCGCCTCCCGCGAGGGAGGCGTGGATTGAAATGGAGAACCGAGCCATGACGGTAACTCGGCACTTGGTGTCGCCTCCCGCGAGGGAAGCGTGGATTGAAATCTTAAAAACAGCTATGTCGTCTCGCTTGGAGGCGTGGATTGAAATGAGGCCGATGAATCCGTCTCCCAGCACGCAGCGGGTCGCCTCCCGCGAGGGAGGCGTGGATTGAAATATTTTATGTCAAGCCAGTTAAAAAACGTATTGACAGCTACAGAGCATCCGAAGAATATCCAGCAGTAATCCGGAATATTGACGCCGTTCGCGTCGAGGATGAGAAGCGTCAGGATTATCAGCGACAGTTTCATGGTATTTCCTCCTACTATAATAAAGTCGTATCTACGCCAACCTTCGGTAGAAATAAAAACGATTTGGAATGGGAAGGAGCGTAGCGACTGAGCCTTCCAAATCGCGCGGCATTTGCCGCCTCCGATGGGTATCGAAATCCGCTTTGGATTTTGATATAATCTTCTCGTGCGGACAGAGGATCACGTTTTCCTCCATGTGGTTGCTGTCCACTTCATTAAGAGTGTGACCTCTGTCCCTGCGGGATTTCACTTATGAGCCGGATGTCGCAGCATTTCTGCTGTCTTCGCATGTCCAAGTAGGTTTTGACCCGCTTCGTTCAGAGGAACTGTCCGCAACTTGACTTTTCGAGGTGTTTTCTATGCTGTTCGTCGGTATTGACATTGCCAAGCGCAACCATGAGGCGTCCGTTATCGCTCAGGATGGGAGCGTTGTCCGCAAGGCCATGCGCTTTGCCAATTCCCAAGCGGGTTACAACAAATTCTTGGACATGGTGCGCGGTCTCAGCGAACCCGTCGTGTTCGGAATGGAGGCGACGGGGCACTACTGGCTGACGCTCTATACCCATCTGCGCAATGACGGCTTCACGGTGCATGTCATCAACCCCATCTAATCTGACGCGCTGCGCGGCATGTACATCCGCAAGACCAAGACCGATTCTGTTGACAGCGTCATCATCGCCGACGTCATCCGCTTCGGCAGATATTGCGAAACCTCCGTAGAACCCGGCGATCTCCAGGCTATGCGTGAACTGTGCCGCCAGAGATTCTATATCATCGACATGGCTTCCGATCTCAAGCGCAAGGTCATTGCTTTGCTTGACCAAGTCTTTCCTGAATAACATAGAATCCGAAAGAGATAAAAGTGCATCAAACAAAGACGACAGGCGCGTCCCGGGCCGGAGCGGGGGCGCGCCTGCTGCCGCTTATTTTTCTTCATCCTCGTTGCTTTCGCGGATGAAGTACTGGGGACGGCGCTTGGTTTCCATGTAGGTCTTGGCGACATAGCTGCCCAGAATGCCGATGCACAGAAGCTGGATGCCGCCGATGAACAGCACCAGACAGACCAGCGTAGGGAAGCCCGCCACGGGATCGCCGAAGAAGAGGGTCTTGAGCAGATAGAACAGTGCCAGCAGGATGGATACGGCGCAGCAGAGCACGCCGAGCCCCGAGGCCAGCAGCAGCGGCGCGGTGGAGAAGGACGTAATGCCGTTGATGGAATATTTCAGCAGCGAGCGGAAGGAGAACTTCGTCTCGCCCGCCGCGCGCGCCACGTTTTCGTAGCCGATCCATTTGGTGCGGAAGCCGACCCAGCTGAAGATGCCCTTGGTGAAGCGGTTGTACTCGGGCATGGACAGCACGCAGTCCACCACCTGCCGCGTCATCAGGCGGAAATCCCGCGCGCCGCTGCGCACGTCGATTTTGGTGATTTTCCGGTAGATTTTGTAGAACGCGTCCGAGAAGAACGAGCGAATTCGCCCCTCGCCCTTTCGGTCGGTGCGGTAGAGATTCACGCAGTCGTACTCGCCCGTTTCCAGAATGCGGAACATGTCGACGAAGTACTCCGGCGGATCCTGCAGATCCGCGTCCAGCACGGCCACATAATCGCCCTTCGCGTGCTCAAGTCCCGCGAGCATGCCGGCCTCCTTGCCGAAATTGCGCGAAAAGGACAGATAGCGAACGCGCGCGTCCTCCTTCGCCAGCTCGCGCAGAATGCGCAGCGTGCCGTCCCGGGAGCCGTCGTCCACAAACACGAACTCGAAGTCGGCTTCGGGCAGCGTCTCGGCCACGCTGCGGATGCGCCTGTAAAACAGCGGCAGAGATTCCTCCTCGTTGTAGCAGGGAACCACTGCGGAGATCAGCTTTTTCATGGGGGAACCTCCTCGCCGAAGCCGGCGCTTTTGCAGATTACCATTCGAACTGCTTCTATTATCCGCGCTTTTTCGGAAAAAGTCAAGGCACGCGGGCGAATTTCGCAAGTTGCCGGGCGTGACAATCATGGAAACGTAATGATTAGGCAAGCCAAAGGCTTGGCCGGGTCGCGCACGCGAAGCGGGCGTGACAATCATGGAATAATGTGACAGAAGCGGGTGAATACTGGAGGTATCTTTCGATTTGCGGGAGGAACCACCATGAAATCCATTTCGGAATGGAAGAACCATCGAAAAAGCGCGCGGCTGTACGCGGCGGTGGGCGAGGATGATTCCTCGCTGGAGCGGAGCATGCGCGTGCTGGCCATTCGGATGCACGTGTCGGGCCGCGCGGCGCTTCGGCTGCCCGCACGCGCGATGCGGGAGCTGAAGCGTCTGGCGGAGCGCATGTCCGCGCTGCGCGCCGAGGGCGACGCGCTGACCGAGCGGCTTTCTCAGGAGCTTCGGCTGATGGAGGCCTGCGCAGGACAGGCGCGGAGCGATGCGGCGCGGGATCTGCCGGCGGCGGACGGTCGTGCCCGGGCGGCATGGATGGCCGACGCGCTGTGCCTTCGGGGCGAGCTGCGCCTGAACCGGGAGCGGCTGATGCTGGCCGTGTCTGCGGTGAACGAGATTCAGCCGCTGGAGATGGCCGAGCTGTGGGCGGTTCCCGAGGCGCTGCGAATCGCCACGGTCGAGGGCTTTCTGCGCCTGGCCGGCGAGATCGCGGACTATGCCGGAGAGCGCGAGGCCGCGCGGCGCTGGGCTGCGGGCGAGGGCACGCTGCAGGGCTCGGACGCATTCTGCGAGTACGCGCTTCAGCTGCTGTCGGAATCGGACGAATCGGAGAAAATCGCCCTGCTGGAGCGGGAGGCGGCGCGCCGCGGCACGACGCTGGAGCGAATGGTGGAGAGCGCGCACAATCGCGAGGCGCTGCTGCGCATGCGGCTGGAGAATCTGGCGGCCAACCGGCGGCTGATCGCCGGGCTGGACTGGCGGCGCTGCTTTGAAGAGCTGTCCGAGGTGGAGGCCGAGCTGTGCTACGATCCGCCGGATATTTACGCGCGAATGGACGAGGAATCCCGTCAGGCCGTGCGCAGGGAGACGGCGCTGCTGGCGCGCAGGGCGAAGCTGGGCGAAGTGACCATCGCGCGCCACGCCGTGCGCGCGGCGCAGGCCGCCGTCCGCGAGGGCGAGCCCGAGGCGCGGCGGACGGTCTGCTGGTGGCTCTATGACGACGAGGGCCGCGCGGCGCTGATGCGGCGCATCGGCGCGCCGGGCATTCGTCTGCCCCAAATGGTTCCCGACGCGGACGGAAGGCGCTGCGTGCTGAGCCTTGCGATTCTCGCGGGGCTGATTCTCGCGTTGTTCGGAAAGGCGGTGGAGAGAATCTGGCTGCTGCCGCTGGGAATTCCGCTGGCGTGGGGCGCGGCGACGGCGCTGGTGGGACGGTTTTTTCCCCGCAGGACGCGGCCGTGCAGGCTCCTGAAGCTGGAGATCAATCGTGTGCCCGACCAGCTGCGCACGCTGGTGGTCATGCCGGCGCTGCTGTCGTCGCCCAAGCGCGCGGCGGAGGTCTGCGCGAAGCTGGAGGCGCTGGGCTGTCTGGAAAGGGACGAAAACATCCGCTATCTGCTGCTGGGGGATTTTGCCGACGCGGAGGCGGAGCATGCCGACGGCGACGAGGCCGTGGCGCAGATCGCGCGGCGGGAAATCGCCCGGATGAACGACCGCGCGGGCGAGGAGAAGTATTTCTATCTGCACCGTGGGCGCGAACTTCTGAATGCGGACGAAAAATGGATGGGCCGGGATCGCAAGCGCGGCGCGCTGATGGCGCTGAACCGGCTGCTGCTGGGTGAGGAGGGCGCGCAGGATGCGTTTTCCGTGGAGAGCGGCGCGGCGGAGAAGCTGCGCGGGCGCTATCGCTATGTGCTGACGGCGGACTGCGACACGCGCTTTCTGCCCGACGCGGCGCGGCGGCTGATCGGCGCGCTGGCGCATCCGCTGAACGCCTCGCGCGCGGAAAACGGCGTGCGCAGGGGGTACGCCGTGCTTCAGCCACAGATGGAGCTGGCGGCGGACGCCTGCGTCAACCGCTTTGTGCGCCTGTTCGCGGGAGCCGGCGGGGCCAACGCCTATCCCACGTCCATCTCCAATTTCTGGCAGGATCTCACCGGGCGCGGCGGCTTTGGCGGCAAGGGCCTGTACGACGTGCGGGCGTTTCAGTCCGCGCTGGACGGCGCGCTGCCCGAGGGGCGAATCCTCAGCCACGACCTGATCGAGGGCCTCATCGCCGGCGCGGCGGTGGTGAGCGACGTGACCTTCTACGATGAATTTCCGGCGACGCTTGGTTCGCTGGTGAAGCGGCAGAACCGCTGGACGCGGGGCGACTGGCAGCTTCTGCCGCTGCTGTTCTCGGCCAGGCGCTATCCGCCCGACGGCGAACGGCTCTCTGCGGCGGCGCGGACGCAGCTGCTGGACAATCTGCTGCGCAGCCTGTGGGCGCCGGCGCTGATTTCGCTTTTGACGCAGGCGGTCTGGCTGGGCGCGATGGAGCTGCTCTCGCTGGGACTGCTGTTCACGTTTCTCACGCCCATCCTGCATCTGACGCGCCCGTCGAAGGAGCAGTGGCGGCGCGCGCTGGCGGAACTGATGCTGCTGCCGGTGTTTACCGCCTGCGCGGGCGACGCGATTCTGCGTACCCTCTGGCGGCTGGCGTTTACGAAAAAGCACCTGATGGACTGGGTGACCTCGGCCGACGCGGAGGGTCTGCCCGGAGGCACTGCGCTGCCTGGGCGCATCGCAGCGCTGCTGCTGCTGCCGGGCGTGCTCAATCCGTCGGGACTGCTGGCGGCGATTTCGCTGAGCGGGCTGTTCCTCGTGACTCCGGAATGGATTCGGGACATGGAGCAGTCGCCCATGGACGCGCGGGAGCCGCTGGGACGCGAGGATCGCGCGGCGCTTCTGTCGCTGGCCGGGGACGTGTGGCGCTTTTTTGAAACCTATGTGGATGAAAAAAACCACTTCCTGCCGCCGGACAACGTGCAGATCGACCCCGACGTGGGCACGGCGCGGCGAACCTCGCCGACCAACATCGGCCTGTATATGATGAGCGCCGTCTCCGCGCGGAAGCTTGGCCTGATTTCGGCGCAGGAGGCGCATCAGCGCATGGAGGAAACGACGCAGACCCTTGAGCGCATGGAGAAGTGGCGCGGACATCTCTACAACTGGTACGCCACCGATACGCTTGCGCCGCTGCACCCGAAGTACGTCTCCTCCGTGGACAGCGGCAATCTGGCGGCGGCGCTGCTGCTGTGCGCGGCGGACGCGGAGACGGACGACGCTTCTCTGGCCGGGCGCATGCGCGCACTGGCGGAGAAGATGGATTTCGCCGCGCTGTACGACTCGGAGAAGAACCTGTTCGTCATCGGCTTCGACGCGGAGCACGAGCGGTTCAGCCAGTCTCACTACGACCTGCTGGCCTCGGAGGCGCGCATTCTCAGCACGGCGGCGCTGATGCTGAGCAAGGTTCCGCTGAAGCACTGGTCGAAGCTGTCGCGTCCCTGCGCCGACGTGGAGGGCCGCAGCGCGCTGATCTCCTGGAGCGGAACCATGTTCGAATATCTCATGCCGGAAATCTGGACGCGCGCGCCGCGGGAGACGCTGATCGGTCAGACCGTGTCCGCGGCGGTGGACGCGCAGCGGCGGCTGGGCGAGCGGCTTCGCCGGCCCTGGGGCGTGTCGGAGTCGGGCTATTACGCCTTCGATCTTTCGCTGAACTATCAGTATCGTGCCTTCGGTCTGCGGGCGCTGGCGTTGGGCGGAACGGCCAACGAGGAGGTCGTCGCGCCCTATGCCGCCGCGCTGGCGCTGGCGGTGGCTCCCACAGAAGCATGCAAAAACCTCCGGCAGATGGAGAAGCTGGGCTGGCGCGGCGAGTACGGCTTCTATGAAGCGGCGGACTATCAGCACGCATGGGGCGACGGCACGCCGCGCATCGTGCGCAGCTACATGGCTCACCATCAGGGCATGGCGCTGTGCGCCGTGTGCAACGCGCTGACGGACGACGCGCTGGCCGAAACCTTCGCGCGGATGCCCGAGGCGCGGGCAGTGCGCCTGCTGACGGATGAAAAGCCTACGCCGCGGGTGCGGCTGCGGGCGCGCCCCGTCTCGCCCAATCAGGAGCACCGCCGCCCGGAAAACCGGGACGAGCGCATGGCGCGGCCGGAAAAACGCATTGTGGACGCGCATCTGCTGGGCGGCGCGGGCGCGACGGTGCTGCTCACCGCCGACGGCGCGGCGCACTACGTCCGAAACGGCGTGATGGCCACGCGCTTTGACGGCGATCTGCTCAATCGTCGGGACGCGGCGCGCACGCTTCTGCTGCGCGAGAACACGGGCGAGGAGGTTGTTTTGGGCGCGGAAAATCTGCAATACGCGCCGGGCGGCGCTTCGGCGGTCTGCATGGTCGGCCCGCTGCGCTGCGAGCTGCGCCTGAGCGTGTCGCCCGAGGACGGCGCGATGCTGAAGCAAATCTCCATCCGAAACGAATCCGGCCGCGCCGAGAGCGTCCGGCTGACTGACTGCATTCCCGTGGCGCTGGGCACACCGGCGGATCAGGCCGCACATCCGGTGTTTCAGAACCTGTTTGTGGAGAGCGTGGAGCCTGTGCCGGGCGCGCTGTGCTTTTCGCGCCGCCGCCATGCCGCGGGCGAGCGCCCGCCGGTGCTGGTGCATCTGGTTTCCCGGGGCGAGGACGTGTCCTTCGAGACGGACTACGAGCGCCTGTCGGGGAGGATGGACCGCGTCCGCTGGGAGATGAGCGGCGCGGCGGGCATGACGCTCAATCCATGCTCGGCGATTCAGTGCACGCTGACCCTCGCGCCGGGCGAGGAGGGCAATATCCACTTCGCCATGGGCCTTACGGACGATGGAGAGAAGCTGCGCTGGATCGAGCGCAACCGCGCCGAGGACGCGCCCGAGCGCGCCGAGCGGCTGTCCGCCATGCAGTCCCGGGCGATGCTGGGCTTTCTGCGGCTCGAATCGGGACAGTACCATCTGCTGGATCGGGCGGCGGCGCTGCTGGCGGATCCGCGGCTGTCCGCGCGTGCTCAGCGCGGCGAAGCCGGGCCCTGCGGCCGGGAGAGGCTGTGGGCGCTGGGACTGTCGGGTGACTATCCGCTGTGGGTCGTCGCCGTGCGCGGCAGGGACGAGCTGTCCCGGGCTCGGGAGGCGCTGCGGGCCTGCGAGTTTTACAGAAGTCTCGGCTGGAAGCTCGATCTGGTGCTGCTGAACGACTACGGCAGCGATTATGCCCAGCCGGTGCGCGACGCGCTGAGCGATCTGACGGCGTGCAGCCCGATGAACGAGCTGCGCGACTGTCCCGGCGGCGTGCATCTGCGGGACGGACAGAACCTCTCCCAAGAGGATCACGAAACGCTGCGGCGCGCGGCGACGCTCTGGTTCGACGGCAATCGGGATTTTTACGCAGCGCTGCGCGAGGCTCTGGGTGCGCTGGAGCGCACGGGGCGAGGCTGGAAGCCCATGGACGCGGGCGAAAACCGGCTGGCGCGCATGCAGATCGAGCCCGCCAACGGTTACGGCGGCTTTCTGGCCGACGGGCGCTACGCCATCGACGTGCTGCCCGAGCGCACCACGCCCGCGCCCTGGTGCAATCTGCTGGCCAACGATCGCTTTGGCGCGCTGCTGACCGAGCGCGGCGGCGGATTCCTCTGGAACGCCAACAGCCGAAGCGGCAGGCTCACGCCCTTCGCCAACGACGCGCTGCGCGAGGGCTGGGGCTGGATGCTCTATCTGACGGACGATTCCACCGGCGAGACGCTGCGCCTGCTGCCGGGGCTGAAGCCCCAGACGGCCTTCCGCGCGATCTACGGCGCGGCGGAGACGGTGTATCGTTTCGAGACCGAGCGCGTGTCCGGCGAGGTGGCCGTGACGGTGCGCGAGGAGGCGGCGGAAATGCGCGTGCACACCACGCTGCGCTGCGCCGACGACGGCGAGTATCGGCTGGTGGGCTTTGTGGACTGGCTGATGGGCACGGACGGCCGCGACGCGGCGTTTCTGCGGACATGGTCGCGGGACGGCGCGTGCTTCGCCTGCGGCGCGGACGGCGGCGTGGGCTATTTTGCCGCGGCCAACGCCCGGGTGCGCGCCGGCGGCAGCCGGACGGCCTTCCTCGGCGCGGGCGGCATTCAGGCTCCCGAGGGAATCGACGGCGCCGCGGCTCAGCCGGGCGGATGGGCGCTGGAAATTCCCGTGTCCATTCGGGCGCAGGTTCCGCTGCGCACGGACTGGGTGATTGGCTGGGCCGACGCGCCGCAGCGCGCCTACGCCCGCGTGCGCGGCTTCTACGCGCGCCCGTCTTATGAAGAAGCGCGCGGCGAGGCGGCCGGGGCGTGGCGGGCGCGCATGGAGAGACTCGTCGTCCATACGCCGGACGAAAACGTGAACCGAATGATGAACGGATGGCTGACGCATCAGACGCTGACCTGCCGCGTCCGCGCGCGCACCGGCGCGTATCAGCCCGGCGGCGCGTTCGGCTTCCGGGATCAGCTGCAGGATATGCTGGCGCTGCTGCCCATGGAGCCCGAGCGGGTGCGCGCACACCTGCTCGTCTGCGCGGCGCGGCAGTTTGAGGACGGCGACGTGATGCACTGGTGGCACGAGCCGTATCTCGGCGTGCGCACGCACATCAGCGACGATCTGCTGTTTCTGCCCTATGTGGCGGCGGAGTACGTCCGATGGACGGGCGACGCGGCGGTTCTGGACGAGCGCGTGCGCTATCTGGAGAACCGCGCCATTCCCGAGGGGCAGACCGATCTCTTCTGCGCGATGCGCCCCGGAGAGGCGGAGGAGACGCTGCATGAGCACTGCATGCGCGCCTTCCGACGCGCCGATCGCCGGGGAGCGCACGGACTGATTCTGATGGGCGAGGGGGACTGGAACGACGGAATGAACCGAATCGGCGCGCAGGGCCGGGGCGAGAGCGTCTGGCTGACGATGTTCATGGCGGCCTGCGCGGAGCGCTATGCCGGGGTCGCGCCCGACGCGGCGGATCGGGCATGGCTGCTGGCGGCGGCGGATTCCCTCCGCGCCGCGGTGGAGGAGCACGGCTGGGACGGCAAATGGTATCTGCGCGCCTATGCCGACGACGGCCGCGCGGTGGGCAGCGCCCAGAGCGAATGCTGCCGCATCGACGCGATTTCTCAGGCGTGGGCCGTGGAGGCCGGGCTGGACGAGGCGCGCTGCCGCACGGCGCTGGACGAGGCGTGGAAGCGGCTGGCGGACGAGGAGCACGGCCTGATTCGCCTGCTGACCCCGCCCTTTACGGGAGAGGAATTCGACCCGGGCTACATTCGGGATTATCCCGCCGGCGTGCGTGAAAACGGCGGGCAGTACACCCACGCGGCGTGCTGGCTGCTGATGGCGTATATTCACGCGGGCGACGCGGCGCGGGCTCATCGGGCGCTTCAGATACTGCTGCCCATGAACCACGCCGACGCGCCGGAGAAGGCGCGGAGCTATCGCGTGGAGCCCTACGTGCTGGCTGCGGACGTCTACGACGGCGCGTTTCCCGGGCGCGGTGGATGGACGTGGTACACCGGCTCGGCGGCATGGCTCTATCGCGCGGCGCTTTCGCTGCTGGGTCTGGAAAAGCGCGGCAGCAGGGTGCGGCTCGGCGCGCTGCTGGGCGACTGGCCGGAGGTCTCGGTGGAGATGAAATCTGGTCGGAGCGTCTACCGGCTCGTCTGTCGCGCGGACGCGAGGGAAGTGTGGCTGGACGGAAAGCTCGTGGACGCGGACGAAATCGAGATGGTCGACGACGGACGGAATCACGAAGCGGTATTCCCGCCGAGGAGAGAAGAAAAGCGGCAGGAGAAAGCACAGTGGGAGAGAGAAGCGGCGTTGCGCTGAGAAGCGAGAGGACTGAATGCTTGCGGAAAAGGCGCGTCGGCTGTATGATGACAGGCAGCGCCACGAAGTGCTGTTCCCGTCGAGAAGGGAAAGAACAAAGGACGTAAAAGCGCTCGCCGGGAGAGAGAAACGGCGCTGCGCTGACGGAAGCAGAAAATCCCGCCTCCATCGCGGAAGCGGGATTTTCCATGCGCATTTTTCAGCAGATCTTCAGCAGCATGGTGTGCTGATCGTCCATTTCGATGACCAGCAGGCCCTGCTTTTCCAGCTCCTTCATCACGTCGCTGAAGCGCTTGAAGCCGATCTGGCGCTCGTCGAAATCCGGGTAGTCGGACTGAATGGTCGCCTTCAGGATAGAGGGATTTACGCGGTCGAAGCCCTCGGACTTGAAGCGGTTCAGCGCCTGGGTGAACGCGTGCAGCCAGTTGGACTTGTCCATGCGCGCGCTGCTTTCATCGGAGCCGGACAGGCCGATCATCAGCGAGGAGTCCTCCGTCCAGGAGCTGAGCTTGTCCGACTTGGACGCGATCAGCGCCACGAGCTTGCCGAAGGTGGAGCAGCCGTAGCTGCGCTCGCTGAAGTCCGGGCGCAGGCGGGTGAGCGTGTCCTTCAGCTCGCTGGCGTACATCTGCTCCTCGTCCTGATCCTCCACGATGGTCTCCACCTGGCCGATCAGCTCGTTCAGGTCGCCGTCCACAATGCGCTCGCCCTTCTTGGGCTTGGGCTGTTTCTTGGCGGCCACGGATTCGAGAAACACGAACTCGTTGCAGGCATTTATGAAGATGCCCGACGCGGCCTCGGAGCGGGAGATGCCCAGCACCGTCTTGCCCATGGCCTTCAGCCGGCCCACCAGCGGCGTGTAGTCGCTGTCGCCGGAGACGATGCAGAAGCTGTCGATCAGCGGGTTGGTGTAGGCCACCTCCATGGCGTCGATGACCAGCTGAATGTCCAGATTGTTCTTCTGGCACTTGCCGTAGCGCAGCGACGGCACCACCGAGAACGTGTTGGACAGCAGGCATTCCTTCAGGTCGGAGTAGCGGTCGGTGTAGCCGTAGACCTTGCCCAGCAGGATGTCGCCGCGGATTTTGACCTTTTCAATGATGGAGCGCAGCATGCTCTCCTTGCCGCCGGCGTTTTCCAGATCGACGAAGACGGCGAAATTTGATTTGCCCAATTCTGCCGCCTCCTCACTTCAGGTTCTCGGGGTTCAGGCATTCCAGCTCCGGCAGCACGAAGCGGCCGTCTTTGCGGATGAGCACGTCGTCGAACCAGATCTCGCCGCCGCCGTATTCCGGGGTCTGAATCAGCACCAGATCCCAGTGCAGCGCCGACTGGTTGCCGTTGTCGCAGTCCTCGTAGCAGCAGCCGGGGGTAAAGTGGATGCTGCCCATGATCTTCTCGTCGAAGAGGATGTTGTTCATGGCCTTGGTGACGTAGGGATTTACGCCGATGGCGAATTCGCCCACATAGCGCGCGCCTTCGTCGATGTCGAACATGTGGTTGACGCGCACGGCGTCGTTGGCCGTGGCTTCGACGATTTTGCCGTCTCTGAAGGTCAGGCGGACGTTTTCAAAGGTGAAGCCGTCCTGGGTGGAGGGCGTGTTGTAGGAGATCACGCCGTTGACGCTGCCGCGCACCGGCGCGGTGTAGATTTCGCCGTCGGGAATGTTGCAGTCGCCGGCGCACTTGACGGCGGGCATGCCCTTGATGGAGAAGGTCAGGTCGGTTCCCCTGGCCGTCAGGCGCACCCTGTCCGTCCTTTCCATCAGCGCCTTCAGCGGATCCATGGCGCGATCCATGCGGGAATAGTCCATGGTGCACACGTCGAAGTAGAACTGCTCGAAGGCCTCGGTGCTCATGCTCGCGGCCTGGGCCATGGCCGGCGTGGGATGGCGCAGAACACACCAGCGGGTGTGGGGCACGCGGATGCGGCCGTGCACGGGCTCGAAGTACAGCGAAGAGGACAGGTTCATCTTCTCCGCCGGAATGTCCGACATTTCGGACGCGTTCAGCGGCGCGCTGAAGCCGATGTACACGTCCATTCTGTCCATCAGCGCAGCGTCGTTCTCGGCGCGGAGCTTCAGCTGCTCCTCGGTGTAGCCTTTGGCCAGCTCATGCTCGATCTCGCTCTGGCGCAGCCAGACGAAGGGCTTTGCGCCCGCGGCGTAGACCTCGCGGATGAGCGCCTTGAGCAGCATGTCGTTTCCGTTGGTGGATTCGAGCAGCACGTTCTCGCCCGGCTGAACCCTGGTGGAAAAGCGCACGAGTCCGCGCGCCAGCTTTTCAATTCTGGGATCCATCATGTTTGCAATTCCTCGCTCTCGTCGAATAAGCGGTCGAAGCCGCGTTCTTTCCCAGATAGTATAGCACATTTTTTCTCCCGACGCAAATTTCGGCCCGAAGCCGGGAAAGGCTTATTGACAGAAGGTGAGGATTTGGTTATAATATCTGTATTAAAACGGTTTAATTACGAACGGAGGCGAAGCATGGGCGTGAAGCTGGAGGACGTGGCGCGCCGGGCGGGCGTGTCCAAGGCGACGGTTTCGCTGGCGCTCAACGGCAGCGACCGCATCAACGCCCAGACCCGGGCGCGCATCGAGCGGCTGGCCATGGAGATGGGCTATCGTCCCAACCCCTACGCCCGAAAGCTGGCCATGCGCAAGAGCCGCCAGATCGGGCTGATTCTGCCGGACATCGAAAACGGCTATTACGCGTCGCTGGCCAAGCACATCTTCAACGATCTTACGGCCAGCGGCTACGGTCTGTCCATTTCCCTGTCCATGAACTCGCGGCTGACCGAGCGCCGTGCCGTGAGCGAGATGATCGAAAACCGGGTGGACGGCCTGCTGCTGGCGCCGCTGAACGTGCCCAACGCCGACGCGGGCTATCTGGAAATGCTGGACGACGCGGGCATTCCCACGGTGCTGGTCACGTCAGCCTATCCGGGACTGAACCGCCCGACAGTGATGTGCGACCTCTACGGCGGCATGCGCATGATGCTGGAGGAGCTTTACCGGCGCGGCTATCGGAAAATGGCGCTGCTGACGGGCCCGGAGGGCGCGTACTGTCTGGATCTGCGCAAGGCGGCCTATCTGGATTTCCTTCGGGAAAGGGATTTGGAATATCAGAAAATCCGCCACATGGACGGCGTGGGCTACGACGACGCGGTATCGGGAACCGGCGCGCTGATGGACGCGGAGGCGATTCTGTGCGTCAACGACATGATGGCGCTGGGTGTGGTCAACGAGCTGCGCCGGTGCGGCAGGAGCGTGCCCGATGACGTGGCCGTGACGGGCTTTGACGATTCCGCCTTCGCCACGGTGTCGCCGGTGCCCATCGCCTCGGTGCGGCAGGATCTGCGCAGGATGGCCGCCGAGGCGGTGGAGCGCATTCTGAATCTGGCGCAGGACGCTCACAAGGACGATTCCGCGGGCGGCATGATTCCCTGCGAGCTGGTGCTGCGCGCGTCTGTTGGAGAAAACAAACGCCTCTGAGGGGCGAAACAGGAGGAGAAAAAATGCTGCAACTGACCAATGTATCGGTGAACTACGGCCGACTCAAAGAGAGCGTGCGCACGCGGCTGATCGAGGCCGGCGCGTCTGCGACGTTTACATGGGGCGCGCTCAGCGACCGCTCGGACGCGTACCAGTCCGCCTGCCGCGCGCGGCTCAGCGGCGATGGTCTCGCATGGGACAGCGGCTGGGTGGAGCAGAGGGCGCAGGAGCTGCGCTATGAGGGCGCGCTGCCCGAGGGAACGCCCATCGCGCTGACGCTTCAGATTCGCGACGACGCGGGCGAGGAGAGCGAGCTCTATACCAACGTGTTCTACAACGCCAGCGTGAAATGGAAGGCCGGATGGATCGGCGCGGCGGAGGACGAGCCGGGCCGCACGGTCTATCTGCGCCGGGAATTCTCCATCGATCGCCCGGTGGCCTCCGCGACGCTCTACGCCTGCGGAATCGGCTATCAGAAGCTGTACGTCAACGGCGAAGCGATGGACGACGCGGCGCTGGATCCCGCCACGGTGGACTACAGCAGGACCTGCCAGTACGTGACCTATCCCGAATTCGCCGAGCATCTGAAGCCCGGCGCGAACTGCATCGGCGCGATGGTGGGCGAGGGCTGGCGGCGCAACCATCTGGCGAAGGAGCAGCCGGGAGCCGGAGAACTCAACCGTCCATTCGCCTACGCCGGACAGCCGGCCTTCACGGCCATGCTGCGCGTGACCTATGTCGACGGCGACACGGAGTGGCTCTATACCGACGGGCAGTGGCAGTGGGGCCGCGGCGCGCACTTCTCCAACGACATTTTCAACGGCGAGACCTGTGACGCGAACCATGCGTCCATCGGCTGGAGCCGTCCGGGCTTCACGGGCTTCGCCCCGGCGAAGACGCTGAAGGTTCCCGGCGGACGGATGCGCCCGATGATTCTCAATCCTGTGATCGAGCACAAGCGCTGGCCGGTGCTGGCCTCGTGGCCGGTGGGGGAGAGCTCCGTCGTGCTGGACTTCGGCCAGAACCTCGCGGGCGTGCTGCGCGTGGAGCTTCCGAAGCTGAACAGGGGACAGACGATCCGCCTGAGCCACGCCGAGGAGCTGAACGAGGACGGCACGCTGTTCACCGAGCCGCTGCGCAGCGCTCAGGCGACGGATACCTACATCGCCAGCGGCGACGGCCGCGATCTGTCCGTCTGGCAGCCCATCTTTACCTATCACGGCTTCCGCTATGCGCGCATCGACGGCCTCGGCGCGGGCTTCGACGTGCGGCGCGTCACGGCGGTGGAGCTGCACACCGATCTGGAGATTCGCTCCGCGTTCCGCTGCGGCGACGCGCAGGTGACGAAGATTCACGAGCTGTGTGTGGCCACCGAACGCGCCAATCAGCACCACATCCTCACCGACTGTCCCCAGCGCGACGAGCGTCAGGGCTGGATGAACGACGCGACGGTGCGCTTCGAGGAAACGCCCTACAATTTCGACATTGGCCGCATGTTCCCCAAGCTCATCCGGGACATCGTCGACACCCAGAACGCCGATGGAGCCATGACCTGCACCGCGCCCTTCGTGTTCGGCGGTCAGCCTGCCGACCCGGTGTGCTCCAGTTTCCTCGTGGCGGGCATGCAGTCCTACATGCATCTGGGCAATAAGGACATTCTCGCAGAGGCCTTCGACGCGTTCGCCGCGTGGGAGAACTGCCTGCTTCAGCACAGCGACGATTATATCGTGAACTACGGCTACTACGGCGACTGGGCATCGCCGTCCTACGCCTGCTCGGACGATGCCATGGGCGACGGCGCGAAGTCCGCCGTCACGCCCGAGGTGTTCATGTCCACGGGCTATTCCTATCACAACTGCCGCATGCTGTCGACCTTCGCCGCGGCGCTGGGCCGCGACGCGGACGCGAAACACTGGGCTGAAATGGCCGGGAAGGTGCGCGCGGCGCTGATGGACAAGTGGTACGATCCTGCGGAGGCGAAGCTCTGCACCGGATCCCAGGCCTGTCAGGTGTTCGGCCTGTGGCTGGGAATCATTCCCGAGGCCGACGCGCCCCGCGCCGCCAGGCGCGTTCACGACGAGCTGGCGGCCAGCGACTATCGCTTCACCACCGGAAACCTCTGCACGCGCTATCTGATGGACGTGCTCAGCCGCTACGGCTATCTGGAGGACGCATGGACGCTGCTGACCAAACAGACCTATCCGTCCTTCGGATTCATGCTCCAGCAGGAGGCCACCACCGTCTGGGAGCGCTTCGAGCTGAAGAAGAACCCGGGCATGAACTCCCACAACCATCCCATGTACGGCGCGGTGGACTACTGGTTCTACGCTTATCTGTGCGGCATTCGCCCCACGAAGCCGGGCTACGAGGAATTCGAGGTTGCGCCGGTGTTCCCGGAAAAGCTGATGAGCGCGCAGGCCGTGGTGGACACGGTCAGGGGCGAGATCGCCGTGCGCTGGATGAAGCGCTATGGAAAGCTTCATCTGCATGTGACCGTTCCCTTCGGCGCCACGGCGAAGGTGTCCTTCGCCGGCGAAACCCACACGGCGGGCAGCGGCTTCCACGTGTTCTCCGCGCCGCTGGAATAAAACTCGTACAAGCGCCGCTCTGCAAAGGGCGGCGCTTTTGTATAAACCTCCGCCGGGGCGCATATCCATGGAAACAGCAAACCGGATCGGAGGGATGAAAATGGCGCTGGAGACAAAGCGGCAGACCCTGGAGGTCGAGACGCTCATCGGGGCGCAATACAGTCAGGTGCTCGTCCGCGCGGAGACGCTGGTGCCCGGAGCGGGACGCGAGGCCATTGAGCCGCTGCTGGCCGAGGCCAATCTGACCGTAAGCGGCGCGGACGTGCAGACGGATCGCGTGGTGCTGGACGGTTCCGCATTCTGTCAGGCGGTGTATCGGCAGGGCGAGGAGACGACGCTGCGGGCGCTGACCGCACAGGCGACGCTGAGCCATGTGGCGGAGATCGCCGGGGCCGCGCCGGGCATGCTCTCGCGGGTGCTGGCGCAGGTGGAGCACGTGGAGGCCAAGTATGAAAACGGCCACATGGTGTTTCTGGTCACCTGCGGGCTGCGCGTGCAGGTGCTGGAGCTGAAAAAGGAGGAAATCGTGGACTCGATCTCCGGCGTGGACGGACTTCAGACGGTCTACGAGGATCTCTGCTCCTTCAAGCTGGCGGCGGACGCGGACGCGGAGACGCTGGTGAAGGGCGAGATCGACCTGCCGGCGGCGCTGGACGCGCGCACGTCGCTGATGGACTGGGGCGCGGTGAGCGTGGAGAGCGCCGAGCCGGATCTGGGCGGCCTGCGCGTGCGGGGCAAGGTCATGGTGGAGACGCTGATCTCCAGCGGCGTGACGGGCCGGCCCGCGGCGCTGGTGAAGTATCCGCTGGAATTTGACCGGCTGGTGGAGCTGCCCGAATGGCTGGCGAAGGACGCGTTTGCGTGGGTGAGCATTCGCCGGCTCCAGTCTCAGGTGGAGCAGAGCGAGGGCGACGCGCTTTTGAAGGTAGAGGCCGAGCTGCAGATCGCCGTACAGGCCAACGCCAAGGACTGCGTCGGCGCGCTGCGCGACGTGTACACCACCGAGGGCCGGGCGCTGATCGCCGAGCGCGCACAGATCGAGGTCTGTACCGGCATCGACCGCACCCATGTGACCGAAAGCGTGCGCGGCACGGTGCTGCTGGGCGAGAACGCGCCCGGCGTGGGCACGGTGGTGGCTGTGCGTGTGCGGCCGGAGCTGGGTCAGTGGCAAAACGAAAATGGCCGCGGCCGCATCGAGGGCGTGCTGGAGGCCACGGTGCTGTACATGCCCGGCGGATCGGATTTTCCCGCCGCCGCCCGGGCCGAGCTGCCCTTCTCGGTGGAAACGCCGGGCGAGCTGAACGACGAATCGTGGATCACCGTGGAGGTGGTCTCCGCCGAGGCCAACGCGTTGATGAGCGACCGGCTGGAGATGAAGACGCTGCTGAACATCGGCTGCGAAACCCGCCGCCGCAGCCGCGAGACGGTGGTGCGCAGCGTGGAGGAGGGCGAGCCGCTGCGCCGACGCGCGGGCATCGTGCTGCTCTGGCCCGAGGAGGGCGAGACGGCATGGGAAATCGGCAAGCGCTACGCCATGGCAGTGGACGACGTGACCGGCGGCGGCGCACGGGCGCTTCAGCCCGGACAGCCGGTGCTGCTGAAGCTGTAAGCAGAAGCGGCGGTGTTTCTCTTTCAGAATCATTATACAAATAAACTTCCCAGCATCCCCGGCGCGTTTCGCCGGGGATGTCAGGCTGTCGAAAAACCCAAGGAGAGTGCGCGAGAGCCGAAACCCTCTCGAACTTCCAATCGCGCCCAGCGGCGTGTACGGTGGGAAGGTTGCTTGCCTGAAGGGCAAGCAAGTCGCTTCGCGACCGGCAAAGCGAAATCGAAGATTTCGATTTGCCGCCGCCGGGGCGATTTTTGCGGCGGAAAATCTCATTTTCCAGAGCAAAAACCGTTTCCTTGCAGATTTTGTGCCCGGGGATTTCGAAGAAAAAATCTGAAGGGGTGATAGGAAGACTGAACCCCATTGGGTTTTCAGGTTTCGCCTTTGGAGAAACTGCCACGGCTCAAATCTTCGATTTGAGCCGTGGCGCCTGGCGGGGGAAGCTTGCTCCCTCGTCCACCAGCTTGTCAAAACTTTTTTGACAAGCTGGTATCCCCGGCGCGTTTCGCCGGAGGTCGCCCATAAACGTTAACTTAAATTGAAACAGCAATCATATTGACGCGGCTTCGCGGTCGTTCAGCCAGGGCGACGGCTATGGTTTTCCAGCGCTTTACCGCATGGCGAATGCCGAGGTATGGTCGGACGGCCTGACTGACGAGCAGCATGGCGACGGACAGCTCACGCCACAGGCTTTCATGCGCTTTAAGGTATTTTGAGCATATATTCACGATTAACCTTACGATGACTCCCTTCGAGTTTGGCGAATTTCGCTTGATAATGGGCTTTTCCGTCGTACGTCAAGCAGAACAACAATCTTCGAGATATGTATCTGCGCTCCATCCTTCTGGGCGGTCAGAAGGAAGAATTGTATGAGGAGACGGATACAAATCAGATCGCCAGGGCGTTCAGACGCGCAGGAAAGGCGGTTCTCCATGGCAAAAACAGCTAAAAAGTTGTTCTGTTTATCGTGGAGGGACCGACGGACGAGGATGCTTTCCGCAGCGTCATGAAAAAGCTCCATGCGCGTCAGCAGGTTGTGTTTCTCGTGATTCACGGGGATATTACAGCAGATCGGGACGTCAACGCGCGGAATGCGCTGACCGCCGTCAACCAGAAGATAAAAGAACTGATGCGAAAATACGGTCTGCATCGGACGGATCTCCTGAAGATTATTCATCTGGTTGATATGGATTCCCGACAAAAGGGACAGTTTCGCGGCGCGCACGTCGTCGGCTGGGTCATCGAGGCGGTCGCGATTTCGCTATTTCTCGGCACGGCGGCGTTCTGCGTGCAGGACGGGATTCGAAGAGGCTTTGGACAGTTTTTCGTGCGCTTTATGATATGACTCAACGGCATGAAGACTTATGACATTTTCTTCTTCGACTGGGTGCTGCTGTGCTGCTCAAACTTTTTTCATTTTTATCCCGAGTGGAAGAGCGTGGTGGGGCTGCACATGTTCGGCTACAACGCGAAATCGCCTCTCCTGCACTTTGCCATCTATCTTCCCGCCTGCGTCGCGGCGGCGTGGATCTTCGTGATGCTCTGAAAGGCGGCGAGAGGAAGATAAGGGAAATCCGCTCGCTGCGGCGGGCGGATTTCTGGATGCGGAGGACGCGTGGTGGGGAGTCGCAGGTACGGCGAATCACTCGCACAGGGGGAGAAAAGAGCAGGAATATGCGCTCTGCTTTGCGTTATGGAGCGGGGCTATTTCGCGGCGGCGCGGGCGCGATATTCCGACGGCGTGAGACTGAAGCGTTTTTTGAAGGCACGGCGGAAGTAGAGCGCGTCGTGGAAGCCGCAGACGAAGGCGACCTCGTTGATGCTCAGCGTTTTTTCCTTCAGCAGCACGCTGGCGCGCTCCATGCGCAGCGCGACGAGCACCTGCTGGAAGGTCTCGCCGGTCTCGCGCTGAAGCGTGCGGCGGACGCTGCTGACGCTCATGGACAGGGCGTGGGAGACGGAGTCCAGCGAAACGTCTTCCTGAAAGTGTTTTTTCAGATAGGCGGCGATGGAAACGCTTTCATCGGCGCGTTCCTCCGGCTGTTGAAGCTCGGACGCGAGGAAGTCGAGCAGCTTTTCGGCGCTTTCGAAGTGATCCAGCAGCCATTCCGGCGAGTCGGGCGGTACGTCGTCGGCGCAGCCCCGGGACGCCAGATACAGCGCGTACAGCCGCCGCGTCGTGACATGGGGCAGACGCTCGCGGTACAGTGCGATCAGGCGCAGGGGCGAGGCCGGCTCCACGGGCGGATGCGCAAGCTCCGACGGGCGGAAAAGCCTGCGCTCCGGCTGGACAAAGCCCTGCCACGAGGCCTCGCGGCAGGCGGCGGCCACGGTGGGAAAGGGATCGCCTTCTCCGGGAACGCAGCGCTCCATGCCGGCGCGGCAGCCCTCGGGCACGTCGTTTTCCGATTTGGCCAGCGGAATTCGCAGCGACACCGTGGTGCCGCGGTTGCGCTCGCTGGCCACCTGCATGCTGAAGTCGTCGCCCATGGACAGATGAAGCCGCCGGGCGACGTTGAGCATGCCGATGCTGCCCTGCTGCGGCGTCTTTTCAAACGGGTTCGAAAGCAGGCGGTTGATGCGCGCCAGCTCCTCCGGGTCGATGCCCACGCCCGTGTCGCGGACGGTGATCCACAGGCTGCGCTCGTCCCTTCGGCAGACAACGGACAGCATGCCCGGCTCGATGGACGATTCCAGACCGTGCACCACCGCATTTTCCACCAGCGGCTGAAGGCACATGCGCGGAATGCACAGGTCTTTTACCGATTCCTCCACGTCGAACTCCGCGCGGATGCGGTCGCCGAAGCGCAGCCGCTGGATGGACAGATAACACTGGATGATCTCCAGCTCGCTGGCCAGCGGCATGATCTCGCCGCCCTTGATGGAGTAGCGCAGCAGCTTGGCCAGATTCTTGGCCGCCAGCGCCGCTTCGGGCACGCGGCGCACCACGGCGATGGAGTGGATGGTCTCCAGCGTGTTGTAGAGAAAATGAGGGTTGATCTGGCTGCGCAGGAATTGCAGCTCCAGATGCTTCTGGGTCAGCTCGCTCTCGTAGAGATTGCGGTTGGCCTCAAGCAGCTCGTGGGTCAGCCGCGTCTCCCGGCGGAGCATGCGGTTCAGGCTTGCGGAGAGCATCTGGAAATCGGCGTTGCCGGCCTCGGGCACGTGGCGCATGTGGGTCGGATCCGCGTCCATCTGTTTGATCGCGTCCGTCAGCAGCGCCAGCGGCTGGGTGATCTCCCGGCTGATGCGCCCGGCCATGGACAGCAGGCCCGCCAGCAGACACAGCACGAAGCCCAGTACCAGCAGCGTGATGGTGAGCAGATCCTTCAGCAGCACCAGCTTGTCCGTCTGCACCACCAGCACCATGTCCATGGCGGGAATGGCAGTCATCAGCAGCGAGGAGCCGGAGCTGTCCCGCTCCAGATGGCCGGTTTCGAAGGCGGCGCTCAGATCCGCCTCGGAGATCTCCAGCGACTGGCCGAGGAAGGCCGTCCGGTCGGCGGCCACCAGCGAATAGCGCAGACCCTCCTGAAGGTAGAATTCCTGAAGGTTGCGCTCGATGACCCGGCTGTCGATGGCCACGGCCACCGCGCCGAGCACGCCGGCCTGCCGTCCGTCCAGGTTCAGGCTGAACACCGGGCTGCCGATGACGGCGACGGAGCCGGGCGCGCCGTCGTAGCCATAGGCGTAGGAATACACGCCCACCACGCCGGGCCGGGCGCGCTGCCACAGCCCTTCCAGCAGCGCAACCTGCTGCGCGCCCAGACTGGCGTAGGAGGTCTCCGGGTCGTCGGGGCGGAACAGGAAGAACTGGTCGATGCCCGTCTGCACCATCTGCAGGTTGGAAAACAGCGTGCTCACCTGCTGGGCGGCCTGATGGCGTGCGTAGGCGTCCTCCGCCTGAAGATAATCGCGGACGGACGCGTCGTAGGCGGCGGTCTGCACCAGCTGGACGTATTCCTCGATCTGCGCGGTCAGGCTGTCGCGATAGCGGGTGAGCATGCCCTCCACGTAGGTCTGGTTGCGCGCGATGATGACCTTGCCGTACAGGGCGCAGGTCAGGATGATGACGGCCACCAGCAGAATCGTGATGGACAGCACCATTCGGACGAACTGCCGGTGGGTCACGGTTCGGGTCAGAATTGTCTTTTTCATCGCAGATTGAGCGTCACCTTCGAAATCAGCTGCTCGATGCCCCGCTCGGCGAATTCCCTGCGAATGGTCTCGAAGGCGCGGGTCACGCCATCGGGCGCGGTGAGCATGCGGAAGCTGATCTCCGTCAGGTTGGGGTTGAAGTAGGTGCCGGAGGAGGTCAGAATGGTGTTGGCCTTCAGCGACGTCCAGTGCTTCTGCTGCCGGCGGCAGAGCTCCTCCCACTGGGCGCACTTTTCATTGAGCAGCGCGGCGAAGGCCGGCAGCGACGGATCGCTGCGCATGTAGGCCTCGTCCAGATTGGGCAGCACGCGCAGCAGCGAATAGGATGGATACTTGTCGTAGAGCGTCACGCCGTCCGCCAGCAGGGAGACCGGCCGGCCGTCCACGAGGGCGTAGTCCACGTCTGGAAGGCCGAAGCGTCGCAGCGTCAGTCCCTCGGGGGAGCAGAGATAGTCCAGCAGCGCGAGAATGCGATCCAGCTTTTCGTCGCTGACGCCGGCGCCGAAGTAGATGGCCGACAGGTTCAGGTTGTGGGATTCGGAATACTGGCCGTCCGCGTCGCAGGGGAGGAAGGCCGCCGCGACCTCCTCCTCGATGGGCAGATCGGGATACAGCTGCGACCAGCGGTGCAGCAGCTCCGCCGAGAGCAGATGGGTCGACGTGGGATAGACGATGCAGGCGGCCTGATTGAGCAGAAAGTGATCCACGCCCGTGGGCCGTCCGCAGTTTACGTCCATGAAGTCCGGATCCAGCAGGCCGTCGTCCCAGAGCTCGCGCAGCGCGGAGATGCGGGCGCTGTAGCTGTCGGAGTAAAAGCCGGGCACATAGGCGCTGCGCTCCGGCTCCCAGATCCAGGTGTTGGAATAGGGCGCGTAGAAATAGGTGAGGCTGAACATCGCCCAGGGGGACTGCGCCGTCAGCGGAATTACGCTCTCGTCCAGCTCGTGGACGGCGCGCAGCAGCGTCTGCCAGTCGTCCATGGTTTTGGGCTCGTCCATGCCCAGCCGATCAAGCCAGCTTTTGCGGATCAGCACGCAGTAGCCGGGCAGGCGCTGCTCCTCGGCGTAGAGACTGCGGGGCAGACCCCAGATCTTTCCGTTGTATTGCAGATTCTGCGCGTAGGGATAGGTGATGTACTGGCGCAGGCTCGGATAGGCGGACAGCACGTCCGGCAGCGCGCGCAGGGCGTTGGCCTGAACAAAATAGAGAAAGTCCCACTGAGCGTCGTAGAGCATCACGTCCGGGAACTCGTTGGCGGCGGCCCGGAGGCGATAAGAATAGGACGCGTCGGTGGTGTCGATCTGAAGCGGCACGAAGGCGACGTTGAAGCGCTCTTCGATGTATTCACGCAGGGAATCGTCGTAATTGGCGGAGAGATAGTCAGCATACTCGCCGGCGATGGAGATGGTCATCAGCTCGTCACCGGTTTGCCCTGCGCGCGCGGGCAAAGCGCTCAGACAGAGCAGGAGCAGTACCGCCAGAAAACGCTTCAACATATTCACCTCCGCGCATGAATTTCTACCATAATCTATATTAACCAAATCGCCCGCCCGAAGTCAAGATAAAAATGAAAAATTTGAACAGATAATCCATAGCGATTGCCGGAAAATTCCATAGCGAAGAATTTATACATATGTTAGAATTTTTACAGTACAGGAGGAGGGATTTCGTTGCGCCGTCTGCGTTATCTGAAAAGAGATTTCAAAAATAACTGGGATTTGTATCTTCTGGCGATTCCGTTAATTGCCTATTACGTGATCTTCTGCTACGGCCCCATGTACGGTCTGAAGATCGCGTTTATGGATTACAACCCGTGGAAGGGCATGGCGGGGAGCGCGTACGCGGGGCTGAAGCACTTCCGCAATTTCCTGAGCCTGTCCACGAGTCGGCAGTACATCGTCAACACGCTGCGCATCTCGCTGACCTCGCTGGTGCTGTCCTATCCTCTGCCGATTCTGCTGGCGCTGATGTTCAACTCCGTGCCGGCCAATCGCTTCCGTAAGACGATTCAGACGGTGTTCTACATGCCGCATTTCGTCTCCACGGTGGTGGTGGTGGGCATGCTGACGCTGTTCACCAACAATCAGGTGGGCGCGATCAACCAGATCATCCGCGCGCTGGGCGGCAGCGGCGTGGACTTCAATCGCGCGTCGGCCTTCCTGCCCACCTACCTGATCTCGGGCATCTGGCAGGGCGCGGGCTGGAGCACCATCATCTACACCGGCGCGCTGACGAGCGTGAACCCCGAGCTGTACGAGGCCTCCATGGTGGACGGCGCGAACAAGTTCCAGCGCGTGCTGAACATCGACATTCCCGCGCTGCTGCCCACCATGTCCATCACGCTGATCCTCGCGGTAGGCGGACTGCTCAGCGTCGGCTATGAAAAGGTCTATCTGATGCAGAACGCCACGAACATCTCCGTTTCGGAAATCATCTCCACCTATTCCTACAAGGCCGGCCTGCTGAGCGGACAGTATTCTTATTCCGCCGCCATCGGCATGTTCAACTCGGTGGTCAACTTCATCCTGCTGCTGTTCGCCAACGGGCTTTCCCGCAAGGTCAGCGGCAACGGCATTCTGTAAGGAAGGGGCGTGAATCTGCATGAAGAAAAAAGAGGCGGCTTCCAACGCCCGGGAGAAGATCAGCTGGAAGGAAAAATCGAAGGTTCAGGGCGATTTCCGGTTCGACGTCATCAACATGATCGCGCTGACCATACTGATGCTCATCTTCTTTTATCCCATGTATCTGTGCCTGATTTCCGCCATCTCCTCGCCGGAGGAGGTCTTTGCCGGAAGGGTGCTGCTGATTCCCAAGGGCTTTAACGCCGAGGGTTTCCAGCGCGTTCTGCAGAACGACTCTCTCTGGCGCGGCTATCTGAACTCCATCTGCTACACGATTCTGGGCACGGCCATCAATCTGGCGCTGACCATGACCGGCGCGTTCGTGCTCTCCCGCAAGACCTTCGCCCTGCGCGGCGTGCTGAACTGGATGGTGCTGATCACCATGTTCTTCGGCGGCGGCATGATTCCCACCTACCTGCTGGTGAAGAATCTGGGCATGCTCAACACCGTGTGGGCGCTGGTGCTTCCGGGCGCGATTTCCACCTGGAACCTCATCATCACCCGGACGTTCATCTCCTCGTCCATTCCCGACGAGCTTCAGGAAGCGGCCCAGATCGACGGCTGCAACAACGCCCGCTTCTTCGTGAGCATCGTGCTGCCCAATTCCAGCACCATCATCGCGGTCATCGGCCTGTTCTACGCGGTGGATCACTGGCTGTCCTACTGGAACGCCATGCTCTACATCACGAAGAGCGAAATGTATCCTCTGCAGCTGGTGCTGCGCGACATCCTGCTCAAGGCGGAGGTAGCGCTGCAGAACGCCCAGTCCGGCACCGACCTGGACGGCGGCGCGTCCATCGTGGAGCTGCTGCGCATTTCCGAATCGGTGAAGTACATCGTGGTCATTGCCGGCACGCTGCCGCTGCTGATCGTGTTCCCGTTTGTGGAAAAGTACTTCGTCAAAGGTGTGATGATCGGCTCTGTAAAGGGCTGATGTCAATATTATCCAAGGAGGTTATCCCCATGAAGAAACTGGTTGCCCTGCTGCTGGCGGTTCTGATGGTCATGTCTGCCGCCGCCTTCGCGGAGCCCGTCGTGTCGGAGCCCGAAATGCCCCTGACCGACACCCCCGCCAACTATGACGCGATGATCGTGCTGCACGGCATGGACGTCGGCGACCCCAATGAAAAGTCCCTGTACGTTGCCCGCGAGGAGCAGACCGGCGTGAACATCGAGTGGACCGTGATTCCCTCCACCTCTCAGGCGGAGCGCATCGCCACCACCTTCGCCTCCGGCGAGCTGCCCGACCTGTTCGCCAACATGCTGAACAACAGCGACGTGTTGACCTATGGTATGTCCGGCGCGCTGCTGCCCATCTCCGATTATCTGGAGTACATGCCCAACTTCTCCTCCATTCTGGAGACCATGCCCGACGTGAAAGCCGCAGTGACCATGCCCGATGGTAAGATCTACGGCCTGCCCCAGATCAACATGTGGTCTGTGTGGCCCGGCAACGGCGTATATCAGAGATCCAGCGTGTTCATCAACAAGAACTGGCTGGAGAAGCTGAACCTCGAAGTGCCCACCACCACCGACGAGTTGATCGAGGTTCTGCGTGCCTTCAAGGAGCAGGATCCCAACGGCAACGGCATCGCCGATGAAATCCCGCTGTCCTTCGTGTACAACGGTTGGTCCGAGATCCCCGCTTCCTTCCTGTACGGCCCCTTCGGCATCATCGGCATGAGCTATCAGCTCAACGTTCAGGACGGCAAGGTCTTCTACGCCATCCAGGACGAGCGCTTCGTCGAAGCCGTCAAGTTCATCAACACCCTGTGGAACGAGGGCCTGATCGACTCCGAAGCCTTCACCCAGGACACCAAGCGCTACTACGCCAAGGGTCTCGAAGAGACTGACCTGTACGGCGTGTTCATCGACTGGGCCGGCAGCTCCGTCGTGGGCAATGAGAAGGCAGTCGGCACGGACGCCCTGCTGAACACCGGCGACGAGACCTACATCCCGATCGCGCCCCTGACCGGCCCGAACGGCGACTGCATCTGGTCCAACGAGCCCGCGGGCGTCAACACCAACCGTCTGTGCATCGCCTCCACCGTGGAGAACCCCGAGCTGATCTGCCGCTGGGCCGATGCGCTGTACGCGCCCGACAGCAGCATTCAGGAGCTGTGGGGCCAGTTCGGCACCTACAACGAGAAGACCGAGGATGGTTGGATGCGCATCGCCGCGCCCAACGACGTCAACGCCGACGAATGGCTGCTCGAGTCCACCACTCGTCAGCTGCCCGCGCTGGTGACCAACGAGATGGTCGCAAAGTATCCCACCAAGTTCGCCGACGGCCACATGGGCATGAAGAGCGACGAGATCAAGTGCCAGCTGGCCGAGATCACCGCGCCCTACGCCGTGAAGGAGTACTATCCCAACGTCGTGCTGTCCGCCGAGGCCAACGAGCGCATCGCCGTGCTGTGGACGCCCATCAAGAACGCCATGATCGAGCAGGAAGTCGCATGGTGCACCGGCGAAGGCGACGTGGAAGCCGAGTGGCCCGCCTTCATCGAGTCTCTGAACTCCATGGGTCTGCAGGAGGTCGTGGAGATCTATCAGAACGCCCTCGACGCAACCAAGTAATCCGTTTTCCCGGAGGGTCTGCCCGCTACGGCGGCGGGCCCTCCTCTTTTTTGCCCGAAGGAGGAACCTGAGCATGAGCATTACGCAAACCAACCTCGAGGTCGGCGCGGCCCGCCCCTTCCGCGCGCTGCATCTGAGCGATTCTCACATCTGCCGGGCGGACGACCGCGAAAACGAGCGCAAGCGCGCGCTGGCTGAGGGCCGAAGCGCGGTCTTTGACGAGGGCGTACCCGGGCGCTCGGAGGAATATCTGCGCGAGCAGCTGGCCTATGCCGACGCGCACCGCCTGCCCATTCTCTACACCGGCGATTTCTGCGACTTCGTATCCGAGGCCAATCTCGAGGCCATGCGCGAGACGCTGTTCACCCGGGACTGCTTCATGGCCGCCGGCAACCATGAATACAGCCTCTACGTGGGCGAGGCCTTCGAGGACGAGGCCTATAAGCTGCAAAGCTATGACCATGTGCAGTCCTTCTGTGAAAACGATCTGCGCTTTGCGGCGCGGGAAATGGGCGGTGTGAACTTCGTAGCCGTGGACAACGTCTACTACAATTTCACCGACGATCAGCTTGCGCGCCTTCGCCGGGAGATCGAAAAGGGCCTGCCCATCGTGCTGATGATGCACACGCCGATCTACACGCCGGAGCTGCGGGACTACGTGCTGGACGAGCTGAAGCAGCCCTGCGCCTATCTCGTCGGCGCGCCCGAGGACGTGGCGGCGAGCTATCCGCCCGACCGGCGCGTCCAGCAGAGCACCGACGCGCCCACCCGCGCGTTCATCGACTACGTGCAGTCTCAGCCGCTGATTCGCGCTGTGCTGGCGGGTCATCTGCACTACGATTTTGAAACCCGGCTGTCCGGCGGCGCGGTGCAGATCGTCACCGGCGGCGGCTTCCGCGGCTGCGCCCGGGAAATCGCCTTTTTCTGACAGGAGAAGAGAAGAACATGTCGAATTACTTTTGTACCTGGTCGGTGCAGAATTATCAGTATGGCTGCGGTGCGGACCGGCTGGATCCGGCGGAGCTGGAGGGTGCGCGGGGCGCGGCCCATGCCCGGGAATCCATGAATCAGCCGCGGATCCTCGGCCCCGACGGCTGGGCGCGCCGCTTCCATCCCGACGCGCGCAGGGGACTGTACTTCCTGCTGGACGACGGCTGGGACGTGCCCGATCCCGCGGACGACGCGTGGTTCGGCTCGCTGATTCTCAACGCCGATCGCTTTCCCGACGCGCCGAAGGAGCCGTGGGAGCGTCTGGCATGGCTCAACGGAGAGCTGAAGGCGCTGGGCTGGCGCGGCCTGGGGCTGTGGGTCGCGGCGCAGGAGGCACCCGCGCTGGGCGGCGGCACCATGACCGCCGCTGAGCAGGAGCGCTACTGGGCCGAGAGACTGGAATGGAGCGAGCGCGCCGGCGTGGAATACTGGAAGGTGGACTGGGGCGCGCACGCAGGGGAGCCGGAGTTTCGCGCCAATCTGACCCGCTGGGCGCGCCGGATTGCGCCTCATCTGACCATCGAACACGCCCTCTGCCGCGGGCCGATCAACGACGGCCCCGACGGACGGCTGCCCGCCGAGGATGCGCAGAGGGAGGCGGCACTGCTGGAAACGGCGGACGTGGTGCGCACCTACGACATCCTCCAGCCATTGTCCGCCGTTCAGACCATGGAACGCGTTGCCGCGCTGCTCGCCGCGGCGCAGGAGGGCGCTGCGGATGGCCGTGCTCGGCCTGACTGCGGAGAGGGATGTTCCGCCGCGGGGCAGGAAAGCTCCGCCGACCGTGCACAGTTCAACTGCGAAGGTAAGAGCCACTCCGCCGCGGCGCAGGGGGGCTCTTTCGCTGGCCGTGCACTCATCAATTGCGAGGACGAGTGCTATCTCGCCGCGGCGCTGGGGCTGTGCGCCGGGGTCATGCGCCATCCGCTGCGCGGGCTGCGGCCCGGCGGCGATCTCGACTGGGCCTTTCCGGAGACGGCGGACAACGCCAAGCGGCGCATGGACGAGGCGGCGCGCATGGTGCGCTGGCAGGAGTTCATGCCGCCCTTTGGCGCGATGGACGAGCCGGTGGAGATCGACGCTCACCTTCTGGAGGACGAGCATTTCTTCCTGCCGGGCGAGACATGGCTGGCGGCGCAGATCGGCAAATCGCTGGTTCAGCGTGCGCCGGCGCGCATCAGCCGGGGCATGGCGCTGCCGGAGGTTCGCTGCGACGGCGAGCCGCCCTTCGCGGCGGCCGCCTGCCATGGCGACTGCGCCGCGGCCGCGCTGCTGCCGCGCACCGTGAAGGGGCGATTCATGCCGCTGGCGGAGCTGGAGCTCGCCCTGCCGCGTCCCGTTTCGCATCTGGCCGTGTTCGGGCGCTGCCGCTCGCTGCGCGTGTCCGGACTGGGACAGTGCCGCGCCGCAGCGCGCGATCTCATCGGCGGTGAGGCCGTGCCCGTGGAGGTTCGCGACGGCGTATTGATGCTCTCGGGAGCCCGGGCGCGCGCCATCGGCCTGTCCGCCGCCGCGCCGGGCGATCTTTCGGAACCCGGAATTCTGATTACTTTTGAGGAGGTTTGAAAAATGAAGCTGCTCAATCACGAGCTGAAGCTCAGCATCAGTCTGGATGAAAAAACCTGTGTCAACGCCAAGGCCTTCTCCGCTGCCGGCTACGAGGCCGCGGAGTGCGATCTGCCGGTGGATTACTTCGCGCCGGTGGATCTGTCCATCTTCCCGCCCTTTCTGGAGAAGGTCTGCCCGGCCATCGAAGAGGCGGGGCTGAGGATCACCACCTTCCATCTGCCCTTCGGAACATTCTGGGATATCTCCTCGCCGGACGAGGCCGTCCGCACCGCGGCGGTGGCGGCCAGCGCGGAGCTGCTCAAGATGCTCGCGCCCTATGCGGGCGAGAACATCGTCGTCCATCCCAGCTTCGAGCCCATCGCCGAGGAGGCGCGCGAGGCGCACATCGCCGCCTGCCGGAAGAGTCTCGCGGAGCTGGGGCCCATCGCGGCGAAATGCGGAAAGAAGATCGCGCTGGAGAACCTGCCGCGAACCTGTCTGGGCCGCACGTCGGAGGAAATGGTGCGTCTGACGGACGGCGGCGCGCTGTGCGGCGTCTGCATGGACACGACCCACATGTTCCACGAAACGCCCCAGCAGTACATGCAGCGCTGCGGAAAGTGGATCATCAACACCCATCTGTCGGATTATCTCAACGGTCAGAACGAGTGCCACTGGGTGCCCGGCACCGGCAGTCTGAACTGGAAGGAGATCCTTCAGAACCTGATTGATCTCGGCTATGCGGGAACCTACAACTTCGAGGTTTCCAAATACGCGCCGCTGGAAATTCTGGGCGGCCTGAAGAACGCCATCGGCGAGCATGTCTGAGGCCTTGCCGGGAAAGATCCCCTTCGCTGGGAGGGGTTCTTTCTCTTTTGGCGGGATGGGCGCGATCCGGGGCGGGGCTGTTGAATCCATTGTAAATCAGCTGGTGATTCAGAAAATGAGATACTCGCTACTTATGACGAAATCCTCGCAAGGTTGACCGATACTGCTGTGCTGGAAGCCGATCTTCAGCGGCAGGGGTTGGAAAAGGACGGCGTCTTTCAACGCATCACCGACCTGATCCATGAGAACGCCGCTACGAAAATGGATCAGGGAGAATACAACTGCCGCTACGACGCGCTGGAAGCGCAGCGCATGGCCATTTCGGAAAAGCAGAGATGGATTAAAGAGAAATTGACGGATAAACTGTTTCGAAAGAGAAAGCTGGAAGCGTTTATGTGCGAACTGAAAAACGCGGAGCGGCTGGTATCCTTTGATGAACAGCTTTTCGTTCGGACGGTGGAGCAGATTACAGTATTTTCCGACAAGCTGGTGTTCGTGTTCAAGGATGGTACGGAAATCCCTGTTGAGGAATAATCGGTAGAAGGGTAATAGAACGATCCATAACAGCCCGCAAGCGGAGCGTGAGACTTACGACGAGTCAGGTGCTTCGTTTGCGGGCAATAGTGGGACAGGAAAAGCAATGCGGTAAAAAAAGGAAAACGCTACACGACGCTTTTGCGATCCGCAAAAAACTCTTTATAGGCTCGCGAGGGATCAGCCGTTGGTTGTCCCCACGGCTTTTTCTGCCGCAAGGCTTCGATATTGGGAGGGACTCATGCCGCTGGCGCGCTTGAATGCGCGGCGGAAGGAGTCGGCGTTGGCGTAGCCGGTCTGGAGGGCCACGTCGTCGATGGACAGACGGGTTTCCAGCAGCAATTCCGCGTGAGACAGCCGTACCTGCTCGAGATAGGCGGAAAAGTTCATGCCGAACTGCTTTTTGAACATGCCCGACAGGTAATTGGCGGTGATGCCGAAGTTCGATGCCAGCAGGTTCAGCGAGAGGTTCATGTCCGCGTAGTTTTCCTCGATGTACTGGTGAATGTCCTCCACCATGCGCAGGGAGCGCTGGGTGCTCTTGCTCTGCGCCAGCTCACAGCAGCGGGCGTACTGCGGGCGCAGCCATGCGAAAAATTCCTCCACATCCGCCTGCATAAGCGATTCGGGCAGCGGCGCTTCGTTCGCGTCGGGCACGCACTTTGCCAGAATGCCGATCAGGCGGCAGTAGAGATATTGGCGGCGAAAGCCTTGAAGATTGTTTTCAATGCGGCTGTGGCGATAGATCTCGTCGAGAACCGCGTTCACCGTCTCCAGATTGCCGGTCATGAGGCCGTTGACCAGCCGCTGCTCCTCGTCCGAGGACAGCACGTCGCTCAGGCGCACGTTCTGCCGGCCCTCCTGATCCACGTAGAGCCACTGATCGCGGGTGGCGAAGGCCGTCAGCCAGCGCGCGCTGGAGAAGGACTGGGGAATGCGCTCGGGCGAATCGCAGGGCGCGCCGACATAGAACAGCGGATCCATGCCGTATCGCGCGCGCACGCGCTCGTAGAGCGGGGCGAAGAACGCCCGCAGCTCGTCCGGAGAGCGGTCGTCGAGGGTCAGCAGATACGCGGCGGCGTTCAGACGCTCCATTTGCAGGAAGATCAGCCGCGGGCTGTAGGCGTTTAACAGATCGGACAGCAGCTCGGGCGGCAGCGCCTCCGCCGGCGCGCCGCCGCGGCGAAACTCTGCCAGCACGCCGCGGAAGCGGCTGCCATGGAGCGGAAGCCGCGCGTCTGCGGCGATGGCCGCAATAGCGCGCGCGTCGCTGCGCTGGCCGTGCACCAGCCGGTTGGCGCAGAAGGCGCGCATGCTCTGCTGATGTTCTGCCAGCTTCTGCGCGAGGCTGGCGTTTCGGCTCTCGATGGAGTCGACCATGTCGGAGATAGCCTGAACGCCGCGCGCCGCGGGCTGCATGGACGACGCGTGCTCCGCTACGGACAGAAGCGGCTGTATGCCGCCCAGAATCAGCAGCGCGATCATGCCCACGCCCGCCAGAAGCAGCCACACCAGCACGTTCAGAAGTCCGGAAATGGAGGCGTGCGCCTGGGCCTGAAGCGCGGAAACGGGAATCAGAACCATCAGCCGCGCGCCCATTTTTTCCACCGTCGTGTAGGACAGCATGTATTGTACACCCTTTTCGGAAATGGTGCAGACGCCGCTGTCCGCGGGGAGAGCGCGCGCCGCCAGATGAGCGGCTAGCTCCTCGTCGCGCCCCGAAACGCCCAGGATCCGGCCGTTCAGATCGGCGATCACCGCGCATTCGGAGACGCTGGAGAACGCGTCGGAGAACTGGCGCAGCAGGCGCTCGCCGTCGATTCGATACAGCAGAACGGACGACGGAGCGCCGCTGACGCTCGCGCTCAGGGGCACCGCGTCGAAGATGCCCGAGTCGTTGCGCCAGGAGCCCAGCAGCGAGCGCCCGGAGATGGACAGCAGCATCTCCCGCCACTGGTCGAAGCTCTGCTCCGGGTCGATGCGAAAATACGCGTCGTAGTACTTCTCCAGATGCACAAAGCCCTGACTGGGCGCGACCACGGCGTTCAGCGCCGGAAGATAGACGTAGTAATTCTCCACCAGTCCCTGACCCTCGCTCAGCGCCGGCAGTGCGCGGACGGTCTCGTAGAGGAGATAGGTGACGTCCGAGGGCAGGCTGGACGTGTGCAGAAGGCGGTTCAGCTGCGGCAGCTTGTACACGTCGCTGGTGAAGCGGTCGACAACGTCGTAGGCGGCGTTGATGGAGGCGGAGGCGTTTTCGAACAGCAGCGCGTTGCGGTCGGCGGCGTGCTCCCGGCTCAGGCGAAGCGCCAGCGCGTAGCTCGCACCGCAGAGCGCGGCCATGATGAGCGTCAGCGCCAGATAGCCCAGAAGCACCCGCGAGAACACGCGATTGGTCACAAGCCTGCGAACGCCGTCAAAAAATCTCCGCAAGGAAAAGCGCCTCCCGTTTTGTTCCGTTCGTATACATCTGATTATATCATGATTGTCGGCGAACCGCCTTTGGCGCTCCGCCGACCCGGCCAAGCCTTTGGCTTGCCTAATCATTATTATATCATATAAAACAGCCTTTTTGCAAACGTTAGTCAAAGCATAGAGCCAAAATCCGTACAAATGTCGGGAAAAAGAAGAATTGTCGGATGGATAAACGGCCGATTTCGTGAAAAGCGTCGGCTGTGCGTAGCGATTTCAGCTTGCGTGCGGTTCGAACGGATGATATCATCAATGCAGATTTTCGAGAGGGGACGACACATAAATGCAGAAAAAACAAACCGCCCCCCGTGGCGGCCTGCTGGGCAGAATATGGAAAAAGAGGGCGCTGTACTGCATGCTCGCGATTCCGCTCGCGCTGCTGGTGATCTTCAAATACCTGCCCATCTACGGCGTGCAGATCGCCTTTCGGGACTATCTTCCGGGTCGGAGCATCGCCGAATCGCCCTGGGTGGGCTGGAAGTACTTCGTCAAGTTTTTCAGCGGCGTGAAGTTCTGGCCGGTGCTGCGCAATACGCTGGCCATCGGCCTGTACAGCGTGGCGGTGTTTCCCTGCGCGGTGATTCTGGCGCTGGGGCTGAACTACCTGCCGTCCAAAGGCTTCCGCAAGACGGTGCAGATGATTTCCTATCTGCCGCACTTCATCACCACGGTGGTCATGTGTAGCATCATCCTGCAATTCTTCGACGCAAAGAACGGCATGTTCAACGCGCTGACGGCGGTGTTCGGCGTCGCGCCGAAGAACTACATGGGCGACGCGGGCGCGTTCTATCATATTTACATTTGGACGAGCGTCTGGCAGGACGTGGGCTATGCGTCCATTATTTACGTTGCTGCGCTGGCGGGTATCTCCACCGAGCTGCATGAGGCGGCCATCATCGACGGCGCGACCATTCTCCAGCGCATCTGGTATGTGGATCTGCCGGGTATTCTGCCGACGATCTGCATCATGCTCATTATGCGCTGCGGACAGGTGCTCAACGTGGGTTATGAGAAGGTCTATCTGCTTCAGAACGCCATGAATCTGAATGCCTCCGAGGTCATCAACACCTACGTCTACAAGCAGGGACTGAGCAGCGGCCTGCCCCAGTATTCGCTGGCGACGGCCATCGGCCTGTTCGTATCCGTGGTCAATCTCATCGTGCTGGCGGCCGTCAACCGGCTGTCGGCGTCCGTTTCCGGCAATTCGCTGTGGTAAGGAGGCGCGAGAATGAAGGAAAAAACCGTAATGCGCGGCTGCGCACAGGATCGCGCGCTTCTGGGCGTGAACGCCGTGCTGATGGCGGTCTTCGCGATCATCATCGCTTATCCGCTGCTGTTTATCGTGTTCGCCTCGTTTGAGGGCAGCTCGGCCACCATGTCCCTGTCGCTGCTGCCGAAGAAATGGACGCTGGCGGGCTATCGGGCGGTGGCCGAATACCGCTGGGTCTGGGTGGGCTATCTGAATTCCGCCATCTATACGGCGCTGGGCACGGTCATCGGCCTGGTGGTGTGCATTCTGGCGGCCTATCCCCTCGCGCAGGGCGATCTGCCCGGGCATGGATGGATCATGGGCCTGTTCCTGTTCACCATGTACTTCGGCGGCGGCCTGATTCCCACCTATCTGAACATTCGCAATCTGGGCATGCTGGATACCCTCTGGTCGCTGGTGCTGCCCGGCGCGGTGAACGTCTACAACATGATCGTCATCCGCACCTACTTCAAGACCCAGATTCCCGCGGAGATGAAGGAGGCGGCGGAGCTGGACGGCTGCGGCGAATGGCGCTATCTGCTGCGCATCGTGCTGCCGCTGTCGGTGCCCATTCTGGCGGTGGTGGGGCTGTACTTCGCGGTGGGCTACTGGAACAGCTATTTCGACGCGATGATCTACATCGACACCCGGGCAAAGCTGCCGCTGTCGTGCTTCCTGCGGGATCTGCTGATCCTCAACGACAGCAGCGCCATGACGGCCAGCATGGATCCCGACGCCATCGTGTCCATGCAGGAGCGGCAGAACGTCATGCGCTATGCGCTGATTATGGTTTCTTCGCTGCCGATGTTTGCGCTGTATCTGTTCGTTCAGAAGTATTTCGTCAAGGGCATCATGGTCGGCGCGGTCAAGGGCTGACGCGTGCTCCCGCGGCGATTTATGAAATTCGTGGATAAGAAGAACAGGAGGATTCCCATGAAGAAACTGTTTTCCCTGCTGATCGCGCTGGTTCTGGCGGCGCTGTGCCTGAGCGCCGTCGCCGAGCCTCTGGGCGAATTCCCCATCGTGACCGAGCCCGCCGAGCTGAGCCTCTGGGTCGAGCAGCACCCCTCTGTGGAGGACTATGAGACCAATGAAATGACTAAGTGGTACGAGGAAAAGACCGGCGTGCACGTCAACTGGACGCAGGTGCCCTCCGCTGAACTGGGAACCAAGTTCAACCTGAGCATCGGCGGCGGCAACTACCCCGATATTTACACCTGCGCCTTCACCACCGACCAGGTGATTCAGTACAGCCAGGCTGGCATTTTCCTGCCGCTGGACGATCTGATCGACCAGTACGCGCCCAACCTGAAGCTGGTTCTGGAGCAGCGCCCGGACATCCGCGAGGCCATCACCGCCCCGGACGGCCACATCTACTGCCTGTTCACCACGGATCCGGCGACCTATCTGCTCTGTCGGGACAAGCTGTTCGTCATGACCGACTGGCTCGACCAGTACTGCGCCGCCACGGGCAAGGAAGCGCCCGTCACCACGCAGGAATTTGAGGACATGCTCCTCTACTGGCGCGACAACGACATGAACGGCAACGGCAATGCCGGCGACGAGGTCGGCGTCATGGGCAGCTCCGGCGCGACCATCAACGCCGCCATCCGCTATCTGCTCAGCGCCTATCAGCTCATGCCCGAGGACGGCCTGCTGGCCGACGCGGACGGCAGCATCACCTTCGCGCCCGTGACGGACGCGTATCGCGAGGGCCTGAAGTGGATCAACCACCTCTACGAGGAGGGCCTGATCGCCGAGGAGACCTTCATTCAGGACGGCAACCAGCTCACCAGCGTGGTCAGCCGCGAGGACAAGGCCGAGCGCACCGTCGGCGCCTTCGGCGGCTTCTGGCAGGGCGTTGCGGCCAGTCCCGCGAGCATGACGAACGCCTACGACGTGTACGAGGCGCTCGCGCCGCTGGAGGGCCCCGCGGGCGTGCGCCAGAGCGCGACCACCGGCTATCTGCCGCTGACGCTGCGCGGCGCGATCACCTCTGCCTGCGAAAACCCCGAGGTCGCCATGCGCTGGCTGGACTACTGGTTCAGCGAGGAGGGCATGGTCATGATTGACTACGGCTTCGAGGGCGTGAACTGGGAGTGGAACGACACCCCCGCCATCGACGGAACCACCCCGTCCCGCTCCTTCCTGACCAGCCGCAACGAGATGCAGAACGTTCACTGGCAGGTCAACACCGTGCCCTACTACCGCACGGAGAAGTCCCTCTTCGGCCGCACGCCCACCGATCACGTGCCGTATCTCTACGCCGGCGCGAAGGTCTATGAGGACTACGAGACCAAGACCGGCTTCCCGCAGTTCGCGTGGTGCGACGATCTGGACATTCTGGCCGAGAACAACGAACTCAGAACCGTCATCAACGACTATGTACTCCAGACGCAGGTGCAGTTCATCACCGGCGCGGAGGACATCGACGATGACGCGGTCTGGGCGGGCTATCTGGATTCCCTCGCCGGTCTGCAGCTGGATCGCTATCTTGAGACGGTGAAGCTCATCAACTTCGGCGCGTAAGCTGCGCGCATCGGGCGGCGCATTCCTGCGCCGCCCTTAACTTTTGATTGACGGACGGTCGGAAAAGACGCTATACTGTTGGAAGAAAACGTCGGCCCGCGGGCCGGAGAAATAGAGGAGAGAATCGGCACATGGAAGCGAAAGTCAGAATTGCGCGCACGCGCGCCTTCGACGTGGTGGTCTGCGGCGGCGGACCGGCGGGCTTCTGCGCGGCGGTGGCCGCCGCGCGGGAGGGTGCGCGCACCGCGCTGCTGGAGACCTTCGGCATGCTGGGCGGAACCATGACCGTGGGCGGCATCAACGCGCCGGCGCTGTTCCACGCCCATGGACGGCAGATCATTTCGGGAATCGGCTGGGAGCTGATGACCGCGCTGGCCGAGGAGGGAAGTGCGTCGCTGCCTGAGCCGCCCTTCGACGCGCCCCATCCGCTGCTGGCCGTGGAGCTGAACGCCTTTCAGGCGGCGGTGAAGATGGACGAGATGGCGCACGGGGCCGGCGTGACGCTGTGCCTGCGCCAGCAGGCGGTTGCCGTGCTGGCGGAAAACGGACATGTGGAGGCGGTGCTGGCCGCCTCGCCCGAGGGACTGGAGCGCATCGAGGGCCGCGTGTTCATCGACTGCACCGGCGACGCGGACGTATGCGCCATGGCCGGCGCGGCCTTCGAGCTGGGGCAGACGCTTCAGCCGGCAACGCTCAACTTCCGCGTGGCGGGCGGCCGCCTCGGCGCGGAGGAGATTCAGCCGCGCTACGAGCGTGCCCTGCGGGAGGGCAGGCTTAAGCCCGAGGATGTGTGGGGCGGCGGCATCGGCGCGCTCATTCACGGCCGCGGTCGGGGAAGAAAACAGTGCTGGGCGCAGAACCCCGGCAGCAACTTAAATCACGTCTACCCCTTCGACGGTTCGAACGCTCAGAGCCGCACCGAGGGAGAGATCGCAGGGCGCAGATCCATCGCCCGGCTTATGCGCTGGCTGCGCGCGGAAGCGCCGGGCTATGAAAACGCCTTCGTGGCGGCGTGCAGTCCTTTCGTCACGGCCCGGGAATCCCGCCGCGTGATCGGCCGGGAATACGTCACCGGCGACGACTACATCCGCGGCGCGTGCCCGGAGACCTCGGTGTGCTATTCGTTTTATCCCATCGACGTACACCGCGGCGACACGGAATCGGCGCTGGACAACGAGTTCCATGCCGCCGGACGCGTGCCGGGCATTCCCTACGGCGCGCTGACGGTCCGGGATTTCGACAACCTGATGATGGCTGGCCGCAACGCGTCGGGCGACCGCCGGGCCCAGTCAGCCTTCCGGGTGCAGGCCTCGTGCATGGCCATGGGTCAGGCGGCGGGTACGGCGGCGGCCATGGCCGCCCGGGAAAGTGTACCCATCGGCGACGTGAATGTACCGGCGCTACGGGAGCGGCTCGCCCAGAGGGGAGCGATTGTGCCGGAATTGTAATTGAAGATTTCCCAACAGAGCGGCAAGCCGTGCGAGCCGTGCATCTGTAAAATGAAA